>Ga0181530_10004714_pt1 | contig 14300 bp, 12 predicted proteins | sample PEATcosm2014_Bin_42_FD_119769 | JGI IMG/M metagenome (GOLD analysis project Ga0181530, IMG submission 119769) | Peatland microbial communities from MTU Mesocosm Facility, Houghton, MI, USA - PEATcosm2014_Bin10_60_metaG | ecosystem: Environmental > Terrestrial > Soil > Wetlands > Peat | place... | reverse complement strand
TGCGGCCCGGCGGCGGAACGGCGTTCTACGACGCCATCTACTTCGCCGCCAAAGAAAAGCTGATGATGGATCAGCCGCGCGATAAATTCCGTCGCGCCATGATCGTGATCAGCGACGGGATGGACACGGAAAGCCGAAAGTCGCGCGATCAGGCTCTCGAGATGGCCCAGAAGGCCGACGTGGTGATCTATGCGATCTCAACCAACATCACGCGCGACGACAGCGAAGGCGACAAAGTTCTCCGCTACCTGACCGAGGAGACCGGGGGCCAGGCATTCTTCCCGTTCAAAATCGAAGATCTCGATCAGTCTTTTGAGAACATCGCCAACGAACTGCGCCACCAGTACAACATCTTTTACCGCCCGGAGCCCCTCAAGACGGATGGCTTGTACCATCCCGTGACGGTCAGGACAAAGGGGCGGAAGGATCTCGTGGTGCGGGCCCGCAAAGGCTACTACGCACCGAAGCTGTAGGAATTAACGCTCGTCTGTTTCACTTGAGGAGCCTGCTTCGCCCCATCGCGTATACGCCGGCACGGGTTCCCTTGAGTGTGTTCGGGAGCTTGCGAAGTAGATCGCTACATAGGTAAACTCTGCGTATGACGCAAGGATTGCGGATTCAGAATCTTTCCAAGCGCTACGGGAACGGCGTGCAGGCTTTACGGGACGTCTCGCTCAATATCGGCTCCGGAATGTTCGGCCTGCTGGGGCCGAACGGAGCGGGCAAGTCCACATTGATGCGCATCCTGGCAACTCTGCAGGAAGCCGATTCGGGCAGCGTGCTTCTGGACGAGATCGACGTCCTGCGCGAGCACGACCGTGTGCGCCGGGTGCTCGGCTACCTGCCGCAGGAGTTCGGCCTCTATCCGAAGGTCACCGCGCTCGAAATGCTGGATCATTTCGCGGACCTGAAAGGCGTCTCGAACGGCAGTCGGCGAAAGGCGCTGGTGGAAGCGCTGCTGCGCCAGACCAATCTGTGGGACGCCCGCCATCAGCGCCTGGGGACTTATTCGGGCGGCATGAAGCAGCGCTTCGGAATCGCGCAGGCTTTGATCGGCGACCCGAAACTGATCATCGTCGACGAGCCGACGGCCGGTCTCGACCCGGAAGAGCGCGTCCGCTTTCACAATCTGCTGAGTGAGATTGGCGAACAGGTCGTGGTGATTCTGTCGACACATATTGTCAGCGATGTGAGCGACCTGTGTCAGTCGATGGCGATTATCAACCTGGGGCGCGTGCTGGTGGAAGGCAACCCTCTGGAACTGGCGCGGTCGCTGCGCGGACGAATCTGGCAGAAATTGATTTCCCGCGCGGAATTAGCCGCGCACAAGGAGAGTTTTTCCGTCCTTTCGTCACGCCTGCTGAGTGGAAAGACGCTGGTGCGCGTATACGGCGACGCGGCGCCGGCGGCGGGATTCGAACTGGTGGAGCCGGATCTGGAAGACCTGTATTTCCGGCACGTGTCGCAGGCGGGCGGGGTGCCCAATGGCGCAGCAAGTGGAGCCGCGGCATGATCTTCAAAATTATCCGGTTCGACGTGGCGCGGTATGTCCGGTCTATTTCCACGTACATCTATTTTCTGGTGCTGGCCGCGATTGCGTTCCTGCTGATGGTGACGGCGGGCGGGGCTTTCCAGGGCGCGTCGGTGTCGATGGGCGGAGGCGGAAAGGTACTGGTGAATTCGCCTTTCACACTGACGGCATTCATTTCGATTCTCAGCTACTACGGACTTCTGATCGTTTCGGCGATAGCCGGCAAGGCCGCGTTTCGGGATTTCGAAAATCAAACACACTCCTTCTTCTTCACCGCGCCCATCGGCAAGGCGGCGTATCTGGGCGGGCGATTCCTCGCGTCGATGTTGATTCTCGCGGCGATTTTTGCGGGTATCGCGATGGGGCTGGCGCTGGGAACGGCGATGCCCTTCGTCGACCATACGCTGTTCGGTCCCAATCATTTACGTGCGTACATACAGCCGTACCTGGTATTTGTAATTCCGAACCTGTTGGTGACAGGGTCGCTGTTTTTCTCGATGGCCGCGCTCACGCGGAAGATTTTGCCGGTCTACATGACCAGCGTCATCCTGTTGATCGGCTACCTGATCGCCGCCAGCCTCTCCAACAAGATCGAGGAGAAGTTTATCGCCGCGCTGCTCGATCCCTTCGGCACGATCGCGATGGCCCGCGTCACGGAATACTGGACCGTTTCCGAGAAGAACACCCGCCTGATTGCGATGGAAGGCGTGCTGCTCTGGAATAGGCTGCTGTGGGCCGGAGCGGCCGGGGCGCTCATGGTGTTCACTTATTTCAAGTTTCAGCTTGTCTACGCGCTCGAAGGCCGGCATGCCCCGCGGAAGAAAGCCGCGGTCGAACCGGCTGCGGCTTTTATCGATAAAACCCTGCCTGCCGCGCGGACTTTTTCCACTGGGGCGAACCTGCGGGCGATGCTGCGGCTTACCCGGCTCGGCTTCCGGGAAACGGTGAAAAACATCTACTTCGCCGTCATCGTTCTGGCGGGCGTTCTGTTCATGATCGCGGTAGCCCGCACTACGGGAGCGCTTTACGGCACGCCGACCTGGCCGGTCGCTTATCAGATGATCGAGCTGGTGGGCGGATCGTTCGCGCTGTTTGTGTTGATCGTCATTACGTTTTATTCGGGCGAACTGGTGTGGCGCGATCGCGATGCCCGCGCGCATGAACTGGTCGATACTCTGCCGCTGCCGGGCTGGGTACTGTTTCTGTCGAAACTGGCGGCGCTGTGCCTGGTGCAGGTGGTGCTGATGGGTGTCGTCATGGCAACCGGGATGGGAATCCAGCTGGCGAAGGGCTACAAGCATCTGGAGCCGGCGCTGTATCTGAAGGACCTGTTCGGGCTCAAGCTGATCGACTACTGGTTGCTGTGTGTCCTCGCCATCACCGTGCAGACGCTGGTGAACAACAAGTACATGGGACATTTCGTCATGGTGCTCTATTACCTGGCCAGCACCTTCATGGGCCAACTGGGGCTGGAGCACAACCTTTACACCTACGATGGAAGTCCCGGCTACACGTATTCGGACATGAACGGATACGGGCATTTTCTGCCGCCGGTGTTCTGGTTCGATGGCTATTGGGCCGCGTTCGCCATATTGCTGGCGCTGGCCGCGCATCTATTCCAGGTGCGGGGACTGGCCACGGGCTGGCGCTGGCGCCGGACGCTGGCGCGCAGACGGTTCGGTGGGCCTCAGAGGTGGATCGCGCTCGGTGCGCTGGCGGCTGTCGCGGCGCTGGGTGGGTTCATTTTCCACAACACGAATGTCCTGAATACCTACCGGACGCGGAAACAGCGGGAAATGCTGCAGGCGCGTTACGAGAAAGAGTACAGGAAGTATCGCAACGCACCGCAGCCCCGCATCACGGCTGTCCGCATCCGCGTCGATCTTCATCCGGAACGGCGCAGCGTAAAAATCACCGGGTCCTATGACATCGCGAACAAGACTTCCCAACCGGTGGACAGGGTGCTGGTCAGCCTGCCGGAGAATTTCAGGGAGCGCGATCTCCAATTCACTCCCGCCGCGAAACTTCAATCCGACGAACGCGCCATGGATGTCGCGGTGTACCGCTTCGACCAGCCCCTGGCTCCCGGCGCGACCGCAAAGCTGAACTTCTCGCTGGCTTACGCGCCGCACGGTTTTTCGAACAACCAAGCCCCGACTTTCGTGGTCTACAACGGATCGTTTCTGAACAGCGGGGTGCTCCCGCACTTCGGGTATCAGGATGATGCGGAGCTGGCGGAAGACAATACGCGGCGCAAATACGGACTGGCTCCCAAGGAGCGCATGGCGGACCTGAACGATGTGGCCGCGAGGCGGAACACTTACATCTCGAGCGACGCCGATTGGGTGGCGTTCGATGCGGTGGTGAGCACCAGCCCGGACCAGATCGCCATCGCGCCCGGGGAACTGGTCCGGCAGTGGACCGACGGCGGCCGCCGCTTTTTCGAATATAAGTCGCGCGGAAAAATTCTGGACTTCTCTTCGGTGCTCTCGGCCCGTTACAGCGTGCTGCGCGATCGCTGGCAGGATGTGGCGCTCGGCGTCTACTATCATCCCGGTCACGAGTACAACATCGAAAAGATGATGAAGGGCATGCGGGCGGCGCTCGCCTATTGCACGGCTAATTTCAGTCCGTATCAGAACAAAACGCTGCGGATCATGGAGTTTCCGCGCTATGCCGTGTTCGCGCAGTCCTTTCCGGCTTCCATTCCGTACTCGGAGGCCATAGGCTTCATCGCCAGGGTGGACCCGAAGAGCGATGAGGACATCGATTATCCGTTCTACGTGACTGCCCACGAAGTGGCGCATCAGTGGTGGGCGCATCAGGTGATCGGCGCGAACGTGCAGGGGTCCACGCTGATGTCCGAATCGCTGGCCCAATATACCGCGCTGATGGTGATGAAACACGAAGTGGGACCGGACCAGATGCGGCGCTTCCTGAAATATGAAATGGATCGTTACCTGACGGGCCGCAGTCTGGAGCGGAAGAAGGAATTGCCGCTGGAGCGGGTGGAGAATCAGCCCTATATTCATTACAACAAGGCCAGCGTGATCTTTTACGCGCTGCAGGATTACGCGGGCGAAGACAACGTCAACCGGGCATTGCACGATTACTTGCAGGCTGTGGCATTTCAGGAACCGCCCTATACGAACTCCGTGGAACTGATCGACCGGCTGCGTAAAATCGTCCCGCCGGCGTACTCTTACATCGTCCACGACATGTTCGAAACGATCACTCTGTACGAGAATCGGGCCTTATCGGCAACGTACCGGCGAACCTCCGACGGGAAGTTCGAAGTGAAGCTGAAGGTGGCCGCGAAGAAAATCCGGGCAGGCGAACTGGGCGAGGAAAAGGAAGTGCCGCTGGCCGATTGGATCGACATCGGCGTGCTCGACAAGGACGGCAAACCGCTCTACATGGTCAAACACAAAATTGAGCGCAACGAGACCGAGTTCACCATTCCCGTCGACCGGCTGCCGGTGAAAGCGGGCATCGATCCATGGAACAAGCTGGTGGACCGGAAACCGGACGACAACGTCATCGCGGTAGCCAAACTTTGAGTGCCGATCAGTTCTCCGTCGGCATCTCATTCACATGATCGATGACGAGCATCGGCGCCATCACCTTGCGCGATTGCAGCTTCAGACCCAGCCGCCTGTTCAGCGCTTCGGAAAGCGAAATCGCGCCGTCCGGTTCCGCCGCCGCGTCCCCGCCTGCGCCCGGGACTCGGATGCTCTCGACCACGCCGGGCGGACTGAAATTGATGGTCATGTCGTATCTGCCCGCGAGGCCGGTCGAATCCATTAATTACGGAAATTCGGGAAAGAGCTTGGTCAGCTCCGCCGCAAACCGGGCGATCGTCATGTTCCGGCACGTGATCAGCCTCGATGCCACTGGATTCGCAATGTGACCGCGTTCTGCACCAGAAACGCACCCTGCGCTGTTTCCTCATCGTCGAGCGGGCCCGAATCGAACGGGATTGCCCGCCGCAGGAATTGGGCGGTGAAGACCCGTTTCTCGTCAGGTGGCAGCGCCTCGAATGCTTCGAGGAGTTCGGCGGTCGACTGCTCGTGTCTTCAGGGTATCGCTCGCGACAGCGGGTGGCAAGCGAGCGCTTCTATCCTCTACAGCGGAGTTAACGGCCGCGTTTCCGTACCCACGCGGACCTTGGGCGTCACGATCTGATCGGGAGGCAGCGAAAGCAAATGAGGTCTGATTGCAATCAACAGGTTCTCCCGTTCTTTGTCTTTCGTTGTCTGCCTGAACAGATTGCCGATCAGCGGTATCCGGGCCAGTCCCCAGAATCCGCTCACAGCTTTCGAATCGGTGGGGCTCAACATGCCTGCGACAACCGCCCATTCACCGTCCAGCAGCCGAACTTGGGTGTTGAGCTGACGGCGGGCGATGATGGGAATGCTGTTCACCGCGGTTCCCGCCAGCAGTTCAAAGCTGGTTTCGACCGCGAGCGTGACGCCGTCCACGCCGTGGACGTGCGGCGTCACCTTAACTTCCGCGCCCAGATTCTCGAACGTGAATGACGGGGGCGGGGCGTAAACCTGTCCAGTCGTACCCGCCGGCAGAGCGCCGGCATATTGCTGCGTGATCACCGGATACTTCTCGCCGACGTGGAAAGTGGCGGGCTGGCCGTTCACGGAGCGCACTTGCGCGCGGTATAACGTGCGCGCGTTCGAAACACTCTCGTTAAACATGGCCTGCGCCTGGGCTACGCCCAAGCCGATCAGAGTCTTACCCCCTCCAAACGACAGCAGGGCAGTAAGGCCCGAAGGAAAGGTGACCACATTGTTCATTATTTGTCCGAGATAGATCGCAGGGAACTGATTCGTAACGTTGAAGCCGTAGTTGATGATGTCGCTGTCGGTGACCTCGAGAAACTCCACTTCGATCAGCACTTCCGGCCGCCAGGAGAGAAGCTGCTGAAAAAGGGCCTGCGCGGGCAGCGCGCGGGAGATTCGATCGCGAATCACAACCTCGCTCTGCACCGTGTCCCACGCCATCTTGTCGATGTTCGTGGCCTGTTTCACCGCCTGTGCGATCTCGGTCAGCTCCTGTGTCGTCAGTGCCGGCGGAACCGGAATCGAGAGGGCGATCGTTTGCTCCAGATCGTTGCGCTTCTGAGCGGTATCCTGCGCCACCATGAACAAACGAGAGGAGAGAGGAATCACAAAAGAATTCGTCATCGCCTCCAAATCGTGCAGGGCCTCGCGATAGTCGATGCCGGAGATGCGGAAGCGGATCTGGCGGCCTGCCGGCGGATAATCGCCATCGTAAACGGTATCGAGCCCGAAACGCCGCGCCACCTGATCGAACAGCGTCCGCGCGGTGCCGACCGTATCGAAGTCCTGCGTGCCAGGCCGGGCCTTCAGCTCCGGCGGCCCCTGCGGTTGACGGGCGCGGGCAAACTCGCGCGCCGTAAGGCTGTCGAAAAGGTCTTCAGGGGCGAGAATCGGACGGGCCAGGTCCGGCTCGTCAGGCGCAGGATCGGCGTCTGAGCTTTCTGCCGGAACAGGCTTCGACTGGAGCGCGGCGCGGGACTGCAGCGTCGCCATTTTCTCCTTCAGCTTCTTGTTTGCGGGCTGCAGCGCCGCCGCTTCGGAATACAGCAGGTAGGCGTTCGCCTGCTCACTGGATTTAGCCGCTTTCTTCGCCTTTTTCGCCAAAGCCGCGGCCTGTTCTTTCGGCGAATCCTCCTGGCCGCCGGAACCCCACAGAGTGGTTCCCACGCACAGCACGATGCCAACAAACACACTCCGGCCTGTGGAACCGCGACCCATCAATAACGGTTGACGCCGGCGCCTTGCCCAACGTGCAGGCCGGCGTGCCGAATATGTTGGGACAATAGCAGATTCATGCACCCACTACGGCAATTGCTGGACCACCCCTCCCAACTTCTGGTACCGCTGGCGTTGCTGGCGGCGACGATACTTGCAGGGCTCGTTATACGCAGTCTGCTTTTCCGGATCGTGCGCGCATGGGCGGCGGGAACGGAAAGCAATCTCGAGGTCCTGGTCGCCGGGAGTTTGCGCGGCCCTGTTGTCCTGTGGTCGATCATTCTGGGTTTGCATTTGGCCACGCAGAACTCCGAAATACCGAAGGCCTATCTCAGGTACATCCCCAGAACGCTGGCTGTGCTCTGGATCTTATCGCTCACCATGGCGATGAGCCGGCTGGTGGGAAACGCGGTTCGATTTTACGGTGGACGGGTGACCGGTGCGCAGTCGGTAACCAGCCTGACCCGGAAACTGGCGCAGCTTGCCGTGGTCCTGTTCGGAGGAGCCGGGCTCTTAAGAATTTTCAATGTCAGCCTCACCCCGATCCTCACCACTCTCGGCGTGGGCGGTCTGGCTGTTGCGCTCGCATTGCAGGACACGCTTTCGAACCTCTTCGCCGGCTTCTACGTTTCCATATCCGGCCTGGTGCATATCGGGGACTACATCAAACTGAACACCGGAGAAGAAGGTTACATCACCGATATCAACTGGCGCTGCACCATGATGCGGGGCACCAGTAACAATCTGGTGATTGTTCCCAACAGCAAGCTGGGTCAGGCTATTTATACGAACTACTATCTGCCCGACCAGCGCATCGGGATGTCAGTCTCCGTCGGCGTCGGCTACGATTCCGACGTCGATCGCGTGCAGGCAATTCTCTTGGAAGAAACCGTCGCGGCGGCCGCCGAAGTACATGGACTCCTGGCCGACCCGGCGCCCTATATTCTGTTCAGCCCCGGCCCCGGCGACTCGGCGCTCGTGTTTCAGGTGAACTTCAGCGTAGACGAGTACGGAAGCCAGTATCTCGCGCAGAGCGAATTGCGCAAACGCCTCTTCAAGAGGCTGACAAAGGAAGGCATAACGATGCCGTTCCCGACGCGGACCATTCTTCTGGAACAGAAGAACAATGCCTGATGCCGACAGCGTCCTGGTCAACGCGTTGGCCAGTCTGCACGCCGGCAATGCGCTGGACCTCGCCGCCGGATCCGGCCGGCACTCGCGCTGGCTGGCGAAACGCGGGTGGAACGTTACGGCCGTCGATATCGAGGTAAGCGAGATCCCGGGTGTTCACTCGATTCGCGCGGATCTCGAAAATCACGAGTACCGCGTCGCCCCCAACTCGTGGGATCTCATCGTTTGCTGGCTCTACTGGCAGCCGGACCTGTTGCCGGAGATCGCGCGCGGCGTGCGCAAAGGCGGTTGCGTCGCTCTGGCCGGAAAGACCTCCGGGCGATTTGCGACCTCGCTCGTGCAATTCCGGGACGCGTTCAACTCATGGACGGAGATCGCTTCAGGCCAGAACGAGTCGAGAGCATTCTTCATCGCCACTAAAGAACTCGTCGACTAAATCCGCAATCCGATTCGCCTCTTTCGCCTGATAGATGGCGACGCGCAGTTGGGCGCCTCCGCGAATTCCATGCGTGAAATAGGTCGCGAACTGTTTCATCTTTCCCACGGAATCGTCTTCGCCGCGGGCGAGCAGCATGGCGTAATAAGTCCGCATCATTTCGTAGCGGTCCCGATGACTCGGCTGGTCGTAATGCCCGGTCGCGAGATACTGCTCGATCTGGCGGAAAATCCACGGGTTCGAGGAAGCGGTCCGGCCGATCATCACCGCGTCGCAACCGGTTTCATCCACCATCCGGACGGCGTCTTCCGGCGTGACGATGTCTCCGTTTCCAATCACGGGAATCTTCACGGCGGCTTTCACGGCGGCGATTCTCGACCAGTCGGATTTGCCCGCGTAGCCCTGCTCGCGCGTGCGCGGATGCAGCGCGACGGCCTGCAGACCGCAATCCTCCGCCATGCGCGCCATCTCGATCATTACCAGTTCTTCATCGTTCCAGCCGGCGCGGAATTTACACGTGAACGGGATGGCGATCGCCTTGCGCACCGTGCGCAGCAGGGTCTCGACCAATGGAAGATCGCGCAGCAGTCCCGACCCGCCGTTGCATTTGACTACCTTATTCACTGGACAGCCGAAGTTGATGTCGAGGATGTCGAAGCCAAGATCTTCGCAAACCCGCGCCGCGGTGGCCATGGTCTCCGGATCGGCTCCGAACAGCTGCGCCGAAATAGGATGCTCCTCGGGAGTAAACGTAAGATAACGCTGCAGGGTACGGTTCGGCTTCCTCGATTTATCCGCTCTGAGAGACGCGCTGACGCCGTGCGAACTGGTAAATTCGGTCATAATAAGACCGCAGCCGCCCAAATTGCGGATAAAACGCCGGAAAACCGTGTCGGTGACGCCCGCCATAGGGGCGAGCACCGTCGCCGGCGAGACGGTGACATTGCCGATACGGAGAGTTTGAGGGAAACTCACAGAAACATTTTACCGTCGATGGGTTTAGCACGCAGAGAGTAGATATTAATAATGAAGCTCCGGCACATCGGTTTTCTGCTGGTTGGCGCAGCCCTCGCCGGGGGCTTGGCGATAAAGATGACGCAAGCCCCGCCGATTCCAGCGGCGGCTCCGGCATCCAAGCCGGAACGTCCTCGAGCGGTTAGCCCCGTGGCTGTTACCCAAGTGGCAAAGCCGAGTCCGATTCCACACGCGCCGGCACCTCCGCCGGCACGAGCAGCCGCGCCACAACCGGTATACGACGAACCGGCAAAAACCGTCATTCGCAAAAACAAACCCATTTTGATGGCCAGGACGGCCAACGCCAAGCCAACGCAGTGGACGCCGGGGCCCTACGAGGCGCCCGCGGGGGCGATTTTGCCCAAGCCGCAACCACAGGCGGTCGAACAGCCGGTGGAGCAAAAAACCGCGCCGGAGCCCGCGCCTCCCGCGCCCGCGTTCTCGCCACGGCATGTCACCCTGCAATCGGGGATGGCGATTCCCGTCCGGCTCGACGAATCCCTGTCCAGCGACAAAACCCTCGCCGGCGGGATATTCCAGGCATCGCTCGTCGAGCCGCTTGTCGTTGACGGGCTGGCGATCGCCGAACGAGGCGCACGCGTTACGGGACGAATCGTGAGCTCAGCCAACGCACGCGTCGAACTGGGACTTGCGACCCTGGCGACCTCCGATGGCCAGCGCGTCGCCATCTCAACCGACCCGTGGACGAAACTGATCGGGTCCGGCGACGCACTGGGGGCGGGCACTGTTATCCGGTTCCGGCTGGCTTCCAGGGTAACAGTTACCGAGCGGCAAATCGCCGGAAAATAGCCCCGGTCTAAGTGCCGGGGTACCGCAATACAGTAAAGTTCGTCAAAGTGATGCTGTCGGACCCCGCCTGCGAAACCTCCCCGAGGAAAATCACTTCGAGTCCCGCCTGTGCCGGCGCGTTCAGGATTCCCGCCTGAAACGGCAGCACGCTGCCCCAACTCTCGATGCTCACCTGAGCCCCTCCGGCCGTGATCGCGGCGTCCGCGCGCCCGGCCGCCCCGGAATCCTGCGGGGCGCCGCTTCTCGCCAGGATCGTTGTGGTCCCCCAGTTCACCTGAAAACTGAATCCCGTGGTCGTACCGGAATGCGCGAAAGTGGCCCGCACCTCGATCCGGTCGCCGGAGAGCAAGCCGGCCACCGGTATATTGCATCCACCCAGGCTGGTCCAGGCCGCCGCGCCGGTGCTGGTGCCTGCCGCGCTGCAGATCACCTGGGCCGCCGCGGTGTGAAGCACGCCGCCCGGAGCCGTCAGCGAGACAATATCGCCGCCGGCCGACGTGTCCACGCGATAAGAAGCAGTCAGGGTGTCACCGGGCTGCGGGGTTGCGCCGGTCGCGAACTGAATGGTAGATCCGGTCAATGTGTAATCGAAGTTCGCCGTCGTATAGAGACCGTTGAGGAACAGCATCAGGCTCGATCCGAGTGGCGTGTTCGCGAGCGTGAACGTGTTGTTCACGCCGTCTATAGTCCCGCCGGGCGTTTCCGCATCCGCGTAAGTTGGCGCGCCGCACGGGCCGGTGGTTCCATCCACAAGCACGCAACTGCCCGGATCCCCCACCGCAGTCTCGAGCATCCCGTTGTCATCGACATAGGCAACTGCGTTCGTGCCGAATCCGGCGCCTTTCAGGGGCCGTTGCGCGAGATCCGCCACCAGGTTGACGACGCTCGATTCGGTGATCGGCGTTGGCGTACCAGTTGCTCCCGTACCCGTGCCCGTACCGCCCGATCCGGATGTCACCTGCGTGGCGGTCCGCACCTGGGCGACCTTCAGAGGCACCGTACTCACCGGAACGCTCCAGGTCTCCGTAAACTGGTTGAGGCCGTCGCTTTGATACATCACCGTGTAGACATTTGCCGGCGGCTGAGCCGTGGCATTGGGCGCCAACTGCACGTCCAGGTTCCCATTCACCACCACCACGACCGCGCTCTGCTGCTCGATGGTCCCGATATCGACTGCATCAAAGGTGCTCCATTGAATCGTCAACGTCCCGTTGAACCTTGTGCCGTCCGCTTTGAACAGCGTGTCTTGAATTGTCGTTAATCCCGTTTGAGCCCATAATCCTGTTTGAACCCATGCCAGCCCGCAAAGCGCGGCCAGCAGGAGCATCTTTTTGCCCGGCGCCATTAGTACCTCCAGCAGAACTCGAATGTTCGTTGCTGGCTCATCATTACCACCGCGGATCGGTGAAACCGGTAGTCGCATGAAGCCGAAAAGCCGCTAACTGACAGTCAACACGGGAGTTCGGGAAATTTACCTGGGCTGTGAACGATAGAGCCTGTGCCGGCGAATATAGTCGAGCACCGCCTCCGGGACGGGTATGTGAGAAGCGCCTTCCATCACCTGCCGGCGAATATCGGATGAGGATACCGGAAGATCGAGCCCGGTCAGCTCATGCACGATCGCGCCGGGCGGTGTTTCCCAATTCGAGCCCGATCGCGCCAAATCCGGGCGTGTAACGACGATGAACTCCACCGAGGCCACGACGTCCTTCCAGCGGTGCCAAGTCCGAATTTCCCTGAATGCGTCGGCGCCGATCAGGAAAAGCAGCGGTTTGATTCCGAGGGCCTGCAACTTCTCAATGGTCACGATCGAATAGCTGCGGACGGCGTTCCCCGCAACCGGGGCTTCCATCCGGGAGACTTCGAATCGAGGGTCGACCGCGCAGGCCAGTTCCGCCATGCGCATACGATCTTCGTACGCAGCCGACACGCCGCCCGGCTTGTGAGGTGGATTGGCGGCGGGGACGAACAGGATTTTCGTGAGACCGAAGCGGTCCGCCGCCGCCCGCGCGATTTCGAGATGGGCGTTGTGGACAGGATCGAAAGTACCGCCAAACAGCGCGGTCCGGGCCTGGCTGTACGCGGACCGCTCGCTCACTCAGCTCCTTTCAATCTTCACGGAATTGATTTTCACCTCTTTATTCGGCCGATCCTGCGAGTTGCGCGGGACCTTCGAAATCTTCTCGACCACGTCGTAGCCTTCCACCACCTCGCCGAAGACGGCGTGGCGGTTGTCCAGATGAGGAGTCGGGGCGACGGTGATGAAAAACTGGCTGCCATTGGTATTCGGCCCGGCGTTTGCCATGGAGAGTATGCCGGCTTTGGTGTGTTTGAGGGAAGGGTGGAACTCGTCCGCGAATTTATACCCGGGCCCTCCGCGGCCAGTGCCTTCCGGGCATCCGCCCTGAATCATGAAGTTCGGAATCACCCGATGGAAGACGATGCCGTCATAGAAGGGCTTGCCCGTTTTTGTGCCGTCGGCGAGTTCGACGAAGTTCTGCACCGTTTTGGGCGCTTCGGTCTGGAACAGCTTCGCTTTGAAGCGGCCTTCGGTCGTATCGAACACCGCATAGGTTTCATTTGCCATATGTGTTCGATTCTATCGACACGTCCGCGGCGTGGGCTGGTTGGCAACGTGCGGAGGTATCCCGCAACCGCTGCTACTCCCCCGGTCACCCAAACAGGGAAAAATTGAGGACACTTTGGAAGGGTTGCCGATGTATAATTCGCTTTCATCGGGTCTTGGATAGTTATGCTTTGTCCGAGTTCATGGAGGATGCGAAAGTGAAAGCAGCGATGCACACCGTTTATGCGCTGGCCCTTCTCGCGATTGCCGTGGTTCCCGCGTCGGCCGATGTGGATTTGTATTCCAACGGCCCCATCAACGGTACTTTCGCCGCCTGGATTATAAGCGGCGGCTTGTACGTAAGCGATTCCTTTGTCCTGTCGAGCGCCGCAACCGTCACTGGCGCAGACTTCGGCGCGTGGACATTTCCCGGGGACACGGTGACGAGTGTGCAGTGGTCGATCGGGACGATTCCGTACGGCAACGCATACGGCGGCACGGCCGCCACAAGCGACACCTTCGTTAGCAGCTTACTCGGTGCTTATACGGTCGACAGCGACAGCTTTTCGATTGGGAATATCAGCCTGGGTGCGGGCACATACTACCTCACTCTCCAAAACGCCGTGACCACGAACGGCAGTAATGCTTCCTGGGACATAAATAACGGCCCGTCCGCCGCATACGAAACCTACTATGGGAACGTGAACGGCATAGCCGGTCCGGGCTCCGGTTCCGAGTCGTTCGACGTGCTGGGAACGACCAGCGCGGTTACGCCGGAGCCTGGCTATTTCACTCTGGCCGGCGCGGCAATCTTCGGGCTGATCCGGCTCAAAAGGCGTCGCGTCAGGGCCGAGTCGCAATAACAGGCAAACCTGTCAAATCCCGATCTGCCGGGCCTCCGCTGGATTGTTATTCGCCGGTGTTCCGTGCGCGCGGCGCAACCGGGCCAGCAATATCAGGCTGCCGAGGACTAATAACACCGCCGCATACGAACCGGGTTCCGGAGTGGTGGTGAAATTCCCG
>Ga0181530_10004711_pt1 | contig 14307 bp, 14 predicted proteins | sample PEATcosm2014_Bin_42_FD_119769 | JGI IMG/M metagenome (GOLD analysis project Ga0181530, IMG submission 119769) | Peatland microbial communities from MTU Mesocosm Facility, Houghton, MI, USA - PEATcosm2014_Bin10_60_metaG | ecosystem: Environmental > Terrestrial > Soil > Wetlands > Peat | place... | reverse complement strand
TTTGGATTGGCGGGCCCGGGTTGCAGATTGTATTGTGCGAGACGTGGGTGACGTCGGCACCTGAGTGTGCATGACCGAACCCTGAGCTGATCGGACGCAGTCGAGATTTGGTTAGTATTCCTCCAACAGAACTCTGCCGAATGTTCGTACCGCGCCCGATCAGCAAATTAACCTCTGACGCCCACGACCCCAAGATGAGACCATCGAGCGCCAGCGGCGTGGTTCAGCCCGGGCCCACTCCAGTTCTTCGCTTCCGCGGGCCCGGACTGAACCCCGCCGGTACACCAATACATCTACCGGATCCGACGTCTTCGGCTGTCACGCCTCCTGCTGGTGCAGGAGCCGCGCCACCCGTCGCCGCGGATCATTAGGACGTTAGGCGATGAACGCTATTGACGAAAACAGAAACTCCCGCATGGGGGTCACATCGTTTTTGTTTTCAATCGCAGCTGCGATATCCATCGCGTTTGGGATAGTAATTACCGTCCTAAGCGCTCCGTACGTTGGAAACCCGCGCAAGGGCGTGACGCCCGCAATGATGATCGCAGACGCTGCATTCATTCTATTTCTGTTATTCGATATCGCAGGGGTGGTCTTCGGGATCATCTCGCTTACGGAACGCCAGCAGAAGCGATTCCACGGTCTTTTGGGTTTAATCATAGCCACCGCGATGTTTCTGTGCGTCGCTGCTCTAACAGCGTTGGCATCAATCGTCCACCGAACGACGTAATTTTGAATCTCGGAAAGGCTCCAATGCTAACTTTGCCTAACCAACCACCGGTTCCGACGTCTCCGTCTGTCACGCCTCCTGCGGGTGCAGGCGGCGCGCCATCCGTCGCCGCGGGTCATTAGGACGTTATACTGCACAAGGCATTGACAGACGTACGTGAAAGCGTACGGTAGCGGCATGACATCGATCCCCGTCACCCAGGCGCGCTCCAGGCTTTATCAACTCGTCGACGACGCGTCCTCAACACACGAGCCCGTCCAGATCACCGGCAAGCGCAGCAATGCGGTTCTGGTTTCCGAGGCGGATTGGCGAAGCATTCAAGAGACACTCTATCTGGTTTCCATACCGGGCATGCGCGACTCGATACGTAAGGGGCTGAAGGAGCCGCTGAGCGAGTCCTCGAAAACTCTAATCTGGTGAGTTGGGACCTCTTCTTTACCAAGCAGGCCCAGAAGGACGCCAAGAAGGTCGCTTCGACCAATCTTCGTCCGCAAGTCGAGAGGCTGCTCGAGGTCCTTAAGGTTGATCCGTTTCAGAATCCGCCGCCTCTTGAAAGACTTGTCGGCGACTTGGACGGTGCATATTCACGTCGAATCAACATCCAGCACAGGCTGGTCTATCAGGTTCTCAAGGATCAGCGGGCTGTGAAAGTTATCAGGATGTGGACGCATTATGAATAGAAGGCAGCATAACCATCTACCGGATCCGACGTCTCCGCCTGTCACGCCTCCTGCTGGTGCAGGCGGCGCGCCATCCGTCGCCGCGGATCATTAGGACGATGATCTAGAAAACCCATGGAACCGCCGCCGCTTTCTACACAGCCTACGGGAAACCAGAAGATCTGGAGTATGTTGAGCCATTTGTCGTTGTTCCTTGGCGCCGGGATCATACTGCCCCTTGTCGTTTATTTTGCCATGCGCAAAGAGTCCGAATACGTGGCCGCAAACGCCCGCGCGGCTCTGAATTTCCATCTGTCCCTCTTGATCTATCTGGCATGTTGTATCCCGCTCGTATTCGTATTTGTAGGGATACCGATCATGATATTGATCGGCGTTGTTACATTCATTCTGTCAATTGTCGCCGCTATCAAAGCTTCGGATGGTGGGTGTTACGACTACCCATTAACCATACCGCTCATAAAATGACGGCTCACCAAACACCGGATCCGACGCCAGCGCCTGTAACGGCGGCCGCTGGACAGCCGCCACGCCAGGCATAGCCGCAGACCATTGCAACGTTCAGCACTGCCGAGTCGCACGAATCCTGCCATGATCGAACATCGCACGGAATACGCAGTCGGCTGGTTTACTCTTTCGCTCATCAATGCGGGCCTCGCCGAGAGCAAGGGACGCGACCGGCTTGGCTGGTGGGTCGTTTCCCTCTTTTTCGGGCCGATCGCTACGCTGCTAATCGTCTTGCTAGATCCCGTTCCCGCCAGAAAATGATCGGGCCGAGCCAACTTCCGTATCCGACGCTTGTTTCAGACACGGCTCCTGCGGGCCAGGTGTCACGCCACGGCTAGGCGGGCCATTTCAACCTCCGGCAAGACATCGCCACCAACCATGCAGATTGATGCAATAAAGATCCGGACATCGGTGTCGCAGGGGTTTGTCACGGCCGGGCGGCCGTTCTCTCTGACAACAACCGTGACCAATCCTCATAGCGAACCGATCAATATCGAGAGCTACCAATTCCTTATCCCATACCAGGTCCAATGGATAAGAGACAAAACATATGACGCTTTATTTGAAGAGCGGCGCTCGGCTCGCCTTCTTGCGCGGTTGCTGCCGGGATCCGAGTTGAGAGCCGCCGCGAGTCCTCCTGGGCAACCCATGTTTTGGACCAAGCCGCCTGGCTCGCCGGGTGGCCCGACGATCCAGACCGTGGCTCCAGGTGAATCTCAGAGCTATTCGTTTCGCGCTCTGATGCCGCAATGGTTGTTCATTTCGGGGGGGCAGCTGACATTTCAAGGCACGGTCGTATATAGCCACGGGGAGGAGCATCACACCTCTGTTTTTGAGGTGTCCTTTCCCTACCGGCCTCCTTTGAGGGCGATGACAATTGGCGCCGTCATCGGGTCCTTGCTCGGCACGGCCGCGAGGATCCTGAAGGACAGCGGCCCGGCCGCACTACATGAGAAGCCAAGCGAAGCGCTCACCGCGGCAGTTCTCGCCGTCATTCTGTCGATAGTCGGGGTGGTTTACTCCTCGCGCAGATCAAACGATGTTCAGCCGGTTCTGACCGTCGAGGACGTGTGGGGCGGGATGATTCTTGGGTTCCTTATCGGTTACCTGGGCCACGAATTCTTTCAGAAGATCGTTCCCGTCACTTGAAGAGTAGGCCCAACCACTCACCGGATCCGACCCATACGCCCGTCATTCCACCTTTGGGGCAGGAGCCACGCTAGACGCGGATCGTCGCAACGTTCGGTAGATTGAGAACAATGGCCGCCTTGCCTCCAAGGATCATCGAAGGGGCGATGAACAGCTTGCGGCCTGGTTGGCGTAAGCGCAGAGCGGGGCGCAGGAGCGCCTGGAATCTTCTATGCGTGCTTGTTGGCGTTGGGCTCATGTGCGTTCTCTGGTTTGGGCTATTTCATGGGATGTGGAGGTTGCATGTGCATTTCTTCCCGGAGCATCGGCCCTACGAGAGACAGTTCTGGGGCAGCGGTATCTCGCCGGGAGCCTTTGCATCGAGCTTTCTCATGCTCATGCCGCTGGCGCTGCCCGCGACGGTGCTCGGGTTCTTGGCGGCTAACTGCTTGGTATGGCTGATCCCACCAGCCAGGCGCTCGATGCAGGGCGAGGCTGCGGGGGACAAGGAGATGACGTTCTCAGGTTCCAATTCCGGGCTGATCAAATGGGGAACAATCCCATCCATTATCTGCGTCATTCTGTCGATCATCGGTGCGGTTACGCTCAGAAGTCTTAGATGAGCATGCCGAACCGACTACCGGATCCGGCGTCTGCGGACCGTTAGGACGTTCGGCCGTCACGAATAATTCCCATGAAATTCCTTTTGATCATCAGCCACGACGACTCGTTTTCTGCGAGCAAGACGCTGGTAAGGGAAATCCTCGCTTGGATTAGAAAGATGGAGGGCCGCGGCATCCGGCTGTATGGAAACCCGCTACGGCCACCGACAGACGCCACGACTGTGCGGGTTCGCGGAGCCAATGTGATTGTTACGAACGGACCATTCTCCAGGGCCAAGGAAAAGATGTGCGCATACGAGCTGATTGAGTGTGCAAGCCGTGAAGAAGCCATTGACATAGCGCTCCAGCATCCAATGGCAAAGGTGGCTACGATTGAAGTGAGGCCAGTTTGGGGCGAATTGGCCGGCTGACAGGACATCCGCCAGGCGTGGGCGCGGACAACTGCAACATTCCCCCCTGCTCTCAGTCGGAGCACCGCTGCACCGCATCGGCGGCTTCGAAGATCGCAGCGCGTATTCCCAAGGCATGCGCGGTTAACGAGTTGAATACCCGGCTCTAGGATCCGAGCATGCGTATCCCCCCACAGGCTCCATGAACCTCCCTACGAAACCGGAAGCCAATGCGCTCCTTCAAGAATACGTCCAGGACGACTACCAGCGCCACCACGCCCTGATGGTTGCCACCGCAATGGAGGGGTACGCGGCCCCCTTTGGCGGCGATCCCCACCTCTGGCACATCACCGGCCTGCTCCATGACCTGGATTTCGAAAGGTATCCCGACCTCCACCCAGCCGAGTGCCTCAGGTGGTTCAGGGAGTGGAGCTATCCCGAGGAGCTGATCCATGCGGTCGAGGCCCATGCCTACGGCTACCACGGCTTCACCACCTTGCCGAAGACCAAGCTCGCGGCCTCTCTTCTCGCCTGCGACGAGATCAGCGGGATCTTCTACGCCTACCGGAAGATCAACCCCGTCCGCTACGGCGACATGAAGGCCAGCTCGATCAGGAAAAAACTTAAGGAGCCCGCCTTTGCCGCCAAGGTCGACCGCAACATGATCTACCTCGGCTGCGAGCACCTCGGCGTCCCGGTCGACGAGCACGTCGCGAATCTGATCAGGTTCTTTGCCGCATTGCCCTGATCCGGCTGCGCGGGGCCTGGAGCCCGCGTTCGAACGCCGGCTCCAGCGAGGCACGCGGGCTGATATGCGTCCGGCCGCCCGCCGAGCGGATCCGACGCATGCGGCCCTGAATCATTCCAACTCGCCGGGCCGCCCGCCGGATTGCCCGACTCCGTCTTGCCGGGTAAGCGGGCGTCAGGTGGCCGCGGGCAATCGCCGGCTGCCGATCTTGTGCCCCTTCCAGCCGTAGAAGCCGACGTATGCGTAGGCGACGAGAGGAACGACGTAGGAGACCTGCAGGCCGGCAATGTCGGCGATGTGCCCCTGCAACGGGGGCAGCAGCGCGCCGCCCAGGATGGCCATGACGAGCAGCGAGGAGACCTGGCTCTTGTAGACGCCCATGCCCTCGAGCGCCAGTGAGAAGATGTTCGGCCAGCCGATGGACGTGAAAAGGCCGACGCCGACCACGCACCACATCGCCAGCTTGCCGCCAAAGACTATCGCGACCAGGAGTGCCAAGGTGATGGTCGCCGAGAAGATGACCAGCGTGCGGGCGGCGACCGCCTTGCCGAACTGGAAGAGCACCCAGCACAGCACGAGCAGCGGCAGATAGTTCCTCACGATGGCCCAGCCGCGCAGGGCGCCCAGGATGGCGAACGCGGCGATGGGAATTGCCGCCAGCAAAACCTGCTTGTTCATCCTCTTCATCTCGCTCAGCTCGACCGCGCCCATGAATCGGCCGATCAACATGCCGCCCCAGAAGAGCGCCACGTATTTGCTCGCCTCGACCGGGTCAAGGCCCGCCACCGACTTCTGGCCGAGGAAGTTGATGATGGAGCTGCCGATCGAGACCTCGCCGCCCACGTACATGAAGATTGCCAGGACGCCCAGGATGACGTGCGGGTGCTTCAGCGCCCCCGCCCCGCGCTCGATCTTCCCCTCGCCAATGTGCGGGAGGTGGGTGAAGAGGAAGATTGCGGAGAGAACCAGGAAGACGATGCAGAATGCGATGTAGGGAACCTTAACGGATTCCGCCCCGTTCGCTCCGGTCCTGGCGAAGTACCGGAAGATCAGGTAGCCGCCGATGAGCGGGCCGATCGTCGTCCCGACCGAGTTGAACGCCTGCGCCAGGTTCAAGCGGCTCGAGGCGGTCCGCTCCGGGCCGAGAATCGTCACGTAGGGGTTGGCGGCGATCTGCAGCATGGCGAATCCGAGCCCGACGACGAACAGCGCGACGAGGAACAGGGGATAGGAGATGACGGCCGCCGCCGGCCAGAATATGGCGCTGCCGGCCGCGGAAATGAGCAGCCCTATGACCACGCCGTTCTTGTAACCGATGCGCGCGATGGGGTCGCCCGCCATCGCGGAAATCAGGTAATAGAGCAGCGCGCCGATGAAGTAGGCTCCAAAAAAGGCGAACTGCACGAGCATCGCCTGGAAGTAATTCAGCGTGAAGGCCTCCTTGAACCTGGGGATCAATATGTCGTTGAAGACGGTCATGAACCCCCACATGAAGAAGAGTACCGTCATCACGGTGAAGGGGCCGCGATAAGTCCGGCCGGTGCCTGTCTGGGCTGATGCTTGCTGTTCCGTCGGTCCGCCTGGGGTTTGCACGGTATCCTGCTAGCGGGCCGGGTTCCCCACTGCGAGGCAACTTTGGCCAACGGTGCGCGGGGCGTGTGCGCGAAGCGGGGCGCTTCCCTGAAATGCATTGGGACCGGCCGCACCCCGAGGGACGATTCGCCGGCGCGCGGGCAATGTCGGCTGGCGGCCATGGGCGCGCGTCAGGCCGGCCTTCTCTGTCCGGGCGCGGCCCGGATCGGTTCCATATCCAAGCGGCGGTGCGCCAAGGCCGTGCGAATGGACCTGGCGCGGGGACGCGCGCATGCACGCGCACCGTGCGTGCGGGGAGGCGGCCTTGGCAAGCGGAGCCAAGGGCGCCTGAGGGGTTGAATGCAGGCGGCGGATGGGCTTCAAATTGAGGGACTTGCATTGAGCATTATCTCTGGTATCGCAACCTCGGCGCGGCTATCCGAAATAGGAAGACCTTGCGGGCCACAAACCGCCAAACTCATGAGCTTGAATATCCCAACGTGCGCTCCCCGGACCGCCCCCACGACGAGGGCGGCGTCCGGCCGCATTTCCAATCGAATGCCGAGGGTGTTGCCCTGCGCGTTCCTAGGCAAGGGCGCCGGTGCCGGCGCCCGGCCCTGACCCCGGGGCCCGGCTCCGATGCTGGGTAGTGGTTTGCCGATCATGATGAGGCTTGCGGTAGCGGGCCTCGTCGAATTCAGCCGCCGCCATGCGGCCCTTCTCGCGTCGGCATTCACGCTGCTGGCTTTCGCCGCGGGCGTCTACACCGCGCGCCACATCTCGATCGACACGGACGAGCAGAAGCTGATCTCGTCAAACCTGCCCTGGAGGAAGGCAACGGCCGACCTTGACCGGGAATTCCCGCAGAACATCGACCTGCTCGCCGTCGTCGTCGATGCGCCGACGCCCGACCAGGCCTCGGACGCCGCCGCGACGCTGACCGCGCGGCTTCGCGCCCTGCCCGGCCTTTTCAACGACGTCCGGCAGCCGGACGCCTCCCTGTTCTTCGGGCGCAACGGCCTGCTCTTCTTCGCCCCCGACAAGGTGCAGAAGTTCGCCGACGACATGATCTCGGCGCAGCCGCTTCTCGGCACGCTGGCTGCGGACCCCAACCTGCGCGGCGTGTTCGACTCGCTCGACCTCATGGCGCAGGGCGCCGTGCACGGCGACATCGGGGCTTCGGTGATCGATCCGCCGATGAATGCGGTCGCGCGCGCCACCCGGGCGGCCCTCGCCGGCAAGTACGATCCGCTGTCCTGGCAGACCCTCCTCACCGGCCGGGAGGCCGATCCCCGCGAACTCCGCCGCTTCATCCTCGCCCGACCCGTGCTCGACTACAGCGCCGTCGAGCCGGGCCGAAAGGCGGTGGCCGCCGTGAAGGCCGCGGCGACGGCGGAGGGCCTTGTCCCGGCGCGCGGAGTCCGCGTGCGCGTGACGGGCCCGGTGGCCCTTTCCGACGATCAGTTCTCAACGCTCTCGGAGGGGGCGGGGTTCTCCACGGCGCTGTCGATGGGCCTGCTCTGCTTCTGGCTGGCGCTCGGGCTGAGGTCGTTCCGGGCGTTTTCCGCGGTGCTGGTCACGCTCGTCATAGGCCTTGTAGGATGCGCCGCCTTTGCCGTCTGGGCGATCGGACCGTTCAATCCCATCTCGATCGCGTTCGCGCCTCTGTTCATGGGAATCGCGATCGATTTCGGCATTCAGTTCAGCGTACGCTACGCCGCGGAGACACCCCGATTCGGCACGCACAAGGAGGTGCTCCGGCAGACCGCTCTCGGGATCGGCGGCCCGCTTACGGTCGCTGCCGGCGCGACGGCCGTTGGATTCCTCTCGTTCGTGCCGACGGACTACACGGGTGTGTCGAACCTCGGTCTCATCGCCGGAGTGGGGATGGTGCTGGCGCTGGCATTGAACCTCACGCTGCTTCCCGCGCTCCTGACACTCTTCGGAGGGATTACCCGCCAGCATTCGACCGGCATTCCATGGGGGCCGGCGGCGGACCGGTTCATCGGCCGCAACCGCGCCCTGATCCTTGCCGTTGCCGCGGTGGTGGCCGCGGTAGGGCTGGTTGCACTGCCGAGGCTGAGCTTCGACTTCAATCCGGTCCACCTGGAGAACCAGCGCGCCGAATCGGTCGCGACGCTCAACGACCTCATGGGAGACCCGCTGACGACGCCCTACACGATCGACATTCTCGCTCGGTCGCGGGCCGAAGCCGAGGAGCTGTCGGGCAAGCTGGCCCAGCTCCCCGAGGTGGCGCAGGTGCTCAACGTCGAGAGCTTCGTCCCCGACGGCCAGGAGGCGAAGCTGGATATCCTCAAGGACGCGCGCGCCTTGCTAGGGCCGACGCTGGATCCCGCATCCATGAGGCCGCCCCCGGGCGACGCGCAGGTCCTTGCGTCGATCGCGCGTTGTGCGGCCGACGTGAAGAAGGTGGCAGCCGGGGGGAACCGCGCGGCGGCGCGGTTTGCCGCCGAGCTCGACGCAGTGCTTGCCCGCGGGAAATCGGTCCTCACCGGGTTGAACGAGAACCTTGCAGGCGGGGTGGGCCGGCGCCTGGACGACCTTCGCCTGGCGCTCCAGGCCGAGCCCGTCTCGCTCGCGACCCTGCCTTCCGAGATAACTAGCGACTGGGTCGGGCGCGACGGCAGGTGGCGCATCGAGGTGCACCCCAAGGGCGATTCCCGGGACAACGAGGTGCTGCGGCGTTTCTGCGAGGAGGTCAGGAACATCGCGCCCAACGCCACCGGGACGCCCGTGGGCATCCAGGAGTCGGCGCGCACGGTCACGCGAGCTTTCACCTCGGCGGGGCTCATCGCCTTGTGCGCGATTGTGATCCTCCTTTTCATCGTGCTTCGAAGGATGCGGGACGTCGCAATGGTCCTGGCACCGCTTCTCCTTGCGGGCATCATGACACTCGGAACCAGCGTCGTCCTCGGGCTTCCGCTCAATTTTGCGAACATCATTACATTGCCGCTTTTGCTTGGGATCGGCGTGGCATTCGACATATACTTTGTCATGCGCTGGCGCAAAGGCGAGGATGCCCCGTTGAGCTCGAGCACGGCGCGGGCGGTGCTGTTCAGCGCGCTCACGACGGGAACCGCATTCGGCAGCCTCGCGCTGTCGAGGTCCCCCGGCATGTCCGACATGGGGAAGCTGCTAAGCCTTGCGCTCTTCTTCACCCTAGTCTGCACGTTCCTCGTGCTGCCGGCCCTCCTCGGTCCGGCGCCCTGCCCGCCGGAGCCCGGCGGCAAGCCGTGAGCCGCACCGCACGCTGGCTTGCCCTCGGCCTGGCGTTGCTTGGTGGCGGCTGCGCGACGGTGCCGAAGGATCCCGAGGCAAGGGCGGTGTTCATCGAGACAAACGATCCCCTTGAGCCGCTCAACCGGAAGGTCTTCAGCTTCAACCAGGTGCTGGACTCGGTCCTGATCAAGCCGGTGGCGCAGGGGTATGTTCGCGCGGTGCCGCGGCCCGCGCGCGATTCTATCCGGAACTTCATGTCCAACCTGAACGAGCCGTTGGTGTTCGGCAACAACGTGCTGCAGGGCCAGTTCAGGCGCGCGGGGACGACCGCGGGCCGGTTCGTCCTTAACAGCACACTGGGCCTTGCCGGGTTGATCGACTTTGCGGCGCTCCACGGCTTGCGCAAGCAGACCGGCGACTTTGGGCAGACCCTGTACTCCTGGGGCGCGCCCGGGGGCCCCTACCTGGTCCTTCCGGTTCTCGGACCGTCGAATCCCCGCGACACCGTCGGACTCGGGACCGATGCCTACCTGAATCCGTACCGCTATGCCGTCGAAAACAACGATTTCCCGACCCTGGTCGCATACGGACCGGCGATTCTCGGCGGCATCGACGAACGGTCCCGTTCCATCGACAAGCTGGATGCGATCCAGAAGGAGGCGATCGACTATTACGCCTCGCTCCGGAGCCTGTTCCGGCAGAATCGCGAGGCGCAGCTGAGGGGCGGCGAGGAGGCACCGACGCCCGGCGAGGGGACATTCTACGAGGATCCCGGCGTCGCCACACCCGAGAAACCCCCGCCGGGCGCAGGCCAGCCTAGCCGCTGAGCTCCGCGGCCTTCTTCCGCAGCATGTCGATGAGCGCCGCCGCGCCGCCCTGCCGCAGCACGGATGAGAACTCCGACCTGCGGGCCGCCAGCTCGCTGATCGTTCCGCTAAGGAAGACGTCGATGATCTGCCAGCGACCTCCGCTTTCCCGCATGAGGTAGTCGAGCCGAACGGGTTCCGGGTCGTTGGTCTTCAGCTGCGTACGCACGATGACATCGCCGTTTTCCCGGCGGGTCGGCGTTGGATCGACGGAGAAGCGCTCGCCCGAATAGCTGCTGAACCGGTTGGCGTAGGTCGCGATGCTGTATTCGCTGAACGCATCCACCATCTGCTGCTGCTGCTCGGGCGACAGGGTCCTCCAGGGCGGGCCGAGGACCAGGCGGGTCATCAGCGGCAGATTCAAGTCCAGGCGGATTTGAGGCTCGAGCAAACGCTTGCGGCCCGAAAACCCGAGCGACGCCCCTTGTTTCATCGCGGATAACAGAACGTCGCAGAGCCCTTGGGCCGTCTCCGCGGGCGTGGATTCCGCGGCGGCCCGCGCGGGGGCCAGGGTGGCCAACGAGCCTACGCAAAGGGCGAGGGAGGACAGGCGGCGACAGTTCATGGATTTTAGGTCATTGCGATGCGGCCCGCTCGTCAAGGCATCGCGGGCACCGAAATGACCGGGTTCGGTGCGCCGGACGTTCCAAGTCAACAGAAGTTTTCTAATGTCCGACTGCCCACGGGCTTTAACAACTTGACGCGGGAGCGTGCAACGGGCCACATACTGGGCTATCTGAGGCGGTTTGTGCCGGGAAAGACACGATGAATTCTAACACCATGCGATTCTACCTTGCAACGACTGGTTCCCTTCTGACCGCTGCCCTGACAGCGGTGGCACAGACGGCCCCGAACACGCCGGATTTCTCGCAAGAGGAGCCGGTTGTGATCTCCCAGGTCATTGTGACCGGCTCCTATCTTCCCGACCGCCCGAACACCGCGACCAAGCCCGTGGAGGTGATTGAGGCTCAACAAATCACAGACGCCGGCGTGTCGACGGACCTTGCTGATTTCCTGAGGAAGGCGGTCCCGGGTTTCACCGGGAACGGGAGTCTGGGCCTTGAGAACGCCGGTTCGGAGGCTTTTGTCACCCAAGGGGGGACGATCCTGCAGATCCATAACCTGAAGACACTTGTGCTTATCAACGGCCGGCGCGTCGCCTTCGATCCCGCCGAGGCCGGCCTGGGGCTCGAGTTTGTGGACTTCAACATGATACCCCCGTCGGCCATCGACCACATCGAGATCCTCCCCGACGGCGCATCCGCCCTTTACGGCTCCGATGCCGTGGGCGGGGTTGTCAACGTGATCATGAAGTCCAGCTTCAACGGCTGGGAGGCCGGCGTCCACTGGGGCGAAAGCGACAATCGAGGACACTACACGGAACGCACGGGCTACATAACGGGCGGCGTGAGCACGAAGACCACCTCAATTATGATCTCGGTCGAGGGCACCGAGACGAGCCCGATCATGATGAGCGAGCGGCCCTATTCGAATCCCATCTACACGACGACGAGCTATCCCGGCATCATAAGCGCCCAACCTTTCAACATAAGCTTCAACCAAGCCAGCGGCCAGCTGCAGACGCTTCCGGGCCCGCTCAGCTATTACCAGCTGAACCCAGCCCTCAATGCACCGCCGGCCGGGCTTCAATACTCGCTGCCCCAGCTTGTGCAGATGGGCGTCTACCTGCCGGTGACCGCCCAGCAGCTGGAGACCGGCTTCAACGTGGCCAATCAGCAGACGCTTCTGGCAAGCCTCAAGAGGCGGAGCGTCGTGGTGGACTTCGAACACCATATCTTCGGCGACAAGCTGGCCGTATTCGGCGATGCCCTATACGGGTTCACGCGCACCCAGTCCCAAGTGGCCGGGCCGTCGATATCGCCCTACATCTCGGCGCCGTTCACCGACCCGTTCATCTATGGCACCACGCCGCCGCCGCCGGGAGGGTTAGCCTACGTGCCATATGTTCCCTTCGTGCAGCCGAACAGCCCGTTCTCGCCCGGCTGGCTCTACCAACCTGGCGCCCAGGGCACCGTCATCAACCTTGTCAACGTAGACAATCAGTTCTCGCAGTACCCATTGATGACGCAGGACCAGTCCGAGTTCTACCGCTTCGCGGGCGGATTCAGAGGCACGCTGGGGACAGACTACTCCTGGGAGGTCGGCGTTGATCTCAACCGCTATCATTTGGGTCTGACCAGCCCGGGGCAGATTGATACCGCCAATCTGAACGCCGCGCTTGCGGCGGGCACGATCAACCCGTTCGCGTACACTCAGGCCGCGGGGTCGCTTCCTTCAAACGTCATCGGGACGAAGACGAACAACATGGTGAGCACGCTCGGTTCGGTTGACTTCCTGTTCCGGGGGACGCCGCTGGAGCTTCCCAACGGGAAGCTGAGCTTCGCCGTCGGAGTGAGCCACACACGCGAGACGCTGTCGGCCAGCCCCGACCCCACCAGCCAGCCGATCGAGCCCGGCGTGTCCATCGCGGGATGGCTCAACAGCGAGTCGCTTTCTCCATTCGGCGCGGCCCGGGATTTCACATCGCTCTACGGGGAACTGAGGGCCCCAATCATCGGGCCGAAGCAGGATATCACCGGCATCCATGAGCTCACGGTCGATCTGGCCGGGCGTTATGACGATTACTCCCTGATCGGCCATTCGGCCGTTCCCGAGGCGAGCCTGCATTATGAGCCGATCGACGATCGATTCACGCTGCGGGCCTCCGTGGGCCGCTCGTTTGGCGCGCCGGAGCTCTCGCAGCTCTTCGGCCCGCCGATCTCCGGACCGATCCCTCCGTTCACCTACCAAGGCTATTATGGAAACACGGCTTCGAGCGCGGGCTTCACGGGCATCGGCGGGCCCAACCCGGATCTCAACCCGTTCAAGGCGAACACTTGGTCCACGGGGTTCGTCCTCGCCCCCCGAGAAGTGAAGGGCCTGGCCCTTTCGTTCGATTTCTTCGAGGCGACGGTCAAGGGCGCCATCGGCTACCTGAATCAGGTCGCCATTGTGCAGAGCGTCGAATCTCATGGGCCGGCCTCCCCCTTTGCCCAGTATGTGCACGTGGGAAGCCCAATCGGACCGGGCGTCACCGGCCCTGGCCAGCTCAGCACGGCCAATCCCACCACAATCTTCGTGCAGGTGCCCCTGATCAACCTCACCTCCCAGGCGGACAAGGGCTTCGATATCACGCTCGACTACGCGGTGATGACGCAGGCAGCGGGACGCTTCAAGTTCAGCTCAACGGCCACAGTCTGGAACAGCTACCTCGTCCAGGAGATCCCGACACAGGACTACTACCAGTACGCGGGCACCGCCTCGGGCACCGAAAGCAGCAGCCAGGGGACGATCCCGCGCTGGCGCACCTACACAACGATCGATTGGAAGTACAGCGCCTTCGAGGCCCTGATTGGCCACACCTACATCCCGCCGGTAGACGATATCGGGGCGGGCGGGGCGGCATCAACCTCCCGAACTCACGTCGGCGACTACGAGCAATTTGACGCTATCGTGGGCCTCGATTTCAACAAGTTCGGCGCCCTGAAGGGCCTGGGAAAGCCAGAGCTGAGACTCGGCGTCAACAACGTCTTTAATCGTATGCCGCCTTTGGCGCCCAACGCCTTCCCAGCTACCAACGCCGACGTTGGCGATTACAACGGGCCCATCGGCCGGCTCCTGTTCGTCGAGGCGAAATATCGGTACTGAGACGGGCGCAGCGCCCACCTTGCAACCAGCTGACCGTCCGCGAAAACTTTCGGGGGCGGACCGTTTGATTTTTCTATGTCCGAATGATGGCTCCGTGGGCTGTGCGCAATTCGGGGATT
>Ga0181530_10004709_pt1 | contig 14308 bp, 10 predicted proteins | sample PEATcosm2014_Bin_42_FD_119769 | JGI IMG/M metagenome (GOLD analysis project Ga0181530, IMG submission 119769) | Peatland microbial communities from MTU Mesocosm Facility, Houghton, MI, USA - PEATcosm2014_Bin10_60_metaG | ecosystem: Environmental > Terrestrial > Soil > Wetlands > Peat | place... | reverse complement strand
GTCGGTTGTCATCGGGCTCCGCCCGTAGATGGATCACAGCTGGTACAAACGATATCACGCCTTACGGTGGAAGTCCGTGACGTACTTCACAGAACGCGCGGGCCGCCCTGAATGTCTCCTGTTGCTTTGGCGTAGGCTACGCGAATGCCATTTTCCAAACGAATTCGCGCCGCTCACCATTATCAGCGCAAAGACGCATCGATACGGCTACTTGCTAATCGCGCGAAGCCAGCGCTAGCGCGTCAATTCTCCGAGGCATTTCGCAAATCGTGAAGTTCTGTGCCCACTCCTGCACCACCTTCTCGCCGTATTTGGTCGTTTTTCACTGCCATGAGAGGAGATAGCATGGCGGATGAGAAGGACGGAAGCAGTTCAGCTCTTATTCCCACCCTTTTGGGAAGTCTGCCATCGACTGATCTCCAAATTCTAAAAGCGATTGCCGATGCGCGGCTTAGCAATATCCATTTTGCGGTAATAGGCCGCATAGCGGCACTGTGGTCATATCTAGAATCCGTCATCGACCGATGGTTATAGACATTTGCAGAGATTCAGCCTGAAATCGGCGTTTGCTTTACGGCGCAGATGATCGGACCGCGCCCACGAATTGACGCTTTTATTGCGCTCGTACGCCAACTCGGTGCGGCCAAATCCTGGAACGATATTCTAGAGAAGTTTGCAAAAGACGCCCAGGGATTGGCGGAACAACGCAACCGCGCGATCCATGACGTTTGGCAGATGGACGATCCTACGTACCCGCAGCGACTTGAGGCGACCGCCAAGCGCGCCGCACGGCTCTTGAAGGTACACGTGCCAACAAAAGAATTAATTGCATTAGCGGACAAAATAGATGCCCTCCGCGCTCGCTTTGACGATGACATCGCCAACAAAAGTTTCAATAAGCTTCATGCATCGCCCGATAAATCTGAGCTAACACCGCCTCCCTGACATCATAGATGCCATCTCCCATGTAGTTTTCCGCCAGCACGCGCCAAGCGGCTCTTAGCGCCGGCGTTACATCAAGTTCGCTTGCGGGCGCGCCAGCCCCGGCAGAATCGGGGCATGGCGGTGTTGGCTCGGCAGATCGAGAGAGACCCCTATACTGTGCGGCAGCGGAATACCGCACGAAACAATCTCAACAAACGGACCCTCATGCCGCCTATCGCCGACCATGCGGCAGCAGCATGTCGCAGGCGAGCGGATGTTCGTGGACTACGGACCGGCGAGGCGCGCGTCTGTCGGCTGTTCGTCGCCGCGCTCGGCGCATCCAACTACACCGTGACGTGAATTCCAATCAGTGGTGCCGCTTATTCGATTAATCGGCCGATGACATTTTTCAAACGCGGGGCCGGCGGTAGACGAGTATCCTCACGTGACGCCTGCTCTAGCCACACGAGAGCCATGTAGAGATACATCGCGCGTTCTTCCTTGGTCTGTGCCTCTCGCGCCGACCGGAGGCATTCGTCAGCCATCGTGCGATATTCGTCGGGTTTAGGCATGGCGCGCCGACTAGGTCGGCACCAATCGAAACGGCCTCTCGGCCACCCGCTTCAGAACCGTCATCATCGTACTGACAACCGAAGCCAGCACAACGCAACTTCAACTCAGTGGTGCCCCATATTGCGCCGGCATTGTACGACAGCCACTGCTCGCATACTGTTTTACCAAGCTGGTCCAAAATCAGCGATACCGCACCTCGAAAGCCCCAGCCGTAGCCCCCTATGGGGCCTTTTTCGTTGCCGCAGCCGCCACTTCTCTGGTCCCTAAAGCGCCCATCGGAATGCGCGCCGGAGCACTGCGCTGCCATTCGCGTCAAAACAGCGCCCATGACTGAGAATGACGCGCTCCGGCTTCCACGCAAGGATTTTTTCGAAAGCAGCGCATACTTGCCGTTTTCTCGGCAGAAACGACAAGCGCATATCGAGCGGCATTTGGCCTGACGGATAGCACGTGCCGGTTAGTTTTGCGATCAAACGCCACGGTTGATCGATCTTATCCGGCGCGAAGTTCATAATGGTATCGGCAAGAATCAGCGTCTTCGATTCCCTGTGGAAGAAAACAATTTCTTCAAATACGCCACCGGGAACAAGTATCTGATCGATCTCGTCCCTCCACTCGGCAGGAGCGCCGAAAGCGAGGTCTCTGTTGAAATTCACGCTGATGCGCTGCGAGCGCGCACGGTTCCGGACGTGCGGAGATGCCCACGTTACGGCGTCTGGAAACGCCAGCGCCCATTCACCGATGTGTGCATAGTGCAACTTATTGGGCGAGATGAGATGCTTAATCACGCCCATCGATTGCATTCGTTTCGCGAGCGCGGCGTCGAAAGCGACCGGCGAATGGAGAAAGAGGTCGCCATTGGCAAGCCTCACTACCGTCATCCGCGTCGTGAACGGCCACGGCAATCTCATCCCCAGCAGCGACATGTACTCGAACGGCCCATCGACGATACCGATGCTATGCGCAAACGGCTTGTACTGGTTCAGCGGTTCGTACAGGGAAGTGGCCGCGTCGATCATAGCTATAGTCTACAAGATCTGTGGCGCGGTTAGAAACCACGTCGCTGAAATGCTCTACCGCACCCGTCGCCACCTTGTTAACCCCCATCGGACGCACAACAAACGCCTATCTCCGCCGCCGCGCCTGCAACAGCCGCCGAACCACAGCTCAACCAAGCCTCACCACGCCACCAAACCTTCCAAAATCCGTGATACGTCCTGAGTTCAATATCCCTGATCTGACCGCCGGGCGCGGTTTGTTGACCTCCTTCTTGCTAGTGCTAATCTGAAGAAACGCCGATGCCTAAGCCAACTCTTCTCTTCGCGCCGTGCGCGTTCAATCTGGCCGAAACCAGCCGCATGGTCGAAATCGCCAAGGCGGTCGCGCGGCACCCGGCGGCCAGTCGCGCGTTTGACATACACTTCATTTCCGACGGCGGCGACTTTGAGCGGCTGATCCAGAGCCACGGCTTTCCCTTGACACACATGGAGCCGCGCCTGACGCCAGAAAAAATTGAACTCATCGCCGAGGTCGATCGCGGCGAGAAGTTCGCGCCGGCGTTTACCGATGCGGAAATGATCCAGCGCGTGGATCATGAGATCGTCGCTCTGAGGAAATTTCAACCCGTTGCTGTTGTCACGGGGTCGTATCCGTCCATTCCCGTTACGTGTCGCGTGATGCGGGTGCCGCTGGTCTGGGTCATTCAATCCACGTGGCTTCCCGCTTTCTTTCGGCATGGGGCCGGCATGACTGACCATCTCCGCCCAGCTCCCGTGAAGGTGCTTGCCGATTGGCTCGTCTGGCTGTTTATCAACTTCTGGATCAGGTACGGGTTTCTCAATACCGTCAATCGTGCCGCAAAACACTTCGGGGTTCCCGGTTTTCGTTCGATCTTCGACTATTGGCGCGGCGACATTACCCTGGTCGCGGAACCGCCCGAATTTTCCGGGGCAACTCTGCCCCCCGAGCATTTCTTCATCGGACCTCTCATCCCTCAAGACGAGTTCCCGATGCCGCCGGAGCTATTGGAAATCCCAAAAGATCGGTCACTGATTTATTTCGCGATGGGAAGTTCCGGGACACCGGAGATAGTCGCGAAAATCATCGAGAGCTTCGAGGGCAAGCCTTATCGGGTGATCGCCCCCGTTCAATTTCAGCTTTCGCGCATGCCCGGCGTTCGTATTCCCACGAATGTTGTCGTCACTGACTGGGTTCCAGCCCTAAAGGTGAACAAGATGGCCGATTTAGCGGTCATCCACGGCGGCATTGGAACAGTGATGACAGCGGCGCTCGCGGGCAAGCCCGTGGTAGGTGTCGCAATGCAAATGGAGCAAGTTGCCAACCTTGCGTGTCTAGAACGGCTTGGTTTTGCCATCCGGGTTCCGAAGTCTCGCGATCCGTCCCGCAAGGTACAGCTGGCAATTCAAAGACTGGTGAATAATCAGGTTGCCAAAGTGAAGGCGGCTGCCTTCGCGAAAATAATCGCGCAATGGGATGGGCCGCAGCTCGCTGCAACAAAGCTCTTCGAGCGATTCGGAAACGAGCGCGACAACAAGTAACGCCACGTCCACGGCTCAACAGAGCCCCGCAGTGGGGTCAAACCTTCCAAAATCCGTGACGTAAATCGAGATAATGCGGCGCCCTCACTCGGTCTTTTTGGTCTCGCCCTTTTTTGCTTTGCGTTCTTGTCTGATTTTCCACTCATGATCCTCAAGCAGCTTAAGCGAGCTTAGATACATCTGGAGTGTTGCTTCCGCTTGAAGGGTTGACTCCCCTTTTGCTTTGAGCACGGCAATTAGCCCGCGTTGATTCTCGACAATCCGTCTTGCCTCAACGGCACGATGCGCGGCTAAAATCAATTTCGGTTGATTCCTCGGCATTTTGGAAGCCACCAGCGGTCTGCCGCCAACCTTCCAGGATCTGTAACGAGTAGTTCGCAGTCCTCGCCACGTCGACTCGATACAGTCGCGAACTGTGCAACGGCGCTTTATCGCGCACGATTACGCGCTGCAGCGCGCCCCACGAGAAAATATTCGAGCGCGAACCTGCCTTCACGGGCTTCAAGCGGCACACCGCAACTAAGACACACTATCTCTCGATCCGCCGCGGTTGGAGCTTCAACCCGGACACCCTTGTACTTGCGCCGCAATTCGCGCAGTTGAAGCGAGCTTCTTGTTCGGGCATGGTATCAATAATATTTCAATTTCATGACATACATATTTCGATATTGCGATCCCTTGAATTAGCGACCCGCCCATTTTTAATGGCGGCTTCGACCAGTCCGATGATATATTTGCCGGCCCACGTAATCGGCGGGTAAGTCTAACCTTCGGACGCGGACGATCCTTGATGCACGGGGTCGCTCCCCAATTGTGCGGTCAAGTAGCCGGTCCATTGTTATCTCGCGTTCCTCCTCTTTATCCATTGACTCGCGCGCGGACGCGCACGCTTGGCAACCAGTTTCGAAACGGTCTCTCAGTCTAGATCATAAGATATTTCTGCTTGATCTCGTCATCGCGGGAAAGGTCCTGCATCGTGCCTTGAAATCGGATGTGCCCCTTTTCAATGACATAGGCGTAGTCAGAAATCTTGGCCGCGAAATGCAGATTCTGCTCGGCCATGAGTATGGTCAAGCCGAGGCCTTTGAGGTGCTGGATTTTCTCGCCCAACTCCTGCACCACTATCGGCGCCACGCCCTCGACCGGTTCGTCCAATAACAACAGCAGCGGGTTGCCCATGAGCGTGCGTCCGACCGTCAGCATTTGCTGCTCGCCACCGCTGAGATAGCCGCCAAGCTGGCCAGCACGCGAGCTAAGAATTGGGAAAAGGTCATAAATCTTCTCCACCGTCCAGCCAAACTTCGCGGCGCCCGGTCCGGGTCGCGTCGCAATCTCCAAGTTCTCGCGTACCGTGAGGTCTGGAAAAATCAGCCGATCGTCCGGCACGAAGCCGACGCCAAGGCGAGCAATCTCATAGGGCGCGCAGCCGATCAGGTCATGGCTGTTGAAGGTGATTGAACCACTGGAGGCGCGCGCCAATCCCATGATCGTGCGCATGGTCGTGGTCTTGCCAGCGCCATTGCGGCCAAGCAGGCAGACGACCTGACCTTCCGACACCGCGAGGTCGACGCCAAACAGGATGTGGCTCGACCCGTAATGGGTGTTCACGCCTTTGAGTTCAAGCCGGATCATAGGTGGTGCTCACCAAGATAGATCTTTTGGGCCGTTGTATTGCTGCGAACCTCTTCGGGCTTGCCTTGAACGATGATCTCGCCGCGATGCAGGAGTGTCACGCGATTGGCATGGTTGAAGACGACGCTCATGTCGTGCTCGGTGAACAGGATAGTCAGCCCAAGATCGCTATTCAGTCGATCGACCAAGGCCATGGTGCCCCGCGTTTCCTCAAGTGACATGCCGCTGGTCGGCTCATCGAGGAAGACAAGGTTGGGCTTCGTCGCCAGGGCCAACGCCAATTCCAGTTTTTTCTTGTCGCCCTGCGAAAGCTCGCCGGCCACGGCTTCCGACCGGGCGGCGAGGCCGCAAAGTTCGAGAATCTCTTGTGTGCGCTCGGCGCCGACCAGCGCTGCCCTGCTATAGATATTGAGGGACTCGCCCATTTGCGCGTGCACCGCCGAGCGTACGTTCTCGCGGGCCGTCATGCGGGAAAAGATGTTGCTGATCTGGAAGGCGCGCGATATCCCCGCGCGCGCGACGCGGTGCGGCGGCCAGCCGGTGATATCCCGCCCATCGAAAGTCACGGTGCCGGCGTCGGGACTGTGATAACCAGTCAGCAGATTGAAAAACGTGGTTTTGCCGGCCCCATTCGGCCCAATGATCGCTTCCTTGCTGCCTTCGGCGATGTCCAACGATATGTCTTGGGTGACGTAGTTGCCACCGAAATGTTTCTGCAAGCCGCGAACTTCGAGAATGTTGCGGGTCACGGCGCGGTCCCATCCTGGTTCGCGGTATCGCGTTGCTCAGCCGCCGCCGCGCCCACCTTGCCAATCCGCTTGAGCAAGTCTTCGATCAGCCCAAGTGTGCCGCCGGGTGCGAATAGCACGATCATCATGATGACGAGGCCGATCGTCAGCGGCCAATAGACCGTGTAAATGGTCACGAAGGCTTGCAGGAATGTGTAGATGGCCGAGCCCACCATCGGCCCGATGAAAAACTTTGAGCCCCCGATCAGAGCCATAAACACGGCGATGCCGGACTCCTGCCAGCCGAGCAGACCGGGCGCAATGCTCCGCTCAAACGGCCCCCATAGCGCCCCGGCAATACCCGCAAATGCCCCGGCAATAACGAAATTCGCCGACATGTGCAGCCGTACGTTGATGCCAAGAAAGGCGGCGCGGCGCTGGTTGTCCCGCAACATTCGCAAGGTGTAGCCGAATGGCGATTCCAAAATGCGCCACATCAGGAACATTGCGGCCAGGACGACCGCGAATGTGAAATAATAAAAGTTCACCGGATCTTGAAAGAACGGCGGCGGTAGCAGCCCCTGCACGCCGTCATCGCCCTTGGTGAAGCTGTACCAGGAAAAGACGATGTAATAGAGCAGCTCGCCGAATGCGAGGGTGAGGATCGCGAAATAGATGCCGGTGAGCCGGACGCAGAAGATGCTGATGACGAGCGCACCCATGGCAGCGACCGGCGGCGCGGCGAGAAGCGATAGAAAAAATTCAAGGTAGCCGATCTCGCCGCCGCTGGGCCGGAAGAAACGCATCAGCAGCCCGGTCGCGTAGGCGCCGAGCCCGAAGAAAGCGGCATGGCCGAACGAGATCTGTCCCATGTAGCCATGCAGCATGTTGAAGCTCATGGCAAACAGGCCAAGAATTAGGATTTCGGTCGCCACGTAGATCCAGAACTGTCCGGGGATCAATGGCGCCAACAAAAAACCCGCGGCCAGAACGGCTGCGATCACGCCAGATAGCCCGTACCGCCGATAGGCGCGCGCAAATGTGTTTTGCGGGAGAACAGAGACTCGCGGACACATCAATGTCTCCTATCATGACCTCAACTCGGTGCCAAACAAGCCCCACGGCCGCCAGGTGAGCACGGCAATGACGATCAAAAAGATCACCGCCAGCGCTCCATCCGGCCATAACAGGATCGAGAATGAATAGACGACACCGACCAGCAGCGATGCGACGAACGTGCCGAGAATGCTGCCAAATCCGCCGATGACGACGACCGCGAAGCACTGGATGATGATGTCGATGTCGACGCCGAGCGCCATCGGCAAGAGTGGGCTGAAGATGCCGGCGGCGAATGCGGCAATGCCAATGCCGGCGGCGAATACGCCGGCATAGATCAGCGGGATGCGGATGCCGAGGGCGCTGACCATCTCACGGCTGTAGACCGCGGCGCGTACGATCTTGCCGTACTTCGTGCGGTGCAGGAACACCCACAGGCCTATGGCGACCGCAAGGCCGGCGCCGATCAGAAAGAAGTAATACGGGTTGATGAACGCCCCGAACGCCTCGACCGGCGTGACCGGCACGAAAATACGACGGTTCTCGACACCCCAGATCAGCTTGATCACATCTCCGAGGATGAGAACCAGCGCAAATGTTAAGAGCAACTGCTCGGCTAATTCGCGGTTGTACATGCGGCGGATCAGGAACCGCTCGACCACCAGGCCGACAACAATCATGATCGCCGTTGCCGCCACCACTGCAGGGATCAAGAGATAAAATCCCGGCTCGAAGTACCCGAGCAAGTAATTGTAGATCGTCACCGTAATGTATCCGGCCAAAAGCCAGAAGGTAGCGTGCGCGAAATTGAGGATGTTCATTACACCGAAGATGAGCGAGAGGCCCGCCGACAACAAAAACAGCACCATACCCCGCGACAGCCCGGCGAATAGCTGAATCAGAATTGCGCTCAAATCGGGCACGGACGACGTCTGCTCCCTGCGATCAGGTCCGCGCGGAGTGAGAGCTTCGCGCGTCGACGGCCGCCCAGCCGGAGCAATAAGATCCGATCACGATGACCGCCAACGCACGCACGAAGCTCCTACCGTTCAGGCCCGCTGCTTCAACACTTTCTTGACGGTTTCATCGTCCCTCCAGACGTCGTGCCCTTCAACGACGATCATCGTCTTCGGATCATAGATCGGGAACGGGTAGTCGGGCGAGTCCCAGACTTCCCCCACATATGACGGAACGTCGAGCTGGTTCGTGAGCTCGCGGAATTTGCGCGGGCCGCGGCAAGTGTCAAACGTGCCCCCCTTCAGGACCTTGAGCAGGGCTTCCGTATCGATCGACTTCGCGCGCGTCACCGCTTGGTCAAGGCCGGTCAGGGCGTCATAGTGCATACACGCCCAGTCGTCGGGATAAAAATCAGGACCAAACTTATCTCGATGCATCTTCACGTATTTCTGCATCAATGGCTGGTCCATGTGGGCGAAGAACGGGCAGCGGGCAAGCCCGATCAGGCCGCGCGGCAGGCTCTTGCGCTGCTGGCGCAGCTCGGTGACGGTGATCAGCCCGCCGGGATAGGCCGCGACCTTCAACAGACCCGCAGCTTGCGCTTGCTGCATGAAGGTCTCGTTGTCTTTTCCGGCGATCGCCGGGAAAATAAAGTCTGGCTTGTCGGCCATCAGCGCCGAGATGTAGGAGGTAAAGTCTGTTTCTCCGAGCTTGAACCAGAGCTGCTTATTTTCTTTAGCCTCCGACGCTTTCTCGGCGAGTCGCTCTACGAAGCCTTTGTGGGTCGTGCGGCCCCATTCGTAATCTTGACCAATGCTGTCAAACTTCGTCCACTTTCTGCCTTTTACCAGCTTGGCGACGGCGACGACAACCGCGCCCGATTGCATGTCGCTGTCTGGACACCACTGGTATGTGTACGGGGTGTGGTTCTCGGTGGTGATGTTTGTGCTGTTGCTCGTCGCGGCGAAATGCAGGGTCTTGAGTTCATGAATGATTTCCTGCACGGCGAGCGCGGCGGCGCTGCTATAGGTACCAAAAATCGCATTGACCTTTTCATTGAGAATCAGTTCCCTCGCCTCGCGGGCGCCGACGTCCGGTTTTGTCTGGGTGTCGCGATAGATGATTTCGATCGGGTGTTTGCCCAACAGGCCGCCGCGCGAATTGATCTCAGCCGCCAGTACCGGCATGCCGCGGATGCACTCGGCCATGTAGTTAGCGCCAGTCCCGGTCGACGGCAACAAGAGGCCGATACGGTAAGGTGTGCTGGCCTGCGCGCTCACCCAGCGTGGGGTCAGCGTCATGGCGCCCGCGGCAAGCGAAGAAATGACGAAATCGCGACGATCCATCGTTCCATAGATCTTCATCCATTTCCTGTCCGCGCCTTTATTGGACATGGCTGTCCCTCCATCAATCTCCTGCGGTCAGATGCAGGTTCACTTCACAATACTCGCGCCCCGCCTGTTTGTCTTCAATTCAAATGGCTCGAAAGTAATCTGCGACATGTGACTTCGTGGTCAATGGGCTAGAGCAGGCGACGAATGCCGAGATCGACTTTCCCGCATTCCTTAAGACCTACAGGCCCGCAGCCTTCTGGATCAACCTAGCCTCGTTGCAGTGACGCGCCAGCAGCTTGGAAAGGCTACCTCAAGCTTTCGCTCGTCTCGTGTCCCATCGCCATCTAAACCGGGACATCATCGACCGAAACCGCTCGATGCCGGCCGCACGCCCAAGCGTTTCAAATGAAGAAGAAACAGCCCGCCGCCGCTATGCGATTTGGTCAAAGCCGCCATCGGCGCGACCGGCGTGAGCCGCTAGCCTGGATTTCTCACACTATTGAGCGCATCGGGGGGCTCACCCTCCAACACTGGCGAACAAGTGGAAGGCTATAAGACAATGGTGAGCCGTTTCTTATCCGCGACCTTCCGCCATCAACCGAACGGCTTGATGCTTTCGGCGACGGAATCGGCGATGTGCTCCTTCGAGACGACGCCGATGATCTCGGAGGGGCGCCCGCGTCCGCGGTCCTTGACCACCACCGCCATGGCGGCGTCTCGGCGCGTCATGCGCTGAACGACATCGAACATGATATCGGCTTCGCGCGCGATGGTGAAATTGCGTTGCGCCACATCGCCAAGGCGGACTCCGCTGTAGGCCTGCTCAACACCGCGTCGTAAGCTGGTGTTGACGCGCACGACGCCGGCGATGTGATTGCCGCGCGTCACCACTACGTGCCTGAAGCCGCCTTCGGTTGCGTGTTGGCGAAGGAACGCATCGAAGTTGGCATCCGCCGGCAGGATCGTTATGTTGCGCTCCATGACATCGCGGGCGCGGCGCACCAGGAACATGTTGGCGTGCAGCGCCTTCGGCACGAAATGACCGCGGCCGACCAGCTTGATCGTGTAGATGTTTTCCTGCGAGAGCAGGCGCCGGACCCCGATGGCAAGGGCGACCGCAATAATGCTCGGCATCACAAGGTCATAGTCGCGCGTCATTTCGAAAATCATGGTGACGGCGGTCATGGCGGCGCCGGTACCGCCGCCGACCATGGCGGCCATGCCGATGATGGCGCAGGTCGTTACGCCAAAATCCGCCACCGGCATGACGGCGTTGACGAGAATGCCGAAGGCGCCGCCGATCGTCGCGCCCATGAACAGCGACGGCGAAAAAATGCCGCCTGAAGCGCCCGAACCGAGACTCACGGAGGTGGCGCAGAGCTTGGCGGCAAACAACAGCACGAGCAGCGCCGGAATGCCGAGATTGCCGGTGAGGATCGCCTGAATAGTCGAGTAGCCGACGCCCTCGACGTAATAGTGCCCGCCGCCGACCAGGAGCGCGTAGATCAGCACGCCGATGATCAGCATGCCGACTGCGTTCCGCAGATAGGGGTTCTTTATGAGTTCGAATACGTATTCCGCGAAACTCAGCCCCCGGACGAAACCGGCGGCCGCGAGCCCGATCAGCGCGCCGAGCAAAGCATAGAGCAACAGCACCGTCAGCGAAGCCGGCGCTTGCGACGCCAACAGCGCATTCGGAATGGCGAATGCGGGGTGGATCCCGAAAAAGATGCGGCCGATGAAAGTCGCGGTGCCAGTGGCGAGCGCCACCGGCAGGAAGGTGCGCGCGCTTAATTCCGGCATCATCAACTCGACGGCGAACATCACTCCGCCGATCGGTGTATTAAACGTCGCGGCTATGCCGGCGCCGGCGCCGGCGGCAACGAGGGTAATGCGTTGCCATGGCGCCATGCGGATGACCTGCCCGAGCGTGGAACCAAGCGCGGCACCGATCTGGATGATCGGTCCTTCGCGGCCGACGGCGGCGCCGGTGCCGATCGAAAGCGCCGAGGCAAGTGATTTGATCAGGGCGACGACCGGCCGGATGACGCCTTGGCGGTAATAGATCGCGTCCATGACTTCCGGCACGCCATGGCCGCGCGCTTCCGGGGCGAAATTGGTGATCAGGAAAGTGACGATCAGACCGCCAATGACCGGCACCAGGATGATGAACGCGCCCCACGGGCTCGGCGGTGTGAACACGCTGGCGTCGTACTCGATCGAAAACGAGCCGAGAAAGGCAATGTTATGGATCAGACCAATCAAGGCGCGGAAGGCGACGGCGCCGAATCCGGTGATGATGCCGACGACAATCGCCAGAAGCGACAGTCGCAGCAGCCCGAGCCGCAATGGCCGCCTGAGTTTCATCTCACATCAGCGCGTGCGACGCCGGCCACTCGACCGCGCCAACCGCTGGTTCGGAACAAGTGAGGCCAGAAATGAGCGAGCAACCGTATGCTACCGCGCATCATCCTGCCCGGCCAGTGCAAAGCCATCGGCACCGTATATTGCATGCCGAAGAAATCGACCACCTCCGGACGGCTCGGGCGGGATGCGGGCTTGCGCGCGCGAGTGCATAGCTAAAGTGGATAACAGGAGCGTTCGACGGCTATTTAAGATTTTAAAAACGCGTCGTCAGATCGGTCAACCATTGTGGCGACGCTGCGACCAGCGGCGCCTCAATCGACTTATCAAGGTCGGTTAGCACAAGCGCGCCGATCGCGACAAACACGATGCCGAGTCCAACCTTGGTGACTTGACCTGCTGACAGGAGTCGAATGCGCCATCGTGTCATCGCTTCGCGGGATAGCAGACCGAGCAGCAGCAATGGGAGCCCCGCACCGATGCCAAACACGAGCATTGTAATGGCCACTTGCGGTAGATTTCGGCCCTGCGCCGCCAGCAGCGAGGCTGCTCCGAGCGTCGGCCCGACACATGGGCTCCAAACGGCACCGAGCAGTACACCAAACCAGAATTGGCCGGATATCCCGGTGCCACGCTGAGATCTAAAACGCCGATCGGTCCAATTGGCGATTGGGCTGCTTGCGGCCGCAAGCTGGGCTTGAAGTTGCGGAAGCATCAAAACAATGCCGATCGCGACGATCAGCGAGGCCGCGACGTAGCGAAACACATTGGCGTCGAGGCCAAGCGAATAGCCGATAGTGGCGACGAACAAGCCGACGGTTACGAAGGAAATCGAGAGCCCGGCAGCGAGCGCGACTGGGCTCGCTTTCCGCTCAGTGGTCGCCGCGCAGAGGACGATCGGCAGAATGGGCAAAACGCACGGCGAAAGCACCGAAAGCACTCCCGCCGTGAAGGCGAGAACGAGAGTGCCAATTATCATCACAACAGGCCGGTCACAGTGTCTTGTTCAACAAAGCGGCAATCGAAGCGCGGTTTGTGTCTCCGACGGATCGGCCTTCTTCCTTATCACCCTTGAAAGCGATGAGGGTGGACTGCAGCCGTGCCCCGAAGTGCGCCACGAGGTTCTTTTGGCTGTCAAAATCAACGACGAAGTAGACCAGGTTCTTGAATTTTGGATCGGCCATCAGTTCGCTGAGGATCGGTTTCTGCGCTTTGCAGGTTGGGCACCAGGAAGCGTGAATGGCTACGAGAATCGGCCTGCCTGCCTTTTGCGCCTCGGCGAATCCTTTATCATCAAAGGCCCGAGGGCCTGCTGCGAACGCGGCTGGGAACGCGGCGCAACTTGTCGCCAGTGCGGCGACCAGAACGAAGCGACGTGACAGCATGGCAATCTCCTGGGCAGGTTGTTGCAGGTCACTTGTAGGATTTGTGAGCGGTCACTCTCACATCACAACTCGAGCGTGGATTTCACATTTCAGTTATCGGGATGCCGGCGTCGCACGCCCATTGGACAGCGCTTTTCCGTCAAACACACGATTGCCCTCCGCGACCTGTCGAATCCACAATCAGCCCTTCATCGCTGGTACTTCTTTCGCAGGGCGAAAAGCCGCATAGTCTCTCCGGCAGCCATGGTCGACCGGCAAACGACAACTGGCGCGATGGGCGAACTCCCGTATCGCGGCCTTTTCGCGGCTGCACGGCGGCCATAAAGCCAAGTCTACAATGCCGGCCGGACGGCCCAGAATTCGAGGCTGTCTATACGATTCGGGCTGCTTGGCTAGACGGCAAGCCGCTTATCGCGACGATCGCGGGGGGTTAGGTCTCGTTGCACACAGTAGGAGGCTCAAACAGCCATGCGAATTGGCATTCGGCTCGCTATTTCCGGTCTGGTCCTCACATCGATCATGGTGAGTGCAATCGGCGTCCACGTGCTGTGGTGGAGGACAGCGGAAGCGAACAGCCACGCGCTTGCAGCGACGATCAACGAGCACATCGTTTCCGCGGTCGAAAAGGAGCTCACCGCCATCACCACGGAAGCACGCGCCGCGCACTCTTCAATCCGCACTTTATTTCTTCAAAACGTCCTTGAGACGCGCGAAGCAGACAAACGCGAGTTCGTCTTCCTCTCGCAACTGCAGTCGCAGCAGAGCATATCGTGGGTGGCGTTCGGCTGGCCGGACGG
>Ga0181530_10004707_pt1 | contig 14311 bp, 6 predicted proteins | sample PEATcosm2014_Bin_42_FD_119769 | JGI IMG/M metagenome (GOLD analysis project Ga0181530, IMG submission 119769) | Peatland microbial communities from MTU Mesocosm Facility, Houghton, MI, USA - PEATcosm2014_Bin10_60_metaG | ecosystem: Environmental > Terrestrial > Soil > Wetlands > Peat | place... | reverse complement strand
ATGCGCGTCCTCAGACTACACGACGTCCAACCCGCTCTGGAAGAAAATCGTTACGCCGTGGCGGCTGCCCGGCATTGCGTGGCAGCAGATGGTGTTACCCGGACTGCTGAAAGAATACTCGATAGACATCCTCTGGGCTCCGGAGCAGATGTGCCCGATTTTCTTATCCCGACACATCAAGGTAATTGTGGCAGTGTACGATTTAGTCTTTCTTCGGTATCCACAGACCTGCGTCTGGTCCAATCGGCTGATTCAGTGTCATCTTTTCCCCCACACCATCAGGAGATCGGATGTCCTTGCACCGATTTCTGACTATATAGCAAGAGAGATGTCGCATGCCTATCGGAAGCTTTTGCCGGGGAAAAAAATCCGACCGGTTTATTGCGGATGCCCCGGATGGTTTCCTCCGCAGGGTTATGCCGGGAGCAAACGTGAGAATTTTTTATTTTTTGCGGGTAATCTTGAGCCCAGGAAAAATCTGGTCAGACTCATCGAAGCCCTTGAAATACTCCGCCGGAAGCATGGGCTGACGATTCCGCTGCATCTGGCCGGCCCGACCGGGTGGAAAAATCGATCGCTGCGTGCATTGATCGAGTCATCAATCATCCGGAACGATATCGTCTTTTTAGGCTACCTTTCCGAAGAGAACCTTAAGAGGGAGTACTTAACCTGCAAAGCGCTGATTTATCCCTCCCTGTATGAAGGGTTCGGGCTGCCGACCCTTGAGGCGCTGTCGCTCGACTGCATGGTTTTAACTTCCGAAGGGACCGTCATGCAGGAAATCTGCCGGAACGGTGCGATGTACTTTGATCCGAAGAATCCGGAAAGCATCGCCGCCGCAATACATCATATTTACGGACCAGACTTCGATCGCGGAAATTATCTCGACGTGAAGGCCGAAATCCTGCAGAAATATTCATGGGAGCAAGCTGCGCGCACCCTGCTCCTTATCATGAAGGAGATCGATGCGGGGTAGTTCTCGGATGCCGGTTTCAACGGCATGAAATTAACGGCCAGCGGAAGGTACGATCATTTATATTTTCTCACGTTTTTAGGGGAGAAACCTGAAGAGCCGGGAGGCACCGATCGAACAAATCCGAACATTTTTTCAACCACCATTATCTAAAACAACAACTTTAAGGAGGTATCAAATGGCGTACAAAATTATCGATTCATGCCTTGCATGCGGGACCTGTGTTCCGGAATGCCCTGTCGAGGCGATCAGCGAAAGCGATCCGATCTATGTCATTGATGCGGCAAAGTGCACCGACTGCGCCGCCTGCGTACAAGCCTGCCCTGCGGAAGCAATCGAGCCGGCATAACGTGAAGTTTGTTACGTTTCAGAACCAGAGGCCCTCGAATGTTGCAGGGCCTTTTTTTATTTAATGGCATTAATAGCAAACCGGACTTACCATGCTAACCTCTGAAAATTACGATGTCGTTGTTATCGGCAGCGGCCCCGGCGGCTATATCGCCGCAATACGATGCGCTAAACTGGGAAAATCCGTGGCTATTATTGAACGAGATCGGCTCGGCGGCGTCTGTCTCAACATGGGGTGCATTCCATCGAAATCTCTCATCCGACAGGCATCGCTCTTCCTGACCCGGGCGGCCCTCGAATCGCTGGGGGTGTCCGTCGATAGTTCGAGATTCGATTACGCCAGGGTATTCGCGGCATCGAGGAGGGCGGCGGATACGCTCTCGCGAGGCGTCGCCTATCTGATGAAGAAGAACGGCATCGCCGTAATAAGCGGCGTCGGCGCCTTAGGATCGGACCGGATCGTCGTGGTCGACGGCAGCCGGGAGATTCATGCCGCGAACATCATCATCGCCACCGGATCGCGTCCGAGGGAGCTGCCGGGATTCACCTTTGATGAAGCGCGGGTGCTTTCATCCGAGGGCGCGCTCATGCTGGAAAAGTTGCCGAAAAAAATCATCATTCTCGGCGGCGGGGCCATAGGCGCGGAGATGAGTTTCATTATGAACGCCTTCGGCGTGGAGGTGTATCTGGTCGAGATGATGCGTCGGATCCTTCCACAGGAGGATGCCGAGGTTTCGGAGACCGTTCTGAGATCGTTTATTAAGCGCGGGATCGCGGTGTATCCCTCCACCCGCGCCGTGGCTTTGCAGAAGGATACGGACGGAGTTTCAATAATCCTTGAGAATGCCGAGAACGGACAAACCTCTCTTGGGGCGGATTGTGTTCTGGTTTCCGTGGGACGCTCGCCCAATACCGAAAATATCGGCCTGGACCGTGTCGGCATCGTTCCGGAAAAAGGGTTTATTCCGGTCGGCGATTACGGCGAAACCTCCTGTTCGGGAGTGTATGCGATCGGCGACGTCGTGGCGACGCCGCTTCTCGCCCATGTCGCTTCCAAAGAGGGGGAGATTGCCGCAGGGCATATCGCGGGGTCGCCGGGAGCGGTACGCCGTATCGACACACTGGAAGTTCCAAGCGCGGTTTATTGTGAGCCGGAAGTCGCGAGTTTCGGACTTACACGGGAGCAGGCCGAAGCTCGGGGCATTGCCTGCAAAACATCGACCTTCCCGTTCCGCGCGTCAGGGAAGGCGATTGCGGCCGGGGAGACGGAGGGATTTGTCAAACTCGTGCACGATCCGGCGGGAACCGCGCTTCTCGGCGCGCATATCGTGGGCGCGCATGCGACCGAGATCATTCATGAACTGCTGCTTGCGAAAACACAGAAGCTGCCGCTGTCCGCGATTGCGGAGATGATCCATGCCCATCCGACGATGGGGGAGGGGGTGATGGAAGCGGCGAGGATGGGGATGGGGGAGGAGATACAGATTTAGGCACCTATGAAATTCAAATAACTGTAACCTTCTTTATTTCTGTAGTAGAGGCAAAAAAATGTGCACTCAAGATTATTACAATAGAGAGAAAGGCAAATAAAGATGAATTCAATAACAGACCTTTGGATTAATAACAAGGAGCTGATTCTCGGAAAATCTGTTCAGCAAATAATCGCTTTTTGTGCTGATGGCAGATTATCTGACGGTAATCAGTCTTCTCAGGAATTCAGAAGGTTTCTTAAAAACATTACATCTGAAATGCTTTCGACATATGCAACCGAATGTCTCGAAAAGAAATTTGATGATAGCGGTTTAGCTTTGCAGGATGTTGTAAATCAAATAGGTTCAAGAATTGGTTTTTCTGTTGAAGATGGTCTTTATAGAGGACGCTCGAATGCGATAGGTTTCGATGGAATTTGGAAAACAATCGATGGTTATTCCCTCGTTGTTGAAGTCAAAACCACCGATGCTTATCGAATTAACCTCGATACTATTTCTGAATATCGAACGGAACTTTGCGATTTAAAGAAAACAACCAAGAATCTATCGTCGATCCTAATAATAGTTGGCAGACAAGATACGGGGGATTTGGAAGCGCAAATTCGGGGATCACGACATGCTTGGGATATTCGTCTCATTAGTATTGACTCACTTGTTAAACTGATGCTTCTGCGCGAAAATCTGGATGATGCCAAAACCATGCAGCAAATTGCTGAAATTCTTAAACCTCAAGAATATACCCGCCTCGATAAATTGATTGATGTAATATTTTCAACAACAAAAGATGTCAGTCCCGCTGTGGATTTCGATGAAGTTGAGGCTGAAGGAAATAAACATGAGAAAAAAATCAGATTTCATCCTTCTAATTTTCATGATGAGTGCATTGATAAGATTCAGAAAAAACTTAAAATACCTCTAGTAAAGAAAAGTAGAAGTTGCTTTAATTCTTCAGATAATTCAGTTTCAGTTATTTGTTCAATATCAAAAACACATGGAAAATCTTCTTCTCCAAAATATTGGTTTGCATTTCACCCATATTATGAAGATTTCTTGAAAGAATCATCCTCAAGTTTCATGGCTTATGGTTGTGGTTCTGCAAATGATATCCTCCTTATTCCTTTTGTCGAACTAAAACCATTGCTGCCGGATTTATGGACAACAGAAAAAGAAGACAGAATGTACTATCATATCGTAATACATAGAAAGGGAGACAAATTCTTTCTCCAAGTGCCAAAAAAAGATATAATGCTTGATATTTCAGATAAGAAAATATAATGGCAGGGTAAGTGCGATAAAATGATAATATTACGTCTTCCCAGGTGAATATACAATTATGTAAAAATGATCTAAATTGCTAAACTTAACCCCGGGTCCGATGAGCTGATTCGGCAATCACTTCCTACCGAATGGTTCTTGTTCACCTCATACTTTCCACCGTCTCTTTCACCTTCCCCGCCTGTTCCACCGTAAACCCCCCAACTTTAGCAATCTCTTCCACTGCCGCTGCCTTTATTCTCTGCATCGACCCGAACGTTTTCAACAGCAGCTTCGCCGTTTTCGGCCCGATGCCCGGCAGGTCTTCGAGGCCTGACCGAGAGAACTGTTTGTCCCGTTTTTTCCGATGGTAGGTGATCGCGAACCGGTGCGCCTCGTCGCGGACGCGCTCCGCCAGCCGTCGCGCGGGATGGGCGGGCGGGAGTCGTACGGGCTCCTCGATGCAGGGTGAGAAAATGATTTCTTCCTTTTTGGCAAGTGCGGCGATTGGCGGCGGATCCTCAAAGGCCGATAGCGCCTCCATGGCCGCGTGCAGCTGGCCCCTGCCGCCGTCGATCAGGATCAGGTCCGGGAACGGAGCATTTTCATTTCGCAACCGGGCAAGCCTGCGCGAAACAACCTCCATCATCATCGCGAAATCGTTCTGCCCCTCGACCGACTTGATTTTATAGCGGCGGTAGCCGGACTTATTCGGCGCTCCGGATTTAAACTGCACCATGGCCGCGACACAGAAGGACTCGCCGAGATTCGAGATGTCGAACGCCTCGATGGTTTCCGGGATTTTCGGCAGCCGCAGCGCCTTCTGCAGGTCGAGACAATCGTCCGCGCCTCCGGGAGGCGCCTTCTGCAGCAGATGGAGCTGCGCATTCTTCTCCGCCATGGCCACGAGGCGGCGCTTGGTCCCTTTCCGCGGAATCGTGATAAGCGTTTTCCCCTTGAGCAGTTTTTCTATTCCCGGCTGGAGCGTTTCCGCATCGAAGCCCCGGTCCTCCGGCAGGATGATTTCGGCGGGAACCTCCCGGCCCCGGGTAAGATAGAACTGGAGGATCAGGCTGTCGCGGCTTTCGGCAGGCAGGTTCCAGAGTTCCCGTTTGAAAACGAACTGATGGCTGGACATGAGGAGCCCTTCGCGGAAAAGCAGGACGGCCAGGCATCCATGACGTTCCGTTGCGGCAAATCCGAACACGTCGCAATCGGCGCCCGGCAGGGCAAGATCGACCTTCTGGAACCGCGAGGCGTCGCGGATCAAGTTGATCTGGTCGCGAAACAGCGCCGCATCCTCAAAGCGCAGATCCGCGCTCGCCTGGTTCATCCGCTGCGTGAGTTCGCCGAGGAGGCCGTTACGTTTTCCGGAAAGAAATTGCAGCAGGTAGTTGATCTGTTCCCGATACGCGGTCGGGGAAATTTTCCCGGCGCAGACGCCGCTGCAGCGGTGCATGGCGTAGTTAAGACAGGGCCGCGTTTTTTTCGCGGTCAGAAGACCGTTGGTGCAGTCGCACAATTTGAAGATCCGTTTGGCGAATTCCGCGAGGCGTCGCATTGCGGAGACATCGGTATACGGGCCGAGATACCGGGCGCCGTCCTCCTCAACCCGCCGCACGATGAGGAGGCGAGGGAAGGGTTCCTGCGCCGTGACTTTCAGGTAGGGGTAGTGCTTGTCATCACGGAGATCGATGTTGTAACGGGGAATATGGGTGCGAATCAGGTTGGCCTCAAGAATGAGCGCTTCAGATTCGGTGTTGGTCGCAATCCATTCGATCGTTTCAAGCTGCTGCAGCATGATCGGAATCTGGGCGCGCTCCTCATGCCGGTCGAAGAAATACGACCGTACCCGGCTCCGCAGGCTCGCTGCCTTGCCTATATAAAGTGGCGTTCCCCCGGAGTTTTTCATGATGTAAACGCCGGGATTTTCCGGAAGCGTTCGGGCCAGTTGCACCAGCCGTTGCCAGCGTGCGTCTGGCGGTGAAGAGGTCGGCATGGATTAAAAAATAGTTGAGCTCGCGGGACGGGCTACTCGGTTTCGTTATCTTTTATCTGTAGCGCGTCGTGAATGTGCCACCGGTAAAAATTCCTGCGGGATGGCGGTAATGAGGTCGCACGCTGGAGCATTCGCAGCGCCGAGTCGCCGAGGGATTTGATATAGCGCCGGCGGCGGAGCTGGTCCGCTTTACTTTCAATATCGCCGCTCTCCTGCAGGTACCTTTCGCGCAACGCCTGGAGGAATACGGGGTAAAAGGCAAAATCGCCCAGGGCAGAGGAGGTGTCCGGCGATATACCCGAGGCGGGAAAGGGGTCGATAACCAGATATTGCCATTTTACCAGATTTACATATAGTTTCGAATAGTTATCCAGCGGCTTGAACTGCGAGATCCGGCGTTTCAGGCGGGTCCTGTAGGAAAAATTGAAGACCGTCTGCTTATGAAAGCAGAGGTTTTCATCGAGATCAAGAAAAACAAAATAGGGGTTTTGCGGATAACTTCGCTCAAGAGAATTGAAAATTTCCTGTTTTTCCGCCGCCTCGTCTCCCAGATAGGGGGAGAGAAATTCGGCGAGGTATAATTTCGCGATTTCGTCGGCGTAGCACCCCTGGCGCGCGCAGATGCGCAGGTAGGTCAACCCCCGCGGGAACGAGACGTTCTTGCCGATAATGGCGAGTGCGCTCCGGATAAAAAACGGCGCTTTTGCCAAGATACAATTAAACAGGCCGATACCGAGGTAGGCATCGTAGAGACTGCTATCCCGGACAAGGGCTTTTTGCAGATGCCTGAGCGCCGCGAAACCCCTGAATGCGGCGCGGGTCGGGCTGGCATCAATATCCAGTGTGGCAATGAACCCATTGATGCCGCCGATAATAAACTGGTTGGTTGCCCGGCACGAATCGGGGCTTTTATTCGGATCGGCGAGTTCGAGTCCCTTTCCGGCAAGTTTATTAATCTCCTGGAGAAGATCTGTCTTCTCATGACCGGATCCATACTCACCAAGCTGGAAGCGGAGTACTCGCATGCCGATAAGGAGGAGATAGCCCAGGGGAGGCAGTTGTTTCTTTTTTTCAAGTCGCAAAAGTTTTTTACCGAATTTATCCGCATCGTTCCAGTCAAAATTGTAAAAACAGGCCAGCATCTGCATTGCCAGTGAATGCTGTTCCATCGAAAGCCCGGGGTAGAGCCACGAAGGCCGGATCTCTGCGGCAGTCTCTTCCTTGCTCTTCGGCATCGGCCAAGGCGGCATGGTATCGATCGGGAGGCCGGAAGGAAAAGCGGAATCGATGTGCACGGTGAGCGTATCCGCGGGCATGCTCCCGGAGGAGTCGAAAAGGTGCACCGCATGCAAAGTGTCAATTAATCCCGTATCCCCGAAAGAGGTATCGTTAAGGAAAAACGGGATGCCGGGAATAGCGGTATCGCTTGAGGTATCAGAATCGGCTGAAACCATTGCAACGCCAGCCGGCGATGAAACGTCGGGAAATCGCTCGCCCACCGATGCGCTGAAAGCGGGAAGAGTGCGCAGAATCATGCCCAGGGCCGCCGCTCCAATAAAAATGGTGCGTTTCATAGGGCCTAAAAATATATTCTCTCCTCTTCATGGCCTTGACCTCGGTACGAGGCGGTGGCGCTTCATGCCGTGGCAAACGAGAGGAAAAATTCTTTTTTTATTTTCTTGGAACAGATTATTGTATATTCAATTAACTTCGGTAGATGAGGTATTTTTGTCGGCGAACGTTCCTGATTCGGATGATCGCCCAAAGGCAGCACGGAGTTGATTTCCAGGGGAAGCTTTCTGAAGCTTTCTTTTATTAGATTATGTACAGGCTACAGGGGAAGGATTCCCTGCCGATTTTCATCCGTTTTTTTGGCGACACATAATTTCGGGGGATCACTTTATGAAGAGGCGAAGCGTGAATCATGTGGCCTGCAAGGGCTTATTATTCATCGGGGCTCTTTCATGCGCGGCATTAGGAGATGTGACCTTTGATCGGCTGATCGCGGCCGGAAATTATGCCGATGCGGTTAAGTATGCCGAAAGCAATATTCCCGTCGCCACGCGCGACGCCGATATCTGGGCGAAACTCGGCATCGCCTACGAAAAGCAGAACCTGAACGACAAGGCCATGGCCTGTTACATGGTCTCCCAACGCTCGGGCAAAAATTATGATGCCTACCTTGGCGCCGCCCGCCTGTACAACAATCAGAAACAGCCGGAGGCCGCCCTTGAAATGGCAAAAAAAGCCATGGACATCAAGGCGACCGCCGAAGCCAGCTGGGAGTTCACCCGCGCTTCCATCGCACTCGGTAAGCCTGCGGAAGCGAAAGCGGCCCTCGAACAGGTGGTCAAATCCGACCCCTCCAATGCCGTCGCGATTCGCGAATTGGGTGTGATTTACTATAAAGAGGGAGACTTCACGAACGCCCTGCCGCTGCTGAAAGTTCTCATGCACAACGAAAGCTCTTCGGAGACCGCGGTGATGATCGCCGCCTGTTTCCGCGCCCAGAAACAGTTCGATTCAGCCATCGCTTATCTTAAAGTTGCCTCCCAGAACCCGGCTGTCGCACACGGGTCAGCCGGGCTTGAGCTTGCGAGGATTTATTTCGCCCAGGAGCAATATCAGTCATCCAGCGACGCTTACGCCAAAGCCGATCCCGCCCAGTTGACCGCCAACGACCTTTACCAATATGCAATGAGCCAGGAAAAGAGCGGCGCGGATGAAGATACGTATATAAAAACCTATAGCGCCGCCACAGCGAAGTTCGGATCGTCCGCGCAGAACGAAGCGCTCCTTGCCCGCGCGAAGTGCGGTCGTTATTACCTGAAGAAGAAAAGTTTCGCCGAAGCGTTTGCGCAACTGGAACCGCTCTATACCGCCGATCCGCAGGGAAGAGTGATCAAGGACGTGGATTTTCTGGTCGTCGAAGCTCTCGTCGGCATGGGAAACAGGGAAAAAGCGATTCCCTACCTTGAAAATATTATCGCGGCAAATCCTCAGAATGTGGAAGCATATGGGCGCCTGTTGGAAATTTATGGCGCCATGGGCCGCGCTGATAAAGCCCAGGCGATCCAGGAAAAACTCGCGAGCCTGGAGCCGAATAATCCCAAGATTCAACTCGCTTTCGGTCAATACAATCTGAAAATTCACAAGAGCGCCGAAGCCCTGCACTATTTCCAGAAGAGCTTCATGCTCGAACCCACCGCCGAGGCCGCCGAGGGTATGACCCAGGCGGCATGGGACACCAAACAGTATAACCTCGCACGCGATGCGGCGGAATCGGCCCTCCATTACGATTCGTCACTTACCATTCCTCAGCGAATCCTCGCACTTATTTACATCAGCGATCAAAATTATCCTGGTGCGCGGCAGTTGCTCGAGAAGATCGTCAAGCGGTCTCCGGGCGACAAAGAACTGTGGGTTGACCTCGCGCTGTGCTACGAGAAGACGAACGACTTGCAGATGCTTGCCGAAGCCGATAAAACCATCATGTCGCTTGATAAACACGATATTCCGTCGAGAGCTCGTTACGCCAGGTATGCGCTGTCCACCAATAACCTCCATGAAGCGCTTTCAACCTACAAAGAACTCATGGCGCTGGAACCCCGTGATCCTGCTATCGTGAAAAACCTCGCGGATATTTCCACCAAGCTCGGCAACTCGAGCGATGCGGTGCTCTATCTTTCGAAATATGTTGCGCTTGTTCCTACCGATGCCGCGGCGCAGCGCGATCTCGGCAATCTGCTGTACGACCACAAGGACTTTCCGGGTGCGCTCGTCGCCTATCGGGCCGCGCTTGTAGCCGATCCGGCGATCAAGGGCTTTTTCAAGAAATATGCCGAGCTTGTCATTACGCTCAAGGCGCCGGATCAGGACGTCGTTTCCGTACTCTCTGCCGCGGTCAAGGCCGGGGAAGGGAGCGAGATGATCTACTTCACGCTTGGCGGTCTCTATCAGAGGCAGGGGCTTTTCCCGCAGGCTATCGAAATGTACCAGCAGGCGCTTCTCATCAACCCGCAGAATTTTGAGGCGCTTTCGGCAATGGCCTCGTGCCAGGCGAAGTCTGGAAAAACTTCCGAAGCAATCGTTTCGTACGAGCAGGCGGCGGCGCTCAGACCCGGCAGCGCGCCCGAGCAGAAGGCGCTCGGCGATCTTTACATGCAGCAGGGGAAAAAGGGACCCGCGATTGCGGCCTACAAACGCTACCTTGAAAAGGCTTCGGCGGATTCAAGGGTTGCCCGCGTAGTCGGTAACTATGAGTTCGAGCAAAAGAATTACAAGGATGCCGTCGTCTACCTTGCCAAGGTGACGGGAGAAGAGGCTGGCAGGCCCGATTACCTCCTGCGTTATGGCACCGCCGCTTATCAGCTCGGTGATTTCAAGACAACGGAAGGACTGTTCAAACGACTCATCGTGTTGTCGCCGAAGGATGCGGAACCGTTCCGTACGCTGTACCAGATAGCCAGGAAAGATAACGATCTTTCTTCCGCCAGTGCGTACCTGAAGAGTTATACGGCGCTGCAGCCGGGCAACGATACGATGCTCCTTGCTCTTGGCGATCTCCTGTATACCCTGAAGGATTTTCCCGGCAGTCTCGCCGCTTATCGCGCCGCTCTCAAGGCGAATCCATCCGCCAAGGGATTTTACGAACGGTATGTTTCGCTCATTTCGACTCTCGGGACGACTCAGGAAATGCTGGCGGCCATGAACGGCGCTATCGCCGCAAATGAAGCGAATGTCGCCATGTACTCGCGGCTCGGAGCCATCTACAAGAACGCCAATAATTTCCCCAAAGCGATTCAAATGTATGAGCAGGCTTCGAGGCTCGATCCAAAGAACGGCGCCCTGCTGTCGGCACTTGCGGAATGTCAGGCAAAGAACGGCAATGCGGAAGCGGCGGTCATCAGCTACGAGCAGGCCATCGTCATTAATCCGGAAGCCACCAAGGATTACAAGGCGCTCGGCGATCTTTACATGCAATTCAAGAAGACGGAAGCGGCGGTTCGCGCCTACAAGAAATATCTCGCAAAGAATCAGGACAATGCCATTGCTCGCTTTGTAGGAGAACAGGCCATTGCGCAGAAAAACTATCCCGAGGCGGTTAAATATCTCGGCATGATCAGCGGACCTGACGCGCTGTCGCCGCAATTCCTCCTGGTCTACGGCAATACCTGTTACCAGGCGCGGCAGGATTCGATAGCGCTGCAAATCTACAAGAAGCTTGCCGGTATCATGCCGCAAAACGCCGAGGTCTTCAATATTCTGTATGAGTTGACGCTTCGTACCGGTACCAAGGATGAGGCGCTGCTCTATCTTAAGAAATATGCCGAATTGAAGCCGCAGGATGCTCCGGCGCAGCGGATGCTAGGCGACCTCCTGTACGAGCGGAAGGACCGGGCCGGCGCACTGAAGGCCTATCGCGCTTTTGTCAAAGCCGATTCCACCGCCAAAGGGTTTTACGGTCGCTATGCGGATCTCGTGATTCAGGAAGGAAACGAACTTGAAATAGTCAAAGTCCTTTCTGCCGCTATCGCTGCAGGCGAAGCCGATGTGGGCATGTACACCCGGCTCGGGAATATTTATCGCAAACAGGCTCAGTACGCGAAGGCCGCAGCGATGTTCGAGCATGCTTCGCAACTCGATCCGAAAAACGCCGAGATTCTCTCGGCCCTCGCCGAATGTCAGGTTAAAAATAACAACAGCGCCGCTGCTGCTGAGACATATGAGCAAGCTATCGCCATGAGCCCGTCGGCCGCATCGAGCGACTACAAGGCGCTTGGCGATCTGTATCTTGCACAGAAGAAACCTGATCTGGCGATCCGGTCCTATAAGAAGTATGTCGACAAAAATCCCAAGGAAGTTGCCCTTGCGAAGTATATCGGCGAGCAGGAGTATAAGGACAAGAATTATACCGAGGCGACGAAGTATCTCGGCATGGTAACGGGTGACGAGGCCAGAACGACCTCTTTCCTGCAGATTTACGGCAAGGCTTCATATGCCGCCGGCAATCTTCGGACGGCGCTCGCAACGTTCAAGCAACTCGCCGCGCTGCCCCCAAAGGATGCCGAGGTTTTCAAGACCATTTATGAGATCAGCGAAAAGCTGAATATGCCGGATGATGGTATCGCCTATCTCAAGCAGTATGTCGCTCTGCAGCCGACCGATGCGGACGCTCAGAAACTTCTGGGTGACCTGCTGTACGATAAGAAAGATTCCCTTGGCGCTCTCGGAGCGTATCAGGCAGCGCTCAAGGTGAATCCGGCGCTCAAAGGTTTTTACAAGAGGTATGTCGAACTTGTCCTGAAATTAGGCCGGGCGGAGGATCATGTCGCGGCTTTGAACGGCGCGATTGCGGCGGGCGAGGCGGATGCGGGAATGTATTCCGTGCTGGCTGATCTCTACCGCAAGGCCGGAAACTGTGAAAAAGCCATCCCGCTTTATGGAAAAGCTCTCGATTCCGATCCCAAAAATACCGCGTTGATCTTCAATCAGGCCGATTGCCAGGCCAGGACCGGCAAAATCGCGGAAGCGACGATTTCATATGAACAGGCGCTGGCTATGAACTCCTCGGATGTTAAGGAATACAAGACACTCGGCGATCTGTATATGCAGCAGAAGAAAACCGATGACGCCCTCAGCGCCTATGAGAAATACCTCGTTAAATATCCGAATGATGCCGCCATCGCGAAAATCGTCGGGAAGGCCGCCTTTGCGGCCAAGAATTATGAAGAAGCGTTCAAGTACTATGGATTGGTAACAAACGACGAAACTCCGGGTTACCTCGCCGAATACGGGCTTTCCGCGATTCAGGCTAATAATTTCCCGACGGCGATCGCCGTTCTGGAAAAATTGCGTTCGGCAAAGGGGGATATCGGCGGTTTGCGAGCTATTGCCTATAAGGCGCTTGCCGATGCTTACGAAAAGAGCGGCAATTCACAGAAAGCAGCCGATGTGCTCAACAGCTATGTCCGGTTGCCAGGGGTGAAGGATCCAGATGCGGCTTACCGGCGGGCGGTCGTATATGAAAGCATCAACCCGGCCGTGGCGACGACGATGTACGAGGAGAATATCAAGGAGTATCCGACCGATTACCGGAATTTCTTCAAACTCGGGAATACCTATGCGAAGGATCAGGCTACCGCCGCGAAAGGTATCAAATACCTTGAACAATGTGCGGCATTGGCAGACAGCATTCCGCAGGTATGGTTTGACCTGGGCCAGCTTTATGCGACAATGGATAACCGCCCCGAAATGCTCAGGGCGTTTCGCAAATATATCAATCTGGATCGGACCAATGCCCCGGCAATCCTGAAAATCGGCCAGACGCTGCTTTCCAAGCAAATGCCCGACCAGGCCCTGATTTACCTTGAAAGTGCAAATACCCTCAAACCCAATGATCCCATGACCATGACGCTCCTGGCCCGTGCATATCTGCATAACAAGCGCCGTGACGATGCCGCGAAGATGATCGAAAAAGTCAGCAGCGCCACCAACGGCAAAATCGACGACGATATGCGCGCAGTGCTCGTGGATGTCTATCTTGAAAGCGGCAATTACGGGCAAGCAATCACTGAAATCAACAACCTGCTTGCCAAAAAGCAGACAAATGCGCTGCTCTTGAAGCTGGCCAAGGCATTGTATGAGGTCGGTAAATATACCGAAGCAGCAAAGGCGGTGGAGACGATCAAGGCAACCGAACCCGAAAACCTGGATGCGATCATGATTCTCGGAAAGATCCAGGTGGCGCAGAATAGTTACGATGATGCTATCGAAACCTATAAGGAAGCCTTGTATATCAATCCGAACTTCGCTCAGGCCATGCTGGAGCGCGCCAATATTTATATGCTGCAGACTAAACTGCCTTGGGCAAAGCAGTTCTATGAAAGGGCGCTCAAGATCGATCCGAAACTGGCGTTGGCGCATCTCGGCCTCGCCCGGGTAGCCAAGGCTTCAAACGATTCCGCTACTTACAAGGCGGAACTGGATAAAGCTAGGGAATTGGATCCGCAGAATAATGAGATTATCAACGAAGCCAAATCCCAGCAATAATATAGATAGTAAGACGTCGTTGGTCGAAGGCTCGACAAGAACTTTTGCGGAGGCACACCATGAACCTTAAACTCGTAGTGAGGAGCTTTTTCATGGCAGTATTTGCGGCGGCGAGTTTTGGAATGGCGGCGGCTTCGACGCCTACAATAGAGAAAGCGCCGTTCGGTACTGTCGATGGGAAGGCCGTCGATATCT
>Ga0181530_10004705_pt1 | contig 14312 bp, 14 predicted proteins | sample PEATcosm2014_Bin_42_FD_119769 | JGI IMG/M metagenome (GOLD analysis project Ga0181530, IMG submission 119769) | Peatland microbial communities from MTU Mesocosm Facility, Houghton, MI, USA - PEATcosm2014_Bin10_60_metaG | ecosystem: Environmental > Terrestrial > Soil > Wetlands > Peat | place... | reverse complement strand
GTGGAAGCGCCGGCCGCCACAGTGGAGCGGATTGGCGAGGAAGCCGGCGAAGCCTCGGGCGAGAATTGCGCGGCGACCGGCGAGCCGGTGGAGGCGCCGGCCGCCACAGTGGAGCGGGTCGGCGAGGAAGGCGCCGCAGTACCGGGCCAGAATTGCGCGGCGACCGGCGAGCCGGTGGAGGCGCCGGCCGCCACAGTGGAGCGGATCGGCGAGGAAGCCGCCGAAGCTCCCGCCGAAAACGCGGTGGCCGTGGCAGACCTGTTTTCCCTGGAAGCGCCCGCCGAAGTGGAGCGCGTGCCCCTCGAAGACGGGCAGCTCAAGGCCGTTCTGGAAGCCATCGTCTACGTGGCCGAGGAGCCTCTCGCGCTGGCCCAGATCGCGGCGGCTTTACAGGAGCCCGCCGAACGCGTCGGCGCGCTGCTCGCCCAGCTCATCGAGGAATTCGAAAAGCCCGAGCATGGTGTGACCATCCGGGAAGTGGCCGGCGGATTCAAAATGGCCACCAAGCCGGAGCATCACGATGCCGTGCGCAGCTTCGTCAAAAGTTTGAAGCCGCCGCTGAAACTTTCCCTGCCGGCGCTGGAAACTCTGGCGGTGATCGCCTATAAGCAGCCGGTGACCGCGCCCGAGATCATGGAGATCCGCGGCGTGCAGGGCGCCGGGGTATTGAAAACGCTGCTGGACCGCAAGCTGATCGCGGTGGCCGGCAGGAAGAACGTGATCGGCAAACCGATCCTGTACAAAACCACCAAGGAGTTTATGATCCAGTTCGGGCTGAAGGATCTCACCGAGTTGCCGTCGCTCAAGGAATTCGAGGAGATTCGCCGCATGGCGTTCGCGGACAGCGAACCGGCGGAAGGGCCGCGGGAAAGCGCCGCGCCGGTCGAAACCCTCGCGCCGCAACCGGCCGCCGAAACGTCTAACGAGCAGGAGAGCTAATGGCCGAAGAGCGGCTGCAAAAGATTCTCTCGCAAGCCGGCGTGGCTTCGCGGCGCGCGGCGGAAAAGTTGATCGTGGAAGGCCGTGTCACGGTCAACGGCGCGGCCATCACCGAACTGGGCTCCAAGGCCGACCTGGCGCGCGATCACATCAAGGTGGATGGCAAGCTGCTCCGGCCGCCGCGGCGCCTGGTCTACATCGCGCTGCACAAACCCAACAACACCGTGACCACGGTGAGCGATCCGGAAGGCCGCGCCACCGTGATGGATTTGCTGCGCGGCGTCAGGGAGCGCGTCTATCCCGTGGGACGCCTGGATTATCACAGCGAGGGGCTGCTGCTTCTGACCAACGACGGCGAACTCGCCAATGCCATCATGAGCGCCGCCACGCACCTGCCGAAACTGTACCTGGTGAAGGCCAACGGCGCCCTGACGGTGGAACAGGAGCAGAAGTTCCGCGAGGGCGTTCCCCTTTCCGGGCGCCGCACCATGCCGGCCGGCCTCAAGCTGGTGCGCGCCGCGCAGAATCCCTGGTACGAAGTGAAGCTGGTGGAAGGCCGCAACAACCAGATCCGCATGATGTTCAAACATTTCGGCGTGCTGGTGGAGAAGCTGAAAAGAGTGCGCATCGGTCCGCTCGATCTGGGCCCGCTCAAGCCCGGCCAGTTTCGCTATCTCACCGACGAGGAAGTTCAGAAGTTACAGCGCGCCGTTCATCGCCCGGGCGCGCGGGAAGCCGTATGAAACGCATTTCCGATATCCTGCATTCCTGCCGCACGATTGCCGTGGTAGGCCTCTCCGGCAAGCGGTTCCGGCCCAGCTTTGGCGTGGCGGAGTACATGCAGCACGCCGGTTACCGCATCATTCCCGTCAATCCCCGCGAGACCCGGGTGCTTGGCGAAACCTGCTATCCCGACCTGGATGCGGTGCCCGAAGCCATCGACATCGTCGATATCTTCCGCCGCCCGGAACACGTTCCGGAGATTGTGGAGGCGGCCATTCGCAAAGGCGCCAAGGTGATCTGGATGCAGGAGGGCGTGGTTCACGAGGAAGCCGCGCGCCGCGCCGAGGAGGCTGGTTTGACGGTGGTGATGGACCGCTGCATTCTGAAAGATCATCGCCGCCTGGCGCACGCGTCGTAAGGCGGGACTGCGGCGCGCCGAACGGGCCGCCATCACCCATAGCCCGCGGAGGCCGCCGGCGGTAACTCCCGCCATGGCGCTCCTGATTTCGGCGGAGGGCACGCGCGGTTGCGGCTGAATCGGTTTCCCGCGCGGCGGCGCAGGAGCATCCATAACACGCCGGGCCCCGCCAGCCACAGGGCCGCCGGCTCGGGTGCTGCCAGGTCGAATTCGTAAATGGCGCCGCTCTCTCCGCCGCCCGTGCCATCCACCGTGCCTTCGGAGGCCATGTCCGCGATGAACAGCGTGCTGCCGGAAACCAGCACCGTATCCAGGTGTCCGACCCCGGCGGCGCCGTCGTCGACGATCGGATAATAATCGCCCGAGGCGAAATCGTAGTACTCAAAAGCGTTCTCGTAGTTGGCCGCGCCCGCCCCGTTCTTCACGCCGTGAAATCCCACGAACTCGCCGCCCGATGCGCCCACGAACGGCGCCGCGCCCGCCCCCACGTAACCCATGCCGGCGAGGCCCTCGGAATATTGCAGAACGCCGTTGCCGTCCACCGTGGGGATGAAAGAAACCACCGGCGCGGTGGCGCCCGCGTCGCCGTTCACGCGCTGGCCGGTGTCGAAGTCCGTATACGAATTCGGGAAACCGAAATCGTATAGCGTGCTGCCGATCTGCGAAGCCGGAATCAGGTTGAGAGTGTCGGCGCTCAATTCGTTGGGATCGTGCGCGCCGTCCTGACCGTTGTCGCCGATGATCAGGTCGCCCGAGGCATCCAGCGAAAGGCCATACGGATTGCGCAGCCCCGTGGCCACCTGCACGGGAGCGCCCGCCCTCAGGGAGCCGCCGTTATTCTGCACCGTGACCATGTAAACGGAGTCGGCGTTCAGGGTGGCGCTGAACAGTCCGCTGGCGGCGACCTGCACGGTGGTCGTCTCGGTATCGTACTCCGAGCCCACGATGAAGTAGATAATGTCGGAACCGTTGGGCTGCGGCGAAACCAGCGACATCCCGGTCGAGTGATCCCAGTTCTGCGTGGGATAGCTGAAGCTCACGTTTCCGAGCTGCTGGTAGCTCTGGTTATAAAGAGTCATGTTGCGTCCCGAGGCCGCTCCGCTGTCCACCACGATGGTGCCGTCGCTGGATACCTGTACATTCGTGACCACCCCGCCCAGGCCGCCGATCACCTGCTGCGGCGCCCCGAAGGAACCATCCGGCTGCTTGGGGAGCAGCCATACCGAACCGGTGACCGGTCCGCCTTCAATCCCGTAGGGTGTGTTGGGGGCGTTCTGCCCGAAAAGAATGGAGCCGTTGGCCGTGACCGCCATGCCGTACGGGAAGTTGAGGCCGCTGGCTATGGTCTGGCCGGAAACGATGCCGCCGCCCGCCTGCGTGAGATCCAGGGTAAACGGAGCAATGGAGCCGGCGAATGCGGCGCCGGTGAGAAAGAACGCCAGGTGAAACCGCAGCATGGGCCGTAGTATACACGGTTTGGAGGGCGCGCTGTGGGATAATGAATCGAGTTTTCCCACAGAGCATGGACCGCGAATTCATCCGCAATTTTTCTATCATTGCGCATATCGATCACGGCAAATCGACGCTCGCCGATCGTCTGCTGGAGATCACCGGCGCGCTTTCGCAGCGCGAAATGATGGAGCAGGTCCTCGACACCATGGACCTGGAGCGCGAGCGCGGCATCACCATCAAGGCCCACGCGGTGCGTCTCAACTATCGCGCCGACGACGGCAACCTTTACCAGTTGAACCTGATCGATACCCCCGGCCACGTGGATTTTTCGTACGAGGTCTCGCGCAGCCTGCAAGCCTGCGAAGGCGCGCTGCTGGTGGTGGATGCGTCGCAGGGCGTGGAGGCGCAGACTCTCGCCAATACCTACCTGGCGCTGCATCACAACCTGGAAATCATCCCGGTGATCAACAAAATCGATCTTCCCGCCGCCGAGCCGGAGCGCATCCGCGAGCAGATCGAAACCGTGATTGGGCTGGACGCGCGCGATGCCGTGCTGTGCAGCGCCAAGCAGGGAACCGGCGTGCACGAGGTTCTGGAGGCCATCGTCCACCTGGTGCCGCCGCCCAAAGGTTCGCCGGACGCTCCCCTGCGCGCCTTGATTTTCGATTCGTGGTTCGACAGCTATCGCGGCGTCATCATTCTGGCGCGCGTGATGGATGGCAAGCTGCGCCTCGGCCAGAAGATCCGGCTGTGGTCCAACGGCCAGGTTTTCGAAGTGGAAGGAGTGGGGTACCAATCGCCCAAAGCGATTCCCTGCGACGAGCTTTCGGCCGGCGAAGTGGGGTTCCTGCACGCCAACATCAAAACCGTGTCGGACGCCAAAGTCGGCGACACCATTATCGATGACGAAAACCCGGCGGCCGAGCCGCTGCCGGGCTTCGAAGAGATCAAGCCCATGGTTTTCGCCGGTCTCTATCCGGTGGAATCGCACGAGCACGGCCTCTTGCGCGACGCGCTCGAAAAGCTGCGTCTGAACGATAGCGCCTTCAGTTTCGAGCCGGAAAATTCGGTGGCGCTGGGCTTCGGCTTCCGCTGCGGTTTTCTGGGCCTGCTGCACCTGGAGATCGTGCAGGAGCGCCTGGAGCGCGAATTCGATATCGACCTCATCACCACCGCCCCCGGCGTCCGCTACCGCGTCACCAACACGTTGGGCGAGCTGGTTCACATAGACAACCCGACCAAGTTTCCGGACCCCTCCGAGATCAAGCAGATCGAGGAGCCCATCATCGACGCCACCGTGATCACGCGCGAAGAGTACCTGGGCGGCATCCTCAAGCTGCTCGAGGAGAAGCGCGGCGTGCAGAAGAAGTTCGAATACATCGGCGGCGGCCGCGTCATGCTGTTGTACGAGACGCCCCTCAACGAAATCGTGCTGGATTTTTACGACCGCTTGAAATCGGCCTCGCGCGGTTATGCCTCGCTGGACTACCATCTGTCCGGCTTCCGCGTCTCCCCAATGGTGCGGCTGGACGTGCTGGTGGCGGGCGAGCCGGTGGACGCGCTTTCCATGATCGTGCACCGCGATTTCGCCTACGAGCGCGGCAAGGAACTGATTTCGCGCCTGCGCCGCCTGATCCCGCGGCAGATGTTCGAAGTGGCTTTGCAAGCCGCCATCGGCAACAAGATCGTAGCGCGCGAGACCATCAGCGCGCTGCGCAAAAACGTAATTGCCAAGTGTTATGGCGGCGATATCTCGCGCAAACGCAAGCTGCTGGAAAAACAGAAGGAAGGCAAGAAGCGCATGAAGCGCGTGGGCCGCGTGGAGATCCCGCAGGAAGCCTTCCTGGCGGTGCTGCGGGTCGGCAATACGGAAGACAACGAGTAAGCCGGCCAACCAGCGGGCCGAGCGGGCGGAAGCGCCGGCCCCGCGCTACCCCGCAATCCCGTACCGCTTCATTTTATTAATCAGCCCCTGCCGGCTCAACCCCAACCGCCTGGCCGCCTGCTGCTGGTTGTTGCGCGTCTCCGCCAGGGCCTCGTGCAGCATGCGCCGCTCCAGGTCTTCCACCGCGGTTTTCAGGGATTGCAGCTTCACCGGCGCGGCCGCCGCAACCGCGCGCGCGGGCTCCGGCAGGCCCTCCCACAGGTCCTCTTCCACGATGCGCTCGCCGCGCGCGCAGGCCGCCAGCCGCATCACTTCGTTGCGCAACTGGCGCACGTTTCCGGGCCACGGCGAAGCCGCCAGTTTGCGCAGCACGGCGGGAGAAAACTCCAGCGCGCCGCGCCCGGTTTCGCGGCAATATTCCTTCAGGAAATGGTTGGCCAGCAGCGGAATCTCCTCGCGGATTTCGCGCAAGGGCGGCATGTGGATGTGGATCACCTTGATGCGGTAGTACAGGTCCTCGCGGAAATTGCCCTTGGCGATCTCCGCCTCCAGGTCTTTGTTGGTGGCGGCCAGGAGGCGCACGTCCACCGGCACCGGCGCGCGCCCGCCCACGCGGTCCACCACGCGCTCCTGCAGGACGCGCAGAATCTTGGCCTGCGCGGTGAGGCTCAGGTCGCCGATTTCGTCCAGAAACAGGGTTCCGCCATCGGCCTTCTGAAACTGTCCGAGGCGCGGCTGCACCCCCGTGGCCACGCCCTTTTCGATGCCGAACAGCTCGCTTTCCAGCAACGCCTCGGGAAGCGCCGCGCAGTTCAGCGCCACAAACGGACGGCGCGCGCGCGAGCTGGTGTAATGAATGGCCTTGGCCACCAGTTCCTTGCCCGTGCCGCTTTCGCCCGTCACCAGCACGTTCACCAGGCTGTCGCGAATGCGCTCCACCAGCCGCACCACCTGTTCGATCCGGTGTCCCGTTCCGATGATTCCGTGGCTGGAGTACTTGCTCTCCACTTCCCGCCACAAGTGCGCGTTCTGCTGCACCAGCTCGTCCTGGCTGCGCCGCAGCTCGCCGATCAGTTGCGCGGTTTCAATGGCGATGGCGGCGTGCGACGCCAGCGCGTCCAGCGATTCCTCGTCGCGCGCCGAAAACACCCCCAGCCGTTTGTTCAACGCCTCGAAGGCGCCGATGATTTCGCCCTGCTGGTTGCGCACCGCTACCGCCAGCACGGTGCGCGTGCGGTATCCGGTCTGCCCGTCGATGGCCGTGTAAAAGCGCGGATCGCTATAGGCATCGCGAACGTTGATGGCCTGGCCGGTCAGGGCAGCCGTGCCGGCGATTCCCATGCGCGCGTCGAAGCGCAGAATCTCGTCGCTGCCCAGCGCCACTTTGCTCCACAGTTCGTTCTTTTCCCGGTCCAGCAGGAAAATGCTGGCGCGGTCGCAGTCCAGCAGGTTGGTGGCTTCGCGCGCGATCAAATCCAGCAGAGAGCTCAGATCGCGCTCGGAATTCATCTTCTGGCAGATCGCCAGGATCTCGGAGAGCTTTTCGTGCAGGTCCGGTTGGCGCATCGGTCCCATGGCGTTCCAGTGTAACTGAATCCAAGTCGCCTGTCCACGAAGTATACAGATTGCTTAGCGAATTGACTTCTGTAAAAGCCATGTACACCAGGCGAAGTTTTCGCGATTGCAAACGAACAACTTGCCGATAAGAAGTTTTGGCATTCCCCATGCATAAGAGGGGGATGTGTTGGGGATTAACCCCATATCGGAGGAGAACTGGCCGGCGTCGGAGGACGCCGGCTGGTTCTTACCGGGGACCCAACCCTGGTTCGCACGCCTACTGAACCTGCATCCGGAGGATGGCATCGGGCCATTAAGCCGCCTCTGACACTACTGGCCCGTCCAGGAGACCACCGCCTGCGCTTCCGCCATTGCGCGGAGGCGCAGGTACCTTCCTTCACCAGCCCGCGCCGCTCGGCGCCGCTCGGCGCTTTCCTCCTTGCGCCCGTTTCCACGCCGCTATACACTGCGGGTAGGTGTCGAAATGTCCGCGCATGATTCTCCTTACCCTTGAAAAAGCCGGCGGCACTTGGCGAATCGAGTTCCGCCGGTGACCCCTTGACGCTGCTCGCCGTAGCATCCCAGCCGCTGCTGGCGCACGTCCGCCGCATCGTCGCCCACACCCGATGGAGCCTCCTTGAAGCCGGCCTGCTGGACGAGGCCATGCGTCTTCTGCCGCAACATCCCGCCATGGTTTTCCTGTGCGATGCCCAGTTGCCCGATGGCACCTGGCGCGAAATGCTGGCGCATGCCGCGCGCCTGCCCCTGCCGCCCCCCGTTATCGTCGCGGCGGGGCATGCCGACGATCGCCTGTGGATGGAAGTGCTCAACGGCGGCGCTTACAACCTGATCGGAACGCCCCTCGATGACCAGGAACTTTACCAACTGGTGAGCCGCGCCTGGCTGCATCGCCGCAATTGCCAGCAGGCGCACGCCGGATGAAACAACACCATTTCCAAATCACCACCGCCTGGACCGGCAACCGCGGCTCGGGCACCGCCGGCTATACCGGGTACAGCCGCAACCACGAATACCACGCACCCGCCAAAGGCGCGGTCATCGCGGGCTCCTCCAGCCCCGAATTTCGCGGCGATGCCACCCGCTACAATCCCGAGGAACTCCTGGTGGGGGCGATTTCCTCCTGTCACATGCTGTGGGTGCTGCATCTCTGCGCCGATGCCGGAATCGTAGTGACCGCGTACTCCGACCATGCCGCGGGTGAAATGATGGAACATCCCGATGGCTCGGGCGAATTCACGCGCGTCATTCTGCGGCCCCACATGACCATCGCCGACCCCGCCCGCATCGGCGACGCCACGCTCCTGCACGATCGCGCCCGCGAGTTGTGCTTCCTGGCCCGCAGCGTGCGTTTTCCGGTCGAGCACCAGCCGGTAGTCACGGCATAGTCACGGCCGCAGAATCACCTTCATCAAATCAGCCTCGCGCCGGTACAGGCGGTCGAACCACGCCGGGCCCTCTGCGAGCGGCGCCACCGCGCTGATCATGCGGTCCACGCGAATCGCGCCTTTAGCCATCATGGCGATGCATTCCGGGTACTCGCCGCTGGAAGCGCACGAGCCCTGCAGGCGGATCTGCCGCGTCACCACTTCCTGCAGCGGCAGTTCGATGGCCGGCGAAACGTTCCCCACCAGCGTCACCCTACCGCCTTTGCGCACGCATGCAATGGCCGTGCGGATGGGTTCGGTCGCCCCCACGCATTCGATGGCCACATCCGCGTCGCGCACCGCGGCGGCGTCGCGCGCGTTCACGGTTTCGGCGGCGCCCAGTTCCCGCGCCACGCCTAGCCGCGCGTCGTCCACATCCAGCGCCGTCACGCGCGCGCAGCCGTATGCCCGCAGGGCCTGCACCGCCAGCAGGCCGATCATGCCGCTGCCCACCACCACTCCCGTGGCGCCCTCGACATCGCCCGTCATTTTGACGGCGTGCACCGCGACCGATACGGCTTCGATCAGGGCAGCCTGCTCGAAACTCAGCTCATCCGGCAGTGGGTAGACGATGCGCCGCGGCACCGCTACGAACTCCGCGAACGCGCCGTGCCGCCGGTACGGCCCCGGCGAAACTCCCAGCACCTCGCGATGGTCGCAGAGGTTCACCTGGCCGCGCCGGCAATAGAAGCAGCGGCCGCAGGAGATGGTGGAATCGAAGGTGACGCGGTCGCCCACCCGCAAATCCCGCACGTCCGTTCCGAGTTGGGCCACTTCGCCCGCCGCTTCGTGCCCCATCACCAGGGGCGGAATGCGGCGCCCGGTCGAGCCGTCCAGCCCGTGCACATCGCTGCCGCAGATGCCGCAAGCGCGCACCCGCACCAGCACTTCGTCCGCGGCGGGTTCCGGCCGCGGCATGTCCACCACTTGCAGGTCCATGTACTGCTTCAGCAGTAAGGCTTCCATGGGGCCATCGTAACTCAAGTGAACCATGCTTCACCTTGGCGCCGGCGCAGCCCGGCCGAAGGGGCCGGTTTCCGAAGACGCCCTTCGGGCGGTTGACAAGCTCAAGCTTGTTCCACTTGCAGGCGCCTTCCGGGAACTTTCCCGCCCCGCGCGCCGTCGCATGGGAAGTGGAAGGGTGGTTCAGCCGCCGCGGGACGGTGGCCGCGGACCCGATGTAAAATCGAGGTTCGCCCGCGAATTTCAAAATGAGACCCCTTCGCTTTGCAGCCTGTCTGCTTTTTGCCGCCGCCCTCTTCGCCCAGCCGCACCACTGGAGCGAAGCCGAAGCCAACGAATGGTACGCCAAACAGCCCTGGCTGGTGGGCGCCAATTACATTCCTTCCTATGCCGAGAACCAGCTCGAAATGTGGCAGGCCGACACGTTCGACCCCATCATCATCGACCGCGAGCTGGGCTGGGCCGAAGGCCTCGGCATGAACACCCTGCGCGTCTTTCTCCACGACCTGCCGTGGCAGAAAGACCCCGGCGCGTTGGAACGCCGCATCAATACGTTCCTGAGGATCTGCGAGAAGCACAAAATCCGCCCCATCCTGGTGCTCTTCGATTCCGTCTGGAATCCCTTCCCCGAGCCCGGCCCGCAGCTCGCGCCGCGACCCGGCATCCACAACTCCCGCTGGGTGCAGAGCCCCGGAGCCAGCGTTTTGCAGGACCCCCGCCAATTCCAGCGCGCCCTGGAATACGTGCAGAAAATCATCCTGGATTTCAGCCGCGATAAGCGCATCCTGGCCTGGGATGTGTGGAACGAACCCGATAATCCCAACGAGGGGAGCTACGGGAAAGAAGACATCGCCAATAAAGCCGAAGTCATCGCCAAGCTGCTTCCCCGCGTCTTCGAGTATGCCCGCGCCGGCGTGGCCAGCGCGCCCCTCACCAGCGGCCTGTGGAATGGCGATTGGTCCAGCCCCGGCAAGCTGACCGCCGTGCAAAAGATCCAACTCGAGAATTCCGACATCGTGTCCTTTCACAACTACGCCGCCCCGCCCGATTTCGAAAAGCGCGTGCAGTGGCTGCAACAGTATCACCGCCCCATATTCTGCACCGAATTCATGGCGCGCCCCATGGGCAGCACCTTTCAGGGCATCTTGCCCATCGCCAAGAAGTACAACGTGGCCGCGTATAGCTGGGGGTTGGTGGCCGGCAAAACCCAGACCTTTCTCCCCTGGGATTCCTGGCAGCATCCCTACATCGACAAGCAGCCGGAAGTCTGGTTCCACGACATCTTCAGGTTCAGCGGCACGCCATATTCGGAGGAGGAAGTGGAGTTTATCCGCCAGATTACGGGGCGGGGAACGAAGGCGAAGCCGGCGGGGGAGTAGGTTTGCCCGTGGGCCTATACTGCCAGCAGTATAACGCAGGTCGTTATATAGTGAGAATACGTGATCAAGAGCTTCGCGGAAAAACGGACGAAGGCGCTGTTCGAGACCGCCCAGAGCCGCCGCTGGAGCTCAATTGCCCGCGCAGCGGTGCGCCAGTTGGTGCAGATCGACTCGGCCACCATCCTCGATGAGCTGAATGTGCCTCCGGGGAACCGGTTGGAGGCTCTGAAGGGTGACCGGGCCGGGCAGCATAGCATTCGCATCAGCGATCGATGGCGCATCTGTTTCCGTTGGGAGAGCGATGGCGTCTATGACGTGGAAATTGTCGATTCCCACTAGATGGAGGAAGACGGAGTTATGAGCATCATGCGTCCTGAAAAGGGCTGGAACATCACCCGTACTCCGGTTCACCCGGGTGAAATGCTGCGTGAGGAATTCATGAAGCCCTGGGGTATTTCTATGAATGGCCTCGCCCTGGAACTGCATGTACCGGTCACACGCGTCAGCGAAATCGTCAACGAGCGCCGCGGAATTACCGCCGATACGGCATTGCGCCTGGCACGCCACTTCGGCACGAGCGCCGATTTTTGGATGAATATTCAGAAGGACTACGAGTTAATTGTGACCCGGCGGAAGTCCTTGAAGATGATTGAGAAACAGGTTCGCCGGCGCACGGTTGCGGCATGATGGCGGGGATCTCGCCGGGGAACCCCGGGTGTGGCCGGCTTCCAGTTGATCCTGGCCGAACGGCGTTTTCGGAAAATGGCCGCGGCCCCAGTTTTCGCGATCGAAGCAGCCGGCCACGCGCCGCACGCTACTGAAAAGCCGTCCCCCAAATTCCGCCGCACTTCGCCCCACCCTCCAACCATGGGAAAATGGTCTTTACGTGATCGTAAGCACCGGAATCTACTACGCTCTATCTCTGGCCGCCGCCGGCGCCCTGGTCGCCTGGCTGGCGGGCGCGTGGTTGGCGGCGCCCCTGTGGCTGATCGCGCTGTTCTGTCTCTATTTCTTTCGCGATCCCGAGCGCGCCATCCCCTCCGGCCCGGTCGCCGTCGCGCCGGCCGATGGCAAAGTGGTCGCGGTCAAGCCCGAAGGCCCGTCCCTCAACCGCGTCAGCGTCTTTCTGAACATCTTCGACGTGCACGTCAACCGCGCGCCCATCGGCGGCACGGTTTCCAAAGTCTATTACCAGAAGGGCTGTTTCCACGTCGCCAGCCGCGAGGAGTGCTCCACGCAAAACGAACAGAACGTCGTGACGGTCGAGGGCGATGGCTCGACCGTGGTCTTCAAGCAGATCGCCGGGCTGATCGCCCGCCGCATTGTCTTCACCAAGAAACCGGGCGATACGGTCGCTACCGGCGAGCGCATCGGGCTCATCAAATTCGGCTCGCGCATGGACGTTCTCTTCGGCCCCGAGTGGGACATCGTGGTCCAACCCGGCATGCGCGTGGCGGCCGGCTCCAGCGTGATCGCCCGCCGCAAGGATCGAAATTAATCCATGGGTCTGAAGGAACGTTTCGTCGATCCGCGCTCGCCGGACCGCCGTCCGCGGCGCGCCGCTTACGCGCTGCCCACGCTCTTCACCGCCGGGAATATCTTCCTCGGCTACATTTCCATTCTGCGTTCCTTCCGCGGATCCATGCTGGCCGCGGCCGGTTCGGCGGCGCTGGCGCCGGAGCATTTCGCCATCGCCGCCAAAGCCATCGGCGCGGCCGTTTTTCTGGATGGGCTGGACGGCCGCATCGCCCGCATGACCAATACCACCAGCGATTTCGGCCGCGAAATGGATTCCCTCGCGGATGTCGTCAGCTTCGGCATGGCTCCCGCCGTGCTGGCCTTCGCCTGGGGCGTGCAGTTCATCTCTCCGCTTCCCGCCTGGTGGCAGGGGCAACTGCACAATGCCGGCTACTTCATCTCGTTCCTGTTTTTGCTGTGCGGCTCGGCGCGCCTGGCCCGCTTCAACGTCCAGAAGAATCCCATTCCCAAAAATCCCGGCCGGCCCGATCGCAAATATTTCGTCGGGCTGCCCATCCCCGCCGCCGCGGCCATGGTGGCGGCGGTGGTGTTCGCCGCCGATGGCGAGCCGATCGAGTGGTGGCCCCTGGCGGTCGTGTGGCTGGCCGTGCTGGCGCTGCTGGGTTTCCTGATGGTCAGCACCTGGCGCTATTACAGCTTCAAAGGCATCAACCTCAATAAGGCCTATTCGCCCCTGATCATCATCCTGATCGGCGCGTTCATTTACGGCCTCTGGAATTACGCGGAACCCATGTTTCTGGCGATGGCCGGCAGCTATGTGGCGAGCGGCATCGCCATCCGCATCGGCGGCATCATTCGCCGCCGCTTCCGCCACGCGCCGCACAGGCCCACGGAGCATCCCATTGGCTGATCGCACCCCAACCATCGCGGTAGTCGGTTCGGATTCGCTGCTGGGCCGCGAAATCCGCGACATCGCCGCTACTTCCTCGACCCCGTTCGCCCTGCGGCTCATCGCCGCCGAAGAGGAACAGGCCGGCACGCTCACGCGCGTGGGCGACGAGCCCGCCACGGTCATCGAGCTTACCGCCCTCAACCTGGCCGGACTGCGCGCGGTGTTTCTGGCCGGCTCGCCCGCATCCAGCCGCAAGGTTCTGGAATTGCTCGACGGCGAGCCCGATACCGCCATCGTCGATCTCACCTACGCCGCCGAAGAGCTTCCCGATGCGCGCCTGCGCGCGCCCGCGGTCAAAATGCAAGCCGGCGACGAAGATTTCGAAGAGCCTCCCGCGGCGCGCGTGCACGTCATCGCGCATCCCGCCGCCATCGCGCTGGCGCTGTTTCTGCGCCGCCTGCACGCGCGGGATCCCATCCGCCGCTCGGTGATCCAGATTTTCGTTCCGGCCAGCGAGCACGGCGTCAAGGGCGTCGAGGAGCTGCAGCAGCAGACCGTCAGCCTGCTTTCGTTCAAGCCTCTGCCCAAAGCCGTTTTCGATACGCAGGCGGGCTTCAATCTGCTGGCGCAATACGGCGCAGAGGCGCCCGTTCCGCTGGAGGAAACCGAATTGCGCATCGAACGCCATCTGGCCACGCTTCTCAATCTGCCGGGGGATGGCGAAGGCGCGCCCCTGCCTTCGCTGCGCGCCGTGCAGGCGCCGGTTTTTCACGGCTACAGCTTTTCGGCCTGGGTGGAATTCGATGGCAACCCCGGCATCGAGGCCATCGAGAGCGGCCTCGCGGCTTCGCATATCGAAGTTCGGGGCGCCGAATTCGAACCGCCCAATAATGTCGGGCAGGCGGGCCAGAGCGGCATCGCAGTGGGCGCCATCGCGCCCGACCGCAACCATGCGGAAGCCACCTGGTTCTGGCTGGTGGCCGACAATTTCCGCCTCGCCGCCGAAAATGCCATGGCGGTCGCAAGGGAGTTCGTATGAGCGGATTGTGGCTTGGTGGGGCGGACCCCCCGGTCCGGATAGCGCCGGGATAAACCGGCATGGAGTAGCGAATGAAAGAGTCGTACAGGGAAGGTCTAGCGAGCCACCCTGGCCCCGAGCCATGCGAGGGTAGTCGAGAGG
>Ga0181530_10004704_pt1 | contig 14317 bp, 14 predicted proteins | sample PEATcosm2014_Bin_42_FD_119769 | JGI IMG/M metagenome (GOLD analysis project Ga0181530, IMG submission 119769) | Peatland microbial communities from MTU Mesocosm Facility, Houghton, MI, USA - PEATcosm2014_Bin10_60_metaG | ecosystem: Environmental > Terrestrial > Soil > Wetlands > Peat | place... | reverse complement strand
TCTGCTGGCCCACGGTCATCACCGGGTTGAGGGCGTTCATGGCGCTCTGCATGACGACCGAGAAGTCCCGCCAGCGGATGTGGCGGAGCTGCTTGTCGCTCATTTCGGCCATCTCCTGACCGCGGAAGGCGACTTTCCCGCCGATGATGCCGGCAGGCGGGGTGAGCAGGCGGCTGATGGCGAACACGAGCGTCGACTTGCCGCAACCGGACTCACCGACGATGGCGAGGAACTCTCCGCGGTGGAGGTCGAGGTCGACATCGTCGACGGCCACGACCGGCCCGTCGTCGGTGGCGTAGGCGACCGAGAGGTTGCGGACCTCCAGCAGCCGGCTCGACGACGACCAGGTGCCCACACCGTCGGTCTCCCGCGCGAGGTCGGGCTCCCGGGCGCTCCAGGAGACGCCGGCTGCTGGGCGAGCGGGGGCGGGTTTCTCTCGGCCATCAGCGGCGACTGTGTCCCGGTCCTCGGCGGGGCCGAGTCCGGCCCGAGCCACGCGTCGGCGGGACATGCGACGGGCGGGCCGCAGCGCCGGGTTGGAGATCTCGTCGAAGGCGAAGTTGATCAGGGCGAGCGACCCTCCGAACAGGGCAATGCAGACGCCCGGCATGATCGCCCACAGGGCCAGCCCTGACTGGAGCGCCGCCTGCTGATAGGCCCAGTAGAGCATCGTGCCCCAGCTCTGGGCATTCGGGTTGCCGAGCCCGATGAACTGGAGCCCGGCGGCGGTCAGCACGGCAAAGACGGCGTTGAGACAGAAGGCCGCCACGATGAGGGAGCTCATCGACGGCAGCATCTCGGCCACGATGATGTAAACGGCGCGCTCACCCCGGACCCCGGCTGCCTTAAGGAAGTCCCGGTTCCGCATCGAGCGCGCTTGCGCGCGCAGTTGGCGGGCGCTGTAAGACCAGTTGAGGGCGCCGAGGATGATGATGATGTCGACCAGCCCGGCGCTGCGCAGGTAGGCGGCGATCACGATGAAGAGCGGGAAGATAGGGATGACGAGCAGGATGTCGGTGAAGGTCGAGAGGACGCCGTCCGTGAAACCCCCGATGTAGGCGGCCGCCACTCCCACGAGCACAGCGACGAACGTTGCGATGGCGCCGGCCGCGAAGGCGATGATGAGGGACTGGCGCGCCCCCCAAATGAGCTGCGAAAAGACGTCCTGGCCGAAGGAGGTCGTGCCGAGCCAGTGGACCGCCGAGGGCGGGAGGCTTTGCCCGAAGATCTCCGCGCTCGGACTGTAGGGAGCGATCTGACCGGGGAAGATGGCGAGCACGAGGAAGAACAACAGCAGGACCGAACCCACCATCGCCTTGCGGTTGTGGAGGAGGCCCCGGCAGATGTTGCCACTCCTCCGGCGCTCGGCGGGCGCGTCCGACCGGTCGACATCGCTGCCGTTCTGGCCGGCGGCCGCGGTGTCGTAACTCGTCACATCCCGAGGCAGGGGGTGGTCTGTGTGGCCTGTCTTCGACATGGCGGGCTGCTAGTCGGACTCTCTCGTCCGTGGGTCGAGGATGGCCGTGAGCACGTCGCAGCCAAGCAGGCTGAGCAACACGGCGAGCGTGATGAGGAGGAAGAGGGCCTGCATGACTGGGTAGTCGAGGCCTTCCACTGCCCGCAGCAGGAGGTTTCCGAGACCCGGGTAGTTAAAGACATACTCGACGAGGATGGCCCCCGACACCACGAAGCCGAGTGCCATGGCGAAGCCGGTCAGATTGGGGAGGATGGCGTTCCGTCCGGCGTAGGCCCACATGATCCTCCAGTTCTTGAGCCCTTTCGCCCGGGCCATGCGGACGTAGTCCTCGGCGAGCACCGTGATCGTGTTGTTCCTCATGAAGAGGATCCACAAGCCAATCTGCGTGATGAGGATCGTCATGGCCGGGAGGATCGCGTGCCTCAGCACGTCGCCGATGAAGGTCAGGTTCCAGCCCGGGGTGTCGGTGAGAATGTCGTAGGCGTCTTCATAGGGCAGCCATCCAAGGGTGACGCTGAAGATGTAGACGAGCAACAGGCCGACCCAGAAGTATGGGAGTGCGAACCCGATCACGGCGAGGGGCGGCAGGGCAGCGTCGAGCCAGGTGCCCCGCCTCCAGGCGCTCACGAGCCCGATGAGTGTGCCAAGGACGAAGGCGAGGACCGTCGCCACGCCCACCAAACCGAGGGTCCAGGGCAGGGCGCTCAACACCATGGTCCGCACCGGCGTGCCGAAGCTCGTCGTGATCGAGATGCCGAAGTTGAACGTCACGACCTGCCTCCAGTAGTCGGCGTACTGCGTGGCCAGGCTCTGGTGGTATGCGCCTCCGAGGAGGGTCGTGAGGGCGTGGAACGCCTGGGGCTGGAGGTGGGGATACTGAGCGAGGAGGGCCTCGGCCGGGTTGCCCGGCAAGAGGCGCGGCAGCAGGAAGTTGATGGTGACGGCGGCCCAGACCGTGACGACGAAGAAGGCCAGCCTCCGTCTGACGTATCTCACCCGGACGTCCCTGCAGCTCGGGGTGGAACCGGCGAGTTACTTGCTGTACAGGTGCAAGAGCACGACGCCCCAGTCAGGCACGGCGTATTGGTTGGGCTGCGCGTACGGATCGCTCGGGGTCACCCACCCCCCGATGTACTCGGTGTCGTACTGATACCAGTCGACTGCCTCGGTGACCGGGATCACCGGCACGTCGTCGAGCATGACCTTCTGGAGCTCGTCGACGACCGTGTGCTGGACGGCGGCGCTCGTCGTCGAGGCGTACTGCTCGAAGAGGGCATCGGTTGAGTGGTTGATGTACCGCTCCCAGTCGTCGGCGGCCGACGTGCCGATTGGTGCCGTGTTGGGTGAATAGAGCAGTGCCCGCAGCTCGTAGTAGGGCGTCGGCCCACCCGAGTCCCAGCTGTACGCGAGCTGGTAGCGCCCCGTGTAAAGGTCGGACAACCAGGTCGTGTCAGAGAGGTTTTCCGGGGTGATGGAGATGCCGACGGCTTTGAGGTCGGTCTCGATGACGTTCACGGCTGCCACCCAGTCGGAGTAGCCACCGTTGTTGATGATGGTGAAGGAGAGCTGCTTGCCGTCCTTGGCGAAGATGCCGTTGCCGCCCTTCTTGTAGCCGGCGGCTTTCAGGATCGAGATCGCCTTGGCGGGATCGTAGGCGTAGGCGCTGCCGTACTGGGCTGCCTGGGTGGTGTCGTACCAGCTCGAGAACGTCGGCTTCACGATGCTCGTCTGATTCGAGGGCGGCTCGTAACCGGACTCACCGATAGTGGAGACCGCCGGGCGGTCGATGGCGTAGGCCATCGCCTGACGCACCGCCAGATTGGAGAGGATCGGGTTCGTCAGGTTGATGTAGATGTTGACGTTGTAGACGGGCTCGAACCAGTAGTGGTAGTTCGAGTTCTTCGACAGGTAGTAGGCCTTGATGTTCGGGATGTATTGCGAACCCCACTGGTCGACGCCGCTCGCCAGGTCGGCGTTGGCCGAGTTGTTCGAAAGGTAGGAGGGGAAGTTCACCGTTTCGATGTGGGGAAGCCCGTGCTGCCAGTAGGTGGGGTTCTTCTGGTACTGGATGTTGGCGGGGTCGCACGTGTGCATGACGTACGGCCCGGTGCCGATCGGGTTCGGATCGAGATAGGTGACCGGGTCCTTGATGGTCGACCAAATGTGCTCGGGCACGAGGGGCGTCTGGTCGGCGATGTAGTAGAAGTACGGCACGGCAGCCGTCTTGAACTTGAACACGACCTGGTCCGATCCCTTGGCGGACACGCTGCTTAGCACCGACCAGTCCCCGTTGAGATCGAGCGCGGGGTACTGCTTCAGCAGATTGAAGGAGAAGAGCACGTCCTTGGCGCTGAAGGCGACACCGTCGGACCACTTCACGCCGCTTCTGATCGTGAAGGTGAGCGTCCTTTCGTTGTTGGACCAGGCCCAGGCGGTCGCCAGCCACGGAGTCGTAGCCCCGTTCTCGAGCGAGTCCATGTAGACGAGCTCCTCGTAGACCGGCCCGAAGGAGTCGAACTCGTCGGAACCGTTATACGGGTTGAACTGGCAGTTCCAGGTGACCCCGTACTCGTCGGAAATGTTGATGACATTCGCGACACCGCCGCCGGACTTGGCGACGGTGCGGGGCGGGGTGGCGCTGCCCGTCTTACCAGCACTGGCGTAAGCGGCGGTTGCGATGCTGATCGCGATCACAGCGCCGATCACCGTGAGTCGCCATGCCCAGTTCAGCTTGCTCATTGGACCCCCTTGCTTTGTCTGTTCCGCCAGTAGCGTTGGTTGAGAGTTGGGGAACCCTCGCCCGAACCCGATGGCACCCCGGATGGGGGGCGGCTACAGATGAGCCTCATGTTCCAAAGCCGGCGAGGAGGGGACAGGACGGCAAGGGCGCGTTGACCAGCCCTTGCCAAGTTCCACGTGGCCTTCCCCAACTGTGGTGCACTCAGGATCGCCTGCGACCGTCATCTGGGCGTGATGCTACCAGAGCCCTCCTGAAACTCACCGGGCAACTTTTGCTACCGAACAACTGCACGTCTATCACCGGATAACTGCCCGCCTCGGCTGGGTCCTCGTTTCAAGACGGCTAATTCGGACCCGCTGAATCCGATGAGCTGACACTGCAATGAACCATGCGGCACGGGGTGGTGACACCTCGCCACCTCCCGCGCCCCGAGCGCGATTCGAGGTGGGTCCAGCCTGTCAGCCCGGCCGGTCCCGACACTATGTGCTGGCCGCGAAGATGGCACCCCGCCATCCTTCACTTCGCCAGAACTCCTATTGCCTGTTCCGACCTAGGTCGATCTCAACCTCGAGCGCGCGGTGAACTGACGCGCTCGTTGACCGGCTCCACGAGGTCGGCGAGGCCTGCGAGCAGTCGTTGCAGGCCGAACTCGAAGAGGGCATCGAGGTCAAGGCCAGGTCTCACGTCTTCGGGGTGGTGCCGGTCAGCAAGTTCTGCGGTCACCCGGGTGAAGACGGGAAAGCACCCCGTGGCCAATAACTGACCGACGAGTGGCTGCTGGGTGGCCGAGAACTCCTCGTAACTAAGACCGCTGTCCTGCTCCGCCTCCGCTTCGGCCACCAGGTTGACGGCGGTCCCGTGCACGTAACTGAACAAGGTGACGGCCACATAGAGCATGGTCAACGGGTCTAGGCCGAGGCCGTCGACGGCGCGAAGGACCCACTCGAAGTGAGGAAGTGTGCTGAGGGTGGCTTGTGGTCGAGTGAAGGAGGTAGCTTCGGCTACCCAGGGGTGGCGCCGGTAGATATCCCACTGCAGGCGCGCAGCGAGCAGCAACTGATCCCTCCAGCCCGCCGGCGCTTGGCTCGGCGGGGGGAACGCGGCGTACGCCGCGTCCACCATGGCCCCGAGAAGGTCGTCTTTCCCCCTGACGTAGCGGTACAGCGACATGGTGGCAGCGTCGAGCTGGGTTGAGATGCGGCGCATCGACACTGCCGTAAGGCCCTCGCGGTCAGCGACAAGAATGGCGACCGCCACGATGCGTTCCCGGCTGAGAGGCTCCTCGTGGCCGCGAGTCTCGCGGGGGCCATGTCCGCCTGCCGGACCGGCGGTCTCACTCGGAGAGCGCGCGGGGACCGGCCGGGCCGGCGTGGGGCTGGCTACTACCGTGCCGACGCCGGGAACGGCCCGCACGGCACCTTCTTGACGCAGGGTGGCGAGCGTCTTGGTGGCCGTAGCCATGGCCACTCCCCATTCCCTTGTGATCTCCCGTGTCGAGGGGACCCGATCGCCCGGGCTCAGTCGCCCTTCGCTGATACGGCGGCGAATGTCCTCCACGATCCGCAGGTACGGCGGTTTGTTCGCGGCGGCCATCTCCACTCCTCGCTGCTCGGCCATCACTCTAGCACTGCACTAGTGCACAGGTCGACCTTTCATCCCGGTATGGGACCTGCGACTGCCTGCCCACGTCGCCAGAAGCCCTTCTGGCGCACTAGTGCACAGAACTTGAATATCTAATACTCTCAGGCGATTCCGGACTCTTGGCTTGACGACACTGCTATGTACAACGTATATTGGAGTTGCTTGCCACACGGCCGCTGCGGTCGGTCGAGCTTCGCAGAGGCTCCAGCAAGCCCTGTAGTGAAGGAGCGTACACACACCACATGAGCAGTTTCCTAGCAATCGAAGCCAAGGGCCTCAGCAAGTCCTACGGAGCAGTATCCGTACTGCGCGAGTTCGACCTACGAGTGGAGGGCGGGGAGCTATGCGGTCTCCTCGGCCCCAATGGAGCGGGCAAGACCACCATCGTGCGCATTCTTTCCACGCTGGTGCGCGCAGATGCTGGCTCCGCCCGAGTAGCAGGCCTCGACGTCTGGCGGGACCGGCACCTGGTCCGCCGTAGCATCAGCCTGATCGGCCAAGGCAATTCGGTCGACGCGGCGCAGACGGGCGAGGAGAACCTGATGATGATCGGGCGGCTCGCCGGTCTTTCCGTAGCAGCGGCGTGCCGTCGCAGCCAAGAACTGCTCGAAGCGGCCGACCTAGTCGAGGTCGCTCGCCAGAGGGTAATGACTTACTCAGGGGGCATGCGCCGCCGCCTCGACCTGGCTGCCGGGCTCATGGTCCGGCCCCAAGTGATGTTCCTGGACGAGCCGACGACCGGCCTTGATCCGCGCAGCCGGCAGTCCACCTGGGAGATGATCCGCGAGGTCGTCAGATCCGGGACCACCGTGGTGCTCACAACGCAGTACCTGGAGGAGGCCGACCAACTAGCCGACCACGTGGTGGTCATCGACAAAGGACGAGTCGTGGCCGGGGGGTCGCCGGCCGCGCTCAAAGCGCAGCTAGGCGGGCGGCGCCTCGACCTGACTCTGGGCGATGCCTCCGCCTTTGCTCGCCTGAGCCGCTCGTTCAGGCTCCGCATCGTCTGGAGCGACGAAGACCGGCTGACCATCGGTCTGGCCACCGATGGCAGTGCTGCCCACGTGCTGGCCCTGCTGGACGAGGTCGACCCGAAAAAGCAAATGGTGGAACGCTTCGAGCTGCATGAGGCGACCCTCGACGACGTGTTCTTTGCCTTGACCGGCCGCCAAACCGCGCAGACGAGTGAGGTCAGTCACCTCGAGCGCTCGCTGGGGGTTGGCGTCAATGCGTGACCCAATGCTTCTGGAGCGCCCGAGCCGCACCACGCCCGATGGGCTCGGCTGGGTCCCGGCAGAAGTATCGATTGCTAGGACCGCCCGGGACTGGCTGACCATGGCGCAGCGCTGCGTCAGGCTGTCACGCCGCAACATAGAGGCCTTGGTCACGTCCTTGGCTTTGCCCGTAATGGTGATGGTGCTCTTCGTCTACCTCTTCGGAGGAGCCATAAACACCGGTACCCGTTATGTCACCTACGTCGTGCCCGGGGTCCTCGTCCTGTGCACTGGGATGGGGTCGGCGAACACCGCCGTCGCTGTCAGCCAGGACATGACCACGGGCATCATCGACCGTTTCCGGTCGATGGACGTGAGCGGTGCTGCCGTCCTCTCCGGCCATGTCGCTGCCAGCGTGGTCCGCAACATCGCCTCCACCGTCTTGGTGCTCGGCGTGGCCTTGTTGATCGGTTTCCGGCCACACCTTGGCGTCAGCGCCGGGCTGGCAGCGATCGGAATACTGCTGGTCTTCAGCTTGGCCATTTCCTGGGTGGCGGCCGCTTTCGGTCTGCTGGCCGGTTCACCGGAGGCAGCCGCAGGCTTCACTCTCGGGCTGGGTTTCCTGCCGTACCCGAGCAGCGCTTTCGTGAGGATCGCCACCATGCCCCACTGGCTTCAGGGTCTTGCCCGCCACCAGCCCGTCAACCCGGTGGTCGAATCGATCAGGGGCCTCCTCTTGGGGACGCCAGTTGGCTCCGGCCCGTGGACCGCCCTGGCCTGGTGCGTGGGCCTCGTGCTCGTCGCGGCGGCCGCCTCGCGCGCCTTGTTCAGCCGCCGGACCGCCTAGGGATCACCACAACGCCCTGAAACACGAGAAGGCTCTAACCCCGACTAACACGCAAGCCCGGTGGGTCTGCGGTCTCCCTAGAGCCAGAAGAGCGATGTTCTGGACGTGCCGACTGTCAGTCTGATGTCCGTGCCGAACAGGGCGTTCGTCTGCCAGACGTCGCCGAGTTCTCACCGGGCGCGCGATGGAATGTTCGGTGCTAGATGCGGATCGAGCCGTCGTCGGTGATGGTCCACCCCGGATTGTGGGCGACCTCCCACACATAGCCTTCCGGGTCGCCGAAGGCGCCTGATGTTCCGCCCCAATCAGCGGGGGCCGCCGGTCGAACGATGGAGCCTCCAGCGCGTTCGGCTTCCTGCAACACCTGGCCGACTTCCTCAGGTGATCGAACATTGTGAGCCAGCTCGACGCCCGGCGCGCCATGACCTCCGAGGGCAGTCCAAAGCCCGAACACCATTCCACCAGCCTGGAAGAAGCAAACCTCGTCGTCGGGCTGCTGGGCACCAGCCCAGCCAAGCGCCTCGTAGAAGGAGCGAGCCCGACCCAGGTCGGACACGCCAAGCGTTATGAGACTGATCCGTTGCTCCATGAAACCATATTTAGCACGGGCAAAGGCGCCCGAAGCGATGCCGGGTCGAAGCGCCATGACCCGACGTTAGAGCGGTCGCAGCCCTGCGCCGGATCAAAGTTGTTCGGGGCTGGCGACCCACAGCGACGTGAGCCGAGGAGGCTGGGGCGGAGGGGCGTGGCTGTCTTGGTTCTCGTACGCTTGCAGAGGGCGGTCGAGGTGAACCAAGGGCCCGGTCCCGTTTCGGGTTGTTCATTCTTGGAATTCACTGCGCCTACGCCCGCGCACTAACTTGGCCAAGAGCCTAATCTGCGAGGGGCTCGTCAGCGATGCGCAAAGGGCCTAGGGTGGACCCTCGAGCAGGGCGCGGTCTGCGTCTGGGATTCGCACGAGCAGAGGCGCCACGGCTGCTTGCAGTTGAGCCATTGCAGACTCCAGATGCGCCCGGTCGTCCTCGCTCAGCTGGCCTCGAGACCCGGCGGCCGTTCGAAAGACCGATACCGAGAATCGCTCGACCTCCTCTAGAACCCGGCGGGCTACCGGATCATCGAACAATCCCGGCGCCGCTGTCAGCAACATGCTCGCCAGGGTTCGAAATTCCTCAGATGAACTGTTTGCGGACCCTTCGCCCATGTCATCGGTCGTCACTACCGCGTTCCACACTCGGCGCGCTTGGCCATACACGATCAACGCCTGGACAGCGACCGACAGGGCGCGTTCGCGGCGCTGCCGACGGGCAACCACCTCGTCGACGATCAGCCCGGTCACGGCGAGCACCAACAGGCTGGTGGCGACTGAGCCGGTCAGCGAGTGCCGGTCCCACCAAAGCTGGAAACCTCGAATCCACAAATCGCCGGCGACCAATGCGAGGAGGCTCATTGCCACCGCAGCGGCCGTGAAGCGGCGAACAGCCCCGTTCATGACTGAAAGCATGCTTCTTTCGCGTGCAGCCTTGCAGCTCGTCTCGGTGGGCTCGCTTCTCCAGTCGCTTGTCGATTCGGAGCTACGGGCCAGAGGGCGCGCTCGCCTGGTCGCCGAGCGGATTCACTAGGTGTCCGAGCCGGAGCAGCCTACGCCTTCATGAGCCCGCTCCCCACCAGCGGTGAGCACAAGCCGGTGCACCCTGAGCGCCCGGCCGATTAGCCAGTGCTCCTCGATCACTGGCTCAGGTACCGTCACGTTCTGGGAGATCAGCGGCAACATCTCGAGAGAGCCCGCTCCCCGGCAGCCGCGTTCCTTCTACAGGCGTCTCCTGGTGAATCGCGACCAGGATGACGGGTGCATGGGCCCTTGGCTCCGCTCGCAAGGCAAGTGAGGCAGAAACGTCCAGCGATTGTGCGGGACCGGCTACCTGTCCATCACTTGAAGTACGTCGAGGTTGTAGAACTTGGGCGGCTCATCGAGCAACGCACCCAGCTGCTTGGCGAACTCGCCGGTGGCGGGGTCGTTCGAATTCTTCATCGCTTCTTCGTAAGAGTCGAACTCAATTATGGCGAAGTAGTAGCCCGCGCGATCCCTGTCCTCGGTGATGATCGACCGGCTAACGGGCATCTGGTCACCGCGCTCTCTCCGCGTTCGCGCCACCAGTGCTTCGACCTCGTCTTTTCGCGAGGTCTTGATTTCCATGATCTGCACGAATCCCGACATAACTGTTCCCCCCATCACTCCTTCGGTCGGGCACCAAAGCTACCCCAACGTGCTCGTACCTGCCCAGGGGCGATCCCTGTCCCGGACAGCTCGCCCAGAATGCGTAGGGGACAACCGAAGTCGCGGGCCACCAAGGTGAAAGCATCCGAGCGGAACGTGCGCACAGAATCCATCCGTTCCAGGCTGCGCAGACTACCCGCGCCTCCTGAAACACCCAAGAAGGAGGGCGCACCGGTCCGTCAGGCAAGTGAGCAGGTATGTGTCACGCCGCCACAACGCACGGCTCGGGCTGACTGTGCGCCCGCGAACCGGCGATCTGGGGCTGGGACAGCTCTCGTGCACAGGCGATGTTCGGGGATAGGCGGCCCCCGCCGCTCCAAGGCGGTCAGGAACCGGTGGGGTCAACAGCAAGATGGTCGGCTCAGTGGCGACCAGGGAGTGGGCGTGCCAGGTGTTATCTGCAGCCACGACCCTGGAGCCAGCTCGAGTTCCTCACCGTCGACGGTCAAGCGAAGCCGTCCGGACAGTACCTGAACTACGGCAGCGCGCCGCCTGGTGCTCGGTCAGCTCCTCGCCGGCGTCGAAGCCAAAGACAGTCACGTTCATCCCGTCGCGACGGTCACGGCGCCAGGTTGAATGGTCACTTCGCTCGGGGGATCGATGATCAGGACATGAGGCATGTCGACATGTTCGTCCGGCCTGGATCGTCGTGCACTCCCAGCGGCGTTGTGGGCGAGAGGGGGATTGGAGGCAACTCCGGGTAGGGGGCAGCCGAGCGGAAGGCCGTCCCGGCCAGCTATACCATCCCAATGGTGTCAAGGTTCGCGTGGCGAGATCGGCCAGCAGCGGCTGGTCACACCAATTTCGTTCCAGGCGTTGATGGAGACGATCAGCCCGAGGACCGCAGCTGTCTGCTGTTGGCCGAGCACCCTCAGGGCGTCGGCAACGACGCCGCCGGGTGCGTGCGTCTCTGATAGGCGGGTGACGCTGTCGGTCAGAGCGAGGGCGGCGCGCTCGGCTTCGGTAAAGAGGGCCGCATCCGGCCAGATTGCGACGGCGTCGACGCGCTGCAAGCTGACGCCCGCTCGCCGAGCGTCGTTGGCATGGGTGTCGACGCAGTAAGCGCACCCGTTGATCTGCGACGCGCGTAGGCGGACGAGTTCGATCAGCTGGGGGTCGACCTTGGCGGTTGCGAGGTCCTCGATCGCCGCCTGGTGGAGGCCGGCGACGGCTTTGGAGGTGGCGGGCGCCAGGGCGTCGAAGTCGAAGCGGACCGGCACCGGGACATAGCTTGCTTGTGTCGCGGTCGACTCGGTGGTCGTGGGCATGAGATCGTCTCCTGTTCGGGGCTTGCGTTTGGATCGGTGCTGTCAGGCCGGTCTGTCTGAAGTCGGCCGGCTGATGAACTCGGGCTGGTCCAGCACCCGCAGCCAGCTGCCGTCGGCTTGGCGACGGACGACCTGCGCGCGGGCGCCGGCGCCGTCGCTCGGTGGCGTCGACGTGAGGGCGATGTCGCCGCAGATCAGGGTCGGGAGGGGTGGTTCAGGCGTGAAATGTGGGCGGTGGGCGAGCACGCTCTTCCACAGGTCGCGGATGGCGTCGCGTCCGATGGTGAGCTGACCGGGCGGGTACGCCATCACGGCGTCGGGTTCGTAGAGTTCGGCGACCCCATCTGCATCGCCGGCGTTGGAACGCTCGACGAACAGCCGCGTCAGGTCTTCTGGCGTCGCTGCCTTCTCGCGAGTGGCCATGTCTGTCATAGCGGTTCTTCCTTTCTCACGTTTCTTGGTGCCGGCGTCAATCTTGCGCCTGTACTTGCCATGAGTCAAACAGATACTTCAGATCAATGCTAGAATCAACGCTCATGGATCTCCGTCAGCTCGAGTACTTCGTCGCGGTGGCCGAGGAAGCCAACTTCACCCGAGCCGCCGAGCGCGTCCACATCAGCCAGTCCGGGGTGAGCGCCCAGATCAAACAGCTCGAACGCGAGCTCGGGGCGGAACTGTTCGACCGCTCGGCCCGCACCGCCAGGCTCACCGCCGCCGGCGAAGCTGCCCTCGAGCACGCACGCGCCGCGCTGGCCGCTGCGCAGGCGTTCGGCGAGGCCGTGGGCGAGACGAGCCAGCTGTTGCGCGGCCGCTTGACGGTGGGAATGGTGGTCGGTTGTGCGATTACGCCCTTCTTCGACGCGCTCGCGAGTTTCCACGAGGCCCACCCCGCCGTGGAGATCACCGTGCGCGAAGGCGGCTCCGAGCAACTGATCGACGAGCTGCGCCGCGGTGGCGTCGATCTCGCACTCGTCGGCTGCGCGCACCGTCCGCCCGAGGACCTTGCCTCGCTCGTCATCGTTAGCGAGGGACTCGTCGCCGTCGTTCGATCTGGCCACGAGCTGGCCTGTCGCCAAACCACCACCCTCGCGCAGGTGGCGAGACACCCGATCGTGTGCATGCCAACCGGTACGGGGCTGCGCGCCGTGCTCGACCAGGCCTGCGCCGCCCGCAATCTCCGACCGACGATCGTGATCCAAGCTGCCGCAGCCGAGTCCATCGCCGACCTCGCCGCCCGCGGACTCGGCGTCGGCATCCTCAGCAGTTCGCTGGCCGCCGCACACGAAGCGCGGCTTCGCGTCCTACCCATCCGCGACGTGGCGATCCCCGCCTTGCTGGCCGTTCTTTGGCGGCGCAGCGGAAGCGTGGCCGCCCGTGAGCTGGCCCAACGATGCCGTGCGGCGTTCCATATCGCGCCGCCTGCTGCTTAGCGCACACGGACTCGGCAGCCAACCAGACCAGCAGGGACGGCGGAATCGGCTGTCATGGCTCAGCCCTTGGGACTCGCCTTCGCCGACACTCCGGTCGGAGCCCCCCCTGTCCAGCGCCCTCAGGCTCGCCAGTGGGCGATGGCTTTACCCCGGGCCGGCCCACCAAGCAATCTTGGCGGTGCCATGGGTTACCTGGGCCTGCAGGCGGTCCGCGCCGCCACGAACTCCGCCGATAGCCGCCAGGCGGTGTTCGCGCCCGCAAACCTTCTCTTGGCGGTCCTCGACCAGGCGACACCGAGGTCCTCGAGCGCCTGCCCGGCGCGGGTATCGACCCCGCCATGGTCCCGGCCGTGGCGGTTGGGGGCACCCTCGAACCTTGCCGTGGTGCCTATGGCGGCGTTGTGCCCGGCCGGCACGCACGACCGCCCGCCCCTGGACGAGCTCGACCCGTCGGAATGGGACGTGCTGACCTGGCGCCGGCGCCACGGCCCCTCGCCGTCGTCCTCGTAGTGGACTTCGACGTCGTCGCGGCTGTCGGTGCCGACTTTCACCCAGGCATGGGCAAATCGTCTTGACGGTGCTTCGGTTTGCTTTGTATACGCCTCTTGTACCTGACCGGTGGATCCACCGCTGCTGGCGCAGGGACGTGGGCGCGGTGATTGGAGAGGATCAGTCCTCGATGTCGGAGAGGAGAAAACGGATCCCGCCCGTGGCGGCCCGGGCCAGTCCGCCAGCCAGCTCGCCTGCCTCAGGTGACCCGAGCGCGGCGCACGCGATCGCGTAGTCGGAGAAGTAGATGTCGATGGTCCGGTAGGCGGGGGTTGGGGAGCCGTCCTCTTTCGGGAAGACCTTGGCCGATTCGACCCGCTGGATGTCGAGGATCTTGCCCAGCAGTTCCTTGTTGGCCGGGGAGTTGTAGTGGGCCTCAAAGGCGCCGGGATCGTTCGGGTTGTCGACGATGATGGTGAGCTTGACTGGCACGGAAACGATGATAACGAGACTGCTCCGCAAAGAGGCCTCCATCCGCTGGGTCTGCGGTCGCTATCGCCGCCCTTGCGTCCGGCCGCTTGTGGTCCCGGCGCCGTCACCGGCTTCTTCGCCCACAACCCGGGCGGTCGTGCAGATCAATCATTACCGAACGCAGTCGTCACCCTCCACGAAATACCTGTTCAGGTTCTGTATCAGACGGCTCGGGTCGTCGATCGGGCCGACGGCTACGATCAGTTCGTGGCAGCAGATGCGCCCAGGATCGAAGAACCGCGGTCGCTCCTTCAGAGTCTTGTTGCCTTGGCCCACGAGATGGGCGCCAGGAAGATACGAAACGGGGAGGCCCGCGTAGTGGGCGAGGGCGCGTCCCGCTCCGTGGTGCTCTTGGTCTCTCATGACGACGTCCCTGGCACCCGATTCGGATAGCGCTGCAAGACC
>Ga0181530_10004702_pt1 | contig 14321 bp, 7 predicted proteins | sample PEATcosm2014_Bin_42_FD_119769 | JGI IMG/M metagenome (GOLD analysis project Ga0181530, IMG submission 119769) | Peatland microbial communities from MTU Mesocosm Facility, Houghton, MI, USA - PEATcosm2014_Bin10_60_metaG | ecosystem: Environmental > Terrestrial > Soil > Wetlands > Peat | place... | reverse complement strand
TAAGCCAAAATCAACTACTTGACTGCCCGGCAGGACGACTGCCGGGCAGTTTGCTATTTTTGACACCTGGCGCCGGTGCTCGGTTCACATAAAAACCGAATTTTGCGCCGGAAAGTAGCTAGACCGATCCGGCAGGCCTCCCGGCCTGTCCCCAACGAATTCTAACGCGAGCACGTTAGCTGGGCAGGGCAACCCGCAAGGGACCCTGCCCTTTTTTGTGTGCTCGTTCAGCCGCGGGTTGCCTGGCCGGTATTTCCCGAAGGTCGGCTGGCGGTAACGCCACTTTCCTGGCGTTCTGCGGAATGGCGTTGCGGCGACGGTTGTTTCAATCGTTGCTTGCGGGTATCTTAAGGGCTTGAAGGCGAAGCTCCTGGCATCCATTCTCATCGAGTTGGCCTGCTGTAGACCGCTTCCAGCCCAGCTACTGCGCCACACGATTCGCGAGCGGACGGCCCGCGGACTCGTTCAGCGGGCGCTGGTGGCGTTGGGCGAAGATCTGCGCTGGGTTCACATCGGGCCTTGGCAGTATTATTGGGCCCCAGAGTTCTACACGTTCTCGGCATGGCGGCCTGGTCCTGTTGGAACCGACGGCGTTGGCGTTCTTCAGACCTGGTATTTTGCAGTGAATCCCTGGACTGGCGATGTTTGGGATGCTATGGGCTGCACGCGGATCACGTCACCAACAATCCAGAACGAACAGGAATCCATCTGGAAGCGCTCTCAACTTCCCGCCGAAGTCCGGGAAGCCATTCGTAACAAATCTCCTGCGGACTGTTCCGCCAACCAGCGCCAAAATGATAAGAAGGAATGGAGATAGCGGGATTGTGAGGGTCACTCGTATTGCGCTGGCGTCCGTGGGCGGCCTTCTGGCCCTAATTTGCTTTTGTTCGCTACTCTTGGACAGGTTAATGTCTGAGGCCGTCGTCCGGGGTGGATTCGCGCCCGGATTTGCGGCTTGGGACGAGGGAACATTTAAGGCAGCGTTCGTCGAGAGTTCAGCCGGTGCCCCAGCTGAAGGTCAGGGCAAGACGTTTATCGTCGCGGAAGGGACCAGATGTCGGATCATCAAGGAGGATCAACTGGTCCGATGTGATGGTGATTACCACGCTGAACAGATTCAGTTCATAGATGGGCCGCATCGCTCGGAAGTCGGCTGGATGTGCTCCGACGCTACGCGCATGCTTCATCCTTGGCCGTAGAGGAAATCCAGATGAATCAACCGATGGCAGCTAATGGCGCGGCCGATTTCCGGTAACCGTAGTCTCGCCACTGGGCAGGAAAACGGACATTGTGGAAACTGCACCGGGCCGGTCCGATTTGGGCGGTCATTTTCCCCAAACGCCACATATCGTTCCCAACCTCAGAAGAAGCTCTTCGATCGCCGAGTCGGGCAAAATAACCGGCCAATTGACGTGACGCGGACTTCACAAGCTGATGAAAATCGGGCCGCGAGCCGCGCCTGAGGGACAGGCGCCTTTGTGGTGCTTGATGTCGGCGTCGCCGATGGGGCGTATGCCACATGCCGCTGCACGCTCCTTGTGGCGAGAATTGCATATTGCCGAGACAGACCAAACCACACCCGGGCTGTAATCTGCTCGTTGTGCCATCCGCTTATTCCGCCACGAGATACCCAGGACCGAAGGCCTGCCCAATTCGGAAATTCACCGTACGCCTGGGTCTTGGTCAATGCCGATGAGTCAAAGCCTGTGATGGTCCTTCACGAACGAAGCGTTCTGAGAACTGCGACCATCGCAATTGAAAGCCCGCCGTAGAAGGCCCAGAGAGTCTCGTGAGTGAACATCTTGGCATAGTTTTTGAATTTGCGAGCAGTAGACCACACGACATTGGCCGTCTTAGGCCAGAGCTCGCGCAGCTCTTCATCGGACTCCCGGTGCAACTTCTCAAGGGATTCCATGAGCCATCTACCTTGATGAAGAAGGAAACTGTAGTAGTGCTGCAGTGCGTCTACAAAGGCGAAAAAGATGATACCAGTTAGACCCACGGCATAGTGCGCGGGCTGGATCTGTTGCGCAGCGCGGCGGTCTGAAAGCCAGAGCCCGACGAAAACCGTAGAAAAGGCAATCGCCCACTTTTTTACCTGCATGGAAGTTTCATTCGTTCGTTTCGCCCACTCAAGGTTTCGATCGAGAGCCCTGAATAGGACCTCTTTCTTGAGATCGAATAGATCTTTCCTCGTCATGGTCGCCTCAGCCAGCTTGTTCATGAGTTTTAGCGTACTCGGCCGATTTTCGGGAAAAACCGGAAGAGAGGCAATATCCGCAGGTGCAAACCGGGGTTTCAATTTTGCGTCACCCGACCTTCATGGGTTCTGCGGAACACCGCAAACAAATGGCTCAAGCGGCCCCCGGACCGCCCCCTTTCGTAGGTGTCTTTACATTGCCTCCAGGGAGTCCTGATGGGCGCCACTCATGCGAGACATGTTGAACGTGTAGTCCCCATCTCGTTGAAGTCCGCCGTCGTTCCTGAGGGTCGAAACGGTCGTTGTGGCTGATACACGCCGTTACCGGAAACTGTTGTGCGCACCCATGGTCCGGTGCGTTCCCGTGCCCCCGCCCCCCTTACTGAATCGGCAGCAGCACCATATTGCTCTGCTGGCCGCCGGCGGTGACGGTCACCTGCACGCTGGTTCCGCTGGGCGCGTCGGCGGGAACGGCCACCTGCACGGCATCGATTCCGATGGCGCCGGGCGCCGCGAAGGCGCTCGAGGGCGCGGCGGGTTCCCCATTGATGGTCGCCGAAATGGCGTCCTGCAAAACGCACGGCGGCGAGGACGGCACGGGATAGCCTTCGGGGCGCGCCGGCGCCGAAGAGCCGAAGCCGGTTCCGTAAATCGTGATGGTCTCGCCGGCCTGCGCGGGGGAAGCCGCGGTGACGGACGATCCATCGGCATGCGCGGCCACGATGAAGGATTGGCCGTTGACCACCTGCTGGAAGAGCCCGGGCGCATCCTGCGCCACCGTCAAGGCGGTCTGTACATCGGGCTGGCCCTGCGACGATACCGTCAGGGTGGAGTTCCCAACGGCGGCGTCGGAAGGCAATTGCAAATTGATTTGCGCGGGCGAGACGAAGAACAGCGGCAGAATGCGGCCGCTTAGCGTGACCACCGTTCCGGCGAGCGTCTGGGCCAGCGGGTTAGCGGGCCCGACCACGGTATCGCCAGCCAGATTGGCGCCGAAGATGGAAACGATGGAACCGGGCGCGACCGCGGCCAAAGGCGTGGCGCCGGCGGCATTCCCGGCGCCTGAAGGCGCGACGTACGGCACTTTATTGAAAATCGCCTGCACGGCGTGCGGCGCCGCCATGGCAAGGACGCCGGATGGCGTCGGGCCGCTGAGATCGCCGCTCCAGGACTGGAAGTGGAAACCGGGAAGCGCGGTCACGCTCACGGCGACGGTAGTTTGAGAATCGTAATATCCGTCGGGCGAAGCGGGCGCCAGGGTCCACGACGCCGCGCCGCTGGGAGCGGTCGCGGTAGCCAGCAGGTTCATCAGATGATAATTCGCGGCGATGGAGACGGGCGTGGCTCCCAAGGTCAGGGAGAGATTGCTCGAGGATGCGCCGTTGGACCAGCCGAGGAAGTCCTGGCGCGAGCCGCTGGCGACCGGCGCCGAGGCGGGAGCGCTCACGTTGACGGTAGTGCCGGTGGGGCGCAGGACGTCGCAGGGAACGGCGCACGCCGCGCCATCCACCGTGACCGACAGGCCGGCCAGCGCGCTGGTGATGGTGAGGTGCCCGACCGGGGTGTACGTGGCGACCAGGTGCGCGCCGGTTCCCGCCGCGGCTTGCGGCACGGTGTAGGAATGCGAGGCCGCCCCGCCATCGCTCCAGTTGGCGAACGCCCACACGCCGCCGTTGGCGTCGATTTGCTGCGCCGGCGCCGCCAGCGTGTGGCTCTGGCCAACGCCCCAAAGAAAGTTAAACGAGGGCCAGTTCGAGCGGCCGTCGACGCTGAGACTCAGTCCCGCCGGCACGGTGGAAATATCGATGGGCGCGCCCGGCACGAAGGTTGCGGTGACGGTATCGGGCGAAGGCAGCTCGGCCACCGTGTAGCTCTGGATGGCGGCGCCGCTATTGCTCCAGGACGAAAACACCCAGGGCACGCCCTGCTGGTCGTTTTGCGGAGAAACCGGGGCCAAGTTGTGAACGGTATCGTATCCCCATTGGAGCGTCACGGGAGTCGTAACCAGCGCCTGGTCGGCCAGAAGCTGAAGACCCGCAGGCACGGTTGCCAGATTGATGGGGCGCGCCGGCTTGAAGATGGGATATACGGAAACGGGGCTGGTCACCGTCACGGTGTCTTGAAAACCCTGAATGGTTTGGGCAATGCCGGGGCCCCAGCCGGCGAAGACGTAACCGGGCGCGGGCTGGGCCTGCAGCACGATGCTGGATCCCGCGCTGACGTAAATCTGCGCATCGGACGTATAGGGGGCGCCATTCAAATAGACCGTTCCGGGACTTTGGCAAGGGTTGCTGGTACAGGTAAAAAATACCAAATTCAAAGAATATTGGATGACAAACATCGCCTGATATTCTTTAATTGTGGGGTCCGCCGTGACAATTACCGGATTTCCCGCGAGGGTGCCTCCCGACCATTGCCAGGTTTGAAAGACATATTGCGTTCCTACCGCGGGAGTTCCCTGCGGCACGGCATATAAGGTGTGTGCGCTGCCGGTGGGCCAGACGGCGCTGGTGCCGTGGCTATAGTATTGTCCGTCCACATAAAACTGGCCGCCATCGGGAACCGGAAGAATCTGCGTGACGCTGGTCTGGTTCTGCGCGCGGCAGACTTGGACAAGCGGCCAGGAGGCCGCGGCGGCAAGCAAAAGCGATAAGAATCGGGGGATGAATTTCATGGCTACTCGACCTTTTCCCACGCGTGAAGTATAAGCACAAATCGCGTGAATTGCACGGCTAACTTTGGTAATGCGGGGTCTGATAGCCATTTCGATCATTGATTCCTCGCCGCGGAGAGGCATTAATAGGAACGTCGAAGTCTCAATATGCGCAGGAACAGGTTCATTTTTTCAATCGCGCTCGCCGCAACTCTGGCGGGCGCCACGCCTGGATCGGCAGCCACATTCGGCAACGTGGTGACCACCGTCGGCGGCCACCCCGCCGATATCGCGCTGGACGAATCCCGCGGCCGCCTCTACATCGCCAACTTCACGGCTTGCGAAGTGGACGTCATGTCGACCGCCACCAACGCCATCACCACCAGCATCAATTACAGCCCCGGCTCGGCGTGCAACCACGCGGCGGCGCTGTCGCTGTCGCTGGATTCGCGCTACCTGGTGGTGCTGAGCTACCAGAACGGAACCTCCACCCCGCAGGGCAGCGATTCCATCACGGTGATCGACCTGGCGAACAACAACGCGCAGCGCACGTTCGGCGCGGGCGATCCGCCGCTGGGAGTGGCCTTCGTCGACTGCCCCACGCAAGTATCGTTTCCCTGTTCCTCGCTAGCCACCGGCACGGCTCTGATCGCCACCACCACCGGTTTTTATCTGCTCGATCCGGCCAGCGGCTATATGCCGCTGCTGACCAGCTATTCCGCCATGACGCAGACGCTGCCGGTGGCGGGCGCCACTTTTCCGGGACAGGTCTTGGAAACGGAAATGACCGCGTCGAGGGATAGCAGCACCATTTGGGGCGTGGCCGACGCGGGCACGGGAAGCCAACTGATTTTCCGCTATACCGCGGGCAACGCCGGTTTCGCCGCGGACAATTGGGTGACCAGTCCGCCGCTGCTGCCGCGCGTGAGCGTGGCTTCGGACGGCTCGTGGGCGCTGGTTGGCTGGTCCTTATTTACTCCCGCGCCCTGCGGCGGCGGAACGAACTTCGCCATCCGCTCGCGCTATCCGCAGGCAACCGCGTCCAAAACGGTTACCGGCCACGCGGTGAACGCGGGGCCGAACGGCACCAATACCATTTACGCGCAGATCTTCGATGCCACCCAGCCCGCCGGCCCGCCGTACTATACGGCGACGAGCGCCAGCGCGCCCACCCTCTCCATCATGGATGCGTCCAACATGACGATCCGCGATAAATTGTACCTGCCGGAGAACCTGGTGGGGCGCGCGCTGTTAAACTCCGCCGGCACCGCCATGTACGCCATTTCCGATAGCGGCGTCACGGTATTGCCGGTGGGCTCGCTGGCGAGTTATCACCGCTTGTCGGCGTCTCAAGAGGATGTGCAGGTGCAGTCGAATTTCTGCACCCGCAGCGCGCTGACGGCCACCTTCACGGTCTCCGATCCGGGCGGCAACAAGACCGATTTCAGCGTTTCCACCGCGCAGGCGGGCGTGCAGCTCTCGGCGTCTTCCGGCACCACCCCGGCCACCGTCACCGTGACGGTGCAACTGGGCGCCATCGCCACCAATGGAGGCACGCTGGCGGTGCCGCTTACGATTACGTCGAACTCGGCGGTGGATGCGCCGCCCAAGGTGCGCCTGCTGATCAGCACGCCCGACCAGGATCAGCGGGGCACGATTGTGGACGTGCCGGGCCAGTTGACCGACATTCTTCCGGACACCGCGCGCAATCGCCTTTACGTGCTGCGGCAGGACAAAAACCAGTTGCTGGTTTACGACGGCAACACCTTCAACCAGATCGCGGCGCTGCCCACCGGCACCACCCCGGTGCAGATGTCTTTTACGAGCGATGGGCAGAACCTGGTGATCGCGCACCAGAATTCGCAATTCCTGCAGGTTTACAATCTCGATTCGCTGCAGTTGCAGACGCCCATTCAACTGCCTTCGTCGCACTACGGAGTGTCGGTGGCGCAGTCCAACGCCGCCATGCTGGTGCTGGTGGAAAACGATAGTGGGACGGCCGATTGCACCAATACCTCTTGCGCCATCGACCGCGTGGATCAAGGCAGCTCGTGCGCTTACCATCCGGCCACGCTGGGCGTTTTCAATAACGACGACTCGCTGTTCCCGTCCACGTCGGTGGTGAGCCCTTCGCCGGACCAGCGCAGCATTCTGCTGGCATCGCCCAACGGAAACGTGATGCTCTACTCGGCCGACAGCGACACTTTTATTCTGTCGCGGCAGGACCTCAGTTCGCTTGCCGGCGGTTACGCGGTTTCCTCCGATGCCTTCGGCTCGCAATCGGGGCCGTCCTTCCAGCCGCGCTACGTCATCGGCAACAACGTTTTTAACTCGGCGCTGGTGCCGCAGGGAACATTGGACACCTCGTTCGGGAACACGTTTGGCTTCGCTTTCACGGGCGCGGGAGGGTATCGCCTCATGGGAACGGCGGCGTCCGCCGCGGGGGTCATCGAGAACCTGCCGGACGTCATGAATCTGAATATCGGCGCGAATTACAGCCCGGTGCCCACGGCGGAAGCTCCCTTGATGACTTCCAAGACCCAGCCGTTCACGCGCACGGTCGCGCCCATGTCCAGCGGCATCATGCTGCTCACCACCAGCGGCTTCACGGTGCTGGCGCAGGATTACGCCGCGGAGGTCGCGCCTCCGCAGATTTCCAGCGTGGTAAACGCCGCCGATGGAACCCAGACGGTGGCTCCGGGCGGACTCATCACCATTTACGGCAGCCAGATGAGCCCGGTAAACGCGGCCACGCAAACCATTCCGCTGCCCACCGCGCTGGGCGATTCGTGCCCGGTGGTGAACGGCACCCCGGTGCCGCTATTGTTCGTTTCGAGCGCGCAGATCAACGCGCAACTGCCGTTCAACATTTCGGGCAGCGGCACGCTGAGCGTGCACACGCCGGGCGGCGTCAGCGACAGCTTCACGTTCCCCGTGCAGGCGGCCGCTCCCAGCGTCTTTCTGAGCGGGACGGCGGGGCCCGAAACGGGGCTCGCCACCATCGTGCGGGCGGCTAACAATCAATTGGTCACCCCCACCAATCCGATCAATCCCAAGGACACACTGGTGATCTATCTGACCGGCATGGGCGCCACCAATCCCCAGGTAAACGCGGGCATGCCGGGGCCCTCCAATCCGCTGGCGTCGGCGGCCATCGCGCCGACGGTCACTTTGGGCGGAGCTGCCTTGAACGTTCTCTATGCCGGGCTGGTGCCCGGTGAAGTAGGGGTATATCAAATCAACGCAACCGTGCCTCTCAACGTGCCCCAGGGGCTCGATATCCCCCTGGTAATCAACCAGGGCGGCGCCGCCACCACGCTCAGCGTGCGAGTGGTGAATTAGACGCGAGGAGATTTCCATGAAGACGATCGCAACCACCGTAATGATTCTGGCGGCCGCGGCCGCGGCCGGCCTGGCCCAGACCTGGGAGTTCGGCGCAATCGGCGGCGGCAGTTTTCTGCCGGGCGTGCCGGTCTCCGGTTCGGCGGGCTCGGCTACCGCCGGCTTTCAAACGGGGTTCACCGCCGGCGCCTTCGTCGGACAGAACCTGTACCAGCATCTTTCGGGTGAAATCCGCTACGAATTTCTGCAAAACAACCTGCGGCTTTCGAGCGGCGGGACGTCGGCGCAATTCTCCGGCCAGGCGCACGCCGTGCATTACGACCTGATCTGGCACACCGCCCGCAAGGAATCGCCGCTGCAGTTCTTCGCCGCGGTGGGCGGGGGCATGAAAATTTTCCGCGGGACGGGCGCCGAAGAGGCCTACCAGCCCCTCAGCCAGTTCGGCTACTTCACGAAAACTCAGGCGGTGAAGCCCATGGCGAGCGTGGGCGGCGGCTTGACGTATCGGCTTTCGCAGCACGTCTTCCTGCGCGCGGAATTCCGCGATTTCATCACGCCCTTTCCGACCGAGCTGATCACACCGGCTCCCGGCCAGAAGTTCGGCTCGCTGCTGCAGGATTTCGTCCCCATGGTGGGGCTTGCTTATTTGTTCTGACAGGGCCGCGGCCGCTCGCAAGCGGCCGCGCCGTTTCCTTGATTCAGCGTATCTCTCCTCTGTTGCCGGCCGCGGGTATGGCGCCCGCGGCCCTTTTTTGCAGCGCCCTTAGCCGGTCCCATCCAACCGTGCTGCACATCGTGCTACACATGGAGACAGCCTGCCATGCCCGAGTTCGTTTGCAATCTCTGCGGCGCCGTCAACCCGCATGGCGGCGCGGCCATGCCACGGGAAACGCCGGGCTGCGCCGCGTGCGGTTCCAACGTGCGCACCCGCGGGCTCATCCACGCGCTCTCCATGGAGCTGTTCGGGACGCCTCTGGCGCTGCCGGAGTTTCCGCGGGTGCGCAGCCTGCGCGGTTTGGGCACCAGCGATGCCAGCCAGTACGCCGGCGGCCTGGCCGCGAAATTCGATTACCGCAACACCTTTTTCGACCGCGAGCCGCGCTTCGACATCGCCCAGGCGCCGCCCGAGGAATTCGGCAAATACGATTTCGTGATCTCCAGCGAGGTTTTCGAGCACGTGGCGCCGCCGACCGCGCGGGCCTTCGAAAAGGCCTTCCGCCTGCTCAAGCCGCACGGCGTTCTCCTGTTCACGGTTCCTTACGAATTGCAATCGCCGGCCGAGCATTATCCCGAGCTGTTCGAATTCGCGCTGGCCGAAGTGGGCGGACGCATGGTGCTGGTGAACCGCACGCGCGCGGGAGAAATGCAGGTGTTCGAAGACCCCGTGTTCCACCTCAGCGGAGCCGGCCAGGCGCTGGAGATGCGCGCGTTTTCGGAAGCGCAACTGCGCCAGGCGCTGTGCGATGCCGGCTTCGCCAGCGTGCGCGTTTACGGCGAAAACTACGCGCCCTTCGGAATTCTGCACGCCGAAACCTGGTCGCTGCCCATGGCCGCGCGCAAAGGCGAATTCGCCTTCAGCCGCGATGCGGCGCGCGATGTGGTCGAGGAATGGCGCGGCTTGCGCCAGAACGTCGACGCCGAAATGCGGAGGCTGGGCCGCTCCCGGTGGTTCCGCGCCGGCCGCAAGCTGGGGCTGTTATAGATGGGCGGGATGTCCAGATGGGCGCCGCGCCTGGCAACCGGCTAGTGTAGAGCGGCACAAACGCCGGCGTGTATCACGGCGCCTGGCATGTCGCCGCCACATCGGCCCTCAGCTTATCGGCATCGAAGAAAGCCTGCGAAGAATAGATCAGCGCCAGTTGCAATCGCGCGGAACGAACGCGGCGGCCTTTTCCAGCAGCGGGATGGCTTCCGGCGTATGGCTACCCACCAGCGTCCGCGCGTAGGGCGCTTGGTAGATCGGATCGCCGCCGTGCGCAGCGAGCAGCGCGCGAAACTCCGGTTGCAGCGCGGCCGGGCGGCGGCGTTCAATTCGTCGCGAATCGCGCCCGTGGCCCCGCAGGGCTGCCCCCAAACGGGAAGTGCTGACAGTGCCAGCGCAACCAATACCTTCATAGCAACCTCCAGCAGCGCCGGCCGCTGGCGCTACTTACCCAGCCAACTGCCGCAGCACGTACGGCAAAATGCCGCCGTTGCGGTAATACTCCACTTCCTGCGGCGTATCCACCCGCACGTCCACGGTGAACGTTTTCTCCACGCCATCCGCGCTCACGGCGCGCACTTGGGCTTTGCGCCCGCCGCCGTTCAGCGAATCGCGAACGCCCTCCACGTGGAACATCTCCTTGCCGGTCAACTTCAGCGACGCGGCATTTTGCCCCGCTTCGAATTGCAGCGGCAAGACTCCCATTCCCACCAGGTTGGTGCGGTGGATGCGCTCGAAGCTCTCGGCGATCACGGCCTTCACTCCCAGCAGCATCACGCCCTTGGCGGCCCAATCGCGCGAAGACCCCGAGCCGTATTCCTTCCCCGCCAAAATCATCAACGGCACGCCCTCGCCCTGATACCGCATGGAAGCGTCGTAGATGGACATCTGCGCGCCATCCGGCAGGTGCGTGGTCCAGCCGCCCTCGGTCCCCGGCGCCAGTTGATTGCGCAGCCGGATATTGGCCAGGGTTCCGCGCACCATCACCTCGTGATTGCCGCGGCGCGCTCCGTAGGAATTGAAATCCCGCGGCTGGACGCCCTGCGCGATCAGGTACCGTCCCGCGGGCCCGTCTTTGGGAATCGAGCCGGCCGGAGAAATGTGGTCGGTGGTGACCGAATCGCCCAACAGCGCCAGCACGCGCATGCCGTGCAGGTCGGTCACGGAAGTTTCCGGGTCCGCCATGTTTTCGAAATAGGGCGGCTTCTTGATATAGGTGGATTGCTCGTCCCATTGGAAGGTGCCGCCGGTGGGCACGGGCATGGTCTGCCAGTTGGCGTCGCCATCGAAGGCGTGAGCGTATTCGTGCTCGAACATGCCGCGATGGATGGCCATCCGCACGGTGTTCCGCACCTCTTCATTGCTGGGCCAGATATCGCGCAGATACACCGGCGCGCCGGCATCGTCCGTGCCCAGGGGATCCTGGGTCAGATCGATATCGATGGTGCCCGCCAGGGCGTACGCCACCACCAGCGGCGGCGAGGCCAGGTAGTTGGCCTTCACCAGCGGATTGATGCGCCCTTCGAAATTGCGATTGCCGCTGAGCACCGCGGCCACCACCAGGTTCTCCCGCGTCACCGCGTCGCCCACCGGTTCGGGCAGCGGACCGCTGTTGCCGATGCAGGTGGTGCAGCCGAAACCCACCAGGTGGAAATTGAGGCGCTCGAGCGGCTCGATCAGACCCGCCTCGCGGTAATAATCCATCACCACCTTGGAGCCCGGCGCCAGGCTGGTCTTCACCCACGGCTTCACCGACAGCCCGCGCGCGACCGCTTTGCTGGCGAGCAGGCCCGCCGCCAGCATCACCGAAGGATTGGAGGTATTGGTGCAGCTTGTAATGGCGGCGATCACCACCGCGCCGTCTTCGATATTGCTGGTTTGGCCGTCGATCTCCGCCGTGCCGCTCTTCTTCGGCCCGGGAAAGGCGGTGTGGAAGTTGTTGCTTACCTCGGGCAGCTCGACGCGATCCTGCGGCCGCTTGGGGCCGGCCATGGAAGGGGTCACCGCTCCCAGATCGAACTCCAGCGAATCGGCGTAGAGCGGGTCGGGGGTTTGGTCCGTGCGGAAGAGGCCCTGCTCCTTGGTATACGCATCCACCAGCGCCAGCAGGTCGTCGCCGCGATTGCTGAACCGCAAGTAGGCCAGGGTCTCCTGGTCCACCGGGAAGAATCCCATGGTGGCGCCGTATTCGGGAGCCATGTTGGCCACCGTGGCGCGGTCCGCCAGGCTGAGCGCGCTTAAGCCGGTGCCATAGAACTCGACGAATTTGCCCACCACGCCTTTTTTGCGCAAAATCTGCGTGATGCTCAAAACCAGGTCGGTGGCCGTGCAGCCTTCGCGCAGCCGGCCGTGCAGCTTGAACCCCACCACGGGCGGCAGCAGCATGGAAATGGGCTGCCCCAGCATGCAGGCTTCGGCTTCGATTCCGCCCACTCCCCAACCCAGCACGCCCAGGCCGTTGATCATGGTGGTATGGGAATCCGTGCCCACCAGCGAATCCGGGTACGCCATGCCATCCGCGCGGAACACCACCTGCGCCAGGTACTCGAGGTTCACCTGGTGCACGATCCCGGTGTCGGGCGGCACCACGCGGAAATTGCGGAAGGCCGTCTGCCCCCAGCGCAGCAGCATGTAGCGCTCGCGGTTGCGCTGGAATTCGAGCAGGGCGTTGACGTCGAAAGCGTCGCTCGAGCCGAAGCGGTCCACCTGCACGGAGTGGTCGATGACCAGGTCGGCGGGCATCAGCGGATTGGCGCGGCCGGGGTCGGCCCCCATGGCCGCCAGCGCGTCGCGCATAGCCGCCAGGTCCACCACGCACGGCACGCCCGTGAAATCCTGCAGCAGCACGCGCGCCGGCATGAAACTGATCTCTTTGCCGTTGGGGCCGGCCACGCCGCGCGCCACATAATCGATGTCGCCAGCGGAAACCCGCTTGCCGTCCTCCGAGCGCAGCAGGTTTTCGAGCAGAATCTTGGTGGAAAACGGCAGGCGGGAAATATTTCCGGCGCCCTTTTCTTCCAGCGCGGCAAGCCGGAAGTACTCGTATTCGCTATCGCCCACGCGCAGCTTCGCCGCCGCGCCAAAAGTATTTTTCGACATCAGTTTGATTATAATGCCCTAAACTCCTGCGCCCTTTCCGCCGATAGTGTTCCTGTGTCGGTTCCCGGCTTCAAACCGTCGCGGCCGCCGGCCGAAGTCCGCGCCATCGTGCAATACATGGTGCGCAACTTCGACCGCGATCCCGTACGCAGCCGGGAAATTCTGCGCGACCTGGTGCTGGCCGACCGGCAGGCGTTTCTGGATGGGGCCATGGCCCTGCTGAACAGCCCCGAGGAATCGCGCGGGTTGCATTATCTGGTCACCCTGATCGTCTCCCAGGACCTTCTTTTGCAGGCTCTGAGCAATCCCCTTTTCACCCAGGAACAGGCGCTGGCGCTAGCTCGCTCGGCCATGCGGGTGGATTCGCTGGCCGATGTCACGCTGGCCAAACAGCTCGCCGACAGCGCCTCCGCGGAAGGCTCGCCGCTCCCTCCGGACCGCGTCGGCCGCCTCATGGAAATTCTGGCCGCGATCTCCGACGGCCCGCGCGTGTTGCCGTCCCTGATGCGCATGCTGCGTCATCCCAACCCCTACCTGCGCTCCAAAGCCGTCAAGTTGATCGGGCGCGGCAGCCGCAGCATCAAGTGGGTGCAGAGCCGCCTGGCGGAATCCGACCCGCGCATCCGCGCCAATGCCATCGAAGGCATCTGGGGGTTGGATACGGAAGAATCCCGCGCCCTTTTGCAGGTGGCTGCGCGCGATGGCAATAACCGCGTGGCCGGCAACGCGCTGGTGGCCTTGTACCGCATCGGAGAGTGTGCCGCCATCCCCGAATTGCTGAAAATGGCCACGCAGGAGTCCATCCTGTTCCGCTCCACGGCGGCCTGGGCCATGGGGGAAACCGGCGATCCGCGCTTCACCGAAGCTCTCGCCCGTCTGCTGCGCGACACCGGCGCCGCGGTTCGCGCGCGCGCCCTCTCCGCCCTGGGCCGCATCAAAACGGTGGTTGCGCAATCGCGCCAGGGCGCCGAGTGGCGTTTGACCGCCATGTGGCTGGAAAACGATCCGCAGAAAGGCCCCCGCCGTTTGCAGGTCACCATCTCGACCCGCGATGGCGCAGACCCTCCCAAGCTGCTGCCCACCAGTTTCATCCTCGCCGAAGACGGCCATCCGCTGGCCACTTACAAAGTAATCGAGCGTCCGCCCGTGGAATCCCTTTCGGTGGTCTTTCTTTTTCCCCGGTCGGCGGAGTCCGGCACTCCGTGGATGGAGGCGGCGCTCCAGTCCAGGGCTTGGAAGCGGCCATCGGATCTGTGGGCCATCATGCCTTATCTTCGCGAGGCCGATTCCGCTGGACCGTCTTCGATCGACGAACCGCCGCAGTT
>Ga0181530_10004699_pt1 | contig 14326 bp, 13 predicted proteins | sample PEATcosm2014_Bin_42_FD_119769 | JGI IMG/M metagenome (GOLD analysis project Ga0181530, IMG submission 119769) | Peatland microbial communities from MTU Mesocosm Facility, Houghton, MI, USA - PEATcosm2014_Bin10_60_metaG | ecosystem: Environmental > Terrestrial > Soil > Wetlands > Peat | place... | reverse complement strand
ACCATGCGACGCATCAGGTCGGAAGCATCGACCTTGTGCACGCCATCTCGGAACTTGCCGTAAAACCGGTCCGAGTCCAGCAGGGACAGGAACAACTGGAAGTCCTCTTCTTTGCCGTTGTGAGGCGTGGCGGTCATCAGTAACAGATGGCGCACACTGCGGCCCAACTTCTCCGCGAAGCGGAAACGGGCCGTCTTTTCGAGCTTGGAACCGAGGTAGTGCGCGGCCAGTTTGTGCGCCTCGTCGAACACCGCGAGGTCCCAACCGGCATTGCAGAGCTTCTCCTGCATCTCCTCGTTGCGGGAGAACTGGTCGAGGCGCACGATCAGTTGATGGGAATCGTCAAACGGATTCCCACTGGGGGACGCCTGCTCCAGGGACGTGGAATAGATGCGGAATTCCAGGCCAAACTTCTCGAACAGTTCATCACGCCATTGTTCGACCAAGCTTCCTGGGGCAATGATCAGGATTCGCCGGGAATCGGCCCGCATCACGAGTTCGCGGATGTAGAGGCCGGCCATGATCGTCTTGCCGGCGCCGGGATCGTCAGCCAGCAGAAAACGCAGCGGTTGGCGCGGCAGCATCGACTCGTAGACCGCAGTGATCTGATGCGGCAGCGGCTCGACATTCGAGCTGTGAACTGCCATCATCGGGTCGAACAGAAAGGCCAAGTCGATGCGCTTCGCTTCGCAGGTGAGCTGGAACGCGGCACCATCTCCATCAAACGAGAAAGGGCGCTCTACCGTCGCAGTTTCAATGGAGGATTCATCGGCTGGGCCGAGCAGCTGCTCTTTGATCGTGCCATCTGGGAGGCGGTAAATGATCTGGAGGGGGCCGTCGCCATGAGGCACCGTGGCTACCACGGTAACGATCTGAGTGGGCTCGACGCCCGCCAGGCTTTGGCCTGCCGAGATGTCCTTTAGATTCATCCGTCGTTCCTGGCCGGTTGCCGCACACTGTGCCAGCGCTGCCGCGCACTAAACCAGAGACGACACCAACACCGCTGTGCGTGCACACCGCGAAGCTATAAGCTGAACGCTGTAACGAACCATAATACCCCTCGGCGCGAAAGTACGCCTAGTTCGATGCGCCGCAAGGTCACGGCTCTCTTCGGTTCACACCCCTCTTCTCCAAGCAATGGGGCGGAGTGAATACGAATGCCACTGGCTGTGTTCTCTCGGGGCCGATTGTACAACGAGATGCCTCACAAACGACCCAGGGGGCCGAACCACCACGCTCCGCGGGTTGCGTTGCCATAGACCGCCGGGCCCTGAGTGCCGATTCGGCGTCACTTGTTGGTCGCCAACCGCTTGTTCTTCCGCCAACGCGCCTGCCGTCTACTTCGGGAACAAGGATCATGCATTTTGCGGGTGCTCCGCGACTCGGTCACATCCATTTCCTTTCCGCAGACTGTGCAACGGCGGAGCTTCAGTTGGCCGATGATCGTTAAGTAAAACTGCAGCCAAATACACCCGAGCAGGTTCACGGGCGTCCAATGTCCGGCCATCCCGCCCCGGGCTTCCAGGTAAAGCCTAGGGTGGCAGAGTTTCTCGAGTCTGGCGTTCACGATGTTCATCGCTGCGAGGCGTGCCGGGCCGACCAAATCACCGCGCTTCCACCCAATTTCTTGGAGCCTCTCTGCCTGGCCGGGCCGAACGAGCCACTCGTGCCATGCATCCGTCGGCCCGCGGTGGGAGTCAGGCACTTTGCCAACATCCTCGGCCCAAGTTGTGCGTCCGTAGATCCGCATTGCGATCCGAACGTCGAACTGGGTGGGGTGCCAAAAGAAGTAGTGCTTTAGAGACTGCAGATCCTTCTTCTCCGCCCAGTACAGCAGTCGATCTGCGACGATAATAGCCTGAATCTCACTCTCCCAGGACTGTATTCCGACCGCTGGTATCCAGCCGCGCTTCTGATAGTCCACCCTGCCGGTCTCGCCGATCCAGCCATGCCGATTTGCGAATCTCAAGATCGAATCTCGGTCTAGATCCAGGTCCCTGAATTGGTGAAACAGGTCCGGTGTTTCCACGAGCGGCAGCGACCATCGCACTGGAACACCAGGACCCTTCGCTGACCCGTCGGCCCGAGCTTTGAAAACCATGTAAGGAGCGGGTCCGAGCAGCTTCTGATTCGCGGCAACGCTTGGGACACGCGATGGGCTCGCTTCATCCAACCAACAGTATCCGGCCACGGGAACCGGCATGAGAAAGCGATTCACCTCGATTGGGCGGTCGGGATCACCCTCCTGGGCTGGTCGGTGTTCGGGATCATGCTTCTGTGGTGGTAGACGCATATGTAGACGGCTAATCATATTGATTAACAGTCTACCATAGGGTACCAATGATACATGGATCGCATTTTTGAACCTACAACCACCGGCGACACGGGAATAGTGGATGAATTGTTGAACGAAAACCAGGTGGCACAGCGCCTGTGTGTTTCGATCGCCACCATAAGGAGATGGAGGGCACACAAGACGGGGCCCCGATTCCGCAAGATCGGTGGCGCAAGCGTCCGGTATTCACGGGAAGACCTCAAGCGCTGGATCGAGGCTCAACCCTCTGGCGGCGGTGCGCGATGAGCACTCCAAAGGCCGACCTCGCGGAAATCAAGCGCGGAACCTCAATTCTCTTCACGCCTAGCGAGGTAGTCGAAGTACGTATTCCGAAAACTCGATTCGGCGTGGTATCGGGGTACTTTGATGACCACCATGCCCTGGCTACGGCAATTCTCGAAGCAGACGCGCACTATAGGGCGCCGGGCGTGTATTACGTTCTCAACCAGATCGATCCCGCGCTTTTGGGGCGCGCCTACAACCGGCTCAAGGAGCGCGTCGAGTACACCACCGCTGACAACAACATTCTCCGTCGCCGGCGGCTTCCGGTTGACCTTGACCCTGTGCGCCCAGCCGGCATTTCGTCTTCAGACGTGGAACATGCGGCTGCAATCGGGCGCGCCCGCGTCATTGCCGACGAGATGGCGAAGGACTGGGGCTGGCCCATCATCGGGGATTCCGGCAACGGCGCTCACGTTCTCTATGACATCGACCTTCCGAACGATCTAGAGTCGCTCAAATTCGTCTCAGGCGCGCTCGCTGAACTGGACCGCCGCTACTCCGACGACGTGGTCAAAATCGACGTCACAACGGCCAATGCCTCGAGAATTTGGAAGGCTTACGGGACCGTAGCGCGCAAGGGCGACAGTATCCCGGGCCGGCCACACCGGCTGAGCAGGATTCTGGAGGTGCCGAAGTGATCAGTCGCGAAAAACTGGGCCAATTCGGTAGTACCTCCACCGCCCAAGAAAAGTCGGAATCGGACGGCCCCGGCTTCGACATGGAGGGCTTCATCTCGCAGCATGGCTTCAAAGTGATCCGTCGCAAGCCCTGGCAATCACACCCGGGTGGCTTCATCTACGAACTCGATCAATGCCCATTCGATCCAGATCACAAGGGTGGATCGGCGGCATTCACTTTCGTTGACGGCGTGCCAGGTTTCGCATGCAAGCACAACGGGTGCTGCGGGAAGACCATCAAAGACGTTTTCGCGCTGTACGCTCCCCAGACCGATGCCAGCCATGACGAGGAAACTCAGGCACAGATCCTGATCGGACTGTGCAAAGGTGTGGAACTCTTCCAGACTCCTCAAGGTGACGCCTACGCGCGCTTGCCAGTCGGCCAACACTGGGAAAACTGGGCGGTTCGCAGCAGAACCTTTTCGCGCTGGCTCGTGCGGGAATTCCACCGTGCTCTCGACAAGCCACCGGGAGCCACGGCCTTGCAGGGCGCGATCGCCGTGCTCGAGGCCAGAGCCCAATTCGATTCCCCGGAGGTCCCCATATGGGTTCGGCTCGCGGAGCACGACGGCCGCATCTACGTTGATCTCTGCAATAGGTCCTGGGAGGCGGTGGAGATCAGCCCGGACGGCTGGCGAGTGGTGAGCGATCCACCCGTTCGATTTCGCAGGGCGAAGGGAATGCGGCCCCTGCTGCGTCCCACAAGGGGACGATCAGTCTTGCTCCTCAGAAAGTTCATTAATATCGGCGACGATGACAACTGGATCCTTTTGCTGGCCTGGCTTGTCGCGGCGCTGCGATCGAGGGGACCGTACCCGATTCTCATCTTCCTGGGAGAACAGGGCTCCGCGAAGAGCACCTTGGAGAGGGTTCTTCGGCTGCTCACAGATCCATCGGTCGCGCCGGTACGAACGCCGCCTAAAAACGATCGGGATTTAATGATTGCCGCGGCGAATTCGTGGGTGATCGCCTACGACAACCTTTCTGGAATACCTCCGTGGTTGTCGGACGCGCTTTGCAGAATTGCAACTAACGGAGGCTTCTCGACCCGCGAGTTATATACCGATTCGGACGAAGTCTTCTTCGACGCCGCCCGACCGGTGATTTTGAATGGGATCGATCATTTGGCCGAAAGGCCCGACCTCGCGGAACGGTCACTGGTCCTCAATCTCCCCCACATTGCAAAAGATGATCGCAGGGACGAGCAGCAACTGTTCGCCGATTTTGAGGCGGAACTTCCCGAAATTCTCGGTGCGCTCTTCACCGCCATTAGCTGCGCTCTGGCCAGGCTGCCAGAGGTAAAGCTCGCCAGCATGCCGCGGATGGCTGATTTTGCTCGTTTGGCAGCCGCCGCGGCGCCGGCATTGGGTTTTTCGCCCGAGGCATTCCTGGTCGCCTACAGCGGCAACCGGGCGGAGGCGGTTCAAGAGACGTTGGAAGGTGATGCGGTGGCCACGGCGATCTTCGCGCTGATGGACGAGATCGCCGACGCCCGCGGAGCTAGCCAATGGGAGGGCAACTGCAAAGAATTGCTCAAGAGGTTAGAGCCATTCGTTGATGGCGACGTAAGGAAATCCGATGCTTGGCCCAAGTCGGCCCGTGGCCTTTCCAGCCGGCTCAGACGTCTTGTTACGTTCCTCGCCGAGAGCGGTGTCGAAATCAGGTTTTGGCCGAAGGGTACCGCAGGGCGGCGCACCCTGACCATTAGTAGAAGGAACTCCCAACCGACCGCCGCAACCGCCACTACCGCCACCTCGCCAGGCGTGGGCTCGTCAGATCAATCAGATGCGGCGGAAGGGTGTGGTGGCGGTCCGGGGCCTGAAGTGGCGGACCAACCGCCTCCCGGAAGCCAACCGCCACCCGGACCACCACGCGCTAACTCGCTGAACCCAAAGTCTTCGGCCTCTTCAGTGGCGGATGCGGCGGTAGTGGCGGTTGGTTGTGAGGTTGCCATAGAGGAACTTCCACCCGTCGCGCCTATTCCCGACCGAATCGATCTGTGCGCCCGTTGCGGCCCTGTTGCCTGTCAATGGGAGCACGGTGCGTGGGTGTGCCCGAAATGTGGAGTGCCCGCTCCCAACCAGCGCCCGCTGGAACGGATAGAGCTATGAGCACGCAGGACATTCTCTCAACGCTCCGTGCTCGCGGGATCTCAATCAGCGCTTGCGATGGCCGGCTCATAGTCGAGGCCCCGGAAGGGGCCGTCACTGCGGAGTTGCGCGGAGAGTTGATCAAGAGTAAGGCGGAACTCATCGCCACGCTGAAGCCACCGCAGCCGCGAACGGATGGTTCGGGCCTGCTTGAAGCCCAAAACGCGGTCGCCAGCCTGTTGGCGATGGCGTACCGGCGCTACGCCGCAGTGCCGCGGGTTGGAACGGATCGGAAAGCTAGCGCGGCCGATTGCGGCCTTGCAAGTGCGGGCGGGTCGAGCGTTCATGGTGATGTCCCATGAAGGCCACGCTGCACATAGTGAACCGCAGGCCGCCCGAGTTGAGCCTCGAGCGGTTGGCACAGATGCGGCCACAGGAATTGCAGCAGATCCACAAAGAGATGTTCGGCTCCGACCTCCCTTCCAGCAACTCGGAGCAATTGCGGAGGAGAATCGCGTACCGCCTGCAGGAAGAAAAGGAAGGTGGGCTCCCCGCATCCGCCCGACAGCACGCCCTGGCGATTGCAGGCCAGATCAGCTCGCGGATGCGCGTTCGCGTAAACGCAACCGGCCCCGACCCGATGCCGCATTCCACCGTTACGGCGCTCGTGTCGGACCATGATCCACGGTTACCAATGCCAGGTAGTGTAATCGTCAAGGAGTATCGTGGGCAGACCATCATCGTGCACGCCCTTGACGAGGGCTTCGAGTATGATGGCCGGCGTTTCTCTTCGCTGAGCGCCATCGCCCTGGTGGTGACGGGAACGAAGTGGAACGGCTTCGCCTTCTTCGGCATGGCGAAAGGGAGGGTGCGTGGCCGCTAAGGCGAAGCTCCAGCCGATGCCCGCAGCGCCAGCGCGCGTTCGATGCGCGGTCTACACCCGCAAATCGACCGACGAAGGCCTCGACCAGGATTTCAATACCCTTGACGCGCAACGCGAGGCGGGGGAGGCCTTCATCAACAGCCAGAGGGGTGAGGGCTGGACCGCTTCGGCCGATCGCTACGACGATGGCGGATTCTCCGGCGCGAACATGGACCGACCGGCGTTGAAGCGGCTGCTCGCGGACGTGGAAGCCGGCGTAGTCAATTGCATTGTGGTCTACAAAGTTGATAGATTGACGCGCTCGCTGCTCGACTTCGGCAGGATTATGGAGATCCTGGACAAGCACGGCGCGGCGTTCGTGTCGGTGACGCAGCAGTTCAACACGAACTCGTCGTTCGGGCGCTTGACTCTGAACATGCTGCTCTCGTTCGCCCAGTTCGAGCGCGAGATGATCTCCGAGCGCACCCGCGACAAGATGCACGCAGCGCGCCGCAAAGGCAAATGGACCGGCGGCAACATCGTATTGGGTTACGACCTGACGCCGAAGGGCGGCGCGATCATTATTAATAAGGATGAGGCACCGCGCGTTCGCGAGATTTTTGAGCTCTATCTCAAGCTCGGCTCGCTCATCCCTGTCATCGAAGAACTGGAGCAGCGCGGCTGGACGATGAAACGGTGGACCACGCGGGAAGGGCGTGCGCGCGGCGGAGCGCCCTTCAACAAGACCACCCTGTACAATCTGCTCACCAACGTGATCTACACCGGCAACGTGAAGTTTGAGGGTAAACTGTGCGCGGGCGAGCACGAACGAATCGTCGACGACGACACCTTTCATGGTGTGCAGGAGCAACTGAGGCGCAACGGGCGGCGTGGCGGGCGCCGGGTCGGCAGCAAATACGGTGGGCTGCTCAAGGGCCTCGTTCGGTGCAGTAGTTGCGGCGTCGGGATGATCCACACCTATGTGCGCAAGAAGCAAACGCTGTACCGCTACTACGTCTGCATCAACGCTCACCAACGAGGTTGGAACTCCTGTGAGACGAAGTCCGTGTCAGCTTCCTTGCTCGAAGGCGCCGTCATCGAAAACCTGCGGCGATTTGCACAGCAGCCCGCCATCCTCTCAGGCGTGTTGCGCCTGCTTGAGGCACTGCGCCGCGAATCGGGTGAAGGGCAGATGGCCGAACCCGCGGACGTGAAAGATGCCATTTTGAGATTCGACCCGTTGTGGGAGCAGTTGACGACGTGGGAGAAGGAACAGTTCATCCGGGCCCTGGTAGCTGCGGTGAAGTACGACGGGCGCACCAGCACCGTGACCGTTGGCTTCCACAACGAGGGCATCAAGGAGCTATGTAAGGAATGAATCCCAGCGCACCGCTTTTGGAGATTCAGTTCCAGCTTCGACCAAAGCCGCGGCCCGCGCATGAGGCTGCACGGCCCGAACCCCGCAGTCAGGGACGGTTGCCGCAAGTTACCCGCGTGCTTGCCCTGGCGATTCACGTCGATGAAATGATTCGCAGCGGTGATGCCAAGGATTATGCCGACGTTGCGCGGCAGACCTGCCTGTGCCGGGAGCGCGTCAGCCAGATTGCGCGCCTCGACTACCTGGCACCGGACATTCAGATGGAGTTGCTCTATCTTCCCCCGGTCCCCACGGGCCGGTACCCGGTCAGCGAAACGGCACTGCGTACGATCGCGAACCTGCTCTCCTGGGCCGATCAACGTCGGGAGTGGGCGCGCCTCAAGGGGATTCACCGGCTCGGATGAAAGCGGCGGTGGCTCCATCCGGTCCCAGACGAATTGGCCATCTCCTCAAACACGCTGTGAATTTGTGAATGTGTCCGGGCTGGCATGGATTGGCGGGAACTCGCCGAAGAAGCGCGGCTAGGCCCGATGGATGCGAGTGATCTCGAATCCCGGCGGATTGCTCGCCGGATCGAATAGAACCGAAAAGTGTTCGAAGAACCCGTGGCGACCGAGCAGTGCGGCTACAGATAGCCTTTCAGAGAACCCCGCATTGACCGGGATCATATGGGTGCCAATGCAGAGTTTGACCTTGTGGTAGTAGACCTCTCCCACAGCGCCTCCCACAACACCGCCAAGGGGACCTTTCAGCCCGTCTTTCAGTTTAAGGCCGTGCGCTTTTCCGATATCAGCGTGAAAAAGGCAAGTGCATGATCCTGAGTCAACGATTGCTTCGAACTGCTTCGTCGGGGCGTGGCCGATGATAAGGCTGACAGTCAAAAATGGCATCCAGGTGAAGTTTTCACCCGGCAGCTCCGGAGAAGGTTGGGCGACTGGAACAACCTTGTAAGCTATACGCAAGGCGTCAGGACCATTGGAAGCCAACTATCGGGTGTCTTGATGAGTACAGGATCGTTTTCGCCTTCCAACCCCGCGCGTTCAACAGCCTCCGCGTAGGTGCTCCCCGCAGCGACAAGCCGCGACTCATCGCCGGACAAAGCAATCCAGCTGTTCGGTTCGGCTTCACGTAGAATGCGGACTCTTTCCTCGGTGGACACGAGCTTGCCTTTCTCTTTCCGCCGGCCGTGTGGAAAGCAAGCGCATTCTCTAGGCCTAGCAACTTCAGTGTATTCTCAATCGTTCGCACATTCAATGCTAGCCAAGTCCGTCACCGCTCTGTCGTTAGGACCGATGCGCTGATACCGCATAAGCGCCCGTGAGTAGCCCTGATCTATCTCATTAGAAAAAATAGACTTATCTCTGGACGATGCACTTCCAATCGTGCAGATAATGGCTTGAAGGGAGTCCGCTGGTGAACACCCGGAACGCAACAACGATCAAAACGCCGCAACCAATGGAAATCCAATTCTGGTCAATCAACAAGTTCGTCTTTTACGCGCGGAACCCGAGGAAGAACGATGCCGCCGTGGACCGCATGTGCGACAGCATTAGGGAGTTTGGGTTTGCGGTCCCCGTGCTGGCGCGCAGCGACGGGGAGGTGGTGGACGGGCACCTGCGTTTGAAAGGTGCGCTCAGAGCTGGATCGTGGCCCGGAGGCGATACCACGAAAATCCCCTTGATCCTCTGCGACGGGTGGACGCCGGCGCAGGTGAAGGCATTTCGCTTGATGGTGAACCGCTCCGTGACGTGGGCGGACTGGGATGAGGAGCTTCTCGCGGAGGAATTGCTCGAACTGCGGCAATCGGACTTTGATCTGAGCCTCACCGGCTTCGACCAATACGAAATTGACAAGTTGCTGGCAATCCCGGACGACGACCGGTACGACTCCGCACCTCCGTTGCCAGCGAATCCAGTGTCCCGCGTCGGCGACCTGTGGCTGTGCGGCACCCGCCGCAACCAGCACCGCGTCCTCTGCGCGGATGCGACCAGCCCGAAGGCGGTGGCGCGGCTGTTGGGGGAGCACAAGCCGTCTTTGTTGGTCACAGACCCGCCCTATGGAATCGAGTTGGACAGCGAATGGCGCGATCGCGCCGGCTTGAATAGCTGTGGCCCAGCCGAGGCCAGCTACATGAAGCATCGCACCGAGGGCCACACCAACACCACCATCTCGTCGGACACGCGGGCCGACTGGTCGGAAGCCTTCGAATTGGTGCCGAGCCTTCAGATCGCCTACGTGTGGCACGCCTCGGTCTTCACGCGCGAGGTGCTCGACGGCCTTCTCCGCATCAATTTCTTATATCCACAGCAAATAATCTGGGATAAGGGCCGAACCGTTCTGACACGAACTCACTACTGGTACCAGCACGAACCTTGTTGGTATGTCCGCAAGAAGAACGCTGCCTGGTTCGGGAAGGCCGGCCAGAACTCCACAATCTGGGCTTCGGCGTCTCCAAAATTCATCATGGGTGGCTCCGACGAAACGAAGTACGACCATCCCACCCAGAAGCCCATCGAACTGATGCGGCGCCCGATCTTGAACCACCTGAAACGCGGCGAACTGGTTTATGACCCGTTCCTGGGCAGCGGTACCACGCTCGCGGCAGCGGAAATCACGGAGCGTGTTTGTTTTGGAACGGAACTCGACCCCAAGTTCGTGGACGTTGTGGTGAAGAGGTGGCAGGCACTGACGGATAAGCAAGCCACTCTCGACGGTGACGGCCGCACCTTTGACGAGGTCGCCGCGGAGCGCCAAGGGGCGTCTGTATGAATCGCGTCCCGGTGTGGGGAGAAGTGGGAAGCCGAGGAAGAGAACCGCGACCGAAAGGAGGAGCATGGCAGGTGGAGCGCGCCCTGGGGCTGGTCGCAGGGCGGTAAATATCAACCTGGTGGAACTGGAAAAGCTCTGCGGGCTGCAGTGCACCGACGCAGAGGTTGCTTCGTTCTTCAAGGTGAGCACTCGCACGATCGAGCGCCGGAAAAAGCAGCCCGCTTTTGGGGATGCGATGGAACGCGGCCGCGCCAGTGGGCGTCTGTCGGTGCGTCGCATGTTGTTCGGTCAAGCAGCGAAGGGCAACGTCGCCGCAGCGATTTTCTTGTCAAAGAATCTGCTCGGCTACAAGGACTACGTGACCAACGAGCTCAGCGGCCCGAATGGCAATCCGATCGAGGTCGAGCACAAACCCGACCTCACCCAACTTACCGATGAAGAGCTTCTACAACTCCGCACAATTGCTGAGAAGGCCAAGTCTCGCCGCCGAGATTAATCGCGAATTGGCGACGCGCAGGTTCGGCGAGTTCGTTCGGCAAGCATGGCCGATCGTCGAACCCGCGACTCCATTCGTCCTCGGATGGCACATTGACGCCATCATCGAACATCTCGAGGCGGTCTCCCGCGGCCAGATACGCAATTTGCTGATCAACGTGCCGCCGCGTCACATGAAGAGCCTTCTTGTTTCGGTTTTTTGGCCTGCTTGGGAGTGGATTCTCTTCCCGGAACGGCGGTGGCTTTACAGCAGCTACGCGGCGCAACTCAGCATCCGCGATTCCGTGAAGTGCCGCCGGCTGATCGAGTCACCCTGGTATCAGAAGCATTTCGGCAACATCTTTGCCCTCACCAGCGATCAAAACACCAAAGGCCGCTTCGACAACAACCGCTCCGGCTACCGGCTGTCAACGTCGGTGGGCGGCGCTGCCACCGGCGAGGGCGGCGATCGCATCGTCTGCGACGATCCCCACAACGTGCAGGAAGCCGAGTCCGACGCCATCCGCAAGGCCACGGTCGACTGGTGGGACGTCGTGATTTCAACGAGGGTGAATGATCCGAAGACGACGGCGAAGGTGGTTGTGATGCAACGCTGCCACCAGCAGGATCTCAGTGGGCACCTCTTGGAGCAGGGCGGCTGGGAGCACCTGTGTCTGCCCGCGGAGTATGAGGGCGGCTCACGCTGCGTCACTTCAATCGGCTGGTCCGACCCGCGAACCGCACACGGCGAGTTGCTTTGGCCCGAACGCTTCGGTCCTCAGGAAATCGAGAACCTCAAGCTCAGCCTGGGCAGCTACGCCGCGGCCGGCCAGCTTCAGCAGCGACCGTCACCCGCTGGCGGAGGTCTGATCAAGCGGCACTGGTTCAAGTATTGGCAGCCGCGGGGAGCGAACCTACCTGCGGTCCCCGTCACGTTGCCGGACGGGACGGTGACGGCGATCACGGCCGTAGAACTGCCGTATCGGGTCGATGAACAAATCCAGTCCTGGGATTGTGCGTTCAAAGATCTGGAGACGTCCGACTACGTGGTCGGCCAGACCTGGGCCCGACTTGGATCGGCTTTCATCCTGGCGGACCAGGTTCGCGCCCGCATGGACTGCCCCACCACAGTTCGTGCGATCCGCGCACTGAGTGTGAAATGGCCGGGGATGCTCGCCAAGCTGATTGAGGACAAGGCCAACGGATCCGCCGTGATCCAAATGCTCGCGCGGGAGCTGCCCGGTCTCCTGCCGGTGAATCCCTCGGGCGGGAAAATAGCGCGTGCGGCCGCCGTTAGCCCGCTGATCGAGGCCGGCAATGTCTATCTGCCCCACCCAGACTATGTGCCATGGGTTCGGGACTTCATCGAGGAGTGCGCCGCCTTTCCCTACGGCGCCCACGACGATCAAGTTGATGCGATGACCCAGGCGCTGCTCCGCTGGCACCTGGTCCCAGCCCAGCAGGTCGTGTACTATTACGAACCGTATCAGATCAGCCCCATATGATCCGAAGTCCGCAGTACCGGCCATTGCCCTGGTTGTTGGCCTCGTCGAGGGATCGCGTGACCGGGTGCCGGCGACATACCTAAGGGCGGCGACTGAGCAGAAGGCCGACCAGTGAAATCGCGTTACTCACAAGAAGCGTCAGTATTATCCAAAACGCTTCTTTGTATTTCCACCACCAATTCGTCTTCTTGATCGCATCTGAGAGCTCCGAGGCGATCTCACGGGCTTTGCTCTTGAAAGCCAGATCATAGGCTTTGACCGATGGCATACGGTTGACTTCCGAAGAATTGGGGTCCGGCTTTTTGATAACCTGAAGCGCACCGTGCTTCAGTGCGGCCAAGCCTTCCTCAAGAGTGCCCTTGCGTGTGAAGAACACATAGCGGCGTGATGGGTACTCCTCTCGCACCTGCCGGGCCAGTTCTTGTCCCCCCGCACTGCTTTGCCTCAGCCGACCCAGGACGGACTGAAAATCGGCTTGCGCCTGAACGTAGCGGTCCCATGCTTGGTACAATTCCGCCCGCTCTTTCTCAGTGTTTTTCGGCCCCTGCGGAAAAAACATATCAAGTACGAACAGGTCGGGCTTCTTCGGCCCCTTCGCGCTTAGATCCTCAATAGCATCTTTCAACGTCTCTCCCACACCGACGATGAAGTCCGACTCAAGATTGTGACGAAAACGCTGTAGCTCGGCGGGGTCGTCATCAACAAAGCAAAGGGCGCGCTTAGACTTGTTCATCGAATCCTCTCTCCAGAGCTTCAACAAAGAGCATCACGTAGGTTATTATGGCGCGGCACATTGATGATCACATCACCACCAACCGATTCGAGGCGTGAGCCAGATGCCAGGGCGTCGCGTCCCTGGCACCCTTCCTGGTCACCCGGGAGGCGGCACGATGGCACGGGCCCGGGCCGTCAGCCCGCTCATCGAAGCCGACAATTACCCGCGGCTCGGCGCTGATTTTGCAAGCCTTGCTCCCGTATCGAGTCTAAAGGCGCGAGCCGGGATGTGGCGCAGAATCAGTAAATTGGTGCACGCCGCCTTCGTTAATCAAGTGTTTTTCAAAGGTTTTTCAACGGGAAATCGGGTCCGTAAGGGCCATCGAGTGGCTTGGGGAAGTGGAGAAGGGCGCGACCAAACAAAGAAGAGCCGCCAGGGCAGAACCCGGGCGGCCGAAGAAGATTCAGATTGGCAGGTCTCAGCCCTTAACCGAGTAGCTGCGCTCCCCATCCTCGCTCTTGGTGGACGTAACGGTCAAGCCCATCTTTTTCCCCAAGGTTCCGCTGATGAACCCGCGGATGCTGTGCGGCTGCCAGCCAGTGGCTTTCAACAACTCCTTCGCGGTGGCTCCGCCGGGCCGCTTGAGCAGGTCCAGGATCTTGGCGGTCTTGCTGCCCTCGCGGGCTACTTTCGCTTTTTTGCCGCCTTTGAGGCCGCTGGTGCCCTTCTTGGCCGGGGTGGCCTTTTCTTCCCCGACTTGCCCCTGGCGGGCGCGACACGGGGCTTCCGTGGCGCAACGTTGGCCTTTTTGGTGGCTTTCGGCTCCCGCGCGGTGGCGGTGGCTGGGGTGGTAGCTTGTTCTTCGATATTCGTCGTCATGGTGTAATCTCCTGGCGCGGTAGTTACCGCGGTCATGACATCCATCGCTCTGATCCGCTTGAAAGTAAAGGCGATTCTGAGGGCCAGACCGGCCACCGCGAGCGACAAAACGTATGCCGGCTGGAGCGAAATCCCGTTGATTTCAGACCGGGTCATCCCGTAACATGTGACCCGATGAAAGCACTTGGTTACGTTCGTGTTTCAACTGACCAGCAGGCGGAACGAGGGGTTTCCCTCGAAGCCCAAGCAGAGAAGATCCGGGCCATGGCCGTGGTCCACAACGCGGTGTTGGTGGAGATCATCGTCGATGGAGGCGAGTCCGCCAAGTCCCTGAACCGCCCCGGCATGGCGCGGTTGCTT
>Ga0181530_10004698_pt1 | contig 14326 bp, 21 predicted proteins | sample PEATcosm2014_Bin_42_FD_119769 | JGI IMG/M metagenome (GOLD analysis project Ga0181530, IMG submission 119769) | Peatland microbial communities from MTU Mesocosm Facility, Houghton, MI, USA - PEATcosm2014_Bin10_60_metaG | ecosystem: Environmental > Terrestrial > Soil > Wetlands > Peat | place... | reverse complement strand
AGATAGCTAGCCAGCTTCTCTCGAAATTCGCGAATCCCGACCTTCAACGCTTCCATGTCCCAGCCTCACCGTGTACTTGTGTGTACACAACTACAATATCACTTCTTCGACCTGCCATTCAAGGAATTCCGGTTAGCAAGGGTTTCGGCTCGGCGGTTTGCCCGCACACAATTCTTCGGGAGCGGATTTGCTAGGAACCTCCTCCTTGGTCTCCTTCAACTCGATGATCTGGCCACTTTCGTATGCGAGGGTCAGTTCGTGGCTGAACCGTTCGCGTTTGCGAATGATGGTTTCCCCCTCGGCTTCACCTTCCTCGTTGAACTCATCGACGTACTTGACCGATCGCCAGTGTGCGATGTGCCGTGTTTCGCCTTCCCCGAAGAAACCGTTCAGCATTCCGCTGCAAGCCAGCAAGCCAACGTGGCCTTTGTGCAGCGGCGTCACCGGCCGGCCACTCATCTTCTGCTGCTTGCGTACGAGAATGCCGCGGGCGGTCTGCATCGCCACCGAGCGCTGCACTGCATCCTCAATCACATCCAGTGGCAATCCCGTGTACGTGATCGCCGCGGGCGATGACGGTGGAATCGCATAACGCTCACCGACCTCTTGGTTAAGAACTGGAAGTAGATGTGGCTTGTACGCGATCCTGAGCAAATCATCCGCTCCTTTTGGATCGCCACGAAGGTGTGATTTCTTTCGTCTGCCAAACACCACGACCTGGTTGAAGCGGACGGACTCTGGATGTTCGAGTCGAAAGACGGAAAGCCGATCAAACTGGCTTGCCAGCAGACGGGCGCACGTGCCGACTGCGGGAGCCGGAACAACGAACACCAGCACTCCCTCGCTGGTCGCCCAGCGATAGCAGTGTTCCAGGAACACCAGCTCCATCCTCTTGTTGCTATGCGGTCCGACTTCGGAGTCGTAAGGTGGATTCAGGTACAGAAGCGAGCAGGTTTCCGCCAATACCCGGCACTCAAACGCGCTGCCGTGGACTGTCGCGATGCCATTCTGGGCGGACGCGGCTGCTCGGTCCGCATCGAGTTCTATGCCGGCCAGATGAGCGCCTGTGTTCCAAGTGAGCTCGATCAGAGCGGTGCCATCGCCAACGCACGGATCAATCGCCGAGTAGAGCGCTGAGGGCACCAGCAGCGACCGAATATTGCGGGCCTCTTCGACCGGCAATGGATAGTAACCGAGTTTGATGCGGGCAGCGTTTCTCATTTTTCTCCACTGTGTGCTGTGATTTCTTGTGAAAAAAGGTTCGGGTCGGAGTGCTCCTTAACGCCATCTTTCAGGTGTGTGGCCGCATCCTTTGTTGAGGGAGAAGGAGGACTTTATGTATTCGGTGGTCCGGGAAAATTTCTATGATTCTGGAAAATTGTCACGAGCACGACGATGTTGCCGCGATAGCCAAGGCCTCTCATCTGGTCGGCGCCGGGCATGTGGTGGTGAACGATGTCTCCCGAGCTTAGACGCGAAAGACTATGCAACGGCGTCGGGCCGGGCGCTGTCGGCACAGAACGGGCCCATGCCTCCCAATGCTCCCTTAATCAGCGTTAGACCGTTCCTCATCTAAACGCTGGCCATGCATCCAGCGTTGCGGTTTGATCTGCATGAGCCAGTCTTGTGCCGTGGGAATGCGACCCAAATCTTCCTTCACATGCTGTTCCCCCAAATAGCGCACCGGAATTGAATTTCCATCACTATTTGTGATCGCCGTGCCAAACACCTTTTCGCATAGGAAAATTCCCTCAGCATGATGCCGCAGCGCTCGGTGACGAAAGTCGGAAAGAAACGCTTTCGATTCATCGAACCAGTTGTGAATCGCAAGATAATCCTCGGCCTTGCCACCGAACTTCCTGGCGCTGCTCTCCGCGTGCTTGATTGGATGAGCCATGGTCATTAGACCTCGTATGTGGTGGTTGAATAATCCTCAAACCTGTCGTTTCGCTCGACCGAGACTCTCCGCGCTTCCACGTCCAGCACCACGTCCCCGAATCCACCGCAGTCATTCTCATAGCCGAACGGAACCAGGGCTTCGAAATGCTGTTGCAGATGCGAAACATCGTGCTGGATCGGCTCGCTCTCGTCGTGGATGTATTCATCGGAGGCGTAGCATTGGACCTCATTCTGTGACGCCCGAGTCTCCTGAGCCGTCAAAGTGCACTGCCACAAACGTGACGCCGGCGGCCGCTAACTTCTCGCATTCCGCGAGGATCGCAGCTTTCGCCAGAACTTGTGTTGGATCGAGTGATTCTTCTTGGTTAGCTTGTTGATCTTCCATCGGACACTCCTTTCGAGAGATGTGAATCTTGAGCGATAAAGGTGGGATTGTTCGAGCTGGCAGACAGGCAATGGTTATGCTGCGTGGTGTTGATTTGGCCAGCGAGTTCTTCGAGCCCAAGGACAACGTGTTGCAGGGTGTTGAGGTCTGCGATCTCAGCCAGCGGCGGCGCCTGGAGCTTCGCCAACAACGACGTAAGGGTGCTCGGGTCGAGCCGTTTGGTGACGTCGTCTAGCCGGTCAAACCCTCGCGTTGCCGATTCCAGTATCTGCAGAACCTTCCGTTTGACGGCGGCATCGCGGATCAATTTTGGCTGATTTACGCGCCCATACTCGCGCAGGATGTTGCGATACAAGACTGTGCCAACTCTCTTTTCCATGCACAGAATGCGCGCATCGAGGTCGTCGCCATTAGCTTTGCTGGCGCTGCCACTGGTGTTTCCGGCGGGGCTGTGGCCATTGCCGGAACCCTTAGGCGAGTTGCTCCCGTTGGTTTGGCTTCGTCCGTTTGGGCCGTTAGAAGAGGCGCCGCTACCGTTACCAGTCCTGGCCGAAGGCCGCATTCCTTTGCGCCAGTTCTCCGGAAGCGCCCAGGCAGATAACGCGGGGGCTCGCACCGGCTGGCGGTTCTGGTCGAGATCGACCCAGATGGCAGGGAAATCGTAGAGGTAACGGCCAAGACCAAGGCACGAGCAGGCCCGCTTGAAGGCTTGCGCGTCCGCTGATGTCATACAGTTCTCGTCGTCCGCCCACTCTTCCCCGGTTCCTGAATGCGACCCGATGCCAAGGATCGTGACCGTGCAGGTGACTAGCACCTTGCCCGAAGCGATGCTCTCTCCTTTCTTAAAGCGGGTGATGTTGCTCATCGTCTCGACCTTGTACTCCCGGGTCCAGCCCTGTGGCGTGAAGAGCGCATTCAACCGGTCAGTGTAGGCGCGAGGATCTGCGTAGGGTACGACCTGACCGCGCTTCTTGTCGTTCGTCGTATTGGTGACTCGCCACCGGACCTGGTCCGGCGGGAACGGAATCTCAAGCTCTGCCAGAAGCTTCGTAACATCCAGTCCCGAAGGCGATGTCGGGTTGTCTTCATTAGGCATGGAAAACCCTCCTTCAAGTGCGTGAAGTTGTCACTTGGACTAAGTTGTGTAGGGGAAATGCGAGTTACGCGCTGGTGCGTTTCAGATGTTCGCTCGGCAGCAGTCGTCGTCAGACAGTTGTGCCGGCGCTCGGCAGTTCAGTTGGTTGGCGGGCAAGAAACCGTCGAAGTTGCCCGAGCTATTGTGGGAAGAGGGGAAGAGAACGACAGGATCGTTCTTGGAAATGCGTTACGGACGTCCCGCAGAAATGGTCGCAGGGTGGAGGGCTTCGATCTCAACGAAGCGAGCGAAGTCCTTCTCGTTGAAGGTTAGGATGCGCTTCACGCCGTGCACCCGCATTGCGGCGACCAGACGCGCATCGTGAACTCGAACACCTGACACATTGTGCGTCACGATTAAACGACGCCACTCTTGATGAACAGCCAAGTTGTCCGCGAGCAGCCGAAGCCGCGACTCGAACAACCGTGCGCGCTGGTCAGCCTCCTGCGGTGATAGTCCATATCCATTGCGGTTCGCTGGTCGAGTACAGGCGTTCCAGAACTCAGCAACGTTTTGCGAGGTGTAGCAGAGGACTGCTCTTTGCTTGGCTAGCGCCTCAAGAGCAGACTCAACAATTGGATAATCAGTATCGCTGGGCTGCACCCAGCGGATCAGGATATTGCTGTCAATCAGGTAGGGCGTGCCGGCCATTTTCAGCTGCGGTCCTCGTAAAAGCTTTCGCGCGTGAACGCCGAGGTTGGCACGTTCGGCAACTTCTCCGAACCTTTCGCGATCGCGCTGAGCATAGCGTGAAGTTCTTCAACCGAAAGCTGCCCGCGGGGCTCCCCGTTGGTGGCAATCGCCTCCCGCAGCAGGCGTTCGGCATACTCTTCCAATGCAAGGCCTTGCGCTTCGGCTTCTGCAGCAAGCCGCTCCATCATTTCCGGGTTAAGTTCGATCTGGATCGTCATAGCCTCGGCACCCCTATGCCGTTATTATCCTTCCTTTTTGGTTAGCGAGTCGAATTTTACGCGACGCGTCGCAACTTGCCCTTCCTGCGCTCATCTGGCTTTCTCCCAGACCAAGGCTGGGCCGACGGTCGGCTACGTCGCGGGTGGGTAGTCGCGTAGATGCCTGCATACTCCATCATCTCAAATGAACTCTGCCTCAATTTGCATTACGCATCTTGCGTAACGCAACATGCGTAATTTGAGCGCCTTTTGTATCCCGGTGCTCTCCACCACGAAGAGGAGAAGAAGAGATGCTGTTGACGGGAGGGCCTGCTACGAACACCCACTCGTACTTCCACACGTCATGCAGCGATAACACGTACCGCTCCGTACCATCAGTGAACCGCAGATGTTGCAGGCGGGCGCATCTCCGAATTGCACAAATTCACCGAGCGCTTCCACCGCTCCTTTCCCATTCGGGGGCGGCGTGGGACGGATGGTAACTGCGCGGGACTCGAACAGTTCTCCCTGCTCTTTTGTGAGAAACTTGAGCTCCATCCAACGGAAAAGGTAATCCATCAGTGATGTGGCATAGCCGATCTTTGGATTCCCTGACCAGCCGCTGGGCTCAAAGCGCGTGTGACTGAATTTGGCGCAGAGCACCTCGAGCGGCACCCCGTGCTGCAAAGCAAGTGAGACGAGGGTCGCAATCGAATCCATGAGCCCCGAGATCGTCGAACCCTCCTTCGCCATCCGGACGAAGATCTCTCCCGGTGAGCCATCGTCGTACACTCCCACGGTGAGATAGCCCTCATGGCCCGCGATGGCAAAGTGATGGGTGATTGCTCGCCGTTCATCCGGTAGGCGCCGGCGGAGCGCGCGCACGAGCTCCGGACTTGTATACCCGATCTCTGCAGGCACGGATCCACTTGGCATATCCTTCGGTCGCGTGGCTTCGTTTTCATTGATCGCAATGACTTGCTTTGCTGCTGACATACACAACCTCGCTATTGTTGCCCTTGCCGTCGCTGCCTTGGCCTGTGAATTGTTTTGTACACCGCATACCAATCGGAGGCGATTTCTCGTTGCGCCTCAGCTAACGGCAGGGCGCCAGAACAGACTTGCTGGTGCAGGTAGTCTTCGACTTCATCTTTCTCATTCGCTCCTGGGAATACGTTCCGAGGTTGTGGCCAGAGATTGGTCTCGCAGTTCGGACAACCGCCCAGTTCCAGGGGTATGAGGTGATCAAGTTCGTAATCGTGAATGCTGCCCCTGACCCCGTAAACCCGCATGAGCTGGTGTTTCATTGCATTGGTGTACTCGAAGGGCGGTCTGACGGTCGCGGTGTAGCCTGGCCGACAGATGGTGTTTCTGATGTTGCTTTGAGTAACGTGCGGATTTATTGCTCCCGGCGTCAGGTCGTGGCGCGGCAACACTCCGGGCCGTGGGTTCGTTTGTGCCGATCCGTCTTGGGGACGATCCTCGGTTATCCGAGTAAGACGGTTCAGGAGTTCTCCGTTCCCGGCCGAATGCATGTGCCAAAGGTTCTCGCGCAGGTAGAACCCGTAGTGGCTGAATAGGTAGGAGCTCAGAACGAGCAGTAGCAGCAGACGCAGGAGAAATCTCATGGCCGCTCGCGCAGTGGGATGATCTCGGAAGCGGATTCCTCTCTGCGCGCCTCCTCTCTCCGACATCGGGCATCGCACCAGCGATTAAATGCAAAGATTACAAGCGGGGTGCCGGACAGCGCACCAATGAATGCCGCGCCTGGAGTCAGGTGCAAACCATTCCCAACGCTTACGAACAGAAAAACAAACAGACAGATGACCAGCCCGAAGTTCTTTAGTCTCTCAGGCATATATCCTCTACTCTTTTCACGCCATCTCGGCGGCGAGCGCGTTTTCTTCGCTGTTTTGACTTGCGGGCACGCCGTTTTCGGCGGTCCCTATTTTTTCTCGCTTAGGCACTCTGACAAAATGACAATGTGAACAGCCAACGCAGTGCACCGCAGCAGCAATCGCACGAACCACTTTCTGAAAACGTTTTGGGATTATGACTTCTTCGCCGGCGAGCGAGTAAAACGTCGGCAATACAGCACCCGCTTGGTTTTTTTCTTCGCCTGACAGATCCAATTCCAGCCGCCCGTGAATGCCACGAAACAAAACCTTCGTCTCCAACGGAGGCCGCCTGCCGTCGCTGACGCTGCCCGGCCGATGCTGCGTAATCAGCAGTTCGTAGGTTCGTCCCTTGCGCATCATGTCAATTCTCACCAGTACTGGCGCCACGATGACCGCATGAAGACCGTTCACTCCGATCGCTTCTACCGGATGAAGACACTCGATCGCCTGGCCATCTTCTCGTGCAAAGGTGACGTATCGCCCCAGGTCTCCGACCGCCCCACCGGACTCCAGCCCACGCACCACATAGCGTTTCGCCAAATGTTGGTGTTGCAGGCTCACAGGCGAATGTGCAAAGATCCCTCGTTCTTTCAACACTCGCAAAGCCTGCCGAGAGAGCCTGAGCCCCATTTCGTCCAACACTCGCTTCTGTTTCATGCCAGCAACTCTCCTTCTTCTTATGCAGAACTCCGAACGCGAATCGGGCAGCCAAGGGCGGCTCGAATCATCTCCTTACTGCAGCCGGCCCAGCATTTGTAAAACCGCGGGTCGTCGATCAAGATGGCCAGGTTGTCGCCGACGCGGTCGTGGCCGCTGTCCGCGCACGAGGGGCATCGCCCGATGTAATTCCGGCCAACCTTTCGTACCCTCCCTATGTGTTCCAAAATGCGAAAGGCCGACTCGCCACTCCCGTGTCTGCGCTGAGGTAAAGTGCTCCTTCCCGGTGTAACGCCGACCACTGACGGACGCTCCTTTCCGGCAATGAACCTCCGCAGTTCTTCCTCGGTGACTTTTCGCAGACGGTTGAGGTATGCGATCTGGTCCTCCAGCGTGTAATCGGCGCCGTAAAACCAGAAGCGGCGGTTGGCCCCACGGTGAATTCCCAGTGGACCACGAATGGCGTTGCCAAACTCTCCGGGGCCGATAGCGTCGTGCTTGGGGAACACCTCGATGCCGTCTGCTAGGCCTGAGCCTTTCACCGGCACCCCCAGCCTCAAAGCAAGATCATGGATGTAGATTCGGCACTCCTTGGCCAGCAGGGGCGTTGCCAGAAAGATCCAAAGATGCCCGCCGCGTTTGCTCATTTCCAGCGCCGGCCCCACCCTGTCCTGTGTGAGGTGGTACTGCAGCTTCAGCAAGTCCTCCATGGAGTTCTTGTAGTCGGCGTCGATGGCGACCCATTTGCAGCGCTGGGTCGACGGGTTGATCGCATACAGGCCCACTGTGATTTTGCCTTCCAAGTGTTGGCGGATGGTTTCATCCGTCAGCATTAGGGGTAGGTCTGTTCCCTTTTTGCTTGGCCGGAAGTAGTAGTGCCGCCCGGTCTCCGGGTGCGGACGCGGGGACTGCATCGTGTACGCACGCCGGTTGACGAACAGCTTTTGGTAATCCTCGACGGCCTGCCGGGTTGCCGTGATTGTCGTTGCCATTAACCAGTCACCTCCTTCTGGCGAATTCGCGAAACCGAGGTTCGTGTTCGCCATTTCCCCACACGTCGTTCTTATGCGCGTGTTGGTAGATAACCCGGAATATTTTTTCTGTCAAACGGCCGCCTCAGGCACCATTCCGGGCAGTACCACCCACCGCAAACCAGCCCGCCAAAGCCCTGGACGCTCAATGAGATCGAGGAAGTTACACTCCTTCAGAAGCGTTTCAAGCTGGCTTACGCTGTACCCGCCGAATTGTTCGTCCTCGAAGTCCACGGCGTACCAGGTTCCTTTCTTGCGGTCCAGAACATAGACCGCCCCAGAATCCGGATCTCCGGGCACGAGCAAGAACAGCACGACCGACGCCGGCAACTCGATCCAGCGAACGATGTCGACGTTTTCGGCGAGCTTCAGTAGTGCGGCTATCGCTGTCTGCAGATCGACGCCGGCGTCGAGTTGCACAACGGGTTCAACCATCATTCGTCCAAACATTGCAGTTATCCTTTCCGGGCAGTCCGCCCAATTCTTGTTGTGTTGAAAGCCAAGACGGGACCAATGGCGCACACCTCGGCTGACGTAGGAGGAAGCAAGTGCGTTAAGGGTCTGGTTTTGTTGGAAGTACTAGGGTTGAGAGCGGCACGAAAGGAAAGAAGAGCGTTAAGCAGGACCGAGGCTATATAACCGACGCTATATAAATGATGTAAGCGCACGCTCAGATTCTTCGTTACTCGGCGATGACGCCGAGAGGTAATGTCTGAGCCACCAACGATGCCGCTGGTACCCCGGTTTGGCATCTCCTACAAGTTGGTATCTCGGGAGTTGACACCAGCTGGCACTTCCGCGCATAGCCGACTACACGGCCAAGTGAAACTTCCTCCAACCGGACTTGAACGAAGCCGTGGTACGGCGGACGCTTGCGCGTGTCGTAGGCGAGCAGTTGTAAAGGGAGCTGATCTAAGGTGGTTCGCAGAGAAAGGAGGATTTCTCTGTGACCCATCTTCGCAAGATCATGCTCGAAGAACTGGAGCGTCGTAACTACGCTCAGACCACCATCGATTGTTACGTTCGCACCGTCGAACACTTCTCCCGGTATTTCCACCGTTCCCCCGATCAGCTGGGTCCGCAACACATCCGCGAGTACCAAGCCGCCTTGTTCAAGAAGCGGAAGTTGGCGCCGAATACGGTTAACCCGTAAGCGTCTGGGCAACACACCTTTTCGACGAGAAGGGTCTGTGGTCAAGTGGCTGGATGAATGAAAAACAGAAAGCTCCAACACGCCGCCGCCGCACCCACGCGGAAATTCAGCAGCTAGTGACGGAGTTTATGAGCAGCGGCATGCGACGTACCGAGTTTTGTCGGAGTCGCGGTTTGAGCTTCGGCACGCTGAATCGCCATCTGAAGAAGCAACGCTGGAAGAGAAAGAGCAGAAAGGCTTCTTCTGTCGGCCGGTTGGTGCCGGTGGAGTTCGCTGCCAGGAAATCGCCTACGCAACACGAACCGAGTTGTGGGCTGGCCGTGGTGCTTCCGGGCGGGCGCCGGATCGAGGTACATCCTGATTTTGATGCGAACACCTTCGAGCGCCTGGTAAGTGCGCTGGAGCGGGCGTAAACCGTGTTTGGACTGGGTCCAGCCACACGGATCTACCTGGCCGCCGGAGTCACCGACATGCGCAAGGGGTTCGAGGGGCTGTACGGTCTCGTGCGGGATCGATTGTTGTGCGACCCGCTGAGCGGGCACCTGTTCCTGTTCTGCAACGCCCAACGCAATCGGTTGAAGGTCCTGGTCTGGGATGGTAGCGGACTCTGGGTCTGTGCCAAGCGTTTAGAGAAAGGGCGTTTCACCTGGCCGCAATCCGGCGATACGCAGGGCAAGGTCGTCCTGAGTCAGGAAGAGCTCTCTCTCTTGTTAGGTGGGATCGATCTGGCGAAAACCAACCACAAGCGGTGGTACCGGAAGGTTCCACCAGAAGGACATGCCGCCGCATAGACTGCTTGCACGTCGCGGGCCGACTCTGTTAAATCAGTAGCCCATCGTGACTGTACCTTCCATTCCTTCTGCGCCGGCCGATCTGGAACTCATCGCACAACTGAAGAGTAGGTTGCAGTACGCGGAGCTGAGGATTCGCGTGCTGGAAGAGCAGCTGCGGCTGATGCGCATCGAGAAGTATGGAGCGGGCGGCGAGAAGCTCTCCCGCGCGCAAATGGAATTGTTCGCGCTCGATTCCGTCGTCAGTGAAGTGATAGAGCAGGAGGAAAGTGAGCCCGCGCCGGTGCGGCGCTCGACGAACAGATGCTGCAAGCATCCCGGCCGCCAGGAATTGCCCGCGAATCTTCCTCGCGTCGAGCGGATCCTGCGCTGCACGCCGGATCAGCGCGTGTGCAAGCGCTGTGGCAAAGAGACCGTAGTGATCGGCTACGAGGAGAGTTCCCATCTGGATGTGGAGCCGGCGAAGTACTTCGTGCTGGTCACGAAACGAGAGAAACGGGCTTGCCGGTCGTGTGAGGAGCTCGGAGTGGTCTCAGCACCGCTGCCGCCACGAATCATCGAGAAGTGCCTGGCGAGTGATCGCATCGTCATCGACACCGTCATCAGCAAATATTGCAATCACACGCCCCTGTATAGGCAAAGCATGATTCTGCAAAGAGACCTCGGCTTGGAAATCAGCCGAGCGACGCTGGACGGCTGGGTTCTGAAAGTAGGCGAATTGCTGATCCCGATGGTCGCCGCGATGAGGCGAGAGTTAATTAGCGGAAGTTACATTCAGGCAGACGAAACCCCGGTCGATGTCCAGATGCACGAGAGCCGAGGACAGAATCACCAAGCGTATCTTTGGCAATACAGTCGCCCCGCAGGAAGTGTGGTGTTCGACTTCCGTCTAAGCCGTGGGCGCGATGGACCGAAGCGGTTCCTAGACCAGTTCGAAGGCATTCTCCAAACTGACGGCTATACGGCCTACGACCAGATCGGTGGGCCAGGAATAGTACATGCCGCTTGCTGGGCTCATGCCAGACGACAATTCTTCGAAGCGATGCAGCTAAACCCCCGAGACCCGGTTGCAACTCCGATTGTGGCCCGGATGGACGAACTGTTTGCCGTCGACGCAGAAGCTCGCCGCAGGGGAATTGGTCTCCCTGGACGTCATGCTCTGCGTCAGGAAAGAGCGAAGCCTCTGCTGGATGATATCCGTCGCAAGATCGAGGCCGCAGAGTCCGTGGCATTGCCCTCCAGTACACTCAGCAAGGCTTGCCAATACGCGCTCACGCTGTGGAGGAAACTGACACGGTTCCTGGAGTATCCGGAACTTGAGCTGAGTACTAACCTGGCGGAGAATTCCATGCGACCGGTGGCTCTGGGCCGGAAGAACTGGATACGCATCGGCAGCCCACAGGCTGGACCTAAGGTTGCGGCGATCCTCTCGGTCGTAGAAAGCTGCCGCCGGTTGAAACTCCCAGTGCGCGAATACTTGACCGCGGTTCTCCCCGGGTTTGCCGATCTCCCGATCCAGCGGCTTCCGGACCTTACTCCCGCTGCGTGGGTCGCCCAGCATTCATAGACTCAAGCGACCATTCCACACCCGTCGCATTCCCGGCCGCTCTCCAGCTCTTACTTCGGCTGCGCAGGCGCGTTAAGGAAACTCACCAGATCGCCGATGTCGGTGGCCTGCAGGGTCGGCCAGGGTAAGCCCAATTCCTCGGCGCGATCAATCATGCGAGGTCCATGCCGCCAGAGAGCAGCGGTGAATGAAACCGTGGTAAACGCTTCGGCACCCGACTTAAGCCCGGGGCCAAGTTTTGTACCTTCGGCCATTGATCCATGGCAAGTTGCGCAGCCGCGCTCGGAAAACACGCGCTCGCCCACAATGGCAGATCCCGTTGGCTCGAAGTACCGTAGGCTGGCAAGGAACGCCAGCAAGTCAGCCATCTCTTTACCCTGAAGCAGAGGAGGAGGGGTCCCGCTTTGGCGGCTGTGCAGGAGCATCTGCGGTGCGTGGTTCCAAAAAACGCTGGCAAACTGTGTGGTGGTAAGCGGAAGCTCATGCTCCGGCCCCAGCTCCGGACCCACGCTGCCACCCTGCCCGCGTACGGAGTGGCACCGCATGCATCGGCTCTCGAAGACGCTCCACCCGCGCTCTGCATTGCCGGGGGTTGGGAGTGCATTCGTAGCCGGCCGGGGAACGCTGAGGCTCACGTATGCGATCAGATCGTTCATCTCTTTACCGGTGAACTGGGGCCACTGTCCGAGGGTGCTCCTAATAGGAGCGATCATTGACCCGGCGTGGTTCAGCATCGCGCATGCCCAATCGTTGGCGTCACCGCCCGCGGCAATCCCCGACAGCTCGGGTGCTGCTTTGCCGCCCGAACCGCCCACCGCATGGCAGTGGACACACCCCTTCTGGTTGAATACGCGCTGGCCACTGCCTGGGTCCCCGGCGCGATCAATGCTGCTCGCCTGGTACAGGAACGCGAGGATGTCCGCCATTTGCTGCGGGTTCAACTGAGGATAAGGATTGTTCCCTTTGCGAATCTGCCGCCACATGCCGGGTCCGTGGTTCCACAATACCGTCACCAGCCACCCCATTGCGGGGTTACCGGGGTGCGTTGCGGAGAGATCCGGGGCGACCCGCCCCCCGGATCCGTCGACGGAATGGCAAATCCCACATTGCTTGTCCCCAAAGAACAGCGCGGCGCCTTTCTCAGGTTCGCCGATAATGTAGAGTGCGCGACGCGTAACCGTCGGCCGACGTGTCTGCATGAACACGGCCACCATTAAGGCTACGGCAATCAACGCTGCCGGGCCCCAAACCAGAAGCTGCTTGCCTCTATTCAGCATGGTCATACACAACACTCCTCTCTCACGTGCGGCCTGTGAAATCGGGAACGCATCGCGTTCCGGCCGACCCGCAGGGCGGCCGAGGACTGATGAATCGCAGGATGAAGCCGTCCTACTTCCGTTCCAAGTTCCTGATATAGAGCCCCATCCCCACGAGGGTGAAAGCGATCGCCACCAGCGATAGCCCCAGCCCGACACGCCGGAACCTCCACTCCTGCATCGCCTTCTCTCCGGCGATGTACGTCTGTCGCGTCACGGCAAGCCCGGCATCGGTGTCCCGCTTCAACTCGCTCTCGCGGAAGGCATGCACCGTGACCCGCGCCTTTAACAGCGCATCGCGTGCTTGCGCCGCCTGTAGCTTGGCCTGGCTGACTTCCATGCCCTGCCGTTCGGCCCGCCCCAGTAGCCCCTCCGACGCAGCAATCGCCGATGCCAGGTCCGTCAGTTGAGCGTGCATAGCTTCCGCCTGCATGGAGCCGGGATCGCCCTCGGTATGACACTGTATGCACACCGCTTTCGGGCCCATGCCAATCATCGCGTCGGTTGGATGCTTAATGTCGTGGTTACTGTGGCATGTCACGCAACCCGGAAGTCCCGCCGCAGCGAACACCGCTTTGTGCGGACTCGTCTCGAACAGTTGCGCCTGGAAGACGTGACAGTTCGCGCAAACGTTCGTCACATTGGCGACTCCCGGTGGTGTCGCTCCGTGATTGCCATGGCACGTGGTGCAGGTGGGCGCACTCAGGTCGCCTCGTACCACCATGGCTTCATGGTGTACGCTCTGCTGGTAATTGGCGAACTGATCGGTCTTGATGCCGTAAGGCTTCATGTAATCGGCATCGGCATGACAATGGGAGCAGGTGGTCGCGATGTTGATGGGATGAACTTTCGAGCGCGGATCGGACGGGGCGCGCAAGTCATGCACGCCGTGGCAATCGGTGCACACCGCGACCTTACTGTCGCCCTTGGCCCACTTCATGCCGTGTACGCTGGTCTTGTATTGCTGGAACTGATCGACGCGCAGGCTGGGGTTGTACTTTTTCATCAGCTCGGCATCGGCGTGACACGACGCGCAAAGTTCGGGAATCTGCTTACGCTCGATCTTGCCCTTCCATCCTGATGCCCGGCTCATCGCTTTTTCAGGATCATCGCTGTTGGCGTCGCCGCCATGGCAGGCCGCGCAGGTGAGGCCCTTTTGCGCGTGAATATCCTGGCTATAAGTCTCCACCGTGACTCCCAGCGGCTCCGACAAGTTGGCATGGCAATCGAGGCAGGAGTTCTTGGTTTGTGCGAAAGCCATCAGCCCGCTGCAAATCAGCCACCCAGCCACAACGACTGCAGCCCTTCGCGTACATGCCAGCGAATCGCGAACCTTAACCATGCCGCCTCACTTTGCCACCCAGCCGTAGACAGTCATGACGGCCATATAACCGAGAAACACGCAGGCCAACCCGGTTATCCAAGGCCGCGTGTTAAAAGGCTTTTCACGGTCGAGGAAGGGCAGCAGCAGGGCCACGGCGCCAATCAACCCAAACGCCAGGATGCCCAACATCTCGCCGTCCATGCCGAGGATCTTCGCGGGAATCAACTTCAGCGTCTGAAACATGGACAGGAAGTACCACTCCGGCTTGATGCCCGCCGGT
>Ga0181530_10004695_pt1 | contig 14330 bp, 12 predicted proteins | sample PEATcosm2014_Bin_42_FD_119769 | JGI IMG/M metagenome (GOLD analysis project Ga0181530, IMG submission 119769) | Peatland microbial communities from MTU Mesocosm Facility, Houghton, MI, USA - PEATcosm2014_Bin10_60_metaG | ecosystem: Environmental > Terrestrial > Soil > Wetlands > Peat | place... | reverse complement strand
GATAAACGCCTGCGCGGGAACGGCAAGCGTTGCAATGAGAACCTTATTGGCCTCATAGGTTGGATCGCTGCCGCCAGTTACCTCGAGCGGATGCTCCTTTTGACCGTCCCATAACCGGAAGGTGATCTGCTCGGCAGGATCGCAGCCGTCCTTTGCCTTGGCCATCGGGTCTTTTCCCCATATCGCAAAGGCGGTCAGGCCGTTGACTACCGTTCCGGCTCCGACAAGGCTCCCTTGCGAGTCAAAAGCGCCGACTTCGCAATTATCAGAAGCGGCGCTCCCTGCCACTTCGATGTGCCGGGCCAGGAACAAGGCATTGTTACCGGTTATGCGGTGTTTCGCATAATGCCGGGGGGCAGGCAAGCTGAGAAGCGCCTTACCTTCGGCCACTCGCTTTGCGTCGCCCGTAGGATAGGTAAGTGTCGCCGCGGCGCTCGTGACGATAAAGTATCCCTCTCCGACCCGCATCGTGTCAATCTGATCGATATCGTAACCGGGCCAGTACAGATTACCCTCATTATCCTCGGCGATCTCGACCTGTGAGGCAATACCGGCAAGCGCCGTTGCAATGGGCATGTTCACCTGCGGAAGGTAGGCAATGATGCTCCAGTTCGAGGCCTCGAGCGAAATCGAGGTTGAGTCGACGGCGACCGGATTTCCCGTCAGGCGGATGGTGTCGGTCGAGACGGTATCGTAGATCTGGTATCCTGAACCCGTACGGATGGTGTTGATCTGGTCGATGTCATACCCAGGCCAATACAACTCGCCCTTCCCGTCCTCGACCAGATACAATCCCTTGAGACCACTGAAAACCCCACCGGTCGTTGAATCGGCCGGATGGATATTGAGGGAGTTCATATTCCAGCCCTTGGCAAGCGGAATGACAAGACGAACCCCGGTGTAACTAGCGCTAAGGCTGGAAATAACAGCTATACCTCCGGACGAATACGTGGCGCCGCCCATTGAAAAGGTCACCGTCGCAATCCCCTCCTGCTGCGTCGCATAATGCCAAACGCGGAAAAACATCGTATCGCCTGAATTAAGACCATCAACCGTATCGGCGAGAGTACTCTGCCCTGCTACAATAATTTCCGTGGGTTTTACGCTATCCCAGACCGCATTGCCGACGCAAAGTCCCGCACTGCTGAAAACGCCGATTTCATCGTAAACGCCGAGCGGTACGCCATCAAAGGTGGGATGGGCTGAGATCGGAAAACCAATCGTCATTTGATCGCCCGTGGTCGTATCCCAAGAATAATGATAGGTGGTAAAGCTCCAGGTTGCCGACCAGCCGCTTGATCCGGACGAATTGGATGCCTGCACCTGCCAATAATAGGTGGTGGAGAGGGAAGGGTTAGTCATGACTGCTGAAACCGCTGTCCCGGTGGTTTGATCGAAAACAGTGGTGCCGAAGTTCGATGAGGTGGCTACATGCACCTCATAAGAGGTTGCCGAAGCGGCGGAGCTCCATGAAAGCCCCGATACCGTGTAAAAACCGCCGGTGCCGTTCGCCGGCGATTTGAGCGTCGATGCCGGAGGGGTAATCTGGGCGCAGACGCCTATAGCCCCGGCGATAAAAAAAATGGCGGAGCGGTACGCTCTTTTCAGGCAGAACTCCGGCATAACCACCCCTTCAAAAAGTGCTACTCTTGACACAGAAAAATTCAACCATTATGGCCTGCTGCCAAGAAACGGAACGCATTCAATTGCCAAAATATTCTTAAAAAACGTGAAATTGATTATCACCGTGGACTCGTCACTACTGCCCCCCTGGCACTCCACTGTATGATAAAATAGGCTGCCATGCGAAAGGAGTCAAGAAAAAAATCAAGATACCTTCGGCCCCCCTTAAGCGATAGCAAGGGGAGGTCAGGAGGGAGGTTCAATAGTGCCGCAAACTCCCCCGGGCGATGCACTGCCGTGGAAATGGTTTGGGGCGGTAAGAGGCACTACCGCAGGCGATTATTTTGACGGAAAGAACTGCGTAAGAGCGCACGGTAGTGCGCTCTTACGCAGAACCTGAAGAAGGAATCCGAAGACTGCACCCGATGGTGTGGTCTTCGGTACTATTCACTATTGGGCAAGAAAGAGCAAAATCTGCCTTTCGAAACTGCCGCTCTTCAAACGGGCGAGGTATCGACCGGGAGCCAGGTTACAGCTTCTAAGATTCACAATGTGACTGCCCGCCGACTCGGCGCGGCTTATTGCCAGGGCGGTCCTGCCCAGAACGTCGTAAAAAACAATTTCCACCTTCGCATCCGCGGGCAGAGTATAGAGTACGTTTCCATTCCGGAAGGAGAACGATGGCACGATCGCGCCCGCGTGAGAGGAAAGCGTTCGAGTGACATTACTGGTGGTGGTAAAGCTCCACACGCTCGACCACGCGCTCGTACCGCCTGCACTCGTCGCGCTCACTTCCCAGTAGTACATGGTGCTGTCCGCAAGACCGCTTACCGAAGCGGAAAGACCCGAGACATTCTGGCTCGATACCGTCGTCGTAAAACTCGTTGACGTCGATACCAGGACGTTATACGATGTCGCACCCGTTACCGTGCTCCAGTTCAGCGTCAGTGAAGTCAGCTGATTCGTCGCGCCATTTGTCGGTGACGAAAGGGTTGGCGCTACCGGTATCGCCATCGTCGTGAAACTCCACATGCTCGACCACACGCTCGTTCCGCCTGCATTCGTCGCATTCGCTTCCCAGTAGTACGTGGCGCTGTTCGCAAGGCCGCTTACCGATGCGGAGAGACCAGTGAGGCTCGTCTGGCTCACTATTGTCGTCGTAAAGCCTGTCGACGTCGATACCAGGACGCTATACGATGTTGCACCCGTGACCGTGTTCCAGCTCAGGGTCGGTAAGATCGCCACGCCCGTGCTCCCGCTCGAAGGCAATGCAAGCGTCGGCGCTCCCGGCGCCGCCACGATCGTGGTAAAACTCCACACGTTCGACCACGCGCTCGTTTCGCCCGTATTCATCGCATTCGCTTCCCAGTAGTACGGCGTCCCGTTCGCAAGACCGCTCACCGATGCGGAGAGACCAGTGAGGCTCGTCTGGTTCGCTATCGTCGTCGTAAAGCTCGTTGACGTCGATACCAGGACGTTATACGATGTGGCGCCCGTGACCGTGTTCCAGCTCAGGGTTGGTGAGATCGACTGACCCGTGCTGCCATTCGAAGGGGCCGCAAGGGTCGGCGCGCCAAATCCGGTGGTAAAGCTCCAGACGCTCGACCACGCCCCTGTACCGAGGGAGTTGGTCCCGTTTACCCACCAGTAATAGGTGGTGTTGCTACCGAGTCCGCTGACCGCTCTCGAAGTCCCGGCTATGCCGGTCTGGCTCACCACCGTGGTTGTAAAAGCCGCGGTTGTCGAAACCTGCACTCCATACGATGTCGCCCCGGGGGCGGTATTCCACGTCAGCGTAAGCGCGGTTGGCAGGCCGCCGAGGCCGTTTGTTGGCGACGAGAGCGTCGGCGGAAACGGACTGGCAGTAGCAGTGAGGCTGGAAATAACTTCATAACCCTGGGACGTATAATTGGCGGTGCCGCCACTAGAAAAGGTCACCGTAGCGAGCCCCACCTGCTGGGTCGCATAATGCCAGACGCGAAACAACATCGTATCGCCTGGATTAAGGCCATCAATCGTATCGGTGAAGGTATTCTGCCCTACTACAGCAAAAGATTGGTTGTCTACGCTGTCCCAGACCGCGTCGCCAACGCAAAGTCCCGCGCTGCTGAAGACGCCGATTTCATCGTAAACGCCGAGCGGAACGCCGTTAAAGGTGGGGTGAACTGAGGTTGGAAGAACGATATTCATCTGATCGCCGGTTACCGTATCATATACCCAATGAGCGGTGGTAAAGCTCCATGCTGCCGACCAGCCGCTTGGTCCGGACGAATTGGACGCCTGCACTTGCCAATAGTAGGTCGTAGAGGAAGAGAGAAGAGTGGTATTTTGCAGCACCACTGAACGCGCAGTCCCCCCTGCTTGATCGAGGATTGTAGTTACGAAACTCGATGTGGTGGATACCCGCACCTCATAAGAGGTTGCCAAAGCGGACGAGCTCCATGAAAGCACCTCCACGATCGATTGACCGGCGACACCATTCGCCGGCGATTTGAGCGTAGGCGCCGCAGGAGCTTGCGCGCCGACGCCGATAGCCCCGGCGATAAGGAAAGCTGCGGACAAAAACGCCCTTTTCAGCCAGAAACGAGACATACCCACCCCCTCTTGGAAAAGTTTTACACGTGCGATTGACGTAAAATCACTGACCGGTATCTGCCGCCTGCCGAAAATTCCCGTGGGCAACCTTTTGTATAAAATAGGTTTAAGGTGTGAAACAGTCAAGAAAAAATTGGAAAATTTGCTTCGACCGGCCTCAGCCGACTTCGAGTTCCGCCTGGGCATCGATCACATCGCGGTTGATGAGCAGCAGGGCCTCGTGCATCCGCTCGGCGACGACCGGGTCGGGAATGCGGTCGCGAAGGGTGCGCAGAAGCTGGATGGTCATGCGCAGAAGACGTACCAGATCGCCCTCTGGAACGCCGAAACCGAGAAGTTCCTTGAGGCCGCAGCCCGACGCCCAGGCATAGACCGGCGCCGCAAGCGAAAAATCGAGCTCACGGATCGGCGCCGCAATCTGGTAGCGGATCTCCCTGGCCCGCAGACGGTGAATGATTTTTTCGGCTTCGAACTTGAGCCTGACCGTCGTTGGCAGCGCCTGCTTCCGGCGGGACTCTTCGGTCACGATCGCCGCGAGCACCACCGGCAACTGGGCGGCAGCATACTCTTCGAAACTGCGGCTGTAGTAAAGTTCGGCGGTCTGGATTTCGTAGCCGCTGACCGCCGCGGCGAGCTTCCCCTTTTCCGTAAGTTCGATACCGTCAAGAAATCCGGCGGCCTGCAGAAAATCAATCCTCCGCCTGATCTGCTCTTCCTCCCTCCGGTATTCCTTGGCAATGGCGAAAATTCCCTTCTTGAAATTATGAAAGCTCCGCCGGAAGATGGCAAAGGCCTCCTCGCCGTAACGGTTGTAGAGATTGAGGATCGTCGAATAGGAGGCGCAGAAGCGGCTCGAAATTTTTTCGTTGGCGCCGTACAGGAGGCGCTCGATATGCCGGGGATCGGTCGCCTCGGGGATGACGAGCGAGTAAACGTACCCCTCGGTATCCATTCCCCGCCTTCCGGCCCGACCGGCCATCTGGTTGTACTCGCGGGTCATGAGGTAGTTGAACTCGACGCCGTCGAATTTCTCGAGTTCGTCGAATATCACGGTATTGGCGGGCATGTTGACGCCGAGCGCGAAGGTTTCGGTGCAGAACAGCAGTTTGATGAGGCCTTCGGCGAAGAGGCGTTCCACGATCTCCTTTGCGGCGGGAAGAATGCCGGCATGATGGAAAGCGCACCCCGCCTCCCAGAGCGAGCGGAGGGAGGAGATCTTTTCGTACTCATCAAGGTTGTACTGGACCACCAGGTCGTCGATCAGGGCGCGCGCCCGCCTTTTTTCGTCCCTATCAAGCAGCGCGAGACGCCGGTGCAGTTCGGCGTTGCGCTCGCACGCCCGCCGGTTGAAACAGAAGTAGAGGATCGGCATATGGCCCTGCCGGAGGACAAGATCGATTATCGATCGCGACGAAGGCTTATGGCGCAGGAATTTCTTGCGTTCGGCGGGATTGCCGCGGTACTTGCTCTTGATCCCCTTGAGCGTGATGATGCCGAATTTCGGGTGATAGAACGAATGCCGCAGCGGTACCGGGCGAACGGTCTCCTCGATGACGACAAATCGCGTTGCGCGCACCTCTCCCATCCATGCCGCGAGTTCGTGGATATTGGGGACCGTGGCGCTCAGGCACATGAATCGGATCGACCGCGGAGCGAGGATGATGCTCTCTTCCCACACCGTTCCCCGTTCCGGATCATCGAGGTAATGAATCTCGTCGAAGATCGCATAGTAGACATCGCCAAGACGCTGCGAATCCTCCAGAATGAGGTTCCGGAAGATCTCGGTGGTCATGATAAGCAACCGCGCTTCGGGATTGATGGTCACGTCGCCGGTCTGGATGCCGACCACCTCATCGCCGAAGCGCCGGCGGAAATCGCGGTACTTTTGATTGGAAAGCGCCTTGATCGGGGCGGTGTAGATCACCCGTCTGCCAAGCGCAATGGAGATATCGACCGCGTATTCGGCGACAAGCGTTTTTCCGCACCCGGTCGGCGCCGCAATAATGAGCGATTCCCCCCGATCGACCGCCTCAAAGGCTTTTTGTTGAAATTCGTCCAGCTCCAGGTTCAAATACCGCACAACGCTCCGTTTTTCCGATCAATGATTGAGCGCGGCATCGCGCTGAATTACGGAATAGTCAAGAAATATAGATTACCGTACTCGCCAAGAGCGCAACCGGGGAGGGGTGCTCTTGTTCCCGTTTTTCACAGAAAAGAATATGGCGCGTATCGCGCATGCGGGCAATCAAAGCGGCCGATGCGCACGGTATATTTTTTTTGTGGATTCCACGCCTCCCGCACAAAGGATCCGCCGTGAAACCGCTTTTCATCTATATGACAACGAAAGACCGGAAGGAAGCGCGGCGCATCGGAAAAGCGCTCGTCGAGGAAAAACTTGCCGCCTGCGTTAACATCCTCGACGGAATGAACTCGTTCTACTTCTGGGAAGGCAAGCTCCATGACGAACGGGAAGCCGTCCTCATCGCCAAAACGATGGATTCGCTCCTGCCCCGTCTCGTGACTCGGGTGAAACGGTTGCACTCCTACAGCGCGCCCTGCATCGTGGCAATGCCCATTGTCGGGGGAAACCGGAACTTTCTCTCGTGGATAGCGCGGGAAACTGCCGCGCCGGGGATTCGCGCTCCAAAAGTTCCCTCCCGCGCGAAACGCGGGAAAAAGGGGACCTGAGCGCGTTCAGCGCGACGGCGGCGTGCGGGCCGTTATTCCGGGCGCGCCCTCGTAGCCGAGACTTCCCCAGAGCGAAACGGCGTGCGCATGACAAACAGCAAGACAGCGGCCGCACCCGATGCACAGCTCTTTCCCGACCACATGCCGCTTTCCCGGAAAACCGGTGATCGCCCCTTTAACCGGACATGCGATCACGCACGCGCCGCAGCCATCGCAGGCGGTGTCGATATTCGCCCTCGGTCGAGCCCTGGCAAGATCGACGAAGCACTTCGCCGGACACGCGTAGGCAGCCGCGAGAAAATTCTCGCCCGGCGTCCGGTAATCGAGGACGGGCAGATGGTCCTGCATGGATACCGCTCCCGAGGAGGTGATGGTAATGCACTCGCCGCAGGAGGTGCAGCCCGCCAAGCAGCGCGAGGATACCCCGGTCCCTTCGTCATGGTTATTGCAGGCAAGAAAAATCTTATGCACCTCCGGAAGGATCGAAAGGAGGTTGCGCGGGCAGGCGTCGACGCAGGTCCCGCATCCGTTGCATTTTCTTCTGTCTACTACGGCGACGCCATCGTCATTGATGGACAGCGCGCCGAACGGACATTCCCGGACGCAGGTCATGAGGCCGAGGCATCCCTCGACGCATGCCTTGACACCGTTATCGAGAAGGATCGCCGCCCGGCAATCGACCACCCCCTCGTAGTTCGCGCGGTTAATGGCTTCCCGGCGGCCGCCCCTGCAATGGACGACCGCGATTGCGCTCTCGGCCGGTTCGGCATCGACACCAAGGACATCGGCAATGGCATGCGCCGTGCGCGGACCGCCGGCAATGCAGACCAAGGAGCCCGCGCCGTCGCCCGCCACCGCCTCGGCGAAGTCGGTGCACCGGGGATATCCGCAGACGCCGCAGTCGAGATCCGGCAGCGTCCGGCGAATACGGTCGATTCGCGAATAGAAAGGCCGCCGTACCCGGCCGGCGATGACCCCCAGGGCAATTCCGGCCGCCGCCATGACTCCCGCCGTAACGATCGTTGGAATGATAGCGCCCATGATAACCCTTGCTTAATGAAAAGTTTTGAGAATGCCGGTGAAGACAAGCGCAAGAAGCCCGGCGATGCAGAGATCCCGGGCGGGCGACGTCCGCGTTTCCGCTTCGCGGCCCGAGGCGATTTTTTCCCGGATGCCGTTGTACAATACCGCCATAACCGCATAACCCGCGCCGATTCCCGCCCCGCAGCCGGCTAAAACCGCGCAGCCGCCCATGGTTCCCCCCCGGTAAAACGGCAGCGAGGGAAGACCGAGGAGGAGGGCGATGACGGCCGCCCGTATCAATGCGCGATTCATGTTCGCGGCCAGCGCATCGGAAGAAAACAGCGTTTCGCCCGCAACCGCGCAGGCGAGGACCGCTATCGCGTATGCCGGCGCCGCAAGGTACCCCGCTTTGAAAGGCTCTAACACGTAAACCGACAGGAGACCCGCGACGGCCGCGCCGATGGTGACGAACAGGGGAACCATCATGAGGGAGGGGATGACGCGGCCGAGTCTCGCGGACGTTTCGACGCCAACACGGTTGCCGAGGCGACAAACGAGAAAGGCGCGATCGGCTAGAACCGCCGCGATCGCCGTCGCGACATAGAACGACGGGTCGATCATCGCGTCTCTCCTTTCCTGCGGGCCGCGACGAATTCGGCGAAGAGCGCCGGCAGAGCGATGAGAAACAGGGCGCCGGGAACGGACGCGAAAAAACGAACCGGATTCAACGCGGCCGGACTCTTTTCAATCAATACGCGCAGGCCGCCGAGGACGCCGAGGAGCGCCGCGAAACCCAAGCCGGTAACGATCGCTTCGACAAGCGATCGCGCCATCGTTCTCTTCGGCTCCGGCAGCGGGGCATCCGCGATCAGCGCCGCCGCAAGAATGACGAACGGCGCCGCCGCAAGAAACGGCGCATCCCCGCAGAGCGGCAGGCGGGCCAGAGCCATGCCCGAAAGGATCGTTATGCCGGCGCCCGTGAAAGCCGCGAGGCCGATACGGATATTCCTTGGCAGGCCCGGTCCGATGCGCGCGATGACGAAGACGGTCAGGACCAGGGCAATGACGCCCGCGAGCCCGAGTCCGAAGGCCGTGCGCATCGAGTCGCACTCGACGAGCGGAACGCAGAGCCCGATGCCGAGCAGCGGGGCGCTGACGCCGTAAAGAACGTTCGCGGAGGGGGTTTTACTTAGTGCCATTCAACTCTCCCGCCTGCGTGCCGGTTCGATGGCGGCAGCCAAAGGCCATCGGCCTGAAATAGCGATCGAAATAGGGAACCGTGAGGTTCATGAGCAGCACCGCGTGCATGGCGCCGTCATTTGCACTGCCGAAATTACGGAAAACAACGGTCAGGGCGCCGCAACCCGCTCCAAAGAACAGACGGCTGCGCCTCGTTGCAGGCGAGGTCACCGGATCGGTCGCCATGAAGAGCGCAACAAGGGGAACCCCGCCGGTAAGGAGTGCGGCAATCGCCGACATGAATCCCGAAGCACTAAGGATCGCGCTCGGCCCGCTTGTCACCCACGAGAGCAGGAATGCGCTGCCGAGGAAAGCGAGCGGAACCTCGATATCGATGATCCGCAGGGTCCAGAGCGCAACCGCGCCCAGAAGGAGCGCGACGGTCGACGACGCGCCGAGCCACCCTCCCGAATAGCCCGCAAACAAGTTAGCGAGCGTACCGAAGCCTCCCGATCCCGCTGCAATCTTGGGCACTGACATTCCGGCCGCGGCAAACAGGGCGGGGAAGGTAAACGCGCAGAAGGCGCGCCCGGCAAGAGCGGGATTCAGGAAATTGCGTCCGAGACCGCCGAAAACCATCTTGACCACCCCGATGGCGAATATCGAACCAATCGGCGCGGCCCACAGGGGAAGCCCCGGCGGAAGGGAAAGCGCCAGCAGCAGGCCGGTAAGGCAGGCGGACCCATCGATCGACGGCATGGAGCGATCGCGGAGAGCGCATATAATCCATTCCGTCGCGGTCGCCGCCGCAACCGCCCCCAAAACCGAGGCAATCGCCCTGGCGCCGTACAGCGCGACGGAAAAGCCGACGGCAGGCAACAGCGCGGCGCAGGTGATGAGCATGATGCGCCGTACCGTTTCGGCGGAGCGGCCATACGGCGGGAAGGATACCGTGAGGATCGGCCCTTTCGCCGGATCGATCGCGGACGCGGCAACGCTGCCGGTAATGGTCAATTCGTCGCCATTCTCCGCCGTCATAACGCCGCCTCGTGCGAAAGAACGCCCGTCCGTTTCGGGGAGCGCTCGTGATGCAATTTACCATATGCGATATGCTGCACGAGGTTTATCCCGGAGGGACAGACGTAGGCGCAGCAGCCGCATTCGATGCACTCCGCGATATGCCATTCGTCGAGTTCGTCGCCCGCGCCCGCAATCACGAGTTTCGACAAACGCGCCGGTTCGAGCCGCATCGGGCATACGGTACGGCAGCGGCGACAGCCGATACAGGGGCCCGGCGATGGCGCCGCCGTTGCGGCAAGCGGCAGGAGCGAGTTCACGCTCTTGCTTATCGGTGTTTCAAGGTCCTGCACCGCCCGGCCGGAGAGCGCGCCGCCGAAAACCAGTTTTTTTATCGCACCGATATCGATTTTGCAGGCATCGAGCAGGCGGCGCGCCGGCGTTCCAATTGGCACGAGCAGATTTTTCGGGGCGGATGCCAGCGGCCCGCCAACCGTGACGATGCGCCGGATGAGGGGCGTCAGTCCGGTCACTGCCTCGGCGACCGCAACCGCCGCCGCAATGCCGATCACCGCGCACCCCGCTTCCGCCGGAAGCGCCCCGGCGGGAAGTTCGACGCCCCGGCAGGCGGCCAGAAGGAGCCGCTCGTTGTGGAGCGGATACCGGGCCTTTTTTATTTTGAGCACCGAGCAATCGCAATCGTTAAACTCTTCATCCGCCATGAGCGAGGAAACCGCATCGACGACCCTTGTCCGGTTTTCATCGATGACGAAGAGGCGCTTCGTTGCCCCGACGGCATATTTACAGATAGTTATACCGAGCGCCGCTTTTCGCGGCTGCTCGATCAGGAGGCGCGCGTCGGCCGAGCAATACCCTTCGGTCGAGAGCACGTTGATGAGCAGGGTGTCGACGCGCCCGGCGCGACCCTGCGAGAGCCGATCGGCAAGCGGAAACCCGTTGTCGATGATCCCGCCGAGGTGGATCTTTTCGACGATATCGGCCGGGGCGGATTCGCGCCACGCCTTGTCACAGGGAATCGGCGTGGAGAACTCGTCGTTGCCGTCGTTTTCGATGGTCACGCTGACGGCGTTGCGCTTCGTCGAATAGGGATAGCGGGCGATCTTGGTGACGATGCCCGAAACCGAGGCGTGAACCGGCACGGCATCGGCGGCGGTGGCAATGCCAATCTGGCAACCCATGGCCACGTGATCACCGACCCGCACCGTGGGTTCCGCAGGCGTCCCGGCATGCTGGATCAGGGGAATGGTGACGTGGGAAGGCGACGGCAGCGTTTCAACGGGAAGGTCATCGGCGCCCCATCCGGGCTCCAGATAAATCCCGCCGGAAAATCTTTTATGTTGCAAAACCAAGTTGTCCTCGTCTCGAGCCCGGAAGCTCAAAAAAAGAATCTCCGGGCGGGTTTAAAATCTACAAACGGCTGAGAAGGAATGCAAGAAATGCAGGGAAAAAATATGGGCGCTTCCACGGCCACCCGACTTTAGCGATCCCCCGCTCCGCGCCCCCCTTATCAAGGGGGGGAGGATTCCTCCACAACTGAAATGCCGACCCGCAAAATAACGAGCAAACGGCAAAATGCTACCAAAATGATACCAAAAATGATACCGGTTTCCACGTCTCATGGTAAGCGAATTAAAAGGGCCATTTAAGGGCAATTAAACGGCTTTTAAAGAGCTCTTAAACGGCCCCAATTTGCTCAAGCGGAAAATTGCGCTGCCACTTCCGGTTTTTGCGCTACCGCGCAAAAAATATCCGCGTAAAAACGCACCAAACGCCAGAATTGCGCTTTTTTTGCGCCGTTTTTTTCGCTGGGAGCGCAAAAATCTTAACAATAGAGAGCACCATGGTCAGAGAATTGTAGAAAAAGATGGCGGTGGATCGGAATGGTATTCTAGACATCATAATTCTTTTTTCCTTCTTCCTTTCATCGATGCCACGCCGAGTCTCATTTCATTCGTTCAAATTTATTGCTGCTACGTTTTGCCGCACCCGACCGAAGTATCCGTCTATAAATTCGCCTGAATGCGGGCGAAGGGAAAACATGCAAGCGCTACCCATTGTCAAAACGAGCATTTCGGGCTGCAGCTGTTAGCGGCTGTAAATTTTAACACTACCATAATTTTTGTTTTCCGCCGCTGATTTCGTCTTTGTTTTCATGGCGCACATGTCTTTTGCACATGGATGCGCTGCATTACTCACTAATAGGTATCTTTGCCTATGATTCGGTTCGAACAATCCATAAGATTTTCATAGTGGAGAAGAAGTATATTGTTTTGCTTAAAACGTCTCCTAATTCTATACGTTTTGCTGCTGAAATCTGATCTTCTTCCAGCCACCAAGCAGTAATGAATACGTGATTTGTCAAACTTTAAAAATTCCTCGTCAAGCCTTTCAGTTGATTTTTTCAATTTCGAAAAAGATTCTGACAAGAAGTGGAAGTTCGCTTCAATCCATTCGTTCCAAGCTATTATTTGGTTATAACCCTTTCGAAATACCGAACCAAGCTCCCCGTCTTTTGTTGTAACACAACCTTGAGCACTTTCTAATTCAACAAAGACGAACTCATATCCTCCAGAGGATTTGCCAACTAGTAAATAATCCGCTTTATAAGTATTACCCAAAGGGAATTCTGGGAAAATATAGGCGTCATGGTGACCGAAATGGTAGTTATCTTTGAGAATCGAAGCAATTATAAAGAATGCCCCTTTATTTCTTATGAAGTTAATCAACGCTCTTTCACTTACATTTGGAGTGTTAAGCAGTGAACGAAATTCAAAGAGTATTTTGTGTGGTTTTCTTTCCTGTTTCAAATCTACGATATCAAGGTAATTATTTGGGAAAAGGCTCATAAAATGACGAACGGCTTTAGGATACTTGCGATATACTGGTCGCCTTAATAAAGTGGGCTTGCCGTTTTTGTCATGCACAATTGCCTTCTGTTCGATTGCAGCCAACTGAGATATCTCTGATAGCACAAGCAAAGAATAATCTCTTTTGTATAGTCTCATATGATTTTTTTCCTATGCATAACCAGCGGGTTTCAATTATCCTTTTGACAACGTATTACCGATGTGGAGTTCTTGAAGATCCCTATGACCTTTGTAAATATTTTTGTTGGATGATCGTTGTTTTGGTCAAATGCCAAGCGTTCTGTCTTCGGGTCTAAAAAGAGTTGAGTTTTAACTCCATTTGATTTGCTACCAGCGAGGACCATTAATTGTAATTCGCCTTTACTGTTTTTTGAGATTTTCGCATCTATCCAATAATTATCATCCTTAATGCCCTCTCGCTGAATTCTTATAAGGTCACCATCAATGTTTACTATTTCTGCATTTTTATACTGAAGTGAGTTCACAACATTGATAGCATCTGCGGTTTTGGCTTCAATTGACTTGTTCAACGTAATTTTGAAATCGCATTTTATACATCGATATTTATATTCCCCAAGGGAGTATCTTTCCTTTGATTTTATTAGTTTACAGAAACATTTTTGCTTTGGGCATAAGGCAATCGGATCGGGATTGCCGTTGAAATCGTAATTCATGTCCCAATAAAGGTCATCCCAATAAAATATTGTCATAAACAACCGTTTCTCTTTCTTCTTCTTTCTGACATGCCGATGAGTAATTGTACGCCTATTTAAACCATTCTATTCTTTTTGATCGCCAATAGTGACTTGCCCTCCATGCTTTCCATCAACTGAAAATGAAATCGATATACTGTTTAGTCTTGGTGGATAATTTACTAATAAAATAAACTTGGCCAAATGGTCAATGACATATTCAACGTTGTTTTCGTTCAAAAACCGAAAGAACTCTTTCAAATCGTCCTGAATAATCATAATTTAGGAATTTTCCAAGGTCGTATCTCAATACTTCAAGAAGTGAGATACACTCCTCGCCGGTAAGGTTTCTGGTATGGTCGGAATGCCGCACTTTTTCGCCGATATATCCGAAGGTTATTTTACGTTCGATTTTCATTTCATGCCTTTCAGCTGACGGGTAATTTGATTATTCGCAAAATACATTTGGGGCGCGGGGGATAGAGGATATCTCAAACTCCCCTCCGTCAGCAATTCACGCTATCATATCGCGGTTATTAAACCGCCCAAACCCGGTTTCATGGGAAGCTTTTATTTTTCACCCCATGGGAACCCCTCATCCCGCCGAACGGGTCAAACTCTTCAT
>Ga0181530_10004694_pt1 | contig 14333 bp, 10 predicted proteins | sample PEATcosm2014_Bin_42_FD_119769 | JGI IMG/M metagenome (GOLD analysis project Ga0181530, IMG submission 119769) | Peatland microbial communities from MTU Mesocosm Facility, Houghton, MI, USA - PEATcosm2014_Bin10_60_metaG | ecosystem: Environmental > Terrestrial > Soil > Wetlands > Peat | place... | reverse complement strand
GGCAAAGCCACGGACCTCAAGGGTCGACGCGAGCAACGACAGCCGTTCTTTGCCAGCGTCGTAGCTGGGTAGGGCCGTGAGCGCTTCCAGCATCACCGCCGCGTTCTGGAAGCGCTGGTCGGGGTTCTTGGCCAAGGCCTTGAGCACCAGCGGCTCTGCCTCGATGGGGAAGTCCGCGTACACGGATTGCGGCGCCCTTGGTTCGTCGACCAGCATCGCGGACAGGTACTCGGCGAAGTTGGTCCCCGCATAGGGGAGCGCCCCGGTCAGCATCTCGAAGAGAATCGTCCCCATCGAGTACAGGTCGGTCCTGTGATCGAGGCCGGCGCTGCCCCGGGCCTGCTCGGGCGACATGTAGGCCGGCGTTCCCATGACCGCCCCGGTCTTCGTGCGCCATTTGTCCAGCTCGCCTTGCGTGAATTTCGAGATCCCGAAGTCTATGATCTTCACCACCGGAGGCTCGCCCTCCTGGTAGGCCAGGAAGATGTTGTCCGGCTTCAGGTCGCGGTGGACAATTCCTTTGCGGTGTGCCGCTTGCAGCGCTTGCAAGACTGGCTCCATCACCGCACATGCCGCACCCAGGCTGAGCGGTCCCACGCGCTTGAGCAGGCCCGCCAGACTCTCGCCTTCCAGGTATTCCATCACCAGGAACGGCTCGCCCTGCGGGGACACCCCGACGTCGAACACCTCTATGATGTTCTTGTGGCGGATGGCCGCAGCAGCCTGCGCCTCGCGACGGAAGCGCCCCACGATATCCTCACGGCTGATGAACTCGGCGTGCAGGAACTTGATGGCCACGTCCCGGCCCAGCCCGACATGCGACGCCAGGTAGACTGCCCCCATCCCTCCCTCGCCCAGCAGGCGAACGATTCGATACCGCCCGTCGAGGAGGGCATCCCCCTCGGCTGCCTTCTTGGCCGGCTTCACGGGCGAAAGGAAGGTCCTAGTCTTGTCTGGCATCGTTCGATTTGCTACGGGCCAGAATACTAACAGAAGATGGGTTTTTGTTCGCAGGCGCCACCGGCCGTGTGGATACCCTCGCCAGCCCGCCAGGCAGGTGGGTAATGGTTGCGCACAAACGTGGACCAATTCTGCCCACGGTTGCGCGGCAGGTGTGTGGGTCGGTATGAGCCTGCGGCCATGGAGAAGCGGCTGAAGCTGCACTTCCTGGTGCGGCTGATTCCCCTGGCCGAGCGCAACTTCAACCTGGTCGAGCTTGGGCCGCGCGGTACCGGTAAGAGCTACGTCGTGCAGGAGATCTCGCCATACGCCGCCCTGCTGACCGGGTCGCCCACCGTGGCAGGCCTGTTTGGCCACATGGGCGGCAAGCAGAAGGGCCTGATCCAGCTATGGGACGTGGTGGCGTTCGACGAAGTGGCCGAGCTGCGCAACATGCCCAAGGAACTGGTGCCAATGTTGCAGACGTACTGCGAGTCGGGCCAGTTCCAGCGCGGCGCCGAGGCCGCCAGTGGCGAGGCCAGTGTGGCCCTGTTCGGCAACACCAACCGGCCGGTCGACGTGATGGTGCAGACCAGCCACCTGTTCGAGCCGCTGCCCGACAACGTGCGTGCCATGGCGTTCCTGGACCGGCTGCACTTCTACCTGCCCGGCTGGGAGATCCCCAAGATGCGGCCGGACCTGCTGACCGACCACTACGGCTTCGTCGTCGACTACCTGGCCGAGGCCATGCGCGAGCTGCGCAAGCTCAACTTCACCGAGGTCATCGAACGGGACTTCGCTTTCGGCTCGCATCTGGTGCAGCGGGATCGCAAAGCCGTGCAAAAGTCGTTCTCGGGCTTGATGAAGATCATCCACCCGCATGGCGAAGCAACCCGCGAGGAGACAATCGAGTTGCTTGAGTTCGCCATGGAAGGCCGACGGCGGGTCAAGGAGCAGCTGAAGAAGCTGGGCTCGTTCGAGTACCACCAGACCTCGTTCAGCTACATCGCGCGAGATACCGGCGAGGAGCACTTTGTCGGCGTCCCCGAGCAGGGCGGACGCAACCTGATTCCGCCCGACCCGCCCGGTCCCGGCACGGTGTACAGCGCAGGCGTGTCAGACGAAAGTGTCATTGGCTTGTATCGGGTCGAGGTGTCCATCTCGACTGGCACCGGCAAGTTGAAGATGGCGGGTGGCCTGACCGGCCAGATGAAAGAATCCGCCACTCGCGCCTTCGCCGTGCTGGGCTCCCGCAAGAGCGAATTGGGCCTTGCCCAAGACGTCGATACCTCGGACTTCCACCTGCAGGTCATCGACCTACTCGGCAACCGCGTCGAGGCCGAGATCGGGACAGCCGTGTTCATCGCGTGCTGCTCGGCCTTGCGCCGGATGTCCGTGGCCGCCGGCCTGCTGGTCCTGGGCGACATGACGGTACAGGGGAACATCAAGCCCGTCCGCTCCCTGGCCGAACCCCTGCGCGTCGCCATGGACAACGGCGCCAAACGCGCCCTCATCCCCATCGAGAACAAGCGCACCCTACTTGATGTCAGCGCGGACATCCTGGAGCACGTGGACGCGATCTTCTACGGCGATCCCAAGGCGGCAGTGATGAAGGTGCTCGGAGGGATGTAGGATTATGCTCCGTTGACCGACATCCATGCTCTCCAAATAGTTCTGCCACCAAGTTGCCGCGCGGACGGCTTCGTGCGACCATGCCATTGGCTGTTGCCAGACATCTTGACATGATTGGGAAACATGATGTCGGTTCGGGAAAACTGGCGCCTTCTGCCTACGTACCGTCCAACCATGGGGGTAGACAATGACTGTTCCATTCATCGAACTTGGCCAAGGTCAGGTTGCGCGGTTGGCGTGGCAGGTTCTCGGCCAGAATGGACCCGTGTTCAATCCCAGTGGCATCCGATACTTGCCACCCAGCGAACTTGGCTCCCTTGCTCCGTCCACGATGCCAACAAACCTCTGGGATGCAGCAACCGTGCTCTCCGGGGTTAGCTTGTTGCTCTCCGCTGGCACTCTCGCCGTGAGCACCGCAACGCTAGCGGAGGTGAGGCGGCTGAACGTCAAGATGGACAAGTTGTTGGCTGGGCAAGTGACTACCAACCAGAAGCTCGACCAGGTCATCGCGAAGCTCGACCACCTGGCGCTCAATGTGAACGAAGCGCGGCTCGCGACGTTGGTGAGCCACGCGATCAGCTCCGCCGCTGTCGGGAGCGACGAGATCACGTTCCAGCCGTTCGGGAACCTCGCGGACGACCTGAACAAGTTTGCGGAGGAGGCTGGGATGGTTCGTGGGCTGCCGCACGCGCTTCGACTCGGCTCTGATGTTCGCAATGGCCTTGAGAGGATCGTCAGGCTCCTTCGTGGAGTTCGGCTGCGCCTTGCGCGTGACTTCAATGCGATTGTCGGCGACCCCGACAGATATTGGGTCTGCCATCCGGTAAACGACTACTGGAACAGGGAGGACGCCGCTTTTGCCTTCCTCGGGGACCTGGCTCTCTGCGGTCAAGTGAATGTTTGGGATTCAGCGAGCTTTCAGGCCCACCAGGCAGTCGACCAGTGTTTTTCTCTGAACGGGGTCGAGGACCACTTCAAAATCCAGAACGCCGTGAACAGATCGCTGGTCGCCACACTAATGCAGCAGGGGGTTGAGGAGGCCACTGCTGAGCAGACCGTGTCCGAGGTGCTGACCGAGCTGGGCTACAGCGAGGATGATGACGAGAACCGCTTCCTGTTGCGTGATTTCTCCGATGAGTACGCAGCACGGATGAAGCTCAAGATCCGGCAGGCTAGCTGTCAGGCAAGAACCACCTTCGCGTTTCCGATCGAGATCATCGACGGTTCCGTTGAGGACGACGAGAACACCGACGTGTTCCTCGATGCCTATCGGAGTTGGTGGGTACACCAGACCGATGCAGGGCTCGTCTACCGGGCTCTCAAGGAGTGTGTGGCAATACAAGGCGGCTACGAAACAGCGTTCCCCGAGTCGATGCCTGCCTTGCCAGCGGACGGCGCGCCTACCGCGAAGTACCTTCCCGCACCTGTCGTGGTAGATCTTGGCCACATATGATTGCGTAGTTTGACCGTGCCGGGCGCGATGACCAAGGTTACGCTCACGGGCGGCCGGTTGGTGGTGACCGCGCCGGTGGGCAGCGCAACGGCAGTGCGGAAGGCAGTGGTGGCCTGGCACCGGCACCACGCCGCCGAGCGCCTGCCCGAGCGAGCCGCGATCTGGGTCGAGAAGATGGCCATGCCCGTCCGCTGGTGCTGATACGCGACCAGCGCTGCCGGTGGGGACCTCCGATCCCAAAAGGCAACCTGCGGTTCAACTGGCGGATCATGCAGGCCCCCATGAGGCTGGTGGACTCCGTGGCGGAGCACCGCTTGGTTCATCTGGCGCACCGGAAGCACACGGCCGTGCTCTGGGCCGCGATGGGAAGCGTGATGCCAGACTCCAAGGCGAAAGGCGCCGCGGGGGATCGGCGGGAGATTCTGACGGTGATCCTCGATCCTAGCGAGCGCGGCGTCGTCCTCGCCAGCCTGCTTGACTTCATCTCCCGTCATAACCTCAGGATCCCGATCGATGCGCCTGACACCGGCGCTGCGCAGGACACGTCCGACCCTCCCTGTTCGATCCTCCTGGGCGACGAGACCGAACTCCCCTTCACCGAAGCCCCTCCCCTCTCCGGGCGAGCCCCTTTTGGCTGCTCATCGACGACGGCGGCAAAAGCGCCCTCATCACCCCCGAAGACAAGCCCACGCTGCCTCATGCCACAACCGCCGTTGTCGAACATCAGGCTTCGCCCCCGCACCACGAGGCCAAGACCGCGGAAAAGAACATACCGTGTTCCCGTGCCAAAAAAAACGGATTCAAGTGCAGAATACCCTTGAAGAAAACAAGTCTCCATGGGCAACTCTTCACGTCGGCCTACGGCCCCACACAGTCTCCGAGGAGGTATTCAAGAATGGATCTGATTACAAAGAGCTGCGTGAAGGAGTTCCTGGAGACAAACGAGATCAGTGCGGTCTCAGAATCCACTGACTTCGAGAAATTTGCATCATTCTGCGTAATTGCCAACGAGTACCCGGGATCATTTGATGCCGCGGATCTCCTCACAGATGAGGGCACTCAGGGAATCGACGCTATTGGAATACTCGTAAATGGCCGACTCGTTAATGATGTAGAAGAAGTGCGGGATCTCCTTGATGCCAACGGATTCCTGGAAGTTGTCTTCCTCTTCATTCAGGCAAAGACTTCCGCGAAGTTCGAGAGCACGGAACTGGGCAACTTTACTTTTTCCGTGAAGGAGTTCTTCGACCTTGGCTCCCGGCTCCACAAGGGCGACCGCATGCTCGCCTTCAAAGAGATGAAGGACTTCATCTATGCAAATGCCCATGCAATGTCGAAAGGCAACCCTACCTGCAAGCTCTTCTACGTTACGACGGGCAACTGGTGCGAAGACGCAGCCCTCATGTCAGTAATAGATCGGAGCACTCAAGAGATCAATAGTACGAACCTATTCAGTAAAGTGGTGCTCTTCCCCTGTGACGCAAGGGCAGTCCAAACCTACTACCGCAAAACGAAAGAGAAGGTCCGCTCCTCATTCCTCTTTGAAAAGCGAGTCACAATTCCACCCGTCCGAGGTGTCAAGGAAGCCTACTTCGGTATGCTACCCTTCGCTGAATTCAGAAAGCTCATCGTCGACGACGGTGGCGGCATTCGCAACATCTTCTACGACAATATCCGCGACTACCTTGGACTCGATTCCAACCCCGTGAATCAGAAGATCGAGGAAACACTAAAGGCAGGCAAGCACGATCTCTTTGGAGTCCTCAACAACGGAGTCACAGTCGTAGCCGACGATCTAAAGACGACTGGCGACACCTTCACCCTCACCGACTACCAGATAGTAAATGGCTGCCAAACAAGTCACGTCCTGTTTGCTAATAAGGACACAGAGGGGATTGTCAATCTCCATGTGCCAATGAGACTCATCGTCACTGACGATGATGACATACGTAACGAAATCACCAAGGCAACAAACCGACAGACGGCCGTCAAGCCCGAGCAACTTGAGGCCCTTTCCCAATTTCAAAAGGATCTTGAGCAGTATTACAACTCCATCGAGGGCGAGGGACGGCTCTATTACGAGCGAAGAACCAACCAATACGCCAACTCCGGAAAGGTCCCGCGAGCCAAGGTCGTGTCGATTCCAGTGCAAATCAAGGCTATCGCCGCAATGTTTCTGGATTCCCCGCATCTCGTTTCGGGATACTACGGCACCATCGCGAAGAGGCTTGGCGGAGACCTATTTCATGAGGGACACAGATTCAGCCCCTACTACGCAAGCGGTCTAGGCTACTACAGGTTGGAAGGAATGTTTCGGTCAAGAGAACTTGAACCGCAGTACAAGAGATTCCGTTATCACCTTCTAATGATGGTGCGCTTGCTGAGCGACAGGGAGAATGTTCCGCGCTTCAACAACAAGGAGATTGACACATACTGCGACCGACTGGTTGCTCTGTTCAACAACCTGACTCAGTTTGCGGACTTGGTTCGGGAGGCGGTGCGCATCGCTGAGAGGTCCGGCGTGGACATTGCGGACCAGAACCAGCTAAAGCAGAAGGAGAAGACGGCCGTTCTCGTGGAGGCTTGCCAGAAGGAGAGCGGGGGCGCATTCCGTCGGACAACGACTTAGGCTCAAGTCGATGAGGCGAGAGGCGAGCAAAGGGGTGAAGCCAAGGGCAAGCCCAAGCCAGAGGGCCAAGCCGGGCAGGAAGCTGAGGCCAGAGCTGATTTCAAAGCCTGAGGCCAAAGTCGGGGCCGGGACCGCGCCCAAGTCGGAGACCGGCCCAGCAGGCCACGAGATCCGCATGGGCGTTTCACTGTACGTCTTGCGGGCTGTCGAAAAGGTCCGAGGCCGATTGGCGGCACTTTCCGCGATACCGGGCCGTCCTTCCATCAGGGGAGGGTACCCACCTGCGCGACGTGGAAGACGCGATGATCAGCCGGCTGCACACCGCCGTGATACACATGGACATTGACACGCTCGCCACGATGCCTGATCAACTCAACGAGGTGCTTGCGGCATGAAGAAGTCCATCACGAAGAACGAGACCGCCGGCCCGGTCGCATCCGTCAGCTACTCCAGTTTGCTCAGCAGCGTCGGGGAACTGCTTGAAGCTGCCCGGCGTGCCAGCGCACGAACCGTGAATGCGTTCATGACGGCCACGTATTGGGAGATTGGCCGCCGCATCGTAGAATTTGAACAAGGCGGCGCAAAGCGGGCAGGATACGGCGAGCGGTTGCTGGAGCGTCTGGCCAGTGATCTCACAGCACGTTTGGGGCGCGGTTTTTCAGTTCGCAACCTTGAGAGCATGCGGCTCTTCTATGGCGTCTGCGGCGCGAAGCAGATTTCCGAGACGCTGTCTCGGGAATTGCCATCAGCGCCCCCACGCTCGTCCTCAACTCAGATTCCCAAGACACCGTCTCCGGTTTTCCAGATGCCAGCCGGCAGATTGCATTCTCTTCCGTTCAACCTGGCCGACGTGGCCCGAGCCTTCCCGCTGCCGTGGTCACACTACGCCCTGCTGATCCGGCGCAGCCGCTCGCCCGAAGCCTTCGCCTTCTACCAGACCGAAGCCCTGCGCGGTGGCTGGTCAGTACGCCAGCTCCAGCGCCAGATAGACAGCCAGTTCTACGAGCGCACCGCCTTGTCGCGGAACAAAGTCGCCATGCTTACCAAGGGCAGCAAGCCGCAGCCAGGCGATGCTGTCACCGCCGATGAGGAAATCCGCAATCCACTGGTCCTCGAATTTCTCGGCCTGCGCGATGAGTATTCCGAGAGTGACCTGGAGGATGCCCTCATCCGCCACCTGGAAACCTTTCTCCTTGAACTGGGTAACGACTTCGCGTTTGTCGGTCGACAGCGCCGCCTGCGCATCGACGACGAATGGTATCGCGTGGATCTGCTCTTCTTCCACCGCCGCCTGCGCTGCCTGGTCATTTTCGATCTGAAGCTAGGCCGCTTCACCCACGCCGACGCCGGGCAGATGCACCTGTATCTGAATTACGCCCGCGAGCACTGGGTGCAGCCCGGCGAGAAACCACCCGTGGGCATCATCCTGTGCAGCGGAAAGAGCGAGGCCCTGGTCCATTACGCCACCGATGCCTTGCCCAACAAGTTGCTTGTCCGTGAGTACCTCACCGCGCTGCCGAATGAGAAGCTCCTCTCCGCTGAGTTGGAAGAGACGCGCAGACAAATCGAGGCTCGGAGATGATGGCGATCTCACGGTTGCCCTTTTTCGCCAGGCCAATGAAGATGCTGACCATCACGATGTGCCCCCCGCGCATTCTGCGCACCTCCCACCTGCCTCGGCCGGGATTGAACCCTTGGCACGGCACGTTTCTGGGGGTAACTCTGGGGACAACTTTCCACCCACATTTTCGCAAACGTCCCGAGTTTATAGGGTTTTTCGTCTAGTTCGGTAGGCGTCCCGGCCCCAGCATGATCTCGGGGTTTCCAAGGACTCTCGACGGAGTGGAAACCCCGGCACATCGTCTTCTCGACGGAAATCGCAGAAATGGCATTCAGGAGGCCGACGGTTCGATCCCGTTCAGCTCCACGAAATCACCGGGTTTTTCGGCGCCGCGAGGCGGCGCCAATGTCGCTGCGGAACGATTGCGGAACGATATTCCTTCGGATCTGCGCCCTCGGCGCCTCCCTGATCATCTTCTCCACCACGCGCCTCTGACGTCCCGACTCCACCGCTTCCCTGGTCGCGTAGCTCTCTAGTGTTGTCCTGGGTGACTCGTGCCCCATGGCACGGGCCACCGCCTCCGACGACTGGCCCTCCACCATGGCCACGGAGGAGTGGAGCCCGCGCATCGAATGCGCACCCACCACCGGCACGCCAACCTCCCGGCAGATCCTCCCGACCGACTTGCGGACCCAATCCCGCCAGTGATCGCCGAAGAGACGTTCCGTGGGACCCTTCCCCTCGGCCAGATTCTTCAACAGCGGACGCAACACCTTCGGCACTTCCACCCCCCGATTCCCGGCCTCCGTCTTGGCATTCTCTATCACCAGAATCTTGCCCTCATCATCTAGATCGCGCACCACCCGGTTGATCACCTCGCTGGCCCTCAAGCCCATCAGGTAGGCGACCAACGCCGCCACCGCCCCAGTATCGCCCGCCCTGCCCAGTTCGAGTGCCCTGTCGGTCCACCTTCTTGCCTCATCCACTCGAAGCTGCAGCTTGCGGTGCCGCCGCTTCCCCTCGACTTTGATATCTACCAGCGGGTTCTTCTTCACCCACTTCTGGTCCGAAACGCACCAGTTCATGAAGGTCTTGGACTCGGCCAAGATGTTCTTGAGCGAGTCCACCGAGAACGGCTTGCCGTACTTCGTGTTCCGCTGCCTCAGGTCGCGCAACAGAGCTTCACACCTGATCGGTGTCAGCCCCAATAGCAACGCGTCCCCATCGGGAAACAGCAGACCCAGCCGGTAGCTTGTATCAGCCGCCGACCGAAGCTTGTTGTTCTTGTCTTCCCGCTGGTGCATCTCGTACTTCTCCATCGCCTCCTTGATGGTTATCCCCGTGATCCTTTCGAGATCACGCTTGGCGATGCGCTTTGCCGCGCGCGCCTCGCCTTCTGTCGCAAAGAAACTACTAACTCGCGCACCTCCTTTTTCAGCAATGACGATTCTCCATTTGTCTCGTTCTTGGTAGGGGCCGAGGACTCGGTCCCCTTCTTTTCGTCGCGCCATGATTCTTTCTCCTTCGTCGGGCGCGGCGATTCATCAGCAACCGAGATGATACCACGCTGGGCGAGCCTCTCGGCGACCTCATCGGTCAAGAGATCGAAAATGCGGTCAAGCCTGTCAGAGCTGCGATGCTCCAGGCTGCTCGCATTTGGCTGTTTGACGATTTCGTGCCCCACAGCCTCTGATCCTACCGCAGCTCCGCTGGCGAATTTTCCGCAGATAGGGAGCGCTAATTAAGCGGAAGCGCGGCGCGCTACTTCTTGGCTACTCGTTTCTTCTGCGGCGCCCAACCCCCGATAAGCGGCGGACGCCCACTCTTCCGGGCCCGCTCGACCCGGTCGTAGATATTTCGACAGCCAGTCGCGACAACGACCCAATCCGGGTGGTAGAGGGAGTACACCTCAGGCACCGTCCATCCGTGCCGGAACAAGTAGCAGTCGATGGTCGTCCTCAGGTAGTCGCGCGGTCGCCGGCCCGGGTTCTCGGCCAAGGCCGGTGTCGTGAAGCGCTCGGCAAGGCGCTGCTCAGCGTCGACCATCATGCGCGCGAGTTGTTGGAGACCTCGAAGCACCGTCCTGATCTCAACGAACAGGAGGGGAAAGTCCTCCTTCGAAATCTTCGTCGCACCGGGCGCCTCTGGCGGCGATTCATCCATCGTCTTGTGCTTCCGATTCCGCTTGGCATCAACATACTTGGCGGCGGCATCGAACAGGCATGACCACGGAAGGCTGAGCTTTCTTCGACTCGCCACCAGCGCCTCGATCAACCGGTGCCCGCCCTCTTCCTTCAGGGCCAGCTCACAGTGCAGGATCGCCCATGCCGCCCCACACAGTTTACACTTCCTGTGTGCGGGCTCCCCGTGCTGGCTTATGTGCTTCTCAGCCAGCTTCAGTGGCGGCGCACTCGGCGAGTTCATCTGTTCTCTCAGCCACGCAGTGACCATCCGCAGCGCCTCCTGGTGCGTGAGATCGCGGTCGTCGAAGCGGGAGGTGCGCGGCATGCCTACTCGCCACAGATGTGCGTGAAGTGCCCCATGGGAATCCTCGACAGGTCCCGCAGCACGTGCTCCCCGGTCAAGACAGGTTGAGTGACCGAGGTGACAAACCGCAAAACACGATGGCGTCGAGGCATCTGGGCGGAATTATAAATCGAGACGACCTCGAACGCCCTCGCGTCCAGCTAAATCCGGGCGTGGTCAGCCGCGGCCCCGGTGGCTGACCACGCCCGGAACGTGCAGCCGTCATTTAGTTCTACGCTTGGCCCGAACCTGTCCCCGGCTTTTTGTTGGTCTTTGCCGTTGCATCCTTACCGGCCGGCGGCACGAGATTGAAGGTCTCGGCCAGCTTGACAAAGGCGTCCTTCTCCGCCGGGTTGAAGGCGACATCCCCGTTCACAAGCTCCTCGTACTGCTGACGCGAGAGGTTGCCCATGAACAACTGGAAGATCCTGATGGGCTTGGTTAAGGTGATCGGCGGCGCCAGGGGCTTACCCTCCTTGATGCATTCGATGGCCCAGGGCAGGACGTCCTTCTTGATGTGTGCGATCGCCAAGTAGGCCGTCTCCTCGGAGGGTCTGCCACTCTGCCCGGGCGCCTCGGGTCCGGCGGCTCCCGTCTTGCGGCCTGTGCGCGCGGCCTGCAGCTCCTCGAAGAGCATGGCGAGATTGGCCATCTGCCCCGGATTGAGCACGTTCTGGATGCCCACGAGTTGCTCCTCGGTCAGGGTTTCGAAGATGCCCGCCATCATTTCGTCGCGCGAAGTGGTCGCGGCCGGCACCGTGCCCTGGCCGAAAACGCGGTTCATCACGGCTGGGATCAACGGCGCCAAACGCTCCATGGCCAACTTCGTGAACATCTGGCTGCGATCGAGTTGCGCGACCTCCTTGTGGAGTTCGATTTCCAACTGCTTCTTCTTGATTTCCGCCAAGACCTCGCGCTCGAAGGCCTTGTCGGCTAGCTGTGCCCTCGTCTCGTAGACCTTGGCCTGCGCCTCCTGCGACCTCGCCTTTTCCTTCTCCGCCATGAGCAAGAACCGGATCAAGAAGTCCTGGGAGTTGCTGTGGGCGTTTTCGGCGATTTGGAAGGCCATGTTGGTGTGCCGCATGCACATTGCAATCAGGCCGTCCCTGCTGGCGGGCTCGGAGTCCAAGAAGGAACCCTCACCGGACGCCAACGTGGTCGCCGCATATTGGAGCGCGACGCTGCCGAGAGGCGCGCCATTGACGGTCTCGGCGCTGAGGGTAAATCGTTGCGTGCCCCAGCCGAGTTCCTTGGCCTCTTCCGCCGCGGTGCTGTCGGTCTCTTCGACCAGTTCCCGAAACGCCTGCTGGTCCGGAATGCACTCCAGTTCCCATGTGCGTAGCAGCCGCTGTCCCCCGCCAATCGGCACATGATAGAGCCTAAGCCGCAAACCACCTGCTGGCGTGTTGGGCCCGAGTACAACGCCCGTCATCCAACGTTCGATTCTCTGCGTACAGTTCCCTTGACCGATCATGATCTTCTCCTTGGTTAGAGTCATTCGGACCAAGAAATCTTGGGCACGCCTGCAAGGCACGGGTGGACACGCACGGGCGCCAGACCTGTCCACTTCGCGTCCCGATCCAGTGGATCCTCCAGGGGACGGGCCATCCAGCGGCCACCGGAACCGATGGTCCGCGGGACACACGGCCTTGAACATCACGGGGTTGCGACCCCCACCGCAGCCCCAGGGCAACCCGAACTGGAGAAATCCCATGGCAAGCACTCCAACACTGCTGACCCGACGACAAGTGGCTGCGCTCCTCGGCGTGTCCGAGACAGAGGTCAAGGCGCGAGACAATGAGGCCTTCCACCCGACCAAGGGCGCGGACGGGAGCTGGCGCTACCCGCCCGAGGAAGTCGCCGCCGTACTGCGCGGCCTCGTAGTCGCCGATTCCGGTGCCGAGCCCCCGGGCGCTGTCTGCGCAGCCGCATTCGAGCTCTTTGAGGCCGGGAAGAAACTCCCCGAGGTCGTCATCGCGTTGAAACAGCCCCCTGCCCTGGTGCGCAGCCTGCGTTCCGAGTACGACGTCATGGCCGCCAGCCTGACCATCACGCCCGCGTCGGTCGCGCACATGGCGCAGGCGCTCCGCACGCCGATCCGCGACGAGGTCCATCTGGTCTCGCTGGTCGCGGATCTCGGCGAGCGTTTCAGCCGAGAATACCAGCGCGGCTACGACGCCGGCTTTGCCGATGCCAGCGACCTGGGAGAGATCGTCGACCCCATCACCGGCAAGTCGCGACCGCTCAAACCGGACGACGTGGTCGCCGGCTCAAAGGCCGTGGAGGAGCGGTGGGGGCAGAGTGGTGGAAAATAGGCACATCAAGAGATAGCCATTGAGGAGACTCGCCGTAACATCGGCGACGCCGTGCGCCCGGGCTAGATCGCTCCTCGGGTGATGGCGTGCGCCTGGCCACCAGGACCGTGTCCGCGAGCATGGGAGAGATCCCGCGGATTCTCCATTGGAAATCCCATCCCTTGGCCTTTCTTGGCCAGGGGATCGCCCATCGGCATGCGCGACCGCCTTGAGAAATCGCAGAGTTGCGAATGGGCTGGCACCATGGGAACGAATTCCGTGGAGATTCCCGATGGCCCGATGGCCGGATTCAACGGGTGCGAGGACGGGAACACCATGGCGTCGGTCCCCAGGTCGCGCGCCTCTACGCCATCTGGATCTTGCTCGTTCAGACCGTGGCGCTCACCACCGCGGCGTTCACGCCTTGAACTCCTCGGCTCGGTGCCAGGCGAGGTAGGGCCGGTGGCCGGGGGCGAGGCCGTCGATGCGCAGCGGGATGTCGAGGCCCAGAAGCTTCTGGTCGTGGTCAGACAGACGGGATGAGACAATCTGTTGAACGTCAACTACATTGACTCGGTGACGTCAATTACATCGCCCCATCAGCCTCCGGGGTAGTTGTCGTCGTTTGATCGGTAGTTGTCGTAGTTGTGTCTCCTCTCTTTCGAGCGGCTTCGTTGCGGATACTCGGGCCGGTCATCTCTAGGATCACCGCGTGGTGGATCAACCGGTCGATCGCGGCGGCCGTGGTCATTGGGTCCTTGAAGATTCTGGTCCAGTCGCTGAAGACCAGGTTGCTGGTGATGATCACGCTCTTGCGCTCGTAGCGTTCGGCCAAGAAGGTGAAAAGTACCTCCATCTCGTCGCGGCTCTGCTGGACATAGCCGATGTCATCCAGGATCACAGCGTGGTAGATGTCGAGCGCCGCCAGTTCCCGTTCCAGGCGCAGATCACGCTTGGCGGCCAGTAGACGCTGTACCAGCGCGAATATCGGGGTGAAGAGCACGCGGTATCCCCGCTGGATCAGTTCGTAGCCGACGGCCGCGACGATGTGGCTTTTCCCTCGGCCGGGCAACCCGAAGACCAGCAGGTTCTCCCCGCGCTCGACGAAGCCGCCCTCGCACAAGCTGGGCAGTTGCTTGGCCACCTTGGCCGGAACTCGGGCGCGGTTGAGCGTGGCCATCGTCACGCTAGATGTTGGCGCACGGTGCGGCGGCCAGGACTTGCCCGCCCAGACGTCGCTTCCGATGCGCCGCCAATCAAGATGACATATAGCGGCGTCAGGGAGAGACCACCCCACTG
>Ga0181530_10004693_pt1 | contig 14334 bp, 9 predicted proteins | sample PEATcosm2014_Bin_42_FD_119769 | JGI IMG/M metagenome (GOLD analysis project Ga0181530, IMG submission 119769) | Peatland microbial communities from MTU Mesocosm Facility, Houghton, MI, USA - PEATcosm2014_Bin10_60_metaG | ecosystem: Environmental > Terrestrial > Soil > Wetlands > Peat | place... | reverse complement strand
ACATCATGATGGCTGCCACCCTGGCTGAAGGCGTCACTGTCATCGAGAGCGCCGCCTGCGAGCCGGAAGTGGTGGACCTCGCGAAGTTCCTCAACGCCATGGGCGCGAGGATCACCGGCGCCGGCAGCCCCACCATCACCATCACCGGCGTGAAAGCCTTGCATGGCGCCGAACATGAAGTGATCCCCGACCGTATCGAAGCGGCGACTTACGCCATCGCCGCCGCCGCCACCAGTGGTGAGGTCACGCTGCGTGGCGCGCGCGCCGAGCATCTCGGCGCCGTGCTGGACAAGCTCACCGACGCCGGCGCGCGCATCGAGCGCCGCGGCGCCGACCTGACCGTCGCTCGCAATGGCCGCTTGAAGCCGGTTGACATCACCACGCTGCCTTACTCCGGCTTCCCCACCGACGTGCAGGCCCAGATGATGGCCCTGATGACCCTGACCCCCGGCATCAGCATCATCACCGAGCGCATTTTCGAGTCGCGCTTCATGCATGTCAGCGAGTTGACGCGGCTGGGCGCGGATATTGAGATTGAAGGCCCGAGTGCGATAATCAAGGGCGGCAAGCCGTTGAGCGGCGCGCCCGTCATGGCGAGTGATCTGCGCGCTTCGGCGGCGCTGGTCATTGCGGGACTGGCCGCGCGCGGCACAACGCAGGTCAACCGCGTCTATCACATAGACCGCGGCTACGAGAACCTTGACGGCAAGCTGCGCCAATTGGGCGCGCGCATCCAACGCATCGAAGAATCATGACCAAGCTAATCGCGGTCTTCATTGTCATCGTCGCCGTCTTCGCCGGCTGGGAGTTCTTTACGTACTGGGAAAAGGTCCGGGACGAAAAGGAGGCTAAGCAGAAGCAGCAAGCCGCCGCGGTGGTCACGGGGGACCAACTGTCCGGCCTTCCAGACAAACTGAGACCGTCGTTGGAAACGGCCAAGCAGAAGGGCGCCGCCGGACTGCGAACCTGGCTCAAGAACTATGGCCGGCTGGTGCAGGACCCGCGCAAGGCCTGGATCGAGCTGGACTACTGCGTGCTGGTCTCCCACGAAGACCTCCCGGAGGCGCGGCGCGTCTATGCCGAAGTCAAAGCCCGCACGCCGGAATCCTCCCCCGTTTGGCCGCGCGTTAGGGATCTCCAGAAGGTGTACGAGTAGCGTCATGCCAATTAGTGTGCGGCTCGGGCTGGCCTGAGGACGATCTGGGGGGCGGCTCCAGGTGAACCCAGGCCTCTTTCGCATTGACTTGGAACGCTGTTTCCGGGATAAATGAAGGGCAGCGAACACTGAACCTTGGCCTATGAAATCCAAATCGAACCGCAGGAACTTTCTCAAGAAATCCACCGCAGTAACTTTGGCACTGCCCCTGGTCCGGAGCCTGGAGGAATATGCTCTGGCCGCCGAGGAGAGCGCGCCCGCAAAGCCGCCGCCTGCCGCGGACGCCAAGGCCACGATGCCCGCCGGCAAGATCGGCAACGTGCGGATCAGCCGGATGATCTGCGGCGCCAATCTGATCGGCGGTTACGCCCACAGCCGCGACCTGATTTACGTCTCCCCCTTGCTGAAGCACTATTTCACGGACGAAAAGGTCCTGGAAACCTGGGCGCTCTGTGAACAATACGGGATCAACACCATGATCCTCTTTCCATCAGACAAGCGGTCGGCCGGGCTCTACGAAAAGTACCATTCCCGGGGCGGCCGCATGCAATTCCTGGCCCAAATCAACCCGGACAAGGACGACCTGAAAACTGCCGTCAAACAGGCCAAGGATGCCGGCGCCGCAGGCGCCTTTCTGCTGGGGAACCTCGGGGACGCCTGGACGCGGGAGGGCGACGTAAAACTCATTGGCGAGTTGATCGCGATCATCAAGGGCCAGGGCTTGATCTCAGGTGTCGCGGCCCACGAACTGCGCACCGTAAAGGCGGTCGAGCAGGCCGGTTTTGCGCCGGATTTCTACATGAAGACGTTGCACGACACCAAGTACTGGTCCACGCGGCGGCCCGACCAGATAAAAGAAGTCATAGACAACTACAGCATAGATAATTACTGGTGCATGGACCCCAAGCAAACCATCGCCTACATGTCCGAGCTAAGGCGTCCCTGGATTGCCTATAAAGTGCTTGCCGCCGGAGCGATTCATCCCCGGGCAGGTTTCAAATATGCCTTTGAAAACGGAGCCGACTTCGCAGCGGTTGGGATGTTCGACTTTCAGATTGCGGAAAACGCCGCCATCTTGAGCGAGGTAGTCCCCGCCACCCAGAACCGCGACCGCGAGTGGTTCGCCTGAGGAGACGTGAGTTCTGATCGCGTCGCGTCGCGGGCTGTGCCGTTGCCGCGAATCAAAACACGCCCGAATTGCCCATCGTTAGCATGGTGAAACTCCTCCGGTTCACCCGCAGGCCATAACTTGCCTCCGGCGTCACGCGTGCTAAGCTCGCTTTGTGCCGCGTCCCACCGACCATCCAGCGTCCGAAACGGCCAAGCCTCGCGATTACTTTGCGACAACCCACTGGACGATGGTGCTGAACGCCAGCCGCAGCGACTCGACCTGCGCCCGCAACGCCCTGGCGCAGCTTTGCCAGATCTACTGGTATCCCCTCTACGCCTACGTGCGCCGGCGCGGCAACTCGCCCGAAGACGCGGAGGATTTGACCCAAGGTTTCTTCGCCCGGTTGCTCGAACTCAATTCCCTGTCGGATGTGGCGTGCGAAAAGGGGAAGTTTCGCTCCTTTCTGCTGGCATCGCTCAACCACTATCTGTCCGACGAATGGGACCGGGAAAGAGCGCAGAAACGAGGCCGGGACCGGGTCATCTCGCTGGAAGCGGGGGTGGCGGAAGCGCGCTGGAGCCGCGAGCCGGCGGACACGCTGACACCGGAGAAATTGTTCGAGCGGAAGTGGGCCATGACGCTGCTGGAGGCGGTCGTGCAGCGGGTGCAGCGTGAATATGAGTCGGCAGGCAAGGGAGCGCTCTTCATGGCGCTGAGGTTTTCCCTGGCGGGGGAGAAGGCCGAAGAGCCTTACGCAAAACTCTCGGCGGAGCTTGGGCTGAGCGAGGGGGCGATGCGGGTGGCGGTGCATCGTCTCCGCCGGCGCTATCGGCAACTGCTCCGCGATGAAATCGCGCAAACGGTCGCCACCGAGACGGAGGTGGATGGCGAGATCCAGCACCTTTACCGGGCGCTGGGCAGTTGACCGGAAATCCCCGCAAACATCCTGTAACAAGTTTCCTTCATTTCCTCTGTAACACGGTGGAATGAATACGAAAACGATCAAACTCTGCCGCGAATGCGGCAAGCCGCTGGCCCCGGACACTCTGCTCGGCTTGTGCCCCGAATGCTTGATGAAGGCCGGCTTGGCCCCGTCCTCCAGGGCCACCGTGCCCGTGGCTTCCGACGCCTTCGTGGAGGGGCCGGAAACCGAAACGAAGGCATTCGTGCCCGGCACGAAGCTTGGGTATATCGGGGACTACGAGTTATTGGAGGAAATCGCGCGGGGCGGCATGGGGGTGGTCTATAAGGCGCGGCAATCGAGCCTCAAACGAATCGTCGCCGTCAAGATGATCCGCTCGGGCGAACTGGCGGACGAGGCGGAGGTTAAGCGTTTCCGCACCGAGGCCCAGGCGGCGGCCCAACTGCAGCACCCCAACATCGTCGCCATCCATGAAATCGGCGCGCACCAGGGCCAGCACTATTTCTCGATGGATTACGTCGAGGGCAGGAACCTCGCGCAAATTGCAAACGGCAAACCCGTGGCGGCACGCGCGGCGGCGGAGTGGCTGAAGGCCATCGCCGGGGCGGTGCAATTCGCGCACCAGCGCGGTGTGCTGCACCGGGACCTCAAGCCCCAGAACATCATGCTGGACGCGGCGGGCCGGCCACGGGTGATGGATTTCGGCCTGGCCAAGAATCTCGGAGGCGACAGCACTCTGACGAACACCGGCGCGGTCATGGGCAGCCCGTGCTATATGTCGCCCGAGCAGGCGCGCGGGCGCAACGACCTGGTCGGCCCGGCGAGCGACGTGTATTCGCTCGGCGCGATCCTTTACGAACTGCTGACGGGCCGCCCGCCGTTCCGCGGCAAATCCCCGATGGACACGCTGTCCCAAGTGGTGAGCGATGAGCCGCCGCGACCGCGTTCGTTGAATCCCGGCGCGCCGGTGGACCTGGAAACGATTTGTCTCAAGTGCCTGGAGAAAGAACCGGTGCGCCGTTACCCGACCGCCCGCGAATTGGAGGCGGACCTGGACCGTTTTCTCGCCGGCGAGCCGGTGCAGGCGCGGCCCGCCAGCGCTTTGCGCCGGACGATGAGCTGGTCTCGACGGCACCGCTGGGTGTTCAGCGCGGCCGTCTCCGTGCTGATTCTCACGCTGATGGGCCTGGCATACGGACTCTGGGAACAGACGAGATTTCTCATCTGGCTCAACGCGCATCCCGGCTACGTCAAAGCGGCCGGGCCGCGCACCGCCGCGCTGGATTCTCTGCTCGGCCGCGTCTTCGGTCTGTTTCTGGTCTTCGCATCGCTCCTCGATGTCGGTTACCGAAAGCTCGCCACGCGCGCCCCGTGGAAAAAACTCTTCGAGCCGCCAACCCATCCGCCAACGCTGGGCGTGACGGCGGCTTTCGGGGCCCTCGCCCTGGCCGGCATGGTGGCAATCCTTGGCCTGACGGCGAGGGGCATCGAGGCGTTCGTCTGGGAAGGTGCGAGTTTGGTTTCCTACGAATGGCTGTTTTGCGTGTACATCCCATTTTTCTACATGTTCACGGTCCTGCTGCAAGTCGTGACCCAGCAGAGGCGGATATCAGTAGAGCCGGTCTCCGGCGCCATCAAACTCTACGTGCCGCCGACGGGGGCGAATATACCCCCAGTAGTTGCCCCGGTAGTTGCGAGCTGGCTGAACTTGGGTTTCTGCGTCCTCCTGGGCCTCTCCATGATTCTTGGATATTCGTTCTGGCCGTACTTTTGGCTGATGCTGGGACTGCGCTTAGGCGGATTCATCCGATGGAAGTTGTCCAACTTGATGTCGGAATGGAAGACGGGGCATCGGCCCTTGCGGCACGGGATACAATGGCTGGCGTGGATTCTCGTCACGGTCTTTGCGTTGGCGGTCCTTTGTTCGCTCTTCCTCATCGTCGCGCGCATCGCTCACCCCAAATCTCTGCTTGGGCCGCCAGACAATTTGTCTATGGCGTATGCGGGCGGCCTCGTCGCCGGGTGGCTGCTGGTTCAATTGTCGCTGAAGAAGCGCCGGGCATCGTGACGCTTTCTCAAACGATTGTTGGGAACTGAGCCGATCAGGCCGGTGTCAATCCTCAGTTGGCCGTTGACACTTTAGCGCATGGCCTGCTCGGTTCCTGAAGTCGGACCTGCAGCCTTTGGGCTGGCAGGCCCTGGCCTGGCCAACGCCTGGACAGTACCTAGACAGTGCCAAGACAGCACTAGGCTTAATAGAAAATGTATTAAGCCTAGTGCTGTCTTGGCACTGTCTTAGCGCTGGCTTACCACTCTTGGGCTTTCCCCACAGCCCGCCATCGCGACGCCCACGCCCAGCAAGGCAAGCATCGGCGCGGCCACCCGCCCCAGGAACACCCGCCGCTCCTCCACCGGCACGCGCGTCCGGGCGATATTATAGGCCAGAGCTTGCAAACAGTGTCTCAATCTCATTGGCCGACTCCCTGCTCTTTCACTGGCTTCGGATGGTAGTTGGGATAAGGAGGACGCTTGGAGGGCACAGGCGGATGCCTGGCCAGGGATTCGAGCGCGACCTGGACGGCTTTCTCCAATTGGAGGTCGCGTCCGGCGCGCCAGGCTTCCGGGTCCAGTTCCACCTCGAAATCGGGCGAAATCCCTTTGTTCTCCACCTCCCACTGTCCTTGTGTTCCGTAGGCGCAGGAATCGGGGGCGGCCACTTTACCGCCGTCCATCAGAGGATGGTAGTTAAGCACGCCGACGCCACCCCAGGTGCGGCGGCCTACCAATGGGCCGATCCCGAGCTTGCGAAAGAACCAGGGCAGCGCGTCGCCACCGGAGCCGGCGAACTCATTGATCAACATCACTTTGGGGCCGGCGCTGGCGCCCACGGGCAGCGAGTAGTCCGCGCCTTCGCGATTGGCGATGTTGATGAGGACCTGGCGATGAAGCCAGTCAACAATATAATCGGAGAAGGAGCCGCCCGCGCTGAAACGCTCGTCAATGATGAAGCCCTGCTTTTCGATCTGGGCGAAGTAGTAGCGATTAAACGCCCGGTAGCCGGCGACGGAGGTGTCGGGCAGGTAAACGTAGGCGAGACGGTTTGAACTGAGCCGGTCAACGGTTCGCCGGTTGTCCTCCACCCAGGCCCGATTGCGGAGGTCCTGCTCGTTATTGACCGGCTTGACCTTGACGTCGCGCGCACCGGCGCCGCCCGGGTCGGGCCCCACGCGCAACGTCACGAGCTTGTCGGCCCTATCCTGAAAAAACGCGTAGAGTTCCGCCGTCCCGGGCAGGTCGCGGCCATCCACCGCCAGCAGGTAATCGCCGGCCACAACGTTGAGGCCGGGTTCCGCCAGCGGCGCCCGGAGATCGGGGTTCCAATTCTCGCGGTTGTAGATGCGGGAGAAGCGGTAGCGGCCATGTTCGACGGAATAGTCGGCGCCGAGCAACCCGACGTTGACCGGCTTGACCTCGGGCAGGTCGCCGCCGGTAATGTACAGGTGCCCGGCGGTCAATTCCCCGAGCATCTCCTCGAAGAGGAGATTGAGGTCGGAACGGCAGGCCAGCCCTTCGAGATAGACCTGATAACGCGCCTCGGCGGCCTGCAGGTCGAGACCATGGTGGCCGGGGTCATAGAAGAAGTCGCGCTCGAGGCGCCAGGCCTCGTGATACATCTGCCGCCACTCGGCGCGTGGATTGACGGCGATCCGGAAACCATCGAGCTTCAACCGCCCGTCTCCCTCCTTGGGCGGCTTATCCGCGCCGGTCAGGAACCAATCGTCGCCTTTTTGGAAGAGGACCTTTTCCCGGTTGCCGGCAAGGACGAACGCCTTGACATTGTCGGCGAAGCGCTCCGCCTCGCTTTTGGGTGAGGCCAGTTTCCACACCGTGCATTCCGGCGGGCCTTCGCCGTAAGCGGGGTCCACCGTCGGGCCTTCGAGCACGAAGAAGGCGCCGGACTTGCCGGGGAAAAGGCCCTCGTAATTGCGCGCCTCCATCGGCAGCGCGAGGATTCGTTGGCTGAGGTTGTCGAAATCAATCTTTACCTCCCGACCGTCTTTCGCGCCGGCCCGGCCCTGGTTGGCACGGCTCTTTTCCTCGTCACTTTCCGGGGCGAGCGGCGAGGGAGCCGTCCGGTCCAGCACAGCCAGGTAAAGGCTGTAGGTCACGGGCTGGTTCACGCCCGACTCAACGGTCCAACTGCTCACCGCTGCGCTGTCGGTGCTCGCGGCGAAGTAAAGGTATTGGCCGTTGTCGGAAAACTTCGAGAACTGGGCGTCGCTCAGGCCGTCGGTGACCTGGCGCGTGCGGCCGGACTCAAGGCTGTAAATGAAAATCGCTGAGAGGTGGTTCTTGAGCGTCGAGGAATAGGCCAGCCACCGGCTGTCCGGGGACCACGAGTAGGCGCCTGGGTCCGGGTCCGCGGACCACGAGTCCGGGCCGGGGTCTGGCCCGTAACCCACCATAAAGGGCTGGGTGTCCACCAGGACGGACGCGCCCTGGGCGACGTTCAACAGCCAGAGGTTGCCGCGTTTGTCGGCGTAGGCGATGTGCTGGCTGTCCGGCGACCAGATGGGGTGGTAATAGAATGACGGCGGGTCGCCGAGCCGGATCTTGCGCACTTTGCCCTGGCCGCCCGGTGCCCGCAGGTGCAGGTCGTACTCGCCGGATTCGTCGGAGAAATAGGCGATCCACTTCCCGTCGGGCGACCAGGCGGGGTCGCGCTCGGCGATCCCCGGGGTCTGGGTGAGATTGCGCGGCCTGCCGTTCCTGGCGGGAACGGTCACGATTTCGCCGTGCGTCTCGAAAACGGCCTGCTGCCCGGTCGGGGAAAGATCGGGATGCATCAAGTCCTTGGCCCGGACATTTTTGTGATGCGGCTGGACTTCGGCCCAATCACCCGTCAACCGCACGTCCACGGTCGTCACCTTGCCCGACGCCAGATCGTACAACCGTATGGCGTCGAACTGGCCGAAGACAATCGCCCCGGGACCCGCACTGGCTGATTTGATGTCCAACCCGGAGTTCTCAATGCAGCAGCGGGTCCGTTTGGTCTGTAAGTCGTAGGCGAACAGCGTCACCGGACCATTCCGGTCGGACAAGAAATAGATCGTGTCGCCAATCCACACCGGATTGAACTCGCTGGCGTCCCCATGGGGCAGGCTTTGGATCGAGGAATCAGCGAGGTCGGCGACCCAAATGCGGCGCGCCTGGCCGCCGCGATAGCGCTTCCACGCCGCTTGCGCCTCGGGCGTGGGGACATAGGCCAGGTGGCTGCCGTCGGCCGAAAACGAACCGGCCAGGGCGATGGGCAAGGGCAGTTCGGCGGCGGGTCCGCCAGCGGCGGAAACCGTGTAGAGACGCGCGCCGTCCGTCGGGACGGCCCGATCTGACGAGAACAAAACGCGCTGGCCGTCGGGGGTCCAGCCGGCGACCAGGTCTTCGGCCGGGTGTGAGGTCAGTCGCACCGGAATCCCTCCGCCCGCCGGCATGACATAAACATCCGTGTTGCCGTCGTATTCGGCGGTGAAGGCGATCCGTGAGCCGTCCGGTGAAAAGGCGGGAAGCCGCGCCGGATGCCTGGTCAACCCGAGACGGGAAACGTAGAGGCTGGTTCCAGCGGGAAGGCGCTCTTGGGCCGGATGCGTCGTCAACCGGACGGCGTCGCCGCCGGAGCGGGGGACCCGCCACAAATCATCGGCGAAAACAAAGACAATCGCGTCGCGGCTGAGCGTCGGCTCCCGAAGAATGAGCGGGGCGGCGGCGTACGCCCTTGTTCCCAGAGGCGACGCGGAAAGGAACAAGGCGAAAAGCTGAATCCATTTCATAGCGTTTGATAACATCCGGCAGGGCGACCCTTTCATCATTGGCCCTGTTGGTGTCGGCTTATCGGAGAAGCCTGGAAACATGTCCGGGGTCGCGGTGATCAGCTCGACGTAGCGGCGGTGCCGCTCCGGCAGGCCCAAGCTGCTGCCCCGCACGATCTCGTGTCCCTTGAGATGGACCCGGGTGAGATCGGCAGGCATGGCGCAACCGTTCAGGGCCGATCGGGCTGGATGCCGTGCGAGACTGGGGATGCCGGTTGATTTGTGGCAGGAGGCGTGGTGGGCTGCGGCTGGGCGGGCGGTTGGTCAGTGCCTGGCGCCCGGGGCCGTATGCCCGCACTCACAGGCCGATCGGGCTGGACGCCTAAGGTTGGGACATTTTCCGGCCTTTTCCGACATCCCGTCACCGCGGCGCCCACGCCCAGCAGGGCAAGCATCGGCGCGGCCATCCGCCCAAGGAACATCCGTCGCTGTTCCACCGGCACGAGCGTCCGGGCGATAATATATTCGAGTTGCTCCCGTGGAATGGCCTTGAGCATGGCGCTTTCGGCGGCATCGAGTTCCAGCCCGATGGCCTCAGCCGCACGGCTGCGCGCCTCGCACAGCAGTTCGCGAAACTCGTCATCCACCGCCGCTTTCTTCAGCAGCACCTCGACGCCGCGCGGGATGGCTCCCGTCCCGCGCCCGCTCCCGGTCGGCCGCCCGCCGACAATGGTTGTTCGCACCGCCTCGCCTTCGTTTTCCTGCACGCTCATCGAAGTTCCTGCTTTCATACTCTGTTTGACGGCGAATATACCGAAATGCTTCCAACAAACAACAACCACCTGCCGGCTCAAGGTCGCGATTCACGACCCTGAAGCGGGGGCAGAATATCAAGTAGCTTCCCTAGCCTTTCACCGAACACGGCGCGCTCATAAGCACGTGTTTGCGCGATTGAGCACTCAGAGCGCGCAGCACAGAGGGCCAGCGGAGTGTCATGAGTGAGGACACCGGCACGCAGTACCTCCGGGTGGGACGGCTACATCATCAGGCCGGCAAGCTTTGCACACTAAAGGGATTTGCATCGTTTTTGTTGCTGCAATTCGCTCCGGCTTGGCCCATCCTTGGGTGACTTTTTGTTATGGGCGGGTCAGTTTTACAGTTACCAGGCGGGCGCCAGGGGTCCTCTGCGGGACAGCCCTGCCGCTCGTCAGTCCTCAGCCCCCCGTAGCCATGCCGACCGAAGCCGATACATGTCGGAAGCTCGTCGTGCCCAAGCTCCAGGCGGCGGGCTGGGACGACGACCCGCACTCCATCGCCGAGCAGCGCTGGTTCACCGCCGGCCGCATCGTCGTCCGGGGCAACCGGGCCGAGCGCCGCCGGGGCAAACGCGCCGATTTTCTCCTCCGCTACACGCGCGACTTCCCTATCGCCGTAACCTCCGCAACGCCGTGAACCAGCTCCAGTCGCTGCTGTATGCCTGACAATCCTGCCAATCCGCCAAGTGCGTCCTCGCCGCTGCGAATAGATCGTGGCGCACGTTTCTACAAATGTGATTTCCAAGTCCACACACCGCGGGACTCGGGCTGGGCTGGCGAGTTCTCCACGGTAACTTCAGAGGCAGACCGAAAGGCATACGCAAAGGCGTTTGTTGAGGCATGTCGGCGGAAGGGGCTCGACGGCATCGCCATTACCGACCACCACGACCTGTGTTTGTTTGCATTCATTCGGGAGGCGGCGGCGGCTGAGGTGAAGCCGGACGGATCGAATTACGCACCGCATGAAAAACTGGTCGTATTTCCCGGTATCGAACTCACGCTCTCCGAGCCATCGTGCCAAGCTCTGGTATTATTCGACCCAAAACTTTCAGATGCCGCGCTGCAACAAGTGTGGGGAGCACTCGGGGTCGCGCCGTTCCCGCAGAACGCAGCGAAGATTGCTGAGGTTCGCCGTCTTGGAACGGACAAGGACTTGTATGGGATTACCAGGGCGTTGGGTTCGCTGTGCGCAAATCCGGAAGAGGCTGATCCCGCCAAGCGGTATTCGATGAAGGACCACTTCATCTTGCTCCCCCACGTGAGAAAACACGGGATGAAGACTTTGTTGCGCGATGGGATGCACACCACCTATGCCGAGATGCCGTGCGTCGGCGGCTACATCGAGGGACGATTCTACGACGAACTGGAGGAATCGAATCGTTTCATCTTGGAAGGTCGCAATCACGAATATGGCCGCAAGAAGGTCGCGGTATTCCAGACTTCCGACTGTCGCGAGGCGCGAAAAGTCACAGACGCGAGCGGGGAATGGATCGACTTTGTCCAACTTGGGGCATGGCCAACTTGGGTGAAGTGGACTGAGCCATCGGCTGAAGCGTTGCGCCAAGCATGTCTAGCTTCTGCATCGCGAATTGCACACAGCGAGCCGCAGTTGCCATCGCACCGGGTTTGCTCCGTCAAAGTCAGCAACAGTAAGTTTCTAGGTCCACTCGACCTTTCGCTTAACCCGCAGTTCAATGGTCTCATCGGCGGCAGAGGCACTGGGAAATCAACTGTCCTCGAATACATTCGTTGGGCATTGTGCGATGACCCTCGCGCCTTCGACCCGTCACTCGAAGCGGCGGAGGAGTTGCCGGACTTCCAGCGCCGCAGGAAAGCACTTGTCGAAAAGACGCTCAAGGCACTGGGTGCGATCGTTACGGTCACATACGAAAAGTTTGGCGTCGTTTACACGATTGTGCGGTCTTCCGCCGAGACGAACGACAGAGTTCGCGTCATCTCTCCCGACGGAAGCTCTCAGGAAATGTCCGGTGAACAAATTCGGCGTGAGTTCCCAGTTGTTTCCTATGCCCAAAAGCAACTGAGTTCGGTCGGGACGCTGCCCGCTGAAGTGCTGCGCATTGTCACCGACCCTGTGCGCGATGCCGTCTCCCGACTAAATGAGGACTTAAACGGAGTCGTGCTTCCCAAGCTGAAGGAAGAACGACAAAAGCAGCTTCGTTTGGAGGAGCTACGCCTTCAACAGCGCGAGACCGAAGAGAAGGCTCGGCTTCTACGCGAACAGATTCAGGGCTTGCAGTCGCAGTTGGGGCAGCTCACCCCCGAACAGCAGAAGGTTTTGGATGAGCACGCACCGATTACGGCTGAAAAGCAATGGCTGGACACAGCACTCGGAACGCTCGCGAGCTTTCGTGAAACGGTGGCGGCTGCAAAGGCAAGTCTTGAGCACGCAATGGAGGTGGCATCGCCTGCACAAGGAGGAAACATCGATGAGTTGACGGTGATTGCTGGTGGCATCAATGCGGTTCGGAGGAAGGCAATCGAGAAAATTGGCGAGCTTGAAAGCCTAGTAAACGGAACGGCGTCACTGACGGCGGAGGAGCGTGCGGCTATCGAGCGTGTCGTGAAGCGCTACAACGACCACGATGTCGCCTACAAGCAGTGCGTCGAACTGACAGCGAAGAGCAAACAACAGCTTGCCGACATCGAGCGTCTCAACGGCGAGCTGGCGAAACTTGGGCAACGCATCGGCACTCTCACCACACAGATTCAGGGGCTCAGTGTGCCACCCGATGCAAACGAACCCAGCGCTTGGGCGCTCTGGACAGAGAAGCACGAGAAGCGCGCTACCCTCTTGCGCGAGCAGTGCCAGAAGATCAGCGGCCTTGCGCAGGATGCCTTCCGGGCGACTCTGCATCCATGCGCTGACACCAAGGTGATGTTTGAGGCCCTCAACAGCTATGTCTCGCGCGGCCACGACATCCGGAGGCGTGAGGAGAAGGTGCGGAATCTCGGTCGCATCGTTGGGACTGCGCCCGACCCGCTTCAGAAATGGCAAGAGCTGGGCGCCGAGTTTGATGCTCTCGTGCGCTCATCTCAGAATCCTGCGTTGCCAGATACCCCAATACTCGTTTCGGCGGACTTCACCGAACAGAATCTCACATCATTGCAGGCCCTCAAACCACAAGACGTGGAGGCAATCCGTTATCTTCCGCTCAACGACCGAATTGAATTTAAGTTTGCATTTGGGTCGAAACCGGACGGTTCGCCTGAGTTCATCCCCTTCCAAGATGCGTCACCTGGTCAACAAGCCACGGCTCTGATGCGCACACTGCTGGCGGACGAAGGTCCGCCCCTCCTAATTGACCAGCCTGAAGAGGACTTGGACAACGAGCAAATCCGCGCCATCGCTGACCGTATCGCCGAAACGAAACATAATCGGCAACTTATCTTCGTGAGCCATAACGCGAACATCGTAGTAAACGGCGATGCTGAACTTGTTGTTCGATTCGATTACGCGCCCAGCGGTAAGGCCGATGGTAGTGTTGACCGGACCAAAGGCATCGTGGAGCGGACCGGCTCGATCGATTTTCCGCCCGTCAAAGACATCATCACGTCAGTCATGGAGGGCGGACGTGAAGCATTTGAGCTGCGTCGTCAGAAATACGGCTTCTAGCCGCCCTCATACATACCGAATTTGGAGTATTTGATGCCTGGAGCCACGCCACAACAGCCCACCGCCGCCCACTCGCTCGGTTCACTCGTGAAATCCGCGCGCGACACCAAAGGAAAGGCTAAAGGCTGAAGGCTAAAGGCTAAACTGATTCTTCCCATGATGACCTTTCGCAACCGCCGGCTCCGCGACCACGCCTTGCCGATGAGCACGGCATGGTTGCTCAACGATATTGCCGAAGCCAAAGGCAAGCAGGAGTTGTTCACGCGCCAGTCGCCGCAGGTGCTCAAGGCCCTGCGCGAAGCGGCCATCATCCAGAGCGCGGAATCTTCCAACCGCATCGAAGGCGTTACGGTAGCGCCTGACCGTCTCCGCCCCCTGGTCCTGGGCGACACCAAACCGCGCGACCGCTCCGAGCAGGAAGTCCAGGGTTACCGCCGCGCGCTGAACGAGATTCACACCCGAAACGACAGACTGTCCATCAGCGCGGATACGCTCAAACACCTCCACGCCCTTTGCCAATCCGCCAGCGGCGATGCCGGCCAGTTCAAGCGCGTGAACAACGAAGTCATTCAACTTGTTCCCGGCGCTGCGCCTGTCATCCGCTTTCGCTGCGTGAAAGCGAAAGACACCGCCGCCGCCGTGGATGAGTTGTGCCTGCTTTACCGCCATGCGCTGGATCAGGACCACATCCCGCCGCTCATCGCCGTCGCCGGATTAGTGCTGGACTTTCTTTGCATCCACCCGTTCCGCGACGGCAATGGCCGCGTATCGCGGCTGCTTACGTTGCTGGCGCTCTACCACCACGGCTACGAAGTCGGGCGTTATATCAGTTTGGAGCGGCTCACTGAGGAATCGAAGGAAGACTATTACGAATGCCTGAACCGAAGTT
>Ga0181530_10004692_pt1 | contig 14337 bp, 15 predicted proteins | sample PEATcosm2014_Bin_42_FD_119769 | JGI IMG/M metagenome (GOLD analysis project Ga0181530, IMG submission 119769) | Peatland microbial communities from MTU Mesocosm Facility, Houghton, MI, USA - PEATcosm2014_Bin10_60_metaG | ecosystem: Environmental > Terrestrial > Soil > Wetlands > Peat | place... | reverse complement strand
GGCACACGTCGCGCGCCGGGAAGATCTTGACGCCGCAGTGGTTGCACACCTCGCCCACCAGCGCGTAGCGGTGTCGTTGCAATCTCCAGTGTCTGGCAATCTCCATGGAAACCCTCTTTGCTCTTCGCCGCCGTGGCTGTCAAGCGCCGCAGTCGTGCTAATCCACCGCCTCCAGAATGGTGGTCACCACCGTAGCGCCGCTGCCGCCGATATTTTGCGCCATGCCCAGGCGCGCGTCGCGCACCTGGTTGGTACCCGCCTGTTCGCGTAGTTGCAGCGCCACCTCGATGATCTGATAGATTCCCGTGGCGCCCACCGGGTGACCCCGCGCCTTGAGCCCGCCCATCGTGGTAATCGGGATCTGTCCGCCGATGGCGATGTCGCCCTCGCTGCCCAGGCGCACGCCGCGGCCGCGCTCGGCGAAGCCGCACGCTTCCAGCGATAGCACCGACATGATGGTGAACGCGTCGTGCAACTCGAAGACATCGATGTCCTTGGGCGTGAGCTTGGCCTGGACATACGCCTTGCTCGCGCTCAGCGCCGCGCCCTCCAGCCCGAGCAGGTCGCGCCGATCGTGCACGGCGATGGAGTCGGTCGCCGCCGACGAGGCGCGCACGCGCACCGGCCGCGCGTTGAATGGACGGGCCAGCGCAGTGGGACACAGCACCACCGCCGCCGCGCCGTCGCACACCGGTGAGCTGTCGAGCAGGTTCACCGGATCCGCGATCATCTTGGCCGCGCAGAAATCCTCGGCGGTGATGGCGTGGGGAAACAGGGCATTCGGATTGCCGACGGCGTTCTTGTGGGCGTTGATGGCAAACGGCGCGAAGTCTGCGTGGCACACCTCATACTCGTGCATGTAGCGCCGCATGAGCAGCGCATTGAGCGCCACGAACGACAGCCCGTTCTCCGCCTCGAAATCCGCGTCGGCCGCCATGGCCAGCGCCGCCGTCACCTGATCGCCGGGGCGATCGGTCATCTTCTCCACGCCCGCCACCACCACAAAATCCGCGAGCTCGCCCGCCACCGCGACGTAACCCAGGCGAAGCGCCGCCGCGCCCGAGCCGCAGGCCGCCTCGACCTTGACCGCCTCGACCCCGCGCAAGCCAACCCAGTCGCTGATCAGCGCCCCCAAGTGCTCTTGCCCGTTGAGCGTGCCCGAACACATGTTGCCCACGTAGAGCGCATCGACGCGCTCCACCTGCGCGTCCTTGAGCGCGCCTGAAATCGCCTCGGCCGCCAGCTCCTTGAGCGATTTGTCCCAGTGCTCGCCCACCGGGGTTTGACCTATTCCGATGATGGATACATCTCGCATGCTAGTTTTGAATCTCTTCTATTGTCGTCGCTGAGTCTGGCGGTGGGCGCCCAGCTAATCCATCCGAATCTTCTCCCGGTGACGCGCATAGGTCGCGTAGTCGATCGGGTGGCGTCGCACAACGTAGTCGCGCGTGCTCAGGGCGCACGCCCGGCGCGCGCTGATCGCGTCGGTCACGCGCAAGTCGAAGGCGTCGCTGCCCGCGCCGCTGCCGAACGACACCATGAGAACGCGCTGGCCCGGCCGGGCCACATCCAGGACAGCGGTGAGCCCGATCATGGCGGCACCGGCGTAGGTGTTGCCGATGTCGTTGACCAGCAGGCCCGCCTCGAGCTGCTCGCGCTTGAAGCCCAGCTCGCGGCCCGCCTTCAGGGGAAACTTGCTGTTGGGTTGGTGGAAGATGACATGCGCGTAGTCGGCGGGCTGGCGTCCCAGACCCGCCATCAGCTCCGACGCCGCCGCCAGCACGTGGCGAAAGTAGCCGGGCTCACCCGTGAAGCGACCCGCGTGCGCCGGATAGTGCTCGTGCTGGCGCCGCCAGAAATCCGCGGTGTCGGTCACATACGAGGTCGAGCCCTCCAGCACCGCCAGCGACTGCTCGGCCGGCCCCACCAGAAACGCGGCCCCGCCCGCGCCGGCCGTGTACTCCAGCGCGTCGCGCGGCCGTCCCTGCGCCGTATCCATGCCCAGCGCTAGCGCATAGTCCGCCATGCCCGAGCCGACGAAGCCCAGCGCGGCCTGCATCGCCTCGGTGCCCGCCTTGCACGCGAACTGCCAGTCGGCAGCCAGGGTGTGCGGCACGGCGCCGATGGCTTCCGCGACGATGGTGCTGGTCGGTTTCACGGCGTAGGGGTGACTCTCGCTACCCACCCACACCGCGCGGATCAACGAAGCATCGATGGCGGCGCGCTTGAGCGCGTTGCGCGCGGCCTCGAGTGACATGGTGGCCACGTCCTCGTCGAGACCAGGCACCGACTTCTCCTTGACCGGCGGCGTGCACCCCTGCTGTCCGTCCCACACGCGGCTGATCTCGACGCCGGGCAGGCGATAACGTGGCACGTAGGCGCCATAGCCGACGATGCCGACGTCGCGATGCGGTTTCATGATCTTCATATGCGGCGCTTCCAGTTTGTCAGGTGACGAGCCCCGACTTTAGCAGGTTGGGGGCGGTCGCCGGGCGGACACAAAGATCGAGCGCCGCTTCGAGCTCCGTCAGATCGATCTGCGTATCGCGACAGGGCCCGTTGGGCCGCGTGTTGGCGATGCCCAGGACCGAGAGCTTGTGACGAACGTCGCGGATGCCGCTCAGGAGATCGCGTTCGCAGGCGACGCCAATGACCACGCTCGGCCGCTTTTCCCGGATGCGCTGGCGTGCCTGCTCGCCGCCGGCAACGATGGCCACCTCGACCTCGCGCGCCCTCGCCAGGGTTCGCGCCTGGTCGAGTTGCTCCTTGCGCAGGCAGCGCGGGAGAAGAATGAGCACGCGCTGCGGAGCGATGCCCTGCGGGGCCAGCCGCACGAGGGCATTGTTGGTGCGAATGAAGGCGTGCGCCAGTCGATCCTTGTTGATCGACAAGACGCGGCCCAACCAGAAGACACGGCGTTCGACCATGGCGAGGATGCGACGAGCGAGCGACGACGCGCGGGTGCTGCGCGGCCAGCCGGTGAGCAGCATGAGGGCCACCAGCGCGAGCGCCACGCTGAGCGCGGTGAGCAGGATCGCCAGCAGGTCCAGCAGCACGGCCGGGGCTGCCGCGTGCCACTCGGCGAGGCGCGGCGCCACCAGGTACCACGACAGAAGGCTCGCCGCTACCGTGACGCCGAGAAATCCCACGATGAGGGCGAAGAAGAGACGCTTCGGCGCCGCCGCGTCGGGCGTGGCATGGCCATCCCAATCGCGCCACTCGTCGCCCAGCTTTGGGCTGCGTTCGGCATCGACAGGGTTTGCGTCCGTGTGCATGAGGGCCGAGTCCTAGCAAGAAACGCACCTTTTGCAACGGTGCTCATGTGTCCACGCTGCGTGCTCAGTTCGCGAAACATCACCGGGGGATAGGTCTGGAGCGCGCACATCGGCACTGGCGTGCCGCCCTTGGCGCTGGGCGGGTCCGCACAGGCGTGCGGAATCGCACGTGCGGGGCGTGGTCAGGTTGAACCTATCGGCCATAGGGACCGCGCGGATTCAGTTTCTTGGACTTGTTTCTGCGCGCGCGGCGCTCCGCGCGAAGGGCATGGCGTTCTTCGCGGTGATGGTGCCAGTGCGCGTTCTCGCCGGGCAGGCGTGTCTCGATCTGTACGCCACCGAACACGACGCGCCCTCGCACCCGCAATAGCGGCGAAGAAGGATCGGGACTGGCAGGGGCGCGGTTGAGGCCTTCGAAGCCACCGAAAATCGCGACTCCGTGAGACTCCACCGCCAAGCTCGGGGGCACGATGACTTGCACGCCGCCAAACACGGCTTTGATTTCCACATCAACAATGCCGTCGGGGAACAGGGCATCGCGCAGATCCAGCTGCACGCCGCCGAATAGCGCCCTGATCGTGAGTCGGCGGGGCAAAGGTTTCGCTCCAGAAATCTCCTGGCCGCCGAAGATGGCGGTGATTTCCTGGTGTTCCGGGGAATTGCTCGCGTGGGCCAGGGCCGCCCCTGGCAAAACGTCCACACCCGTCACTGCAAGATCGTCCACGAGTTGGTTTATCGACGCGATGGTATCCCGCTCGTGCGCCAGGGTCAGGCGGTGTTCAAATTCTTCCATGTCCAGGTGATCGTGAGCGAAGGCGTCGGACAGACGCGCGATGACCTTCTCGCGTTCCGCGACGAGGCCAGGGGGAGAAAGAGCAGTGCGAGGAGGGTCGGACATGGCCGCCATCATAGCGCTCATCGCGGCTGGTCGCGATGCCTCGCTGTTGACCTCCGGTTCGTCATCTCTACCACCCAATCTCCCTCGCTGTTTCCGGGCCAATCACGCATTGGTCCAGGCTGTCGGGCATCTTGGCCAGCGTTTCGCTGATTGGAATTCGACCGGCCATGATCTCGGCCCGGACCTGCGGCAGGCGCGGCTTGCGGGATGGCTCGGCGTAGCCCGCGGGGAAGATGGGCAGGGCTTGCTCGTCGTATTTGTCCGTGGCGCCCAGGGTGTGCAACATCTCGTGTGCGATTACGACGTTGTTGGTACGGGCATCCTTCTGGCTGGCAAAAAGATGCGCGATGGCGATCCGGCCCTTGCGCATGCCCAGGGAATGTTCGAGTTCGGTGCCCGGCACCGCCGAGTGGAAGAAGGCGAAGACGCGCACATCGGCGTCAGGCAGGCCGAGCCGGCTCGACATACGCCAGGTCCAGGTGCGCAATTTGAGGCTCCACAAGGCCACGCTCACGGCCGAGCGGTCGTCTGGGCCCGGCGCCGGCGGGGGCGCGTCGTCGAGCTTCGGGCCCAAGGTCAGTTCGACCAGGGACCGAGTTCCGACCCGGTGGTGTTCCCCTTCGCGTTGGACGAATTTGGCCACCTCATCGAACGTCGCCGGGGCCAGCGTGTCCAGGTAGCCGCGAACGTCGCCCTCTACGCCCGCGCTGATGGGCAAGATGGCGATGCGCAATGGGCCTTCCCAGCTCGCAATGCGCTGGTTGGAGCGAAGCGTCCCGATAATCACGGCCAATAGGATTGCCAGCAACACGGTGATGCGGACGCGGCGAAAGCGAACGCGGCGCCGGGCCGCGCGTTCGCAGGTCTGGCAAATGCCTTGGCGGCCCAGTTCGGCACAGGCCGCGCAGATTGGCGTCTGTTGACAGCGCAGGCAGGTGCTCTCGCAGGCCAGGCGGGGATGCCGCGTGCACGCAGGGTGTTTTCCGGGCAAAGCCCTCAAGGTGACGGCGAGGCCCAGTTCCTCGAAGCGTTGCCGTAACCACTGCATCTGCGGCTCGGTGGGCTCGGCCAGCCGCAGGGCCATGGGCAACCGATCCCACAGCGTCTGCGCTTCCTCGCGTGACAGTCCCAGGCTGGATCGGGCCAGGGCCAACAGGCGTGCCTGCGAGCTGAGCCCAGGGCGGGGCCCCAAAGCAAGCTGCCAGGTCGACGATGGCGGAGTGTCTCCGTTCAATGGAACCTTTCGGTCTCCCGCTTTTCAGTCGCAATGGCACCGCGGTCGATTCTATCGCACTGACACTCGTTCGCGACCACGCAGGAAAGTCTACTCCATCGTGCCCGCCCTCACTCCAGCTTTTACGATACAGTCGAACTAGGCCCGGCCGTCGCAGGCGGCGGCCGGGAGAGAGGACTGCCGGAGGTGCCTGCGGGTGCCTTGGCGGTTACGGCGACAGCGACGCCTTTATGGCTGCGCCACGGAGCAAATAGGCATGTCCCGTGTTGGTGGCCGGGTCGTTGGAAGGAACTCCGACGGAGTTGTTCCAAGTGGTAGACGCACCCACCAAGATGTCAGCCAAACCGTCTCCATCCACATCGCTGCCTACCGTCAGCCACTGACCGAGGAACTCACCATAGCCCAGGCACGAGCCAGTGCACCGATAGGAGCTCGGGATGGCGAGCGAGGCCAGGGTCGGATCGATGCTACCCGACAGGCGCGCGCCTGTTCCTCTCCGAATGTACACCACGCCATTCCCGTTGTTGGCATATGGATTGGCCATGACCAGATCGCGGGTGCCGTCGCCGTCCACATCGGCCGATACCAGGGCGGTGGTGTTTGGGAACGTGACATCCCACGGTACCTGTAGCGTTGAGAGGTCGGGCCGGCCGAAAAGTATGTTTGTGTCGAAACCCGGATCATCGGTTTGTACTTGATTGTGCCAGGTCGTGATGGCCAGGTCGTCGAAGCCGTCGCCGTCCAGATCGCCCAAGGGAACTGCGAAATCGCGGCGCCTGCGTCCTCCAGCGTCGCACCCAGCTCTATCGTCAAGACCCGGCTCACCGCCCCCTGGTCGATATCGGGACACCCATCGATCTCCAGACGCAGCGGTGCCTTGTCGGCCTGGGTGCCCAGCTCCACGGCCATGACCAGCACTACGACCAGACCCGGCTGCACTAGGGGATGCCCCCGAAGCGCCGGACCGCGCGCGCGCGACTTCCCGATGGCCAGGTTTTCACATACTCCTCGTGACCGTGAATTTCGTGCCCAGCACCAAGACGGCCACGCGCCCCGCGCTCACGCGGAACTCGCGCTCCCGGTTGGGTGTCACGTCAAACCGGGCGCCGCCAGCGATCAACTCCAATTCCACCAGGCGGGGCGAGACCGTCTTGGCCACCAGGCGGCTACTCGGGTCGAGCGGAGTCACGACCGAGCCGTCGCTCAGGCTGAACAACACATCGGGCTGTGGCCGCGTCACAGGCACGGCGATTTCGTGGCCGTGGCGCAGCGCCCAGAAGGCCCCGGCAAAAAGGCACAGCAACGCCGCTAGCGAGCCCAGCGCCACGCGCCTGGCCCGACGGCGGCGCAGCCCTGCGTGCAAGCGGATCAGCGCCCGTGTGGTGCGCTCCGGGCCGTAGTTCGCGTCCATTTGCTCGCCGATGGAACGGACGCGTTCTGCCAGGTCAGACATGGTCGATCTCCCGTTGAATCCGTGCTTGCACGGCTGCGATCCGGCGCTTGGCTGTGGCCAGCGAACAACCGCAGTGCTCGGCCACCTCATCAAGCCGCTCCCCGTCCACATGGCGCAGCGACCAGGCCAAGCGTTCAGCTGCGGGCAGGCGGTCGAGGATCCGGTACACCTCGGCCATAAACGCCGCGTCCTCCGGCGATACCCGCCCACGGCCTGCGGCCTGCGAATAGTCGTATGAGCCGTCGAGCCCTAGCGCCACTCCTCACTGAAGCCGCGTCGAGATGGCGGCCAACGCCATCCGATCCTCGCAGCGTTCAGCCCGCGCCCGCCAGAACCACCGCTCCCTGGCGGAGAATCTCCACGTACTCCCCGCGCACGCGGGCCAGGGTGCTGGGCTGACCGCCGGGGGTCGCGCCGCCGTCGAGGATCAGACAAGTCGGCGAACCAAAGTAGGCGGCGACTTCGCTGGCTGTGCGGGATGGGGTTGCTCCTGCGGGATTGGCGCTGGTGGCGGTGATGGGGCGGCCAAGCGCAACCACCAACGCTTGTGCGAGTGGATGGGGCGATACCCGAACCGCCACGCACCCGTCAGCCACGATAGACGCGGGCAGTCCCGGGCGCGCGGGCAATGCCAGGGTCAATGGGCCGGGCCAGTACTGCGCCATCAGACTCGCGGCCAGCGGCGAAACTTCGCTGCACAGAGAAGACAACATCTCGCGGCCGGAAATCAGGAGGGAGAAGGCTTTCTCGGCTTCGCGGCCTTTCAATGCGCGCAATCTGGACAATGCGCTCTCATTGAGTACGTCGACAGCCAGGCCATAGAAGGTCTCGGTCGGAAAGGCGACGACTTCGCCACGAAGAATCGCCACGGCTGCAGCGGCGACGTCTACCACTTGTCGCGCACTTCGGCGTCGGCTTCCAGAACCTTTTGCAGCCGCGCCTCGCGTTCGGCGGCCACGGCCTTGGCCAGCGCGGGATCGCCGAGCGCAATGATCTGCGCGGCCAGCAGACCCGCGTTCTCGGCGCCGCCAATGGCCACAGTCGCCACTGGGATTCCCGGGGGCATCATTGCAGTGGACAGAAGCGCGTCCATGCCTTGCAGGCTGCCGGCGGCAATCGGTACGCCAATCACCGGGTGAGTGGTGTGGGCCGCCACTGCGCCAGCCAAGTGGGCCGCGCCGCCTGCCCCGCAAATGAAGACCTTGGTGCCTGCCCTGGCCGTGTCGCGCACATAGGCCGCGGTCTGCTCGGGCGTGCGATGGGCCGAAAGCACGCGCACGTCCACACTGAGGCCGAGCTTCCGGCAGGTCTGGGCCGCCGGCCTCATCATTTCCAGGTCGGACTTCGACCCCATCAAGACGGCTACGTCGCTTCCCAGTTTTCCACTCATGTTCGTCCTCGCAGGCCAATGTCTTTGCGATAGTGCATGCCGGTCCAATGAATGCGGTCAATGCCACTGTAGGCGCGAGCACGCGCCGAATCGAGGTCCGCGCTCCGCGCAGTCACGCCCAGTACGCGGCCGCCACTGGTGAGCAAACGCTGCCCGTCGCGCTTTGTGCCGGCGTGAAACACGACCAGATCGGTTCCTTCGCCGGCAAGCTGCCCGTCTTCGGCGAGGCCGTCGATGGTATCGCCGCTGCGCACCTTGCCCGGATAGCCGGCGGCTGCCAGCACCACGCACACTGCGATGCCGGGCGACCAGGTCGGCGAGTGGGCAGGCAATGTTCCTTGGGCCGTGTGGAACAGCCAAGGCAGAAGGTCATCTTCCATGCGCGGCAACACCGCCTGCGTCTCGGGATCGCCGAAGCGACAGTTCCATTCGATGACCATGGGCCCGCGATCCGGCGTCAGCATCAGTCCGCCGTAGAGCAGCCCGCGAAACGGCCGGCCCATTGCAGCCATGGCAGCCACCGTGGGCGCGAAGATTGTTCGAGCGATGCGCTCGGTGAGAGCCGCGTCGACCAAGGGCGACGGTGAATATGCGCCCATGCCGCCGGTGTTGGGCCCGCGATCGCCGTCGAACACCGCTTTGTGGTCCTCGGCCGTTGCCAGCAGCACGAAGCGTTCGCCGTCGCAAAGAGCCATCATGGAACACTCGCGGCCAGTGAGGCGTTCTTCGATGACCACGCGGGCGCCGGCCTCGCCAAAGTTTCGGTCGAGCAGCATGGCGCGGGCCGCGGTCTTGGCCTCGTCGTGAGAAGACGCGACCACCACGCCCTTGCCCGCGCACAGACCGTCAGCTTTGACCACGACGTCGCCGGGCTGGCTGTCGATGAAGGCCTCGGCCGCCGCGAAGCTGTCGAAGCTGCCGTAGGCCGCGGTGGGCACGCCGGCGCGTTTCATCAGATCCTTGGCGAATTTCTTCGATCCCTCGATCTCAGCCGCTGCCTGCGACGGGCCGAAGAACGCAATCCCCTGCTTGGCAAAGGCGTCGCCCAGTCCCCTGGTCAAGGCCACCTCGGGGCCGCACACCACGAAATCGATGCGCTCGCGACTGGCCAGTGCCACCAGTTCGTTCACCGCCTCGGCTGCCACCGGCGCCAGGACGACCTTGCCGGCGCCCGGCCCTTTGCCGCGGCCAAGTGCCTCGATGCCGGGGTTGCCCGGCGCTGCCACCAGGTGATCGCACAGCGGGCTCTGCAGCAGTTTCCAGGCCAGTGCGTGCTCGCGCCCGCCCGAGCCGACGAGAAGAATCCTATGTCCCATGCAGAAACTGGTTAGTGGCGGAAGTGGCGCTCGCCGGTGAACACCAGGGCAATCTTGTGCTCGTCGGCCGCGGCGATGACCTCGGCGTCGCGCACCGATCCGCCGGGCTCGATGATGGCGGTGACGCCGGCCTTGGCGGCCTCGTCGATGCCGTCGCGGAAGGGGAAGAACGCGTCGGAGGCGAGCACCGAGCCGGCCAGCGGCGAGCGCGCCTTGGACACGGCCAGCTTGACCGAATCCACGCGCGACATCTGGCCCGCGCCCACGCCCAGGGTACGGCCGCCGCCCACGAACACGATGGCGTTGGACTTCACGTGCTTGGCCACGCGCCAGCCGAAGTCGAGGTCAGCCAGTTCCTGCGCGGTGGGTTTGCGCGCGGACACGATTTTGCCCGCGGAGGCCGCGCAGGTGGTGATGTCGCTCGATTGCACCAGCATGCCACCCGAGATGGCGCGCAGGTCGAGTTGCCCGGCCGCGCCTGGCGCCAGCTTGGCGCGCAGCAAGCGCAGGTTCTTCTTGCCGGCGAAAACCTGCAAGGCTTCCGGCGTGTAGTCGGGCGCCACCACACATTCCAGGAAACCCTCGCCCATCATGCGCGCCAGATCCGCGTCGGCGGTGCGATTGAAGGCCACGATGCCGCCAAAGGCAGACACCGGATCGGTTTCCTTGGCCAGGCGGAAGGCTTCGTTGATGCCTTTTTCCGAAACCGCGATGCCGCAAGGGTTGGTGTGCTTGATGATGCACGCCGCGGGGGTTTCGAATTCCGCGCACAGCTTCATGGCGGCGTCGAGGTCGAGCAGGTTGTTATAGGAAAGCTCTTTGCCCTGCAAGACTTCGGCCTTGGCCAGCGACATCCCGGACGGCGCATCCCACGAATAGAAGGCGGCCTTCTGGTGCGGGTTCTCGCCGTAGCGGAGCACGCGCTCCAGGTGCAGCGACGGGTGCATGGTGGCGGGAAAATCCGCGGCCACGCTGCCGTCGTCCGCCAGACGGCCCAGGTGGCTGGCGATGGCGCCGTCGTAGGCGGCGGTGTGGGAAAAAGCCTTGCGGCAAAGCTCGAAGCGCAGCGCAGGCGAGACCTCGCCTTTGCTTTCGATCTCACCCAGCACGCGGTCGTAGTCCTTGGGATCGACCACCACGGCCACCCGTTCGTGGTTCTTGGCCGCCGAGCGCACCATGGCCGGGCCGCCGATGTCGATGTTCTCGATGACTTCCTCGAAGGCCGCTCCGCGCGCCACGGTTTCGCGAAATGGATACAGATTCACCACCACCAGATCGATGCGATGGATCTTGTGCTCCTTCATCTGCTTCTCGTGCCCGGGCGTGGGCCGGCCGAGGATGCCGCCGTGTACGAGCGGGTGCAGGGTTTTCACCCGGCCGTCGAGCATCTCGGGAAAGCTGGTGAAGTCGCTCACGTCGCGCACCGTCAGCCCGGCCTCGCGCAGCGAGCGCGCCGTGCCTCCGGTGGACAGAATCTCGACGCCAAGTTTTGCCAACCGGCGGCCGAGATCCACGACGCCGGTCTTGTCCGAAACCGAGATGAGGGCCCGCGCTATTTTGCTCATGGCTCGGCTTTTATCACAACATCAGGCGCGCTTGGGAGACACGATGAAACCCCAACCACTGCGGCAGGTTGGGGAATCGGCGTGGCGCGCCCACGATGGGGGACACCGGCCGTGCGCAAGAGTTTTCCCTTACGTCACATATTCGTCACCACCGTCGGTCAAACTGAAAACGAGGAGGTTCCATGCATGTCATGACCGACGACAATCCTCGCCAAAGACCGAGTGAGCCCGTGCCCGGCGACCGTCAAGTGAAAAGGGTGCCACCACCCAAAGCGAAGGAGAATCCGTGGGATCGTGAACCCGCATGGCCAGGCGGAGAGCCCGACGACGACGAGGTCGTGGCAGATGGGATGTGTGACGACGACAACGATGCCCCGGCAGTCGAGCGGCCCTCTGCGCCGGCCAGGGTTCGAGAATCCTCGCTGTGGGCGGCGGCCATCGCCCGAATCCGCGCTTCGAAATCCCGCAACGACTGATAAACGGTCAGCGAGTTGGCAGCTCGCCTGAGATCACGCGCCCAGCGCGCGCGCGATGAAGTAGGTGATGGCAGCGATGACAGCGGAGGCGGGAATGGTGAAGATCCACGCCCAAAGAATCCGGCTGGCCAGGCCCCAGCGCACTCGGCCTGGGTTGGAGACAGAGCCCACGCCGACGATGGCGCCTGTGATGGTGTGGGTGGTGGAAACCGGGATGCCTAGTTGGGTCGCGATGAAGATGGCCAGCGAGCCGCCGGTCTCGGCGCAGAAGCCGCCGAACGGTCGCAGCTTGGTCAGGCGCATGCCCATGGTCTTCACGATTCGCCAGCCGCCCGCCATGGTGCCCAGGCCCATGGCCGCGTGGCAGGAGAGCACGATCCATAGCGGGAAATTCGTCGTGCTGGGGAAGGTTTTGCCCAAGAGACCTTGCGAGTAGAGCAGCACGGCTATGATTCCCATGGTTTTCTGGGCGTCGTTGCCACCGTGGTTGAGGCTAAAGGCCGAAGCGGACAGGAACTGCAAGCGACGGAACCACTTGTCCACCCGGCCTGGGGTCTGCCTGCGCAGCAGCCACGAGCATCCAATCATCAAAATTGCAGCGCCGAAATAGCCAAGCAGAGGAGAGATCAGAATGAACGCGGCGGTGGCGCCGATCTTGCCCCAGCCCAGGATGCCCAGGCCCGCCTTGGAAACGCCTGCCCCGATCAGCCCGCCCACCAGGGCGTGCGACGAGCTGGACGGCAATCCCCACCACCAGGTCAGCAGGTTCCAGGCGATGGCGCCGGCCAGCGCGCCAATGATGACCGCCATGTCCACCACGGCGGGGTCGATGATGCCTTTGCCGATGGTGCTGGCCACGTGCAACTTGAACAGGGCAAAGGCAATGAAGTTGAAGAACGCGGCCCACAGCACCGCCCGGAACGGGGTGAGCACGCGGGTGGACACGATGGTGGCGATCGAGTTGGCGGCGTCGTGGAAGCCGTTGATGAAGTCGAACGCCAGAGCGGCCACCACGACTGCGATGATGAGGACTATATGGCCGGCGGTCATGGCCGGATCGCGCCTCCGCACGCGGTACGGTCGCGCTGACCGCGTTCTCGCGGACTGGCTAGCACTACTGATTGAAATTCTCCCGTCACCCTCGGGTCTGCGGGGACCGCTGACTTTCTTGCTCCTCGGTCAGATACGTTCAGTATCATCCCTCGTCGCGCGTCGTCATCGGTCATCCTCGCTCCCGAGGGCTCGGTCCGAATTTCAACCAGTAGTGCTAGATTTTCGGTCATGTTCGGGAATCCGGTGGGTCGGCGATTGGGTCTGCTGCGTTACAAATTTGCGACGATAATGTGACAAGAAAGAGCAAACGTCTATCGACTTGCTCCCAGGCACGTGAGGTGGCGCTTGTGGCCCCAAGACCGGCGATCCGGCTGGTGTTCGGGGCCCATGCGACCAAGCCCACGTCAAGCGTCTGCGCGAGAAGCTGGGCGCAGCCGGCGACCACGTCGAGACCGTTCGCGGGGTTGGCTACCGGTTCGCGCTGGTCCTCCTCGTGGTGTCGCTGGCCGCCGGTTCGCCTTCACGGTCCCTTCCTCGGTGTAGCGGGGGGCGAGACGGGCGCCGGTTCGAGCGCGGAGCCCGTCTCGTGCAACGCCTGCATGACGTCGAGCAGACAGAACATGCCGAAGCCACGAAGCTCGATCAGGCTGCCGTAGGTCCAATCCTGGCGCTTAGGCAGGCCGGGATCCTGTTGCCGAAGGGCGTTGCTGGTGCGCGTGTGCAGCCGGTCACCGAATCGCGCAACCAGCTCCGCCGGGGAGGGTATCGGGCGGGCGAGAAACCCAGGCGGCAAGTACTCCCGATAGGCGGCGACAGGCCGAAACCCCGTCAGTGCGAAGAATTCCTCTGCGAAACGGGCCGTGTCGCGCGTGCGCTGCTCTTGGCGACTGATGGTCTTGGGGGCAATCATTCCGTACGGCTAATCAAAGAGCATCGTGGCCGCGTTCCCCGGTGCGGATGCGAATCGCGTCGACCACAGAACTGACGAACACCTTGCCATCGCCGATCTCGCCGGTGCACGCGGTGGCCTGGATTGCCTCGACGATGGGCTGAACCATGTTGTCGTCGATCACCATCTGGATGCGGACCTTGGGGGCGAAGTCCACGACGTAGGCCGAACCGAGGTAGGCATCCTTCTTGCCACCGGTGCGACCAAAGCCCCTGACCTCGGATATGGTTATTCCCTGGGCGCCCGCCTGACGCAGTCGATCCTTCAGCTCGTCGAGCTTGACCGGCTTGACGATGGCTTCAATCCTTTTCATGAGAGCGAGCATCCCCCCAAATACGTTGCCAGTGTGTTTCCTGCTGGTGAAATGTTCGAACTGGCGCGGGACGGATGGGTGCTCTCGGCAAGCAAGGACCCATCCACGCCGCCGTAGCGAAACCAGCTAGAAATAGGCCAGGAAGGCGACCAGGCCGGTGAACTGGTTCTTACGGGCCACGCCGCCCTTGTTGAACAGGTCCTGGTTGGCGAAATCCCCGCGAAACTCCAGCCGGGTCTCGAAGTGCTTGGCCACAGTCAAGCCGCCCATCAGAGTACCTTCGTAGAGCACCGCATCGCCCGCGTAGGCCGTGGCAGGCGGTGTGGCGGGGAAGCCCGCAGTGTAGGCACCGTTCTTGCTCGACACCAGCTCGAACCTTGCCGCCGCATTGAAAAGGTCGGTGAAAGCGTACTTC
>Ga0181530_10004690_pt1 | contig 14338 bp, 13 predicted proteins | sample PEATcosm2014_Bin_42_FD_119769 | JGI IMG/M metagenome (GOLD analysis project Ga0181530, IMG submission 119769) | Peatland microbial communities from MTU Mesocosm Facility, Houghton, MI, USA - PEATcosm2014_Bin10_60_metaG | ecosystem: Environmental > Terrestrial > Soil > Wetlands > Peat | place... | reverse complement strand
GCGGCATACGAGATGGGCTTGCAGGACCGGCTGCGCACGGTGCGCACGGTGGTCGGCGGCACCACGCCGCATCGCGAACTTATGCAGGTCAACCCGCTCGGCAAAATTCCCACGCTGGAGCTGCAGGACGGCTCGGTGCTGTACGATTCGCCGGTGATCTGCGAATATCTCGACACGCTGCATGACGGGCCCAAACTGTTCCCCGCAGCGTGGCCCGCGCGAGGCGTGGCGTTACGCCGGCTGGCATTGGGCGACGGCATGCTGGACGCGGCGCTGCCCTGGCTGAGCGAACGGTTCCGCCCGGCGGAGAAGCAGTCGCAACCGCACATGGATTTATGGCGCGCCAAGCTGCTGGCGAGCGTCGATGCGCTGGAGCAGGAGGCGGATGACTTAGTGCAAGGGCCGCTGACGATCGGGCATGTCGCGATCGGCGTGGCGCTCGGCTACCTGGATTTTCGTTTCGACGAGCTGCACTGGCGTAACGGTCGGCCACGACTGGCGGAATGGCATACGACGTTCAACGCACGGGAATCAGTGCGGGCAAATCCTCCGGTCGACGATCGCTGATCGCACTCAGTCTGCGTCTGCCGTTTCAAGCTGCAATTGCCCGGGATCGCGGAACTCGATCCTGTCTGCAATACCGGATTGAATCGCGGCGCGAAACACGGCGATGGCGAAGCGCGGATCCTCGACCACCGCTGCTCGGCTGCGTGCACTCCAGTTCGGAGCGTACGCGAATGTTTCGACGAGCGTATCTGCGTCCAGTGGGACTACCGCACCGGAGGTCATCACGAAGTCATCGACAGCCATCACACGACCAGCGAAAACGCTGCCGATCGGAGCGGTGGCCTCGAACCCTTCGTCCATCAACCAGTGAGTTGTTTCGCGGGCGACATCCCAAATTGCCAAACCCGCTGGTTCATGCCGGCCATCGATGCGCCACACGCCGAATCGAGAGTTCTGTGCCGCCTTCAGCATGACAGCCGAGTCGCTGCCTGGAGCGGGAGTCACGGTCCGTGCGTAGCGATCGATCCCGCGCGACCGTCCTTCGCGGGATGTGTAGAGCGCAAGGTCGAACACGAATGCCAATTCGTCAGGGCTGTCGCAAACGAACGTGTTGCCCTGGACGATCCCAAGCCGGCGCCCATAGTCGAGCATCGTAGCCCGGCTGACGAATTTCATTGCTGCATTCTGATGCTGCTTGCCGATCGCGCGTAGATGCCGGTAACGGCTGATCTTCTCCTCTCGGGTCATGGCACCCCTGCTCCGTTCGTGCGGGTCGCGCATATAGACGTCCCGCCCGAGTCGCACCCAGGCTCAGAAATAGTGCCAGAAGTTCGACGCCCGCGCCTGCTCCGGCAGCCCGTCGAACACGATCTGCCCGTTGTTCATGATCACCACCCGGTCAGCAATCTGCATCGCTGCCGCAACATTCTGCTCTACCAGGATCGCCGTCATCGCGTGCGACTTGCAGACCTCCTGCACCTGCCGAAACATCCGCTCTACCAGGTTCGGCGCCAGCCCGATCGACGGCTCGTCCAGCAACAGGCAACGCGGCGAACCGAGTATCGCCAGCGACAGCGCCAGCATCTGCTGCTGCCCGCCGCTCAGGCTGCCGGCGCGGGTGGCACGGCGCTCGGCCAGCACGGGGAACAGCCCATACACGGTGTCGATGCCGAACATCGCGCCCGCCGCGACGTTGCGGTCCGCCACAACGTCGATGTTTTCCGCCACCGTCAGATCCGGGAAAATGCCGCGCCCCTCCGGCAACAGCCGCAGCCCGCGCGCGACGCGTTCCGCCACGTCGAGCCGGTCGATGCGTTGTCCGTCGAACGTCACCGAGCCGGCGCGTGGCGGCAACAGGCCCATCACACAGCGCAACGTCGTGGTCTTGCCGGCACCGTTATGTCCGAGGAAGGCCAGGATCTGCCCCGGCTCCAAGGCGAACGACACGTCGGAAATAACCGTCTTCGCACCATAGCCCGCGGCGAGTCCGGCAAGCTGCAACAGCATCAGATCGCCCCGCCGAAATAGATTTCCGCCAGCGCCGGGTCGGCAATGATCTGCTGCGGCGACCCGCGTGCCATCAGATGCCCCTGATGCAGGAACAGCACCTCGTCGGCAATCTGCTGCACCACGCGGGTGTTGTGCTCCACCACCAGCAAGGTTTTTCCTTCCGCTTGCAGGCGGCGCAGCAACGCCATTACCGCGTCCAGCGCGCTGGCGGACAACCCCGAGGCCGGCTCGTCCAGCAGCAACAATTCCGCCCCGGTTGCCAGAACCCGTGCCACACTCAGCAGCTTCTGCTCTCCGTAGGACAGGTTGCGCACCGTCTCGCGCGCCCGATCGGCCAGCCCGACATGGTCCAGCGTGCGCAACGCATCCTCACGCCGCCGCGTCTGGCTCCGCCTGGCATGCAACGGACGGAAGATCGCGCCGAGCGGTTCCTCGGCGAATTGCCGCGGCAACGCCACCATGACGTTGTCCAGCGCGGAAAGCTCGGTGAACAGCCGCAGGTTCTGGAAGGTGCGTGCGATGCCGGCATGCACGATCGCCTGCGGCCGCAACCCGTCGAGCGACCGGCCGCGGAACGTCACATGGCCCTCGTCGGGCCGCAGGAAGCCGGTGATGGCATTGAAGATCGTCGTCTTGCCGGCACCATTCGGTCCGACCAGGCAGGTGATGCGGCCCTGCTCGATGTCGAAACTGCACGCGCGCAATGCGTGCAGACCGCCGAACCGGTGATCCAGACCAGCGGCCTGAAGATAGGCGGTCACAGCCGCTCTCCGACCAGACCTTGCGGCCGGAACAGCATGAACGCGATCAGCAGAAATCCGTAGATCAGTTGTCGCGCCGCCGCCGCGATGGTCGTCGGGATGTCCAGCATCGACAGCGCCTGCGGCATGGCAAGCAACAGGAAGGGTCCGACGATCGAGCCGGCCAGCGTGCGCGCACCGCCGACCACCACCATGGTCAGCAGCAGGATCGAGGCGTCGAGGTCGAACGACGATGGATCGATGAAGCTGAGGAACGTCGCGTACATGCCACCGGCCATGCCGGCGAAGGCACCCGCCAGCGCCGCCGCCGACACCTTCGCGCGCAGCACGTTCTTGCCTGCCGCCGCCACCGCAAGCTCGTCCTCGCGGATCGCACGCAACAACCGGCCGAACGGCGCCCGCATGATCAGCCAGAAGCAACCGCAGGCCAGCAGCAATCCGCACAGGCACAGCGCCATGAGTTGGAACGTGCTGTCGAGTTGGTAACCGAACACGTCCGGCGGCGGGATGCCCGGCAAGCCGTTGGCGCCGCCGGTGCCGGCGGTCCAGTTGGTGAACACCGCCGTTGCCAGCAACTGGATGCCGAACGAGGTCACCACGAAATAATCGCCGGACACGCGCAAGGACGGCAGCGTCACCAGGATGTTCAGCGTGATGCAGCAAACCATGGCGATCGCCAGCGCCGGCAGGAACGCCAGCGGCTCGGTTGCCATCAGGAAATGCGCGACGATATACGCGCCGACACCGAACACCGCAGCCTGCGACACGGAGAAGATGCCGACGATGCCCACCAGCAGGTTGGTGGACAGGCCCAGCATCACATAGATGGCGGCGAGCGCCAGGTAGGAGAACAGGAAGTCCATCGCTCAGCGTGCCGCTGCGAACAGGCCGGTGGGCCGGAACAGCATGAAGATGACGAAGATGAAGAAGGTGATGCCGATGCTCCACTCGCCGGGGATCACCAGCAGCGACAGGTTCTGCAACACCGCGATCGCCACCGACAGCATGAACGCGCCGGAGATGCTGCCGACGCCGCCGGCGATCATGGCGATGGTCGCGGTCAGCAGCGGCGTGATGCCGCCATAGGGCTGCAAGCCGAGATCGAGCGGCACCAGCACGCCCGGCAGCGCGACAATCGCCGAGGCGATCGCCACCACATAGATATAGACGGCGTTCGGCCGCAGCCGGGTGATCTCGGCCAGGAACGGGTTGGCTGCCACCGCGCGGATGCGCTTGCCGAGAATGGTATGATGCGCGAACCACATCACGCCGGCATAGGCGGCGAGGCTGACCACGACGGTCAGTAACTGCGTGTAGGTGACGCGGATCGTATCGAGCGACACGACGTGCTCCGCCCACGGCACGGCGAATTGGAGGATGTTCGGCGTGAAGACCGCGGCGATGATGTTCTGGATCACCGCGAGCATGCCGAGCGAGGCGATCAGCACCACCAGATGTGTGGCCCTCCGCTTGGCGAGCTGCGCGTACAGCCCGCCCTGGATCAACGCGCCCAACAGCGCGCAGGCGGCAATGGCGACCAGCAAAGCGACGATCTCCGGTGCGCCGCGGCTCACCAGCCACCAGGCGACGTAGCCGGCCATGGTGTAGACGCCGGCATGCGCGACGTGGAAGATCTTCGTCGTGGCGTAGATCAGCGAGAAGCTGACCGCGACCACACCCAGCGCGCAGCCGGTGACAAGGCCATTGATCAGCAGTTGGACAGGAAGCATGGGGTTTATGGCGTGTTTGGGGATGGAATTAGAATTCTCCCCCTCCCCTTGAGGGAGGGGGTTGGGGGGAGGGGTTGGTCGGGGGTTCGCACCGACCAACCCCTCCCCCCAACCCCCTCCCTCAAGGGGAGGGGGAGGACCTTCCTATAATCCAACATTTCATCAATCCGCGGTGAGCTGCTTGATCGTCTCGTCCTTGCCGTCCTTCATCATGTTGATGTCGATCGGCACGGTGGCGGTGTTGCTCTTGAACTCCAGCGGGATCAGCCCGTGGAACGTGCGGATTTGCAGCAGCGTGTCGCGCATCGTCTCACCGGTGATGGGCTTGCCGTCGGCCAGCACCTTGTCCAGCGTCGTCAGCAGGATCTGCGTCGCGTTGTAGTACTGGCGCACGAAGAATTCCATCGGCACACCGAACTTCTGCTGAAACGCGGCGGCCAGCTCGGGCGGCGCGTCGATACGAACCTGGGTATGCACGAACCCGGTCGACGACGGATCGGCGACGAGCGCCGGATCCTGGAGAAACGTGGTGCCCGCCACGGTGAAATGCAGATCGAGCTGGTGATATTCCTGGGCCATCTGCAACGGCGCGGCGGTGATCGAAACCAGCATGACCTGCGGCTTGGCATCGGCGAGCTTCAGCAAGGCCGGCCGGAAATCGGTCTGGCCGAACTGCGTCGGCTCCTGCGCGACGATGCTGCCGCCGGCCTTCGGGAAATACTCCAGATAGTCGTCGCGGCCGGAGATGCCGGCGGCGTCGTTCTCGAACAGGATGGCGGCCTTGGTCTTGCCTTCGCTGGCCAGGTATTTCGACAATACCCTGATCTCGTCGCCGATCGTCGGCAGCGTATTGATCAGGTAGGGCGAGGCGGTCGCCAGCTTGTCGGCCTGCGCGCCGGCATTGATCATCAACACCTTCTTGCGCGTCGCCAGCGGCGCCATCGCCAGGCTGGGACCCGAGTAGGCGGTAAAGATGACAGGCAGGTGCTCCAGGTCGGTCATCTTGTTGAAGCTCAACACCGACTGGTCGGGTTTGGCCTGGTTGTCCTCGAACTGCACTTCGATCTTGTTGCCGCGCACGCCGCCTTTGGCATTGGCCTGATCGACGGCGAACTGGATGCCGCGCATCTGCTGCGTGCCGATCAAACCGCCCGGGCCGGTCAACGGCAGGATCGCACCGAACGTTATGGTGTCCGCCGAGGCGGCGCCGCATACGAAGATCGCAGCCGCCAGCATGACAGTCACGCGGATCGCCCGGATCATGACGTTTCTCCCTTACTCCTGCTTCCGGCTTAGGCGGGGGATTCCAGCGGGTCAAGCGTGTCAGGTTGCTCGTCCCGGTGGCCTTCGCTAGCGTCGGCGCGGCGTCGGACACGAGGGATGTTGCATCGATGAGCAAGCACGTGGTGGCAACCGTTGCAGAGATTCCGCCCGGACAGCGGAAGCTGGTGACGGTGCGCGGCCGGCCGATCGCGGTATTCAACCTGGGGGGCGAGTTCTTCGGCCTGTTCAACCGTTGCCCGCACCAGGGCGGGCCGATGTGCGAGGGTGTCCTCACCGGACTGATCGAATCCGACGATCCCGGCCGCTACCGGTATTCGCGGGCCGGCGAGATTCTGCGTTGCCCGTGGCACGGCTGGGAATTCGACGTGCGCACCGGCCAGTCGTTCTGCGACCCGTCGAAGATCAGCGTGCGCAGCTACCCGGTGGAAGTCGCGCCAGGCCAGCGCGTCGTGCAGGGGCCTTATGTGGCCGAGACGCTGCCGGTCACGGTGGAAGAACAATACGTGGTCGTCGACGTGTAGGCGGCGCGGCGCGCCGACCAAGCGACTCGCCGGCTTTACCGGATGCTAACCTTGCCGGCCGTCTAATCTCCGCCGTGCGGGGACAGGTGGCCGGCGTGAGCGGATCACAGGGCGAACTGGGCGAACTGGTGCGGGCGGTGGTGCAGGCCGAACTCGGCATCGCCATCGACGGACTGCGGCAGTTCGTTGACCGCCGCATCACCGAGCTGTCGGTGGAGATCCATGGCACCGCGCAATTGCTCGATTTCAGCGAGGCCAACCTGTCCGGTCAGCTCTCCCGCATCCAGCAGGAGATCGGGCGGGTGGTCGCGGCGCCAGCTTTCGAGACGCGAACCAGCGGCCTGGAGCTGGAGGCGGTGGTGCAGGCGACCGAGCAAGCCGCCAACCAGATCATGGAGGCGGCCGAGGCGATCGGCACCTGGATCGAGCAAGCGCGGGAGGATCCGGCGGCGATCGAGGCGATCACCGAGCGGCTCAATGCAATATTCGAGGCGTGCACCTTCCAGGACCTCACCGGTCAGCGCATCCGCCGGGCGATCGAGCATTTGCAGCGGGTGGAGGAGATGCTGGGTGGACTGGCGCCGCGTGCGCAGGACGTGCCGCAGACCGGATCCGAGGCGACACAGGCGGGGGAGCAGAACCCCGATCTCGCGCAGTCCGAGGTGGACCGGCTGTTCGGTTAGGCGACGCCCAGGGATAAACGAGTCATCTTGTGACGCGCCCGACCGGCCTCACCGCCATGACGAATTGGGCGGGATCCGTGCGTTATCTGGTGCGGCAATTGTTGGGCGTCGCCTTAAGGCATTTTCGGCCTGGCTGGAAACGTTGGCCTTCGCCACGCCGCACCGCGCGATAACACCGCCGCGTCGCTTGCAGCCGCAGCGGCGATGCTCTGGCAGTGCAGGTGCGGCAAAATCATGATCGCATCATCGCAATTTCGACGTATTTGGCCGATCGAGCGGCGGCGTTCAATATTACGAAGAATACGCGGATCACCCGTCCGTGTGACTGCGTGCAACCATTGTAAAATACTTGAAATAGCTTGGATCTTCGCACGCGTGTGATGCCGCGCCGAGAGGCGTGGGCCTCTCAATCGCTCCGGCCGCACCTACATTGGTTCGCAGCATGCTTGCTCAACCAACCCTGCCCAACCACCCCTTGTGCATTTGTTGTGGGGCCAATGCGGGAAACTACGTAATGCCCAGTCGGCCTGCCGTTGACCTATGTCATCGCCTGGCGACACGCCAACGGGTAATTGACGATCGCCGCCGGATGCACGGAGCCAATGCTGTTCACCACAACGGAAGCTGCCATGTCTCTTGATGCAATTTCCAACGTCCTGCCATTCCCGCCCCATCATTTGTCGCGGCGGGATCGCGCCCTGATCGGCGAATGGCGGTTGAACGCCACGCCGCTCGGTGTCGCCGGCGTGGCGGTGCGGGACGACATGCCCGACGACCATGCGCAACCGATCGCCGATCGGATCACGATCCAGTTCAAGCGCGGCGTTGCCGACGGACATTTCGTCGTGATCCAGCGCGCCCATGGCGAACGGGAATGGGTCACCTTGCTGCTCCGCGTCGAGCCGGATGGCACGATGACCTTGCCGATCGGGTCCGGTGCGGCGGTTCGTCGGGACGGAACTCTGCGGGAAGCGTTGAACGCCGTGCGGCCGGTGTTGCCGGGTGAGGATTGCCGGCTGTTCGACTATCAGGCCGCGGCCCGGTCCGCGCGCGCGCGGCACGGTGCCGCCCGTATGTAGGACGGAGAAGTCCGGCGCATTCCGCCGCTCGGATGGCGCAACGCGCCGGGCTTTTCCGCCCTACGCCGTCCCGCAGTCGCGCCGTCCCGCCGTCCGGCGAGATACGCCGTCACGCCGCCCGGGTCAGCCGCTTGACGAACGCCGATAGCCGGTGGCGGCGCAGTTCGCTGCGCGCCTTGGCGTCCGTCGTCATGTAGTTGAGCTGCAGGCTATAGCGCTGGCCGGTAAACACCTTGTGGCCGTGCCAGGACTGCGCGGTATTCGGAAACACCAGCAACGTGCCGTTCACCGGCGGCACCTCCACGGCATAGTCCTCCAGGTCGGCGGGGCCACGCAGCAGGCGCAGGCAACCGTCGTGCTGGCTCCAGGAATCGGCCGCCGGATTCAGATACAGCAGAACCGTCACGCGCTTGGCGGTGGAATCGCAGTGGATCTGGCCGTCGCGCTCGGTGGTCCAGGCGCGCAGCGTCAGCATGGTGGGCGACTCCGACAGGGCCAGCCCGAACTTCTCGGCAATCTCCTGGCGCAGCCTGTCACCCTCGAGTTCGGCCATCAATGACTGCGCAACCGGACCCAGCTTCACGCCAGTCACCGGGAACGAGCCGCGCTTGCCCAATGGCGGCAGGTCGTCGACCACGGCGCGCAACGCGGCCGGTGGCACGAAATGCGGCACCACGACATGCGGGAACGGGTCGTCCGCCACCGGTGTGGCGCGGAAGGCGGCGTAGTCGAGCAGGGTCATGCGGTCTCCTGATGCGCGTGGCGTGGCAGCAGCGCCTCGGCGAGGTCGATGAGGTCGTCGGGCCAGTACTCTTCCGGGCGTGGGCGCGCCACCCCCAATCCGGCGTCCGGACGACAGGTGAGCACCGGCAGGGACCAGCGGACCGGCCAGGCGTTGCGGCCCTGCGCGGCACCCAGCAGGGCGCCGGCGATCGCGGCATTGGTGTCGGTATCGCCGCCGGCGCCGACCGTGCGGACCAGCGCCTCGACCGGGTCCGAGGTGACGGCCAGGTGGAAGAACGCGTTGCCTAGCGCGGTCAGCACCCAGCCCATCTGATGATGGAAATCGGCCGGAGGCATCCCGCCGGCGGCCTGGTCCAGGGTCGCCACCACCGTTTCTCCACCCGCGCCGGCGCCGACCGCAACGGCCCGCGCGGTTTGCTGCATGGAAGCCCGGTCGCCACCGGCGATGCCGGCCGCGATCGCCGCGGCGTAGGCACCACAGGCGGTCATGCAGACCGGGTGCGGGTGGCTCAGCGTCGAGTCTACCATGGCCGCGGCTGCCGCCGCTTCCGGGCTGCCGGCCCAGACCCCGATGGGCGCGACCCGCATCAGCGACCCATTGGCCTCGCTGGTGCGGTCCGCCGCTGCTCTTGCAGCCTCGGCCTTGCCCGCCGGCGCCCGCGCCGCAGCGCCCAGCGCGCGCGCGGTGGTGCGGCCGCAGTCGAATGGTGAGGACGCGAACCAACGTCCATAGGCCTCGGCCGCCGCCTCCGCGTCGTAGAACGACCGCCCGACCAGCGTGCGCGCCAAGGCCAGGGCGAGTTCCGAATCGTCGGTCGGCTGGCCGGCGATGGTGTTCCACGTCCCGCCGTCGCGCAGGTCGCACACCCCGGCGGGATACGCCCGGGCGATCGCGGCAGCCGACTTGAACTCCACCAGCGAGCCCAGTGCGTCGCCGATCGTCTGCCCGAGCAAACAGCCGACCGCGCGGTCGAGCGTCACGGCCTCAGGCGCGCGCGGCCAGGCCAGTGTTACGCGGGGCTCCCGCCGTGGCTCCGTGCTGCCGCGCCAAATGCGGGCGCGCAGCGTCGCCACCGCCGCCGGCGCCCCGCCGAAACACGCCGACGGCCGGCTTTCCCCCAGCGCGGAGTAGGTGACGGGCACGCCATCCTCGGCCAGCAGCACACCCCCGGCGGCCAGCAGCAGCGCATGGCCCGCGACCACGTCGAGCGCATTCACCGGTCGCAGCGTCAGCGTCGCGATGCCATCGCCGACCGCCACCCGCGCCAGCCGGTAGGCGATCGACGGCAGCGGCATGAACCGTCCCGGCGCCGCCGCGCTGCCGTGCCAGACCGGCCGCTGCCAGGCGCCGTGGTTCAGGAACACCACGTCGCCCGCCGCCAGGGTCTTCCCCCGCAGGTCGATCGCCACCGGCCGGCCGTTGCGGGTGATTTCCCCGCCCTCGGCCCAGGCGATCAGGTCCCGCCCGCGATCCGGGCTCAGCGGGGCGAACACCACGCCGAGCACCGGTTGTTCCCCCCGCAGCAAGGCTACCGAGACGGCGCTGCCGCGGCGGCCCTCCAGGAAGGCTCGGGTGCCGTCATGCGGATCGACCACCCAGCAGAACCCGTTGGCCGGCGCCTCCAGGACGCCGGCTTCCTCGCCGACGAAGCGGGCGGGCAGCAGGCCGGTCAGCCGGTCGCGCAGGAACAACTCGATTTCGTGATCCACCGGCGCGGTTACGTTGTCGGAGAAGCGCGGGCCGCCGGGGCGGCAGAATTCCGCCGCGACCATCCGTCCGGCGGTTTCCACCGCCTCGATGACGGCCGGCAGGATGGCACGCGGGGTGGGGGTCACGTTGGCTCCTTTTGGCATGGCGGTCCGCGGCGTGGCGGAAGGCGCTACGCTTTTCCACCCTGCGGTCAGGCTACGGGTCAGGCCGGGGCAATCTAGGCGGGCGCGTCCGGACGCGCTATCTGCGGCGCCTCGTGATGGATGCGCCCCCGAACCCCGCGATGCGTGGCCCGCTGCCGGCCTATCGGGCCAAAGTGGCAGCGGGCGAATTGGCACCGGACGCCGCGCAGCAACTGGCGGCGGAGCGGCTACAGACGCTATGGGCCAGGCTGCGCGGCTACGATCCCCCGCCACGCCCGGCCAACGGGGGCGGCTTGCTCGGCCGGCTGTTGCGCCGCAAAACCACCGACGAAGGGGGCGAGGACCGGCCGGACGGGCTCTACCTCGTTGGCGAGGTGGGCCGCGGCAAATCCATGCTGATGGATCTGTTCTTCGCCGCCGCCGACGTGCCGCGCAAGCAGCGCATCCATTTCCATCGCTTCATGCAGAACGTGCACATGCGCTTCCACGCGTTCAAGCGCGCGCATCCGGAGATCGAGGACCCGATCCCGCCGCTCGCCGACTCGATCGCCACCGAGGCCGCGCTGCTGTGCTTCGACGAGTTCCAGGTGAACGACATCGCCGACGCGATGATCCTCGGCCGGCTGTTCCAGGCGCTGTTCGAGCGCGGGGTGATCGTGGTGGCGACGTCGAACACCGCGCCGGACGATCTGTTCAAGGGCCAGCCGGGGCGCGATGCGTTCCTGCCGTTCATCGCGCTGATCAAGCAGAAGCTGGACGTGCTGATGATGGATGCCGGGCGGGATTTTCGCCGTGCCCGGCTGCGCGGCATGCGCACCTGGCACGTGCCGGCCGATGCGCGCGCCGACCGGGCGCTGGACGCCGCGTTCGCCGAACTCACCGGCAACGCGCCGGCGCGGCCGCAGACGCTGACGGTGATGGGGCGCAAGCTGGTCGTGCCGCTCGCCGCCGAAGGCGTGGCGCGGTTCGATTTTTCCGCCTTGTGCGCCACCGCCCTGGGTGCCGGCGACTACCTGGCGCTGGCGACGCATTTTCATACGCTGATCCTGGACGCCATCCCGCGCCTGTCGCCGGACAATTACGACGTGGCGCGCCGGTTCATCGTGCTGATCGATACGCTGTACGACCACCGGGTGAAGCTGGTGGCCTCGGCGGCGGCGCTGCCCGACCAACTGTATCGGCGGGGGGAAAATGCGCAAATGTTCGAGCGTACCGCGTCGCGCCTCGACGAGATGCAAAGCCAGGACTGGCTGGCGCTGCCGCATCTGACGTGACCATAGTTCCCCGCTCCTGCTCGGCGGGAGAGGGTAGGGTGAGGCTCGACGGGAAGGGAAACGCCATGCTGAATCGCCGCAGCTTCCTTGCCGGCACTGCCGCCGCACTCGCACTGCCGGCCATCGTGCGCGCCGAGGCCACGCGCGTGCTGAAATTCATTCCGCAATCAGACCTGACGGTGATCGACCCGATCTGGTCCACCACCTATCTCGCGCGTAACCACGGCTACATGGTGTTCGATACGCTGTTCGGCATGGACAGCGCCTATCGCATCCAGCCGCAGATGCTGGCCGCGGCGGTGACCGACAGCGACGGCCGGCAGTGGACCCTGACATTGCGCGATGGACTGGTGTTCCACGACGGCGAACCGGTGCGGGCGCGCGACTGCGTCGCCTCGATCCGGCGCTGGGCGGCACGCGACGCGCTGGGCGGAACACTGATGGCGACGACCGACGAACTTGCCGCGCCGGACGATCGCACCATCCGCTTTCGGCTGAACAAGCCGTTCCCGCGGCTGCCCTATGCGCTCGGCAAGACCTCCACGCCGATGTGCGCGATGATGCCGGAGCGCCTGGCGGCAACCGATCCGTTCAAGCAGGTGACCGACATGGTCGGCAGCGGCCCGTACCGTTTCAAGGCGGACGAGCGCGTCTCCGGCTCCCGCGCGGTGTACGAGCGGTTTGCGGGTTACGTGCCGCGCGACGGCAAGGATGCGGGGTGGACCGCCGGGCCGAAAGTCGCGGGGTTCGACCGGGTGGAGTGGATCACCATTCCGGACGACGGCACCGCGGCCGGCGCGTTGCAGGCGGGCGAGGTGGACTGGTGGGAGCTGCCAACCGACGACCTGATGCCGGCGCTGCACCGGGCGGGTCACATTCGGGTGGAGATCAAGGATCCGACCGGCGTGATGGGCTTCCTGAAAATGAACTGTCTCCACCCGCCGTTCGACAATGCGGCCATCCGCCGCGCGCTGTTGGGTGCCGTGGTACAGCAGGATTTCGTCACCGCGATTGCCGGCACCGATCCGAAGATGTGGCGCACCGGCGTCGGCGTGTTCTGTCCCGGCACCGACCTCGCGACCGATGTTGGCATGGAAGTGCTGAACGGGCCGCGCGATCTTGCTCGCGTGAAGCAGGACATTCTGGCCGCCGGCTACAAGGGCGAGACGACGGCGCTGATGGTCGCCACCGATACGAATTATCGCAAGGCGATGGGTGATGTCGGCGCGGCGATGATGCGCTCGGTCGGGTTGACCGTGGACTACCAGGCGGTGGACTGGGGCACCGCCGTGCAGCGGCGCGAGAACAAGGCGCCGGTGGAGAAGGGCGGCTGGAGCGGCCTGTTCACCACATTGTCCGGCCTCGATTTGCAGGTCCCGTCCGGACACGCGTTCCGCGCCAATGGCGAAAAGGCGTGGTTCGGCTGGGTCAGCAGCCCGCGCATCGAGGAACTGCGCGCCGCCTGGCTGGATGCCGTCGATCTGCCGACCGAGCAACGCATCGCCGCGGACATTCAGCGCCAGTGGTGGATTGACGTTCCGCATATTCCGATCGGCCAGTGGTTCCAACCGACGGCCTATCGCGACACATTGACGGGAATGGCGGATGGGTTTCCCATCTTCTGGGGAGTCCGGCGCGCAGCCTGATTCCTGCCGGTGCGTAAGCAGGAGACCTGAACCGCCGGCGCATGATTGCGCCACGCAAACACGACTCTCGGGAGGAAACAAGAACAATGAGTGCGACGACGTCGACGCCTGCCGCGCTGATCACGGCGCGGCTCGACCGGCTGCCGGCCACGCGGCACATCTGGGTGATGGTGCTGCTGATGGCGCTTGGCGGCTGCTTCGAAACTTACGATATTTTCTTCACCGCCTATGTCGCGCCGGGCCTGTTCAAGGCGGGAATCTTCACCCCCACCACGGTCTCGTTCTTCGGCCTGACCGGGCTGGCGAGCTTTATCGCCGCACTGTTCCTGGGGCTGTTCATCGGCACCATCGCCGTGTCCTACATCGCCGACCGCTTCGGCCGCCGTACCATCTTCGTCTTCGCCCTGCTGTGGTATTGCGCGGCCACGGCCATCCTGGCGTTCCAGAGCACGGCGGGAGCGCTGAACTTCTGGCGCTTCATCGCGGGTATCGGCATCGGCGTCGAGTTGGTGACGATCGACGCCTATCTCTCCGAAATCGTGCCCAAGAGCATTCGCGGCAAAGCCTTCGCATTCCAGCAGGGCATCGGCTTCGCGTCGGTGCCGATCGTGGCGTTCCTCGCCTGGATGTTGGTGCCGATTGCCCCGCTTGGCTTCGATGGCTGGCGCTGGGTGGTGCTGATCGGCTCGGCCGGCGCGATCGTCATCTGGTTCTTGCGGCTCGGCCTGCCGGAATCGCCGCGCTGG
>Ga0181530_10004686_pt1 | contig 14343 bp, 10 predicted proteins | sample PEATcosm2014_Bin_42_FD_119769 | JGI IMG/M metagenome (GOLD analysis project Ga0181530, IMG submission 119769) | Peatland microbial communities from MTU Mesocosm Facility, Houghton, MI, USA - PEATcosm2014_Bin10_60_metaG | ecosystem: Environmental > Terrestrial > Soil > Wetlands > Peat | place... | reverse complement strand
TGCTTACGAAAAGATTTCACGGCGCTTCTACGAGCATCCGGATCAGTTCGCAGACGCGTTTGCGCGGGCGTGGTTCAAGCTGACGCACCGCGACATGGGGCCGATCTCGCGGTACCTTGGCCCGCTCGTTCCGAAGGAGCCTCAGCTGTGGCAAGACCCTGTTCCGGCCGCGGATCACAAATTGGTCGGGGAGAAGGAGATTGCTGCACTGAAGGCGAAGATCCTCGAATCCGGACTGTCGATCTCCCAACTGGTTACGACTGCCTGGGCATCGGCGGCGTCGTTCCGTGGCTCCGACAAGCGGGGTGGGGCGAACGGGGCGCGCATTCGGCTCGCGCCGCAAAAGGATTGGGAAGTGAACCAGCCGGCCGCACTGGCGAAGGTTCTCAAGAAACTGGAGGCGATCCAAAAGGAGTTCAACAGCTCGCAATCCAATGGAAACAAGTCCAACGGGAGCAAAGGCGGGAAAAAGGGGAAGAAGGTCTCGCTGGCCGACCTGATCGTGCTGGGCGGCTGCGCAGCCGTCGAGGAAGCTGCGAAAAGGGCCGGGCACAAAGTGAAGATTCCATTTTCGCCAGGGCGCACGGATGCTTCGCAGAAGCAGACCGACGTGCACTCATTCGCCGTAATGGAGCCCATCGCGGACGGGTTCCGCAACTATCTCCGAAGCGGAGAGACATTGCCGGCTGAGGAGTTGCTGGTGGATCGAGCGCAGTTGTTGACGCTGACTGCCCCCGAGATGACGGTTCTGGTCGGCGGCATGCGCGCCCTGAATGCGAACTTCGGGCAGGCCAAACACGGCGTCTTCACCAACCGGCCCGAGGCTCTGACGAATGATTTCTTCGTCAATCTGCTCGACATGAATACGAAGTGGCAGGCCTCCGCTACGTCCGAAGGCGTGTTTGAGGGGCGCGATCGGGCGACGGACAAAATCAAGTGGACCGGCACGCGCGTCGATCTGGTGTTCGGTTCGAACTCGCAGCTGCGGGCAATCGCGGAGGTCTATGGATCTGACGACTCGAAAGAGGCGTTTGTGAAGGACTTCGCGGCGGCGTGGAGCAAGGTAATGAACCTTGATCGCTACGACCTTGCCTAAGCTCGGGAAAAAGGAAATCTGCCAACTTCGTGCAGGTGCGGTTGTCTGGACCGGCTAAACCGAAGTCGTCGCTTTTCGTGGCTCGCGGGGGCGCATCGCGCCCCCCATGCCGCTCTTATCAATGGGCGCACAGTTTCATACGGACCGAGTTTCTTGCCGGGAGAGAGCGCCATATGCGCGTCAGAGCGAAGTTTTCCGATCAGATTGGGGATAAGTTCCAGGCTACGGGCAGACCGAAAGTAATCCAACTTCCCACAACCAGTACGTTCCGATGACACCCGATCTAGAGCCGCAGAATCGCTATTGGTATTCAAGCAGCCCGATTGGGCCAGGACACAACTCTGCTACTCCTTCATGATTCCGTACAGGAAGCGCGGTGACAGTTTAGCTCCGGTTCGTTCGGCGATAGCCAATGTGAGTGCCTGAGGAACCAAGACAGACGTGAGGCCTTCCCATGGTTCCGAAACGGAGTCGATCTTTATTGGCAAGAGTCTCTCGGAGCGTTGACGTTCCACGGTCTCAACGAGGATGACTCTTCCTCCCCGCGCCAAACAATCCTGCGCGAGAGAAACTCCGAGACTTGCAGCTCTGCCCAAGGCCAGGATTATGGCGAGGTGAGACTCGTTGACGTCGAGCAGAGGTCCGTGACGAAAACCCCCGCCCGAGTGAGGGGCGGCGCGCCGGCCGGTCATTTCGCGGATACACAATGCGCCCATGATGGCGCCACCATAAGCGGGGCCACGTCCGATCACCTCGATGTCAGCCGCGCCTCGACAGAATTCTTCCATGTCGTTTCGCAGACGGAATACGTGATCCAGAGTGGCAGGGTACGACCGGAGCAGCCGCTCGGCATCTTCCTGCCAAGCGCGTCCCAATATGTGTGAAGCAATGACGATGCATGCCGCGGTAGCGTTGGTATAAGTTTTGGTGGCGTTGCCGTACTCTGGCCCCGCCAGGATGGGGAGTCTGTTCTGGACCGATGACCAACATGTGCTCCTGTCATTGTTGCAAAGCAGGGCAATCGGCCTGTGCACTCCCATCCGGCACAGGTGCACCAGTTCTGCGCTTTCTCCGGAAGTAGTCACCAATAAAGACAGGACAACCTGCTCCCACGCACTCGAATAGTGCAACCACTCTCCCGCATCCACTGTGAAGGAAGATCGGCCGTTCGACTGCAGATACGAAGATCCGGTGATTGAAGAACAATAAGAGGCGCCAGCTCCGATGAAAAGGATCGGTCCCGGCGATAACGACATCTTTCGCAGTTTATCGAGTTCCTCTCTGATCACCGGATCTGCCTGGTAAGCGTTCAGCAAGGATGCCAAACGCTTGGGTTGCTCACGACACTCCATCTCATAGATCGAGTTCATGCTCCGCGTGAGGAGTTCCCTCTGAGGCTCTACACCGGCAATCCAGCGTGACCCAGTGCCGTTCTTGTCTTCCATTGTTCTCCGCCACGAAGTTACAACAGATGTTTTTAATGAATCATTATAAACTTGGAGATATGATCGGAGCGAGGTGACCCTGTGGCCGATACCGGCTCATCATCAGCGCCGCACGTCAATCGCGGCTTTATCCTGCGCGTGTCGTCGATCGCCGCCCTTGGCGGCGTGTTGTACGGCTATGACATGGGCATCATTGCTGCCGCAGAGATCTTCGTCAAACGCAGCTTTGCCCTCTCAACCGTAGTTGAGGAGCTGGTCGTGAGCATCGTCTTAATCGGAGCCATGATCGGGGCGATTGTCGGAGGAGCGGTGGCCGACCAGATCGGCCGCCGCGCAACGCTGGTATGGGCCGCGGGTATCTTCATCATCGGTTCGCTGCTGGCTCCACTGGCGACGAGTGCGGCGGTACTGATTGTGGCGCGCGCCATTATCGGTCTGGGGATCGGTTTCACATCTGTGACCGCGCCGGTGTATGTTTCCGAACTGGCGCCGCCGCAGTCGCGCGGCATGCTCATCGGGTTGTACCAGTTCGCCTTGACAGTGGGGATCGCTCTGGCAGATCTCGTCGGCTATCTGTTGGCCGCAGAACAGGCTTGGAGACTGATGTTTGGCCTCGCGGTAGTGCCAACCGTTTTCTTCCTGATGGTGATTCTGACCGTACCAGAAAGTCCACGCTGGCTTTTCGCACATGCCCGGGAGAAGGATGCGGAGACGGTGCTGCTCAGCTATACGGACGCATATGGGGCACGGCAGTTTCTGGCGGACATTCAAGAAGGATTGAGGACACCCGTAGAGCAAAAATGGAGCGCGCTCTGGAGTCCGGCGGTACGCGGTTCGCTCTTCGTTGCAGTGGGATTGACGGTGCTGCAACAAGTCACAGGAATTAACACGATCATCTACTACGGCCCGCGGATATTTGCGCTGGCAGGGAGCGCGTCGCACAGCAGCGCCATCTTTGCGACGCTGCTGGTGGCCATCGTGAACGTTATTGCGACGGTGGTGGGGATTACACTGGTCGACCGCCTCGGGCGGAAGCCGTTGCTCTATGCCGGGGTCAGCGGAATGACGGTCGCACTTTTTTCGCTTTCGTATGCCTTCAGCCACAACGCGGCACTGGGCTCGTCGATGGGGATGATTGCGATTGCCTGCCTCATGGTTTACATCGCCTGTTTCGCATTCAGCCTTGGGGCGATCGCCTGGATCCTGGTGGCTGAAGTTTTTCCATTGCGCGTCCGCGGGAGAGGAGTTGCGGCCGCGACACTGGGTTCAGGCATCTCCAACTTTGCGGTCTCGTTTACATTCTTGTCGCTCATCAATGCAATCGGCAGCGCTCACACGTTTGCCATCTTTGGAACGCTGTGCATTGTGACGCTGGTATTCGTTCGATTTGCGGTACCGGAAACGTGCGGACGGGACTTGGAGAGCATCAGCCTTGGCGAAGCGTAGTCGAGGCTCAGCGCAACCGCGGGCGAGGGGAGCCAAGAATCTGTGCAGGGAGTCGTGCTAAGAGTGTGCTTTCAGTCCGTCCGGCAGTCCAGCGTATCCAGCGCCAGCCGAATCGCCCCCATCAACTGAGCATCGTGGCCAAGGCTGCTGATGATGAGGTTGGGCCGTGCGGGCTCGCTGTGTCGTTGCAAAACTGCCTCCGTGGCGTCGTACAACGCTCTGTTCATGCCGACGCCTCCACCCAAGACGAACAACGAAGCATTCAGGACGAGTGAGATGTTGTACACGGCATAGGCCAGCACTTGCGCCGAGCGGTCCAGAATGACCTTTGCTCGCGGATCTCCAGTGAGGGCAAGGTCGAAGACTTCTGTAGCCGTGAGATGATTCGAATGTGCGCCGGTCTTGTTCGCCTCCAGCCACTGCTGCCGGATGCCATCGCCGCCAATGGTGCTCTCCAGCGAACCTGGTGAGCCGCGTTGCGCAACTTGCTCCGAAGTGCCGGGAACGTACATATACCCGACTTCTCCGGCCGTGCAGTTGGCACCTCGGATAAGAGTGCCGTTCGCAAAAACTCCAGCGGCGATTCCGGTACCAATCGCCAGAAAGACAAAATTGGAAATCCCGCGCGCGACCCCCATCCAGTGCTCTCCGAGGGCTGCCATTCTCACGTCATTCTCCACCGCGGCAGGAATGTGGAAGGCAGATTCAAGCAGGCTCTGAAAAGGCACATCCCTCCACCCTCTTAAATAGGACGTGGCTGCAACTACTCCCGCCTCCCTGTCTGTGATGCCGGGAGCGCCAGCGGCAATCGCTGCCAGCGAGGCGCGCGATGCCGAAGATTTCCTCAGCAGAGAGTCAATGCCTTTTTCAATCTGCGCGATAACCATCGCGGGAGAAGATGTCTCCCTGGTCGATGCGGACCATTTGCCCAACACAGTTCCGCGTAAGTCCGCGAGAGCAACTCGCAGGTTGCTTCCTCCAATGTCCGCTCCAACGACCAGTCTGTGATTCTCATCGATGCGCCCGGTTCCCGATCGTCGGCGGCGCATAGGCCTTCCGTGAGGAGCGTCTTGCGTGAAAGGCGGGACGGGATGTTTGCCAGCCGAGGATTTCATTAGCCCAAGCGAATCGCAGTTAACAAGTCCATCCAACACAGCAGGGTTGCGACAAGGCCGATTACCTCCGGCTCTCAATTGCGCAGAACGCTGTTGGCGCGCGGCTATGGGGCTTGGGGCCGCGGGATCATCTCCATCGCCCACACCGCCGCGGGCCTCATGTACATAGACGCGCGGAAATTTCCGTCGACGTCCCAAGCTTCGGGAGTCCGGAACCAGTATCCCTTGCTCTCGTAGATTACGTGGTATAGGCCCCAGGCTGTGTGATACGCCTCCTCCTTCATCCCTTCGCTGAGCAACAGGGCCGCGAAACCGAAACTGGTCCCCACCCAGACTTCCGGGGCCTGCTCGTTCTCGAGAATGATCGATCCATCTGCCGTCATGCCATTCGCGGCCCCCATCTCACCGCCGCCAAACTTCATAACGTTAAATTCGAAGATCTTCTTAGCTGCCGCCACCTGCATTTCGTGGGGCACAAGATCCCCCAGGCCAGTCATGTTGGCGTACCATTGTCCGGCGAGTTGATCTGCTTGTACGCTGTCGCGATACTCGCTCCCGGTGTCGTAGCGAAAGTATTTTCCGTTCCACAGTCGGTCGATGTAACTCTTCTGAGCTTTCAAAAAGAGTTGATGGTATCCCTCCGCGACGTTGCTCTGACCGAGAATGCGCGCCATTTCTTCAGAGGCGCGGACCGCCGCCAGCCACAAACCACCACAATACGCGCTCACCCCTCGTACAACCCACGAGTCGTAGGTCTGATCAGGATATCCGGCATTTTCGGGAATTCCGCTGCCGTGATCGAACTGACGCAAATAGGCGACGGCTTCTTTCACTGCCGGAAAAGTCTCACGCAAGAACGCTACGTCGTTTCTGCCGGTTAGGACATAGTCGCGATAGACCATCAGAATGAATTTCGAATTCAAATCCTTCCAGTCGTTTGTGTCCTGCCATCCGGGTTCGTTGACCGCAAAGAAGGGATCGCCCTCGGGCACGCCGAGATCGTGCGGAACGGCGCCCTTCTTTTTCCGCATGTGCAGACTAGGTTCGCCCGTTTGTTGAGACTTCCACACCCATTGCCCTTTTTCCGGCCACTCCCGCGAAACCGTGGCGGCGAACTGCTGCAGGACCTGTTTATCGATGTCAGGCCAGAACTTCAACAATGGCATCGAACCGTAGAAGCGCACATCGAGGGTTCCGTAGTAGGCGTAGTCAAAACACTCGAGGAGCGCGAACGAGGCCGCGTTGTTCTTTGGGGAACCAACCGGACGGCCCCAGAATGTGCCTCCATCCGTCAATACATACAACTCGTTGAAGAGCATGCCCCGATACCAGAGCGGCCTGGTTTCATCATTGATATAAGGAGATTGCCATGCATCGATGGCAGCACTCCAGGCTGAGGCATTCTGTAATCCATCCCGCGCGATAGCCCAGGCGTTGTTGCCGGTTGCGCCATAGAAGTCGGTGTAGCGCCGGTTCCATTCGCGTCCCTCGCCAAATTGCACGACCGGGAAGTCCCAGGCGATCACCATCGGGACCACCTTCTTCTCTCCGGGCTGAAGAGTAAAGCGGACTGCGATGGCACCTGCCAGTTTTTCGCCGTCGCTGACCCACGAAACTTCGCTATTCGCCAAGCGCCCGTCTCTCTCGAAACGGCTCCAAATCGCGTTTCCATCACCTTCGGCCGGAAATGTAGCATGATAGCTGACCTCGACGCCCGGAGACTCCAGCGCGGCGATGGCAAATTGGCCGTCAACCTCGCGCGGTTCGGTCCCCGCGCGCTTGCGATCAAAGATGATCCTCTTCATGACTCCTGAAGGGAGTTTCTCGCTCGCAAAGCGGTTGTGATTGCCTTGGTTCGGCGCCCCCTGAAAATCTCGAGTGAATGTGCGAAACCAGCCGACCATGTTCGTCCAGGACAAAAGAATGGAAACTGTGACGGCTTTGTCCGTTGGATTTTCGGCGTGCCAGCGATACAACGCAACCGGATAGCTGGACTCGCGATAATTATCGGGCAGCACCGGCGAAAACTGTTCAAGCACAACATGTGCCGGAAACTGATCCCACTTGTAGTCGTACCAGGACTTTGGATAGAGCGCGGCGTATTCGCCGGCGCCAACTGGATAGTCCCACTGCCAACTGCTGAGCGTTTTATCCGATGGATGATCTGTCATCAAAACACGAGCCGTGCCCTGCCGCTCACCCTCGGCCTGCTGAAACATCGCGAACTGGTTGGCATAAACAGGGGCGTATTTGTGAACGCCCGCCTTGATGTGCCAGCGGGCAAAGTCGCCTCGGTAGCTTCTGGAAAAGGTCCCAGAGCCGAATCCGCCGACCGGCGCGCCCTGCCAATAGCCGTCGTCGATATTGCCTGGGACTCGCGTGACTCCCGGCTTGTCGAGCGGCAGGCCGAGCGGACGACGCCAAGCGGCCTTCGGTATTGCATCGCCTGCCCATGCGTGAGGTGCAATCAAGAGAACAAGTGTGAAGAGCCGGATGTATGAATGCGTTTTCATTTTCAGTCGATCTCCGAGGACAATGGCACCTGCTCGCAGCAAAATGCCGATGACGAACAAAGGCACGCGGCGAGTGACGAGAAATACCTATCGCGCCGACCAATACTGATTGAACCCTTCGTAGTCTGAAGGAAGATTCGCCAAAATCGTCCTGCGCAACTCCAGCATGTCGACGGAGCCTTGTTTCCGATACAAGACCTTGCCCTCGGGAGAGATCAGCACGGTATAAGGCACGGCCGAGTCCCACGTAGGATCAAAGGCGGCCTGCAAGGCAGCAGTGTCGTTCGAGTTGAACAGCAGATTGCGGGTCGTGGCATGCATTTTCTCGAGCACCCGCATGACGGAGTTTTTTTCATCGGGCATGTTGGCCGACACCGTAACCAGCTCGAAATCACGCACGCTGTACATCCGGTACGTGTCCTGGAAGTCAGGAAACTCGTGGATACAGGAGCCGCACCATGTCGCCCAAAAGCTCACCAGCAACATCTTCTTGTCCGGGTTGGTACGCAGCATGCTTAAGTCGGCCGCGGAAGCCATTCCCAGATGAACCGGTTGCGACTCGATCTTGCGCAGAGCTTCTACCTGGGCAGCGTGTTTCTCCTTCCATTTCGTTGAGCAACCAAAGACGCCGGTGTGCTTCACGGCGACTTCACGATGCGCCAGGAGTGCATCGATGGCGTCGCGCACCTCGTGAGCGGTTACCAGTTCAGAACGATAGCTATTGTCGATACGACCTTCATAACGAAGGCGGCGACCGCTGTCGAAAACGAAGGCGTGCGGAGTAGCCTGCGGCCCATACGCGTCTGTGACGGATTGCGTCTCTCCATCGTAAAGATACGGATAACTCAAATGCTTGTACTGGGCGCGGATCTTCATTTCTTCGAGACTGTCGCTCATGTCCGAAGAATCCAGTTCGTCGATAGTGATCGCTTTAGGATCATTCGGTTCGATCGCGACCACGCTCACGCCGCGATCGGCGTAATCAGTGGCCAATTGGGCGATGCGTCGCTCATACATTTGCGCGATGGGGCAGTGATTGCAGGTGAAGACCACTACGAGAACAGGACTCGAGGCGTAATCGGAGAGCTTGTGATTTGTCCCGTCAATCCCTGGAAGTTCAAAATCCGGCGCTGCCGACCCGATCGCGAGTATCGGATGAGCTTGCTGGGCCCATGCGGCCAGCGAAAGCAGAACAGTCAGGGCGAGCCGCCATAGAATGCCCGGAATGATCTTCACGGAATGGACCTCCTTCTTCACTTGTATCGTTACTGCTTGGGCGCTGGCGGCGATACCGTCAGCGTTGTTCCGTCGATCACCGTCAATTGATCTCCCCCAAGGCTGCTCACGTACGCTTTGTGCGTAGTGCTGTCCACTACAATGGCGGAGGGCCAGGCGCCAGTGGACAACGTCGCTGCAATTGAATTGTTCATGCCATCGATCACGGTGGTGGTGCCCGAATGTGTATTTGCCACGTAAACCTTTTGATTGGCTGAATCCACCGCCAGACCCTGCGGCCGCTCGCCCACTTCGATGGTGGCGACAACCGAGTCACGGGTGCCGTCAATTACCGTGACGCTGTTGCCTGTATGGTTGGCCACATAGACCCGCCCAGTGGAGGAATCAATGGCAAGGGCGCATGGAGTCTCGCCCGTGTGCACAAGGGTTGAGCCGTTAGATTCTCCACCCAAGACCGTTACGTTCGAGCTGCCCGCGTTCGTCGCGTAAATCTTGCTGTTTGCCGGGTTCGCCGCGATCGCCCAAAGATGAGTTCCCGCAGAAACCTCGGAGATACGGTCATCCGCGCCATCGATGACCGTCACATTCGCGCTCTCGTAGCTGACGAGGTAGATCTTGTTGGTGGCCGGATTGACGGCGATCGCGTCGGCTTGCACTCCCGCCTTCAGAGGGCTGGCGGCATTTGTCTTTCCGTCAATCACGGTCATGACATTGCTGAACGTCCTCGACACATACACCTTGTCATTTGTGGCGTTAACGGCTACGACGTAAGGCAGGTCTCCAACCGCTACGCTCGCGACGGGTGCATCGGTTTTTCCATCGATGACAGTGACGGTGCCATCGCCGGAATTCGCAACATAAACCCGATTCGTGCCGGCATTGACCGCAATGGCTTCGGGGTCGGCTCCGACTTTCACCAACGCAGAAAAATGTCCCGCGCCGTCGAGCACCGTCACCGTGCCACGTCTGGTATTCACGGCATAGACTTTGTGGGTTCGCGGGTTCAGCACGATCCCACGTGGACTGATTTCGACTCCACTTGCCTCGGGCGTGGTGCTTTGGCTTGCGCCAGTCCCCAGCCAATTGATGGCGTTATCGATGAGCCGATTTTGCACGGGACTAGTGAAGATCTTGTCGCCGTGCCCCATATTCACATACAGCATCTTGTATTTCGTGTTCGTCCACACGACGGGGAGGTCGCCGCTGGTAAGTACGTCCTTCAATCCGAGCGGATAGTTCGCCGCATCGAACGTCGCCAGAACTTTCACATCTTTGTTGAGCCGCGGGCTCGGCTTCCAGACATACCACTCATTCGCGGGAGATTGGAAGGCATCGGAGATCCCGGCCGCGACCGGGTGGCTCCGATCATCCATCGTGATTCGAGCCGGCAGCGGGGGCCAGCTATTGATGTAAAATACGGCGCCTCCGAGAAAATTGACGAACCACGGCCAGTTCGTGTCCTTGTCGTTGTAGCCGGCGGCATGGAAGCCCAGCCATGCTCCTCCTTGCTCCATGTACCGTTCAAAAGCGCGCCTTTGCTCCGGGTTCGCGGGCGATTCGTTGAGCCAGACGATCAACTGGCATGTTTTCAGGTTTGCATCGTTCAAGTCTTCCCATTTTGTCGTCGCTTCGAACGTGAAATGATCAATTGCGGCCCGCTCGTTCAGAAATGTCAATGCGTCCTGGGCAAACATCACGTGGTCCGGTTCTGCCGTTGCCGAATAAAACGCCAGCACTTTAAATCTTGATTGCTGGGCAAAGACGGTGCCGACAAAGTGGGTTGCCAGCAACAGAAAGAGGAGGAATCTGCGGACGGTCATTGATGCGCCGCCCACAAGATTGAATTGTGAAAAATGGTCGTGAAGGCAGGATTCTGAAATAGCTCGGGATGATGTCCCATGAAGATGTAAACGTTGCGGGCTTTGACCTTCTCGTTGATCCAGATCACCGGATGATCACCCATCTTGGTGTGAGTGTCCGGCGAATAGGTAGCTTCGTCAACGTGTGCGAGAACGTGAACATTGGGGCGGGGCGACTTGTCGTAGGTGTACCATTCCTCCTTTTCCACCACGAAGGACGGGCCAACGTTTGTCATCAGAGGATGAGAGGCGTCTTCCACCCTGACGGTGGCGGTGGCAAACTCCGGAATGTAACCAGTGAATCGAATTCCACCCATGAATTGAGAGAACCATGGCCAGATACCGAATCCGTCAAATTCACCAAGCAGCGTTGCATGATGAAATCCGATCCATCCCCCGCGACCCTCCTCAATGTAACGAGTGAACGCGGCAGCGGCCTTGGGCGTCCAGCCATAGGGTGGGTAGTTCAGTTGAATAAAGACCCGGTACCGCGAGAGGAATGCGTCGTCGATCTTGGCGGTATCCTCAATGTAATCGACTGAGAAATTGTTATCGGCCGATTGCTTTTGCAGCCATACCTTGGCCGCATCGACGAAGGGCCGGTGAATGCCCCCCGCCTCCGCCAGTGCGATGACTTTGAAGTGTGAGGCGGACGTTTGCGCTGACACAGCAGCGGCGAGAGACAATAACGATAGAAGAACGCAGAGACACCACCAGTCGTGGCAAGAATGGAATAAAGAAGTCAGACGATGCGGGCGCATTTGCAAACCATCCTTCGATAAGCTTTCCACGAGCAATCGCCGGGCAGCTGCGGAATTGCTGGTCGCAAATCGGAGTCGCCAGTATTGTATGCCAAACATAGTTAATAATCATTAGAATGTCTGAAGGCGTCATAGAGACTAAGGTTCCGGTGATCTTCCCATGATGAGAAACCCGGTTGTACCCGGCCGGCCTCCGCTGATCCGCCAAACCAATGCTCAAATCCTGTTGCGACTATTGAGGGACAAGGGAGCGTGCTCCAAAGCGGACCTGGTGCGAGCTTCGGGCCTGAGCGCGCCTTCTGTGACAAACGTAGTCACGAGCCTCATTTCTACCGGACTGGTCGAAGCCGTCGGGGAGGGAGACTCCACTGGGGGCAGGCCCCCCGACATTCTGCGATTCAAGGCGGAGCATGGTTCTGTTGCGGGAGTGGAGATTACGCGGGACACTCTTCGTTTTCTGCTAGCCGACTTGAACGGAGAGGAGTTGGCCCACTCGGAGACTCCTATTGAGAGATCACAGTCCACAGCTCCACAGATCTGCCAGCAAATCAGCAAAGAAGTGCGGGAATTACTCCGCAAGAAGAAGCTGATGGGAACCCAACTGAGGGCGTTGACAGTGGGTGTCCCTGCGATTGTGAACGTAGATGAAGGAACGGTGGTCGCGCTCAGCGCGTTGCAGAATTGGAACGACGTGCCCCTGGGACCGATGCTGACACGGGAGTTTAAGTGCCGGGTGGTAATTGATAACGACACTAACCTGGCGGCCGAGGGCGAATTTTATCGTGGAGCGGCGCAGGGCGAGAGAGATTTTGTTTTTTTCACTATTGGGGAGGGAGTCGGGGCCGGAATTTTTCTGGGGGGCGGCATCCATCGTGGCTCCAAATGGTCAGCCGGCGAGATTGGATACTTGCGGGTACCTGCTATTTCCAGAGAGCGTCCGACGATTCATAAATATGGCAAGCTCGAAAAAGCGCTTTCAGCCTCCGGCATTCTGAAGAGTTGGCGCGGCAGCGGCCAAGCATCGAGAATTCGCTCACGAGTAAGTCGCGCCGCAGATGTTTGGGATCTGGCGGCGGCGGGCAATGCGGAAGCAAAACGGATTCTTAAACAGCGCGCTGCCATTCTGGCGGACGTTGTCCTGGACTTGGCGCTTATTCTCAATCCAAGCCTTATTTTGCTCGGTGGAGAGGTGGGTAACCACCCAGTTTTATTGCACGAACTGAAAACCTTGCTTGAGGGTAGCGAGTTCCCGGTCGTCCGAGTGGCGTTGGGAGGACTGGGTTCTTCGGCGGTATTGTGGGGGGCCGCTTGTACCGCCGTCGAACCTGCCATCCATCGTCTACTGCAGGCTGGCCGGAGGGCGATCTAATCGATGGGGTGAGTGCCCTCGCTGCTCCGGCTTGGACAACCGCAGCTGAACTTTCCTGCCGTCTCCCATGCCCCAGCAATACGCCCGGACCTGTCCGCTGACAAGTATCCATACTGTATTACTATTCATGTGGTCATAGCATTAGTGCGCGTCTACGAGCAGTGTTGTGATCTGGTGCACTGGCGAAAACGGGACGCATTCCGGCTTTCAGGATCGGCACATGCGTGCGTTTCGATCCGCGGGCTGTGGCGAACTGGTTGCGCCGGATATGAAAGACGGGACTGTAGCCGTACTCACCCCCTGCGAAAGCATGCTCCAAAGTTGCCGATCTCCTGTCAACAGACTAGGCTCTGAGTCTTAGGCAGCGAGAGTCTGAAGCGATGAAGTAAGGAGGCGAAGAGTGAACACGATGATAGTTCGTTCTTGGATCTTAATGACGATCCTGCTGGGCACGGTTGGCGGAGCTACAGCGCAGGAACCGCGAATCACCGCGCGAGAGGTGGTTGCGGAGATACAGAAGCAGGTCGGGGTGGAATGGCAAAAAGAGACGGTAGATACGTTTAAAGCGGGGGACCCTGACACCGCGGTGACAGGAATTGCAGTGACCATGATGGCAACGATGGATGTTCTGCAACGCGCGTCGGCAAAGGGATTGAACTTCGTGATCACACATGAGCCGACTTTCTACGCCCATCTCGATACGCCGGAAGGTATGCCGGAAAGCGATCCGGTGTGGGCGGAGAAACGGGCGTTCATTGAAAAACACGGGATGGTGGTATGGCGGTTTCACGATCACTGGCACATGCGCAAGCCGGATGGTATTGAGGCAGGAATGGTGCGTTCGCTTGGATGGGAGAAATTCCAGAAAGCTGACAACCAGTATCTGTTTGTTATGCCCGAGACCACGGTAAGGAAATTGGCGGAGGAGGTGGCGAACAAGCTGGACTCGCCGGTGGTGCGCGTGGTGGGCGAGCCGGAGATGAAGGTGACCGAGGTGGGGTTCAGTCCAGGAGCAGCGGGGTTCCAGAGAGAGACGCATGCGCTGGAGCGGGACGACGTACAGGTGTTGCTGGTTGGAGAAGCGCGTGAATGGGAGACGGTGGAATATGCGGCCGACGCGGTGACACAAGGACGCAATAAGGCGTTGATTGTGATCGGACATGTTCCGAGCGAGCAGGCTGGGATGGAGGAATGCACGCGGTGGTTGAAGGGATTCGTGAAGAAGGTGCCGGTTGAATTCGTGGCGACGAAGGAACCGTTCTGGACCGTCCGCGAGAAAAAATGATGTTTGAGTCCAGGGTAGTCAGACAGCAAATCTGACAAGATAAGGTGGGGAGGGAGCACGTGAGCGTCAAAATTCGTGCAGACCTCTTCCGCTATGCCGACTTGAACTAAGCCGCTTTGCGGCGGACGCATTCGCGTGTTGCGGAGCCGACGGTGGAGTGATCTGAGTTAGTTTGTTGTCGCAGAGGAGGAACTCTCTGTGACCCACCTACGCCAGAT
>Ga0181530_10004685_pt1 | contig 14346 bp, 10 predicted proteins | sample PEATcosm2014_Bin_42_FD_119769 | JGI IMG/M metagenome (GOLD analysis project Ga0181530, IMG submission 119769) | Peatland microbial communities from MTU Mesocosm Facility, Houghton, MI, USA - PEATcosm2014_Bin10_60_metaG | ecosystem: Environmental > Terrestrial > Soil > Wetlands > Peat | place... | reverse complement strand
TTTGTAGAACGACCAGCCTTCCGGACATTGATTGCCGGTCGCGTTCGGGCCGTTGAGCGGGCCTTTGCATTTGCGGCGATCGAAGCTGCCGAGATGGCCGCTGGCCAGCGATACCCAGACGACGCCTTTTGAGTCGATATCGCCGCCGCGCGGGCCAAAACCGGGCGCCGCGACATTGTAGATTTCGGCAAGCGCCGTCTCCGGAGGGTTGGTGCCGGGATTGAGGCGGACGACCGCGCCGGGATTGGCGCGCAGCGTGCCCCACACCGTGCCGTCCACCGGGCTCGGCATCACTGCGTAGAATACCTGGCCGATGCGCATATCCTTGCCCGGCTCGAGCGGCTTGCCTGGCTCGGTGTATTCGCCGCGTTGGCCGTCGCCCGACGTATCGACGATCAGCGCGGTCCAGCCCTGCGAATGCGCGGCGTCGCCGGTCTCCAGGAACTTCTTGGTGTTGAGCCAGCCGACCACCCCGCCGCCGCCGCCGCTCGAGGTCCACAGCGTGTTGTTCTTGTCGAAGCCGAATTGCAGGTGGTGGGTGGTGAAGCAGGTGTCGATGAAGGTGTATTTCATGGTCTTCGGATCGAGTATCGCCAATTGCCGCTGGCTCTGTTCCAGCGGAAACAGCTTGGCGGAGATCAGGTCCGAGCCTTTGCCGCAGAAATCCGGATCCTTGACGCCGCGCACCGCGGCGGCGAGCCACACCCGGCCTTTCTCATCCATCATCGAATTGTGGTTGTTGATGTGGGTGTCCCAGATCTGCTCATTGCCCCAATACGGCGACGGCGCCAGGGGTTTCAGCGCCGCGGCGTGGCCCGGTCCGAGCGAGAACGGCATGTCGGTATCGCGCACCGGCGCGTGGAATTTGGTGACGCTGTTCTTCACCGGATCGAGAATGGGAATGATGTCGGTGGAATATTCCGGCGAGCCGAACAGCGGGCCGTAGCCGTTGACCGTCGGGTTGCGCTTGTCGGTGGAAATCTCGTCGTGCAGGTAATGCTTGTCGTCGGCCCAATCCCATGTGGTGACGACGATATTGCGCTCGATGCCTTGCGGCCGCTGCGGCTTGTTTTTCGGCAACTCGCCCTCGGCGATGCGGTCGGTCCACTCGGCGAAATATTTGATCGGCGTTGAGGCGAGATCGCCGGCGATCAGGTTGACCATCAGCGGGCCGGCCTGGCCGGATTGCACGCGGCGCGCCCAGGCTTCCTCCGAGGTCTTGAATTCGCCAAGGCTCTTCGGCAGCGTGCGCGTGGCGAGCCCACCGAGCTGATGGCAGCCGATGCAGCCGTTGTTCTTCATGGTGTTGAGCCAGTCGGTCTGCTTGACCTTGTCCGGAATATCGCTGTGCCCGCCGAATTGGTCGGCGCCAGGAATTTTCAGCATCGAATACCAGTAGATCGCCGGATAGATTTTTGCCGCTTCTGCGTCGTTCGACGCCGGCACGGCTTTGAGATTGAGCTGCTTGCCGGGCTCGGCTTCGACCTTCGCCGAATCGGCGAGGCCATAGCCGCGGACCCAGACCGTGTATTTGGCCTTCGGCAGATCGGGCACGACGTAGCGGCCCTGATCGTCTGTGACGACCATCTTAGCGTAGCGTGTCGGCAGGTCGTGAGTCTCGGCGATCACCCAGACGCCGGCTTCCGGGCCGTTCGGTGACGTCACCACGCCGCCGATGTCGTTCTTTTTGATCGGGACCGTGGTCTCGGCCCGCGGCTGCGACCACATAAAACAACCGGCCAGACAGATTGCCGCGACGCTCAAGTAAAGGCTGCGCTTCCTCGTCATCACACGCTCCCTGATGCTTCATCCCTACACGAATACCTCGCGGCCGCCGGCACGGTGTCGTGCGGCACAGTCTGCGGGCTTCGATTGTGCAAAAATGTGCCTAACTCCACGCCGCTTGGCAATGGAGCGCGACGAATTTAGGCCTTGATTCGGCGTCAATGGCGGCGGCGAGTTCGAGGGATTGGTCCTCCGCTGCCAAAAGCGGGTGCAAAAGCCTGTGGAAAGTCAGAATCTGTGTTGGCCGTCACATCCGGTCGGCCAGGATGCCGCTAGCTGTTCCCTGTGCGGGTACCGGGGGTCTCAGGATCGAAAGACGGCGCGCGCGGGCGACGACTCCGCGGGAGCAAAGTTGCCTGTGTGGCCGCTGTGTGCGTGGATCAATTGGTGACGTGCCCGAGCTGCGGCAGCCCCATGCACCTGTCAAAATTCCGGACGTTCAATTGCAATCAGTGCTCTAGGGAACTTACCGCGGAGGAGGCTCTCACCGCTTTAGAAACGCCGAACCCTTGAGTTTGAGTCGTGTGCGGTTCCTGCGTAGTGCGGAATTATGATTGGGCTACGACCTGCCGGTGACAAGCGGTATGAGTTATGCGCAAGCGCGTCGAACAGGCGAATTTCACGCGGCCACGGGTTTTCGATTGATGAGCGCGATGAACCATCATGCGCCTAGTCAAATCCGGTAGGATCCTGTTCGATAGTACAGAAGTCCCATGCACGATTGGGAAGCTTTCGAAATTGGGAGCGTTTCTTATCGTGCAAACCACTCATGGGATTCCGGCGGTGTTTGAGCTCATGATGCCAAATCAAGTGCCCAGAACCTGCAAGGTGACATGGCGCGACGACAAGCGGCTAGGGGTCCGCTTCGGGGCAAGGTTCGCTGCCCAGCCGCACCATGAGGCGATGGAATAAAGGAGCGTGGCTTTGAGTGGCGAAACTCGCCGAGACGAGCGTGCGGCATGTTTATCCGTACTAGGCAACAATGGTTGCGACGAAATCAATAAGGGCTCGGCGAACTGACTTTTGTTTGATCTTGAGAAAGCCGCGGACAAGAGCAGCGCCGTCACGGGTGGCAAGGAACGATACGATTGCGCGTTCCGACAGCTCGCCTTCGACCGGCGTCGGCATCTTCTTTCCCACGGTTGGTGCATCCTCAAAAAAATAATACGGCGAGACGCCTAGCGCGTCACTGATTTGTTGCAGGCGCGACGCCCCGACGCGGTTCGCTCCCCTCTCGTATTTCTGAATTTGCTGGAACGAGATGCCGAGCGCATCGGCAACGTCTGTTTGGCTCATTCTCAAATAAATTCGGCGGGCGCGTATCTTTTGCCCGATGTGGCTATCTACCGCAGTCGCCGTTCTGGTATTGGTCGCCTTCGCCATGTCAGAAGCCCTTCACTCAACAAATGATCGCCAAAGGTTGCACAACCCGATTGTCGCGTCAAAGTGGCATGGTGAAAATGATGCGCCGCAGGTCCCACGACGCCACAGGTTGGCTGCCGTGATCGCGAAGGATTTCCGCCTCGCCCAGACAGCTCCGCTCCGTGCGTAAGTGCGTTTTGACACGGCCAAGGTCCATAGCGACACTTCGCCATAGCACATTGCCGCACTGCGATAGATTTATCTGGCGAAGACGTCGGCTGCCCGACTCGAAGCGTCAGCGGCGAACTTTTTTAATTCGGCAGGGGTCGTTCACCGGCAAAAGCCGGCGACTATCAATCAGCCAGGCCCATTGCCGCTTTGGCCTTGGCGATAATGTCCGGCGGCGCGTGGGTCGTCTCGCGTACGATCTGCGCCACTTCCTCGGAGTTCAGCAGATCGATGTCGAACCGGATCCTTGCCGCCTCGGCAAGGAACGCCTCATCCTTGAGCGTTGCTGCGAAGGCACTGCGCAGGATGGCGAGCCGGTCGGCCGGTAGGCCTGGCGGCGCGATGTAGGGTTGGCCGAGCGCTGGGGCCGAGGAGACGAGCTGAAATATCCGGCGTTGCTCTTCGCTCTTTGCGAGTTCCGTCAAGAGCGGAATATCGGGCAAGAGCTTATCTCGTTTGGCGCCAGCCTGCGCGAGAAACGCGACTTTGTGCTCAGTGAGCCAGTCCGGATGCTGGCTGGTTATCGAACCAAAGCTGAAAGCGCGTGCCTGGACCTCGCCGCGCTCCATGCCCAAATTGACCTCTTCGGACGTCCGATACCCGGTCACAATCTTGAATTTGGTGCCAAGTAAATTGTTCATCATGGTGGGAATGATGATCATGCCGGACCCTGTGCCGGTGCCGCCGAGGACGACCTCTCTCTCCGTCGCGTCTTCGATGGTCCTGACTCCGGCGGTGCTCCAGACCAGGATCACTTCGTTTTGTGGACCGGTCGAACCGAGCCAGTTGAATTGATCGGCATCGTAGCGCACGCCTTGGCCGTCAATCACCTGGTGCAACGGCATGGCGCTGTGGATGGTCGCAATCGCGGTGCCGTCCTTCGGCGCGATGCTGTACATGAAGTTGGTGGCAAGCACGTTGCCGCCGCCCGGCATGTTCTGGACGATGATGGTGGGATTGCCAGGAATGTAACGCGGCATGATGTGCGCGACCAGGCGGGCAACAACGTCGTAGGTGCCGCCGGCTCCCGTGCTGGTAATCAGCGTGATAGTCTTGGCCTTGTAGAACTCGGCCTGACCCGGCGTCCCGGAAGCTGCGGGCCATATCGCCAATAACGGCATCGCCCAGGAGAGGATGCGCGCAAGCCAGGCGTATCCCAAACTCCTCGGCGTGATCTTTGCATTCATTGCTTCGGCCATCGGCTCGATCACCCGGGAGTGTGTCGCGCTGTTCCCCGGCGTTGCCGGATCGGCGTCTATTCGGCTGCAATCGGCGTGTCGCGGCGAACGTACTGTTTCATGGCGTCCGCAAAGGGGACCCCTTTCGCCGCCTCGAAGCGGCCGGAACGCACTCGGTAGCTCGCGGGATTCATCCCCGGCAAAGGTTTGCCTGTGGCATGGTCCTTGAGCATCTGAAGGAGCAACCGTCTGATTTTGACAATCGCTGCATCGCAAGCGAGCAGATGTTCGGCGGTGCGGTCCGTGATCGGTCCCATGGACTCTTGGATCGCGCAATCTTGCGTGCCGAATCCCTTCATGCCGGTATAGGACTCGCGGCTGGCTTGCAGTTCGCGGTCGATCAGGTAATCATTTGCTCTATTACGAACGGCACGATCCGTGCCCGGGATATTTTCTGTGTGGATGCCAAGGCCGGTCTTTGAGCGGGCAAGATCCTCCTCCGTCAGCGGCCGCGACGGGTGGAAATCGACGCTGTAGAGCATTGTATTCTCGTCGTCGATCGGCGCCCAAACATGCGCGGCGTGCGGGATCGACGAAATGATTTTATGGAACGGCGACAGCATGACGTTCATGTTCCACAGGATCGTTCCATCGCCACGCTCGCGTCCGGTCCCGACGACGAACCCGAAATCCGTCGGGATGACTTCGTAAAGCGTCGCAACGAGCTGACGACTGGGATCGTTCTCTCCGCCGTGCAGAAAAGTCAGGTGCGTCGCATCAAAGCCGCCTTCGAGGGCCTGCAACCAGTTGCACTCCTGGATGTGGCGAGTTGCGTAACGCTGGGATGACGGGACGAGAGTCCATTCGAGGGCGGGAAATTCCGGCTTGTGGCCGGCAGGGCCCATGTAGGTCCACACCACGTCGCCGCGATCCAGGCACGGGTATGCCTTGGCCCTGAGCTGATATTGAATGTTCGCCTTGTGGGCATCGTTCATCTGCGGCACACAGGGCAGGTCGATGCAGTTTCCTTCGACGTCGAACTTCAGACCGTGATAGACGCAGCGCAGGCCGCTCTCCTCGTTGCGGCCAAGGAACAACGACGCGGTGCGATGCGGGCAGCGTTCGTCCAGAAGACCAATGCGTCCCTGCGTGTCGCGAAACAGCACCAGATTCTCTCCCAGAAGCCTGACCCGCACCGGCGGACCATCGGGATTTTGGATTTGATGGGAAAACGCCGCGGGAATCCAATAGCGACGCATCAAAGCGCCCATGGGCGTCGCGGGACCGACGCGAGTCAGCAGTTCATTTTCGCCTTGCGTAAGCACGAGTCCTGCTCCATCGGTTGGCGTCCTTGCTCGATGCAAGAATATCACGCACCAATCGGCAGGTCTGGCCCTGCGCGTCACTTAGTGCGGCGCGGCGATCTGGTCGATTGGGGGCATAGCCGATATGGCGCGAACACCGAAATTCGCTCGCTCCTGATTACCAGGCAACAGCGTGCCTGTAGTCAGGCAGAAACTCCACTTATCGTCCTGTCCAGATTTCCGGGTCCGGCTCTCTTCCTCTCAGCGATTTTGCGGACAATCGTGCGCTGTGCGATAACGCCAGCAGCACAAATGCGCCAGCGAAATGCCTTTTAAATGAGCCGGGAGGCGGAGGATTGTCTCAGTTTCGTTGCGCCCAGCTAGCTTACATTCTTGAAGGGCTCTGCGAGACGGTGTCTCGATCTTCTACTCTGACGTTGCGCATCCAAAGAGCCACCCCAGCGGAAGAGTAACTAACAATGTCGATCTGGACGCCCCTCGATGAGGGCCACCACTGCTTGGTGGCACAATGACCGTCCCACATATCACCTCGGACCTGGGGCGTTTTCTGCGGTACCCCCTTACGCTAGAGCAAGCGGGAGCCGCGGTAAGGCGGCGCCTGCGGCAGCGCGAGCGATCCTTTTTGCGGCTCATGCAACACGCCGTCTACGGAAACCCGCACAGCCCGTACCGCGCCCTCCTGCAACATGTCGGCATTGCGCTCGGTGACCTCACGCAATTGGTGGCGCGCGATGGCCTCGAGGCAACGCTCGGGCGTCTCTACGAGGCCGGCGTGCATGTCACGCCGGAGGAGTTCAAAGGCCGCCGGCCGATCCGCCGCCCGGGATTGGAATTGTCGATCAACCCGCATGATTTCGACAATCCACTGGCGGCAGGGCATTTCGAGGGGCGAACCGGCGGTTCACACGGCCCAGCCTTACCCGTGCCCGTCGACTTTCGGAGGTTCGCGCACGAAGCAAGTTCCCTACATGCGTTCCTTGAAGGCTTCGGATTGCGCGAACGGCCCGTTGCCGCCTGGCGAGGTGTGCCTCCGGTCGTCTCTGGTATCAAAATGATATTGAGCTACGCAAAGGTCGGTCTCAAGGTCGAACGATGGTTTGCGCAGAACAAGCTGCCAGAGACGCCAGACACCGCCGCATCGATCCAATTCACCCGAGACGTGCTCGACGCCGCCCGGAGCCTGGGCTGGCCGTTGCCCGAACCCGAATATGTCCACCAGGACGATGCCGTCACAATCGCGCGCTGGCTCGCAGACTGTCGCGCAGCCGGCCGGCCCGCGCAACTCGATACCAACTCCAGTTCCGGCGTTCGCGTTTGCCTGGCGGCGTTCGACCATGGCTTGGACATCTCCGAGAGCTTCTTCAGGCTGGGCGGCGAGCCTTACACCGAGGCGAAGGCTGCGGTCATTCACCGTGCCGGCTGCCGGGCTGCCAACCATTATTCATTAACGGAGGCTGGCCGCATCGGGGTGGCCTGCGCGGCGCCCGAACATGTCGACGAGGTGCATCTCTTGACCGACAAGTTCGCAGTCTTGCAGCGCGCGGCTCCCAACGATCCTGCCGGTAGTTCGGAGCAGGACGGGGCACTGCTGCTTACAACTCTGCTGCCCAGCGTAGGCAAAATCATGCTCAACGTGGACAGCGGAGACTGCGGCGAGATTCGCCGCCGAGATTGCGGGTGCCCGCTGGGAGCGCTGGGACTGGGCCTGCACGCGTGGCATCTGCGCAGCTTCGAGAGAATTACCAGCGAAGGGCTAAGCTATCTGCGCGGCGATTTGGTGCCGCTTGTCGAGCAGATATTGCCCGAACGGTTCGGCGGCAACGCCACCGATTATCAATTGGTAGAGGTGGAGGACGGAGGCTTGCCCTTCATCGAAATCGTCGTGAGTCCCCGCGTCGGACCGGTCGAAGTCGCCGCCCTTTCAGGCGCCGTCTACGACTGGCTGCGGACACGTCCAGGCGAGCAACTCATGGCCGATTTCTGGCAAGATGCCAACACGGTACGGGTCGTGAGGCGCGCGCCCTATACAACCAGTGCCGCCAAAGTTTTGCCCCTGCACCGACGGATCTCTCGCCACAGTGGCGGCTGACAGCGGCCATATAGAAACGCTTCGTGCTTGCGGCAGGATCAGCCAACCTGCCTAATGACACGGCTGAGAGTTGTCATAATACCTCGCTATGAAATCCAAGTCTCTTGATGCTATGTCCCCACTCGATTTTGGAAACGGGCTCCACGCGCACTTCGAAGTCGCCCCCTGCAACCCTCTTGATTAGATTTATAAACGCAGCGATTTCATCTGAGGTTAAGGACTGTCTGCCGCCGATTTCGACAACGATGGTTTTAACGTCAATCTGCCTAATACGGTATTCATCAAAATTAGTGACATTCCTTAGCCGGTAGTCTCGAATATAGAAGGCCGATACGCGTCCATCAGGATGCTTCAGTAGAGCTTTAGAGCGCCCGTAAACGTCCGAAACAGTTGGACCATCATGACCACAGGAACAACGATCGGCGAGAGAAGCCGCGTCACCGATATCGTAGCGGATAAACGGCGTTGCGTATGAATGAAGATGCGTCACCAGCACTCGACCCAGCGGTTTATCTCCAAGATCAATAGGATCATCCTTGCTCACTTCGATGATCACGTTACTTGTCACGACGTGATAATTTCCAGGAAACCTTTCACATTCAGAACCGATCATTCCAACTTCTTCTGAAGAATAATTTGCGCACACTGGTATATTTAACGAAGCAAACGTTTCCCGTAGCTTCGGGTCTACTGGTTCTGACAATGGAATCCACATCACCATCCCGGCGCGTTTCATAACGGCAGCGTCTATGTATTGAAGCATCATTTCAACCATACGCGGCGGAGCAATCAAATATCCAATTGAATCACATTCAAGCTCCTTGCGCAGTAAATTTATGTCCGGATGAAAATATTCAATATGTTTGTTTATGCCGCTTCTGATGAAGGATCCGAGAGGACCGAGCCACGACTCTGTTTTCTTTACCGTGAAACCGTTTTTGTTGGACTGCTTCCCCTGCAATCGCGTCCTGTTCAAAGTTAGATCACGTCCCTCCATAAAATACTGCGCAATAGTTCTGACGGTGTTGTAATGGCTGTTCATTTCCGACACAAAAAATTGCACAGGTCTGCCGGAAGAACCTGATGTTGCGTGTTTTTCTACAGAAATTGCGCCACCGGAGGGCAGCAGGCTACCTTCAGTCGCCACCTGCTTGGCCACCTCACCACGCGTGAGAATGGGAAGGTCTAAAAGACTGATGTCGTTTATCTTCCTCGTTCCAATCCGTTTGCGCCAAAATTCTGATCTTTGAGCGGCATGCTGCAAAAGATTTTGCAGCTGCTTTTGCTGCCAATGTTCACGTGCAATGCGATTTCCAGTCTCGATCGCCACGAGGTCGATGATTGCTGCTAGAAAGTTTTTCGGCTCCTGATCAATAAAAGCCATCGGTTTTTCGCTAAATGCCCTATTTTTGAGCGGGAGTTGCGAAAAATCGAGTCTCATTGCGTTTCTTCCGACGGCGTTACATTGGCAACCGATATGATCCAACTACTTTTCGTAGCCGATGCAAATATAAAATTTGGCAATTTCTCACACGGAAATGCGAGTGGCTGTAGCGACCTTGCCACTTAGTTTTGAACCATCATTGGGAGAGAATGCAGCCGCCTGCAACAAAAACCCGGGACATTGGCCGGGCTTGTCAGAGCGCTATTGCGAGCAGTGCGGGTGACGAGTTGCCGTTAGCTCAGTGGAACCCGTAGTTAAATCCGACGCGAAGGATATCGTCGGTGATCCTCGTGCTCCAGCTATACGGTCCTCCGAAGTCCGTGTCGAAGCCGTTCCCGCTGACAGTACCCAGATCGACGTGGAGGTATTCAACCTTCCAAGTCCAGTTGCGGCTATTTGGGAAGGCCCCTTCGATTCCGGCGCCCACGGTCCACCCAATGTTGGTCGCCGAATTGCCATATGACCACATGCAGGTAGGCGTGCAAGCGGTGTCGGCAACAGTTCCCGATAGGTTTATTCTGCCGTAGGCAAGCCCGCCGGTCGCATACAGCCATGTGGTTGGATTGACGAGCACACCGGCGCGGCCGCGCGCCGTGCCAAACCAAAGAATCTTGGCTTGTTGGGTCTGACTGAGCGTGCCATTGGCTAAGCACGCGCCTTCACAGTCAATGATAGGAAAAGTATAGGGATTGCTGGAACTTGTGCTGCCTCTTTCGCCGGTGCCTTGGATATCTGTCTCAAAGCCCAGGACCCACGTCGCATTGGCCTGCCAATTATAGCCGATCTGCGCGCCGCCAATAACGCCATCTAGCCTCTGTGTTGACGAAAATGAGGTCGGCAGCCCCACGACACCACAACACGCAAACGCGGGTTCATTGTAAGTGCTGGTGGCATTTCCCCAACTATACCCAACGTTGCCGCCCGCATACCAACCGGTCCAGTTATAAACAGCAACGACAGGCGCGAGAGGGGCGGCAGCGGCGGGGGTTGCAGCTGCCAGCGCGATGATCGAAATACCCGACAGCAGATGCTTTTTCATTTCTCGGCACTCAGTGGAAGAATCACAGCCTGCCTGCAAAAGGAATTTACACCGTTACAATAGACTGACGGAACCCGAATACCTATGGTAATTTGGATACACTCAATAACAATTTCGCTTACAAAAGCCTGGCAAAGCCGAGGAGTTCTTTTGCAGATCAAAGAGTTAGAAGAATGGACGCCAGCCACGCTCGTAAATTTCCCACACCGGATTTTCGACCATCACCGTGCCTGAAGCGCTCGAGCGCGTGCCGGATCTATCAATCCCCACGACGACGCCTTCATCGGCGATCTCTGGATGGGCGGTGGCTAGGCTTCGGTCGCGAGGCCAGTTGTGACTTGCGGATTCGGTGCTTGTCGGGGGCAGGGAAAGCCGGGGCCCGCTGTACCGGCTTGACGCTTGAGCGGCCGGCGCTGAACGCACGGGCGCGCTACATCGTCTGCCCCAAACGATACAATCGTTCGCGGCGGATCGCTGTCAACATCGCCAAGCTGCCAATGGTGCCGAGCTATATCTTGAAAGAGATTCCGAGGCAGCGTCATTCAGCCAGCCGCGACGATTGAGCGCGAGAGCGCAGATGCAGACGTCTGCAGAGCGCTACGAACTGACAGCCTGAGCCACCTTTTGGTTCAGGCGCGTAATCAGAATTGCTTGCTCAATCTCAAACGGACAATATTGGTTTGCAAGTCAGCGCTGTGCAAGAAATTCTGAGGGGCAGGGCCGCCGCCTAGCGGCAAAACGACCGGCACTGTTCCCGAGACATTACTGAAATCAACAAAGAGATACTCGGCTCCGAGGATCCATTTGTCAGGCAGCATGGCCTCAACACCGCCGCCGATCGTCCAACCAGCCTTCGTGTCTGAAAGGGAACCTGCGGCTGTATTACCAAAAGCAGTTTCGCTGAAGGTCCAACTAGGCCTCAGGTCGCTAACAGCCAAGCCTCCCGTGGCATAAACGAGCCAATTGTTGTTTATGACCCAGCCTAGTCGCGGTCGCAGCGTGAAAAGCCCGTTTGTGGACATCGAAGAACCAACAGTGACAGTCCCTGGGTTCCCCGACACCAGATTTACCGTCCTGCTGCTGCTACCGGCACTGCGGAGGTATTCAAAATCAGTCTCGATGCCGAGCATCGTATTGCCGGACTGCCAATTGTACCCAGCCTGGAAACCACCAACGAAGCCGCTGGTTCTTGTTTTTTGAGACCCAGCGTTTTGCACGTCAACCGTGTTTACATCGCAAGTGTTTGTCGGAGGGAAGCAGCTTGGTCCAAAAAAGTCGCCCGGACTGACCACACTTGTCGACGAGTCTGAGGTACCCCAGTTACCACCGGCATTCACACCAAGGTAAAACCCCGTCCAGGTGGCAATCGCCGGGGGAGGTGGTGGCGATGCTTTGACGGCCATGTCGGCCGCCACAGCGGGTGCTGAGATCAATCCGGCAATTGCAGTAATTCCAATGAGGATTTTATTCATGGCACACCCCGAGAATTTGCACTTTGATAACACGAGACAACCCCCAAGGTTGTTGCCATGACGCAACACACAACGGAATAAAGAGAGCTGCCAGGTGAGCGCGCAACGATCCCGGCGTGATCGGACGGCCAGACGCCCTGCACTATGGCTTCTCCCCTGACCGGATTGTCGCGCCGCCGTATGTGATTCTTCGGACCACAACCACATCAATATCAACGCAGAGATCGTCCATAGCAGCAGTCCCTAGGACGCTGGGGCGGCGTTGGTATCGGGGTCCCATCGGCAGGCGCCGTTGAGGCGAAGTTTCAGTTTATGGGCCTGTCGGACAGTGATTTGCTTATCGGTGAGAGTGGCTTTCCAGCCTAACTCTAGGCGCTTCTGCACGACCGAGGCGGCCTTTCTGCGGGTGGTCACGGCAATCCAGTACTGGCTTTCCCGCCCCTTGGTTGCGACGACGACCTGGAGGCCGTCAACAAAAGTCTCTGTCATATCGGTGGTCCACGTTTGCCCGTTGCTTTCTGGCGAGTGGATTTTGGGGCGCCATCGCTGCTGGCGCAAGCCTGCATAAGTAGCTCGAAGTTCGGCAATACATCACTGCGCGCGCTTGGGTCTATTCCTTCATTGGTTTGTCTGCTTATTTTGCGCTCCGGCCGAATGCGCCGTTTGCGGAATTGGTGTGCCTATCGAAGTCGAGCGTTGCCGAGGAGTATTACGCCGAGCGTAGCGGCCGGCCAATGGGAGGACGCGCTGACGCCCGCGCAGGTCAACCGCATCGTGCGCGATCACGGCGAGCAAATGCAGCGCTTTGGCTATCTGCCGCTCGATTGCGTGCCCATTCGCGCGGCGAATTGATGAGGGGCAAAGAAGTGAAAAAGGGAAGCCTTGGCCGTAGCCCGAGCCTCCCTTTCGGCCCCCTTGGCGCTCAGACAATACAAAAGGGCTGCGCCGATCGTGACGGCATGGAGATTACAAGAACGTTAAGTGGGGCGAGAATCCTGAACGCAGCTGGATCCTCAATGGCCGGAACGTATGGTGGTTCTGTCTGAATTGATCGGCCGAAGCAAATAAACCAGTCTAAGGCGCCGACGTCGTTTATGCTGCGAGTGTCTGCTTAAGATTAGTCCCACCAAATTTCACACGCTCTAGTTAAATCGTGGGAACGTAAATTGCATTAGCAGCAAAGTGGCGCCATGATGCGCGGCTTTCTGAATAGTTAGTTTGGTCAGTAATGATTGCTGTATTTAGTACGATTAGCATGGTGCTTGGCGCCGCTATCGCCTATATGGCGAATAGCTACCCCCAGCATCGCGAAATTATAGAAACTGTTGCGGGCATTCTGCTCATCGGCGGATTTGCAATGCTGGGTTATGGGCTAGAATGCGTTTTTGGACATCCCTAACAGTCAACGTACCGAAAAGAATCAAGCGCAATTTTTGCCGCATAAGAAAGCGCCGCGGGACGATGACGGAGCAGGGGCTGCGCTTGCCCGATTCTTGGTCAATCCGCCAACAACACAGGCATTCATCTGTCCTGGACTTGTGATATTCGGAAATGGAGCCTTCTCCGGCAAGGGGCTCATGGACCTCGGGGCCCCGTTGCAGTTGTCTCTGCGGCGGGGCTCTTCCATTTGGGCCGCTCAACGGTCAGCTGCCGAGCATCCACAGTGGTTCGCGCTCCGCACAGGTGGGGCAGAGTCGCCTGCTGCACCAAGAGATCAACTACGCAAATCCCGCGATTTCTGTCAGCTCCCTTGGCGCTCAGACAAGTCCTCATCTTTTGAATTCATCAGCAGCCCGGGTTGGCTTTTTGGAGGCTCGGATACAAAAACGATGCGCAATTTTAGCGCTTTGATGATACTTGGGGTTGGTGGTCTCAGACCGCTAAGAACTTTATTGAGCGTAGTCCGATTAATCCCGTTTTTTCTTCCCCACGGTGATTGACCGCCGGCGCGCTTCACTTCCGAGCGAAGCAGGGAAATAACATCTGCTACCTGCAAGTGGCGCATATACGGTTTCCCGCCTCGGTTGGAGGCCTTGCTCTCTCGTCCTATTTGCCGTGGCCCCGCCGTGCTCATCAGCCGAACCACCCCCTGAATGGGCAAGGGTATAAGACGATAGCTACCGCAATTCCAGCGGTCAAAGCGTATGGTATCCGACGCTGATTGGCCGCAATGGCACATACAAATATAACAACCAGGACCACGCGACGATGACGGCGATGCTCATTGCACGCGTACCAAACAAAAATACTGTCTCGGAATCACTCGTCCGTCTGTTCGTTCGGTCGTGCGATTAGGATGTATTCAAGCGTGAAGCCGCCCTCACTTTGAGGGAGACGACGCAAGCAATGCCGACAGAATGCTTTCTCGCCGTGCGGTCCGACAGATTCGGCAACCCGAACGACCTTGTATTTAGTCCCGCAATA
>Ga0181530_10004684_pt1 | contig 14347 bp, 15 predicted proteins | sample PEATcosm2014_Bin_42_FD_119769 | JGI IMG/M metagenome (GOLD analysis project Ga0181530, IMG submission 119769) | Peatland microbial communities from MTU Mesocosm Facility, Houghton, MI, USA - PEATcosm2014_Bin10_60_metaG | ecosystem: Environmental > Terrestrial > Soil > Wetlands > Peat | place... | reverse complement strand
TGCAGCACGCCTCAGGTCATGGAAACGGGCTCAGACCTTGGATTCGCAACAACGACCGGAGAACCGCCCATGAACCCCTAAACTGACACCTTGACCTCGACCATGCCCATGTGAGCCGCGGTTGTTTTTGTCGGCCTTGACCTTGAGCCGCTCGGCCTCGGGCAGCGAGAAGAACCGGTCGACCATCGCAACGGCCCGGTCGCTGACCTCGACCGGAACGTTGTGGTTGACCGCGTAAAAAAAGCCGATGTCGTCGCAGGCGGCGCCGAGTTTGGCCGCGACTTGCTTCTTGGCTTCCGGGTCATCCGAATAGAGCGCGGCGATATCGATCACCGGAATGCTGCTTGCCGCCATCTCTTTCCTCCAAGCCCAACCTAGCCGCGCCGAGGGTCGGCCGTCCGCCAATCCAGCCGCTTGCCGAGCGCGTGAACCAGTGAATATATCAGGAAGGACAGCCCCGTAGCGACTAAAGCCACTGCGTACACCTGGTCGCCGCGATAATTTTGCATCGCGTGGTTGATCACATAACCGAGCCCGGTCGACGAGATCATCCATTCCGCCGCGATCGCGACGATGATCGAGCTCGAGCCAGTGATTTCCTGTGCCGCGACGATCGATGGGAGCGCGTAGATCAGCCGCACCTGGCTGAAGGTCTGCCACCAGCTCGCGTTGAGGATGCGCATGCGGTCGAGTTGGACTTCGTCGGCCGCGTGCAGACCCTGCATCGTATTGACCAGGACGGGAAAGAACCCGGCCAGCGCGACGATGGTCGTTTTGCTCAAGATCGAATCGCCGAAGGCCAGCATCAGCACCGAGATCATCGCGATATAGGGCACATTGCGCAGCGTGATCGCGGCCGGCATCAGCATGTACCGGGTCGGCGGCAGCAGATCGAACAGCACGGCGAGGCCGATGCCGGCGATGTTGGCCCAGACAAAGCCGATCGTCGCGACCTGCAAGGTGTAGAGCAGATTTTCGAAGATGAAGGCGCGATCGACCCACAGCACATCGAGCACCCGCTCGGGCAGCGGGATCACGAAGGCGGGCAGGCCCGAGAACCAGATCGCCAGATACCACAACAGGAGCACCGAGCCGATCGGCGTCAGCACGCGCAGCGCGAGCCAGCCGAGCCGCGGCAAGAGCCGCGCAGGCGATAACGCCGGGCGTGGCTCGCCGGCGAGGACCGCGTCGGCCGGCACCGTCAGGCGGCCTCCGCGCGATCCGTCAAGAGCTCGCGCACATGGGCGGTGATCGTGACAAAGCGCGGGTCCTGCCGGAACGACGGATCGCGCGGCCGCGGCACCGATACCGGCACCACCTCAAGCACCCGGCCGGGTGCTGGCGAGAAGACCGCCAAGCGATCGGCCAACATGACCGCCTCGTCGATATGGTGGGTGACGAACAGCACGGTCTTGGGTCGGACGGTGAGTTCGCGGTCGAACCATTCGCCGATTTCTTCGCGCTTCATCTCGTCGAGCGCCGCGAATGGCTCGTCCATCAAGAGGACGCTCGGATCGTGCGCCATCGCCGACGCGATATTAACCCGCTGCAGCATGCCGCCCGAAAGCTGGCGGGCACGCTTCAACTCATGCCCCTCGAGCCCGAACTCGCGCAGCACCTTGCCGGGGTCGAAGCCCACCCGGCCGGCGATTTTCTGGGTGAACCGAACGTCGTCGATCGCGCGCTTCCAGGGCAGCACGGCGGGGCGTTGCGAGACCAGACCCAAGAGGCGCTTGCCTCGCGCTTCGGCTGCCGTATCGGAGCCGATCCGAACCTCGCCGCTCGTCGGCTCCTGCAGGTCGGCGACAATGCGCAAGAGCGTGGTCTTGCCGCACCCCGAGGGGCCGACCAGCGCGATGAACTCGCCGGACGCGATCTCCAGATCGACCGGGCGCAGCGCCCAATTGTCGCCGAAACGCCGCGACACATTGCGGATCGAGATCGCGGCCATCAGTGCGTGCCCGGGACGGCCAGATAGTCGTCGGTCATGACCTCGGAGACCGGTACGGTCGTGGAGATTTGGTCGCCCTCCTTGAGGAAGGTGACCATCTGCTCCCAGTTCACCGGGTTCATCCACAAGAGGCCGTGCTGTTTCGAGTCCTCGCTCTGGTACAGCTGGTTCTGCAGCTTGAAGCGCCAGGCGAGTTTTTTCGCGTCCTCGGTCTGGCCCGGGAATTTGGCGAGAATGTCGACCGCTTCGTCGGGATGGTCGATCGCGAACTGCATGCCGCGCTGCACGGCCATCAGGTAATGTCGCACCAGCTCGGGGTTGTTCTTGAGCGTGTCGGCCGAGGCAAAGATCACGTCGACATAGATTGGGATGCCGTAATCGGCAAAGCGCATGGCCTTCCATGTCTTGCCCTTCAAGGTCGGCGGCGCTTCGGGCTTCGCCGCCTCCTGCTCGATCTGATAGGTCTGGTTGACGACCCAGCCGAGGAAGAAGTCGACCTGCCCGACCATCAGCGGCTCGGCGGTTCCCTGAACCGTCACCAGCTTGACCTTCGATGCGTCGACGCCGTTCTTTTTCGCGAAGGCGCGGAAGGTGAATTCGGTATTGGCCTGCAAGCCGAGGGTCTTGCCCTCCAGATCCTTGGGCTTGGGCGACGGCGCGTCGGGCTCGCCGAGGCTGATATAGGCCGCCGGCGACTGCTGGAACAGCGTGCCGACCGCGACGACATCGACCGGATCCTTCGCCAGGCGCGCGGTCACGAGCGCCATGCCGTTGGTCGCGAGACCAAATTGCGCCTGCCCCACCGCGACGATCGGGATCGGGTTCTTGCCCGGTCCGCCATCGACCGTCTTGTGGTCGATGCCCTCGACCTTGAAGAAGCCCTTGGCCTCGGCGATGAGGATCGGGGCATATTCGCCGATGCGCAGCCAGCCGAGCTGGGTGACGACTGGTGTGTCCTCGGCGTTCGCGCCGATAGGCGCTAGACCGGCCACGGCAACCGCCGCAACGCGGAGAAATCTCGCAATCCCCAGACACATCCGCACGGCGACGTCCCCTTCAGCCCCCCGATCTGCCGCAAGACCTACGCGCAGTCTGGGTGGTGCAAGCGTCATGCCGTCATGCTGTCGTGTTGACCGACGGCAGTTCGCGGTAATTTTCGCCCTGTTTGAATGACTTGGCTAGATGGAGGCTGGAAGCAGGCCGTGCTTTACCCCACAAATCAAACGACCAGGCCTAACGCTCGGACATACCCTTGACGCTCTAAGCTGGCACGCCGTGGCCGCCCGCGTGGTAAGTGCAAAGTGCTGCGGCGGGAATCAGCGGCAGCACATCCCGACACCATTTATACGCGAGCGCAGGACGATTGGCTCGTTCCAATCGGCGGCTAAGACCGCCAGTAGCGGTCTTAACCGCCGTGCTTTAAACCGTCTTAGCCCTACCCTATCCCTTTGTTTTGGCGAAAAAATCTACGGCAGCTCCGCCGGAGACCTTTTTCAGCTCGTCTTCCGTCAGCTCTACGCTGCCTTCCTTGCTGGTCTTCAGCAGATCATCGGGCGAAGCGATGGGCTTGCCTTTCTTGGTCGACTTGCCGGCTTTTGCCATGTTGATCTCCCTGTGTGCCGCTGCCGCGTGGCAGCAACGCTATATAAACATAATGGATAGCCTCGTGATGTGACCTGCTTCACATTCCCGCCGCTCGGCGGTGATTTTATTTCGTCCTGCCTACCGCGGCGGCTACCTGGGGTGATGTGTGCAATGTCATCGAAGTCTCGCTCCGACATTCACAATCCTTTGGAGGACCGAAGGGCGTCGTCCTTTGCGCCCCGCTATGTAACTGATGTCGCCTATGCACCTACCTTCACCCACTTCGCCGCGCCTGCCTGGCTCGATCTGACGGCATTGTTGGCGGCGGTCGCGCCGCCCGCCCGGCGCAGCGGGTTCGCTTGGTGCGAACTTGGCTGCGGAAGAGGGGTTACCGCCACGATCCAGGCTGCCACCCATCCCCTTGGCGCGTTTCACGGCATCGATATGATGCCCGGTCACATAGCGGACGCGCGGCGGCTCGCCGAGCGTGCCGGGGTCGCCAATCTGACATTGCATGCGCTCGATTTTGCCGCCGCGGCCGATCTCGACCTGCCTCGCTTCGACTACATCGTCGCGCACGGCGTCTACAGCTGGATCGATTCCCAGAGTCGCGAGACCTTGCGCCATTTCGTTGATCGCCACTTGGCACCCGGCGGGCTTGTTTACATCAGCTACAATGCGATGCCGGGATGGGCGGCTGATTTGCCGTTTCAGTACCTGGTGCATGCCTTGGCGCAGTCGGCTGTGGGCGACAGCATCGCGAAATTCGCTGCCGCCGAGGCGACCATGCGGCGCCTCGGCGCGGCCGGCACTCGAGCACTGAACAACAGCCCAATCTTTGCGCGGGAGTTGGCGAAGCAACGCAAACGCCTCTCGCCGGCCTATTTCGCACACGAATATCTGGCGCCAGCATGGCAGCCGCTCTACGTCACCGAGGTCCGCACCGAGCTGGCGGCGATCGGCTTGCACGCGGTCGGCTCAGCGACATTGCGGGACAATTTCGATTCATTCGTATTGCGCGCGGCCCAGCGCAGCGCGCTCCACGAGATCGTGGATCCCGATTTGCGCGAGCTGGCGCGTGACTGCATGCTGCTCACGCGCTTCCGTCGCGATGTGTTCAGCCGCGATGCCGCGCCAATTAGCGCTCGCGAACGGCGCGGACGGCTGCTCGGCCAGTGCTTTGCCCTGACGCAGCCCGAAGCTTTGGTCAAATATGCAATGCCCACCCCGGGCGGCACCGTGCGTTTCGACAACGACGTGTCCCACAGCATTGTAACTGAGCTTGCCGACGGCCCGCGGCGACTAGTTCAGGTGGCCGGGCCGGCGGACGATTTGTTGGCGAACGCGCTGGCGCTTGCCTCGGCCGAGGTGATCCGCCCCGTCGAGTCGGACGCCGTCCCGGTGGGTGCTCTCAACGCAGTGCTCGACGAGCTCGACACCGAGGCGGCTCCGTTGCCGTACCGGGCCTTGCCGTGCGGCACCGCACTCGCGCTAGACACGGCGTTGCGCCGTCATCTGCGCGAGGGCCGCAGATTGCCCCCTCGTCTTGTCGGATGGCCGGGTTTTCTCGCTCGCGCGGCAGCCGGCGGTTGATAGGTCGGGAGGTATTCTATGGGCAACTCTGTCCTCGGGTTCGGGAATGGCCAGGATTGTACGCCGGCGGCGTCTCCGTGGCTAAGGCGGGCGGACCGCTTCCGTGGAGCTGACACCACCGTCTTGGCCGCTTGCGTGGGATAAGAGCGTCAAACATACTCCTGTTCCATCGCTCGGGGGAGAAACGGCTGTGGAGATCAGACAGTCGCGCTTCGGCGACCATCTCGTTTTGCACCCTGCCGGACGCATCGATACTCAGACGAGCGAAGCCTTTCAAACGGAGCTGCTTGCAGCGGTAGCGGACAGCGGGACCAATCTCATCATCGACTTCGCGGAGGTTGAATACATCTCCAGCGCTGGGTTCCGTGCTCTGATGACGGCGGCGCGGCAGATGCCGAACCAGCGTCGGATAGCGGTCGCGGCGCTAAACGATCTCGTGCGTGAACTGTTCGCAATCGCCCGCTTTCACCACGTTATCCCGGTATTTGGCTCGCCGGCAGAGGCGGCGGCGGCCTGGACGAACCCGCCGCAACCGCAGCAGGGGGGACAGCCGGCCCTCCAGGATGCGGCGCCAATCCGTGTCCATTTCTGGGGCACACGGGGCTCCTTGCCCACGCCGGTCGGGCAAGCCGCGATACGGGCGAAGATACGTGATGCGCTGCTCATGGCGCGCAAGCACGATTTGTCCTCAACCGATGCGATCGACGCCTTTATCGATCGCGAATTGCCGTTCTCGATTCGTGGCACTTTTGGCGGTAACACCAGCTGCGTGGAAATTTTGACCAACGGCGACGAATATGTGCTGTGCGACCTCGGGACCGGGGTACGCGAGTTCGGCAATCAAGCGCTTGCCCGGCACGAACCCGGCTTTAAGGCCACCTACAACGTATTCCTGTCACACGTGCACTGGGACCACATCATGGGGTTTCCGCTCTTCGCCCCTGCGTACATCCTGGGCAACACGATCCGCATTCACGGCTGTCATAGCGTGTTGCAACAAGCCATGCGGGTTCAGCACTCGGCACCATGGTTTCCCGTCGACTTTGCTGCTCTAGGCGCCGACATCCAGTTTGTCGAACTGGAACCTGGCGTCGAAACCCAGGTGGCAGGCTTTTCCGTTACCCCGATCAAACAGCCCCACAGCGGCGACTCTTACGGTTATCGCTTTTCTCGCGGCGGCAAGTCGGTCGTCTATGCAACCGATGGCGAACATAAAGCCGAAGCGGTGAGCCCCGCGTACCCCTTTGTCGAGTTTTACCGCGATGCTGATCTGCTGATCTTTGATGCGATGTATTCGCTCGCGGACTCTATATCGGTGAGGGAGGATTGGGGACACTCCAGCAACATGGTGGCGGTCGAACTGGCGCAGATGGCGCGGGTCAAGCGGCTGGTCCTGTTCCACCATGAGCCAATGTTCGACGACGCCATGATCGACAGGGTGCTTGCCGAAACGATCCGTTTTGAGGAGATCAGTCGGTCTGGCCACAAGGTCGAGGTCATATCGGCGTTCGACGGGTTGGAGCTCACCATCTGAGCTCGATCGTGCAGGGTATTTGGGGCTGGTTGCGGGCGCCGGGGCGCGTTATCGCGCTGATCGTGTTGAGTCTCTCGGCACTGGCATATGCCACGGACCCTTATCTTCTGCGTGAACTACGAGCCCGCGGCTTCGATGCGATGCAGCGGATATGGCCCCGGAGGGTGGATCAGCCGCACGTGCTGATCGTCGACATTGACGAGGAAAGCCTTAAGCAATTGGGGCAATGGCCCTGGCCGCGGACGCTCGTCGCCGAGCTCGTCGATCGGATCGCCGTGTGCAAGCCGCTGGTCCTGGGGATCGACGTGGTTTTCGCCGAGCCGGATCGCCTGTCGCCGCCGCGGCTACCCGATTTCGTCCTGAACCTACCGCCCGCGGTGATTGCGGCGCTCTCCGCGCTGCCATCGAGCGACACCACGCTCGCTCAGGCGATCGCCGGCGTGCCGACGGTTCTCGGCATGGCGCCCACCGACGCGGTTTCGGCGCCGATATCCTCCGGCCCCCGCCGGGCATCCCCGATCATGCAAAAAGGCGGTTCTCCCGATCCCTTCCTCGACTCGCATCGATTGATGATCCGCAGCCTGCCCGAAATTGCACGTGCGGCGCGCAGCGAAGCCTCGCTCGGCGTCGAGCTGGATGACGACGGTACGGTGCGCGACGTCCCGCTCGTGTCTCTGGTCGGCGGAAATCTCGTCCCCAGCCTGGCGCTCGAGATGATCCGGGTTGCAGCCGGCGCGCCGGCCATCGTCGTGACCACCGACCGCGCCGGCATTGCTGGCGTAGCGCTCGGCCCCTTGCAGATACCGACCGACACGCACGGAAGAGCCTATCTGCACTTTGGGCAGCCGCTCGACAATGACGTGCCGGCGGCCGAACTGCTCGGTCCCGGTTTCGACTCACGCCGGCTCGAAGGGCGTATCGTCATTCTCGCGGTAACCGGCCTCGGGCTGCTCGATCAAAAGTCGACCCCTCTTGGGTTGATGCAAGGGGCCGACATCCACGCTCAGCTGATCGAATCGATCCTTGCCGGCACCCTTCTGTACCGTCCTCCTGGTGCGCTTTGGATCGAGCTCGCCTTGATCCTATTGCCCGGGCTGGCGGTGATCGGAGCACTCCGCTACCAGCGGCCGCTCGTCGCAAGCGCCGGGATGCTCGGCATCGTATTGTTGCTAGTCGGCAGCGAAGCCGGTCTGTTTCGCTTTGCCGGCTGGCTCTTGGATAGCCTCTATGCGAGCGGCGTGACGCTTATCGAATTTGGCACGATGCTCGGCGGCAACTTTGTCGCGGAACAACGGGAGAGACGGCGGATTGCGGCCGAACTGGAGCGCGAACGCCAGGCCGAGGCTCGTCTGGAGGGGGAACTCGCGGCAGCTCGGGCGATCCAGATGGGGCTCTTGCCGCTTCATTTCCCGGCCTTCCCCGATCGCAGCGAGATCGATATCTACGCTCGCATTGAGCCGGCACGTAATGTCGGCGGCGATTTGTTTGATTTTCAGCTGATCGGTCGAAATCAGATCTTTTTCATGATCGGGGATGTGTCCGGTAAAGGTATCCCGGCCGCCCTCTTCATGGCCATGACCAAGGAAGTAATACGCGATGCGACGGCCCGGCACGGCGCCGCGCCTGACCGCGTGCTCGCCGAGGCCAGCGCGAAAATTGGCGCCGCCAGCGACAACATGGCGGAAGACGGCGCCAATATGATGTTCGTTACCGCGTTTGTCGGGCTTCTCGACCTGGTCTCGGGCGATATTCTCTACTCCAGCGCTGGGCATGATTCACCGCTGGTGATCATGGCAGGCCGCCAACCGCGCGAGCTTGCGACCGAGGGCGGACCGCCTCTCGGCACGGTCGACGATTTTTCCTACCCGCTCAGCCGTGACCGGCTGGAGGTGGGCGCGACGCTGCTGCTCTACACCGATGGGGTCACCGAGGCGCAGAACGCCTGCGGCTCACTCTACACGGGTCACCGTCTCGTCGACTGCTTGGCCACCGCATCAGGCGATGGCGCCCGAGCGGTCGTCGACATCGTCTTCGAGGATTTGGGCCGCTTTGTCGGCGCCGCCGAGCAGGCGGACGACATCACCCTTCTCGGGATCCGTTGGCTGGCTTTTTCTCGGTGATCAGCGGACGAGGATCTCGACCACCCGGTTTCCCGGCTCGGCAACCTGGTCGGCGGTGGGGATCAGCAGATCGAGCTTGCCGCGACCGGCGATCGAAATGGCGTCCGGGGCGATCCCATCGCCGATCAGCCGATTGCGAAACGCAGCCGCTCTCGCCAGCGAAAGCTGCTGATTGTAGGCGAAATTGCCGAGTGTATCGGTGTGTCCGGTCACCTCAATTTCGTAGGCCTTCCGCGAGTGCACATCGTCGAAAACACTGTGATAGGCGGTAACCGATTCCGGCGTCAGCTCGTCGCTGCCCAAGAGGAAATAGAGGCGGAACCGGTGTGGCAGTATCGGTCGCGCGCCAATGGCCTGATTGAAGATCGCAAACGCATTGCCGGCGCTCAGCTCGACGGGAGCGGCCGGCCCTTGGCGAATTTCGGCCGCCGCATAGGCTTGATCGAGCGTTGTATTGGATCTCCCATCGCTGACGCTGATCGCCCCGGCACCGGGCCTGCCGTCGGCATTCGGCAGAACGACGAACAATTCCTGTTGCGCGCAACCGGCCGCCATCAGCAGAGCAGCTGCGGCAAGGATCCAACGCGTCACGTCCGCAACTCTCAATAAACTCTGACGGCAAACGTCGTGCCGCGCACGCCCAGGATCGAGGTCGGCGTCTTGATCTTCATCGCGTCCGGAGCGCTGCGAGTTATGTCGCCGGTGACGACGGTCAGCGAACCTTTGCGCATGTCGGCCAACATTTCGCCGCTGAAATTGCTCGAGTCGAAACGGAATTTCTCCAGCGCCACCTCGCTGTCCGGCCCCGTCGAGAACACGGTGTTGTCGATAAAGGTAAATCCAATTGTCCCGCCGGAGCCTGTCGTAACCACATCGCTTTGATAAAGCAGATCGCCCGGTTTGGCGGCAATCCGCTCGCCCTCGCGAACAATGAAAGCGTCGCCTCGAACGGTTTTGACTTGCGCGATATGCGGCGCTTCGGCACGCGCTGAAGCGATGGCTGACACGGCCAACAGGAGCGCGCCGAACCAGAATTTCCCAATATGCCGCATCAGCTATTCCCCTGTTCCGTTTCGACCATAATTGATTCTTCCACCTGCCGGCAATCTCAGCGCGGCCGGCAATCCTCAAGATCTCGAGCTGCCGCGGCAGGCTGTCGGTGACGCCCTCGCGCCATGAGCCGGCGCGGCATTGGAGAACAATTGCTCTAAATTGCTGACGATACTTGGTCACTCTGCAAGGCCTTCGGTGGATAATCACCGGGCGAGACTGACCCCTTCCTCTGGGTGATGGCGGAAGTATGAGCATCCCAACCGACACCCCAGGCAGCCAGGTTTGCAAAGCTGGCAGCGGTCAGTTCATCGCCTTTTGGCAAGGGCAGATCGTTCACAAACTCGACGGCGGACTGCGCTATTTCGAGACCGAACAAGCAGCCTGGAATTTTTTAGCGCGGCGTGACCTGGTAAGCGACAGCATGGTTGGCGCTCGGGCGAGGCGGCGAACCGGCCGAGATAAGCCTACCCTTCGTGACTGACGGCGCGCCTGCGAGCGCCGGACGGACGCTCGAAATCGCCTAGATAGCGCGGATATGCGCGTCGGGTTGCGCCGTGACCTTGGCGCGAAAAGCGACGTTAGACCGTGTGCCAATCTTGTGTTGGCCGCGCAGGCTCTCGCCTTTTAATTGCAGTCGATAGGCATTGTGGGTTATCCGGTCCAGGACCGCGGCGGCAACGCCGGCGTCCCCGATCACCTGAGGCCAGCGCTCAACCGCCACCTGGCTTGCGATAAGCGTGCTTCCCCGCCCGCAACGGTCCTCGACAACTTCAAGCAGATCACGGCGTTGCTCCGCCCCAAACGGCTCCATTCCCCAGTCGTCGAGGATCAGCAACTCAGCGTTGTGTAGCGCTCGCAGGCGACGGGAATACTGCCCGGTTCCCCGCGCCGCGCTCAGATCGGCCAGCAACCGAGGCAAGCGCTCATACCGTACCGATCGATCGTCGCGGCAGGCTTTTTCGCCCAGCGCGCAGGCTAGCCAGGTTTTGCCCACCCCGGTTGGCCCGTCGATAATCACGTTTTCCTTGTCGACGATCCACTTTCCGATCGAAAGCCAATGAAATAGCGCATCGTCAAATCCGCGCGCCGCGTTGTAGTCCAAGTCAGCTATCGACGCGTGGTAGCGCAATTTCGCCGCCCGCAATCTGCCAGCCAGGCGCTTCTCTTCGCGGTCAGCAAGCTCGGCCTCGGCGAGGCGCGACAACCAGCCAGCAAATGGCGCCGTGTTACAGGACGGATCGCTCTCGAGTTGTGCGAGCGCTCCGGCCATTCCGTGGAGTCCTAGTTCTCGAAGTTGGTCAGACAAGGGCTGCGGTTGTGCATCGATCACTTGATGCCGCGGGGGGGCTACTTGGTGAAGGGGGTCGACCTCCGCCGTTATCCGCGACACGAGTGCGGGTCGCTGCCATGAAACCGCGACGAACCTGGTCGGGTTGGTGGCGAGCGCTTGCCGTAAGTTGGTGCTGTGCCGCTTCATCCGGCCGTTTCCAATTAATGCGGATTCTTGAAATTAATCGCTGATCTCGCCGAATAGGGTGCGCATCTCGGCAGCGGCCTTCCCATCGGGCTCGAATTCGGTGACCCCTTGTCCTGCGGTAATCGCGCGCGCGTAGGCGACCAAATTCGAGACGCTAACGGGGACCAGATTGAGGCCCATATCGCAGATGGCGCCCTCCGCTTGGCACCGGTCGATGGTCCGCGCCTGTACCGCATTGAGCACGACGGCGGCGTTCTTCCTGCGGAGTTGGGTGAGCTGGATCGTCGTCGCCAGGTACTGCAAGTCGACAATGGTTGGCCGACACGGAATCAGCACGAGATCAGCGGCATCAATCGTCGAGACGAGAATGCCCTCGGCGTGCGCGGCAGTATCGATCACGATCAGCTTCGCGCCGAGTTCTCTGGCAGAGGACAGGGCTTGGGGAAGTCGCGCCGCCATGGCGGAGATTACGGTCGGTGTGCGGCCTGTCATCGCCCGCAGATCGCCCCACTTGGCGGAAGCCTGCTGCGGATCGACATCGACCACAACGGTGCGCACGCCCGCTTCCTCCGCGGCGACCGCCAGATTTAGACCCACCGTGGTCTTGCCGGTGCCACCTTTGAGGCTCGCCATAGCGAGAACTCCGGCCATGCAAATTATGCCCTTTGCCGAGATCCCATCGAGTTATTGAGACGTTCCCACTAAGTAATTAATGAGTTATTTAGGTATATGGTTAAATTAACCACCGTAGTCACGCTAACCCGCTTTGCTTGCCACAAATCGTAGGGTCACCCGTCATTCCCGCAGCATCGCCGCGACCTGGTCGAGGCGACGAATGCGTGCGTACATTTTCATTGCCTTGTCGAGGCTGTAGGCGTGGGCGGCCGCGTCGCCGCCCCAGCAGCATTCGCGCACCACGACAGACGCGAGGTCGAGGTTGAAGGCCTCGCGGACACTCGTTTCGACGCCGCGATTGGTGGCGCCGCCGCCGATGATGATGGTGTCGCGTCGCAGCATGTGCAGGAGCTCGGCGACCCCCGTCCCGTAAAAGGCGCTCGGCCGGCGCTTGAGGAAGACGTAATCCTCGGGTCCCGGCGCGATTTCGTCGGGGAAGCCGGCCTCTGCCGTGCCTTCGACGGCGTTGGTGAGCGGCGGCACGCCGGTCTCCGCCGAAAGGTCGGTCGGCAGCATGACAACGTCGGCGCCATCGGCGCGGCTGACCGGGGTCGTGTAGATCACCGGCACGCCCGCCGCCCGCGCGGCCGCGATCATCTGCACCCAGGCATCGAGCACGGGGCGCATCGCAATCCTGCGGGCGGGATCCGACGGGGTCAGCGCGCGCCGGCAGACGTCGTAGGCGATCAGCGCCGCCCGGCGCCGATCGATGCGTTCGGGTTCGGGCATCGCAACCTCCTCAGGCGAGAGGGAAACGGCATTCCGCAGGCGCCGTCGCAAATGTGGTTGGAAAGGGCTGGTGGCGCTTTCCAACGGGCATGAGCCTAACCCCCCAGCAAGCGAAATCAATCGGCCCGGTGAAGGAAAGGCATGACCTTTCAGGCCCAAGTGATCGGTCCCCGTGGAACTGGTCCAAGCTGGGCTGCGGTTTTTTGCTCACAGGCGGCCGGGATGGCGATGGGGGAGAGATTTTTCTCTCTTGCCGATCATTGCCCCGTGATACTGACCTAGCCTGCAAACCGTGTTCCGCTTGTGGGGCGGAGACGGCGGGCGCCTGTGGTTCTGATGAGGAGAGAACGGAATGTTCAGCCATATCATGGTCGGGAGTAACGACATCGCCCGGTCGAAGAAGTTTTACGACGCGATCTTCGGCGTGCTCGGCGTCAGCCCTGCCACCCCGGACGCTAGGGGCCGACTGGCCTACGCGCATAATGGCGGGCGCTTCATGGTGTCAAAGCCGATCGACGGCAAGCCTGCAAACGGCGCGAACGGCGGTACGATCGGCTTCGTGATGAGCAGCGCCGAACAGGCGAAGGCATGGCACGATGCCGGCGTCGCCAACGGCGGTACGTCGATCGAGGATCCGCCAGGCATCCGCCAGGGCGCGGCGGGGCAAATGTACCTCGCCTATCTGCGCGATCCGGACGGCAACAAGATCGTCGGGCTTCATCGCGTTCCGGCCTAGTTTTCGGCCGCTTGAAACCGAGAAGGGCCGCCCCACCGGGCGGCCCTTCGCACATCAGCCGTTCTGCAGCCGGTAGCGCAGCCAAATCGCGCCGCCTTCGAGCACTTCGCTGCTCTCCAGCGCCATCGCGGTGACCGGGGCGCGCGCGTCGGCATTCTCGTCGTCCGAGTCGAAGACGTGCGGCCCGCCTCTGGCACCGTCCACCGCTGGACAGATCGCCAGGCTGATCTCGTCGATGAGGCCGGCGCGGAGAAATGAGCCATTCGATTTCCCGCCGCCCTCGATCAGCAGGCGCTCGATCCCCAGCTCGCGGTTCAGAATTTCCAGCGCCAATCCCAGGTCGAGTTCCCGCTCGCCGGCGAAGATGTAGGAGACGCCGTCCCGGCGCAGCCCTGCCAAATGCGCGTCGGCGACCCGCTCCGTCAGAATGACGACGATCGGGTCGCCGCCGATCTCGGACCGTCCCCAGGCGATCTTGCCGTGCGCATCGAGCGCGATGCCCCAAGCGGTGTTGGCGGCGGCGTCGCGCCGGACGAACCAAGGTTCGCGCGGAAAGGTCTGGTCGGTGTGGCCAGGGTAGGACCCGGCCTTGGCGTACTCGCTGCCAGTCACCCGGCCGATCAGCCAGGAGCCGTTGCCGAGCTGCTCATGGATGCGCTCGAACAGGCCGGCCATGCGGTTTTCCGCCGGCCGCCAGCGGCTGTGCCAGATGCGGCCGTCGATGCTCGAATTCATGTGGCAGATCACATAAGGCTTCATTTTGCTACCCGGCTATCAGCCCGTTGACGAAGTCGGCTTTGGTTGATTCTGTGTGAAGCGGGGGGACTGATCGGGAATTGTGGGATGGCGATGGGGCGCGAGGGCGATCGGCAAGGGGATCTGATCGTGACTTGGA
>Ga0181530_10004683_pt1 | contig 14348 bp, 16 predicted proteins | sample PEATcosm2014_Bin_42_FD_119769 | JGI IMG/M metagenome (GOLD analysis project Ga0181530, IMG submission 119769) | Peatland microbial communities from MTU Mesocosm Facility, Houghton, MI, USA - PEATcosm2014_Bin10_60_metaG | ecosystem: Environmental > Terrestrial > Soil > Wetlands > Peat | place... | reverse complement strand
CGGAGAGGAACCCTGGGTATAAACAAACCTCTCCCTCCCCCTCGGGTTGGGATTATATCGGGTGGCCGCAGCGGTTGGCACCTGCGAAAGTTCCACCGCTACCGGGCGAAGCAGCCCGACAAGCGCAGAGCCTTGCCTTTTCCACAGCTTAGGACATAGAATCGAGCAGCCCCCGGTGTCTCCCAAGGAGTCCATCTTCATGCCGGTCCCTCGTGTTGCAGCCGTCACTCTGGCAGGCTTTCTGGCGCTGGCGGTATTCGCCCAGGACTCTGGTTCGAAGAACAACGGCAGTCCGGCGGTGCCCTCCGCCGACTCCCAGCAGACCGACCCCCTGAAGCGCCCCCTCACCGATGCCCAGAAGAAAAGCAACGCCAAGGCGTTTCAGAAGGAAATCAGCAAGACCTACAAGAAATGGCTGGATGAAGACGTCCGATGGATCATCACCGACGAGGAGCGCTCGGCCTTCAAGCAGTTGTCCAACGACGATGAGCGCGACCAGTTCATCGAGCAGTTCTGGCTGCGCCGCGATCCCACCCCGGACACCGTGGAGAACGAGTACAAGGAAGAGCACTACCGGCGCATCGCCTACGCCAACGAACACTTCGCCGCCGGCATCCCGGGTTGGAAGACCGACCGCGGCCGTATTTACATCATGTATGGGCCTGCCGACAGCATGGAAACCCATCCCACCGGCGGCTTTTACATGCGTCCGCAGGAAGAGGGCGGAGGAAGCACTTCGACCTACCCGTTTGAGACCTGGAATTACCGTTACCTCGAAGGCGTCGGACAGAATATCGACATCGAATTCGTCGATCCCTGCAGTTGTGGCGAATACCACATGACCATCGACCGCTCCGAAAAAGATGCGCTGTTGCACGTCGCCAATGCCGGACTCACTCAATCCGAGGCGATGGGGTTAACCAGCAAGGCAAACCGGTTCGAAACGGGAGGGCTCGAAAACCTCGGGTCCGGCCCGTTCACACAAGGCAACCAGAACAAGCAGTTCGACCGCCTGCAGCAGTTTGCCGCCCTCAACAAGCCGCCGGCGATCAAGTTCAAAGACCTGGAAGATGTAGTGGTTTCCCACAAGCTGATTTACAACCTGCTGCCCTTCGACGTGATCACGGATTTCGTCAAGGTGACCTCGGATACGGCCTTGGTGCCGATCACGGTCCAGCTCAAGAACAAGGACCTGACCTTCGTCGAGAAACAGGGCGTGCAGACGGCGGTGGTCAATGTCTTCGGGCGGTTGAGCACGCTGACCGGCCGCGTGGCCCAGACTTTCGAGGATACGGTGACGGTGCAGACCCCGTCGGAGCTGCTGGCCAAGGAGCAGGAGAAGCCCTCGGTGTATTGGAAGGCGCTGCCGCTGCGCGCCGGGCGCTACCGCCTGGATGTGGTGCTCAAGGACGTCAACGGTGACCGCGTCGGCCATTGGAGCCGCGGCATCGTGGTGCCGGAGTTCAGCGACGACCGCCTGGCGGTTTCCTCCCTGATCCTGGCCGATAACATGGAGAAGGTGCCCACCAAGAACGTCGGCACCGGCAGCTTCGTCATCGGCGACACCAAAGTGCGGCCGCGCGTTCCCGAGGCTGGCAAGCAGATCAGCTTCAAACGCGACCAGCGCGTCAATTTCTGGATGCAGGTGTATAACCTGGGCATCGACCAGCAAACCCACAAGCCCTCGGCCACGGTGGAGTACGAGATTACCAATCTCGCCAGCCACAAAGCCATCGTGCATTCGGTAGAGTCGACGCAGCAGATGGGCAATATCGGGGATCAGTTGACGCTGGCCCGGACCTTGTCGCTGGCCGCGGTCGAACCCGGCCAGTACCAGGTCAGCATCAAGGTGGACGACCAGGTCTCCAAGCAGAGTCTTACGCCCACGGCCACGTTTACCGTAGAGTAATCGGACCCCGTTCTCCCGGGGACAGGTGGTAGAGCATGGCACGAAAACTGGGGTGCTGGCTGGCGCTGATCATGGTAGTAGCGCCGGCGTGTGCTGCCGCGGCGCCAGGCTCGATCTCCGGCTACGTGAAGAACTCGAGCGGGGTGCCGCAGATGGGCGTGGCGGTGGAGATCGTCTCGCCACAAGGTCCGCTGGGCGCCACCGTGTTTACCGACGCGCGCGGCTACTACAAGGCTTCCGGCCTCTCCGCCGGCGCCTATCAGGTGAAGGCCTCGGCGGCCTCCTATCTGCCCAGTTTGCGGGAGAACGTCGCCCTGCGCGCCGGCGCCAACCTGGTTGTCAATCTCACCCTGACTACGCTGTTCGAAGCGGCGCAGTGGCTGCCGCCGCGCCGCACTTCGCCCCAGCAGGAGGACGACTGGCAGTGGACCCTGCGCACCGCCACCAGCCGCCCCATCCTGCGCCTGCTCGACGACGGCGCTCCCGCCAGGAGCAAAGATCGCGACTTGAAGGCCCAGGTGTCGTTCATCGCCGGCTCCGAGAACGAGGGCTTCGGCGGCGCCGCCGATATGACCACCCAGTTCCGCATCGATCAATCCCTGTTCTCGGCCGGGACCCTGACCCTGGGCGGGAACGTGGGCTATGGCAATGGCACGCCGGCGGGGGTGGTGCGGGCCGGTTACTCGCATCAGATGGCGGATGGGTCGCACCCCGAGATGGCCTTGACGGTGCGCCGCTTTGCCCTGCCCGATGCGGTGCAGCACGATGGTGCCCTCGATGCCCTGGCGTTTTCGGTGGTGGATGGAATCACGCTCGCCGACTTCATCGACCTCAGCTTCGGCGGCGAATTGCAGGCCATCGACTTCCGCGGCGGGGTGACCGCCTTCCGTCCGTTCGGTTCGGCAGCGGTGCACATTTCTCCCAAAACCGTGGTCCAATACACCTACGCGACCGCCCAACCCAGCACCCGCATGGCCAAGGGCTTCGATACCGCTCCCGCCGACCTGAGCGAATCCGGGCCGCGGGTTTCCATGCTGGATAACCGCGCCCTGCTGGAGCGCGCCCATCACCATGAACTCTCGGTGTCGCGCCGCGTCGGCAACAACAGTGTGCAAGTCGCAGTCTACTCCGACCATGTCCGCGATGCGGCGCTGGTCGGGGTGGGCGAAGTGACCGCGGATTCAGGGGAATTCCTGCCCGACATTTACTCCGGCACCTTCACCTACAACGGCGGCGAACTCGCGACCCGGGGGGTGCGGGCGGTGGCGCAGCGCAAGTTGCTGTCCGACCTGACGGCGACCCTGGATTACAGCTATGGGGGTGTCATCACCCTGCCCGGCTCCGGCATCTCCTGGCAGGAGGCGCAGGCCCTGTTGCGGGTGGAGCGCCGGCATGCCGCGGCCATCAAGCTGGCGGGTGGTGTTCCGCACTGCAAAACCCACTGGATCGCTTCCTACAAATGGACCAGCGGGCCTGCCCTGACCCCGGTGGACATGTTCAACGCCTCCCCCGGCGAGTCGGACCCCTATCTCAACATCTTCATCCGCCAGCCGCTTCCCGTCTCGTTCCTTGCGGGACACATGGAGGCCCTGCTCGACCTGCGCAACCTTCTGGCCCAGGGGTATGTCCCGGTGCTGGGGCAGGACGGGCAGACGCTGTATCTGGTGCAGTCGGCGCGCTCGGTGCGCGGCGGGCTGGCCTTTACCTTCTAGAGCCATTTCACCTAAGCTGCACCCTCCGGCCCTGTCATCCTGAGCGAGCGCGCCCGACCATTCGGCTCCGCTCAGGGCAAGCTTTGGCGCGCGAGTCGAAGGACCCCTACTCGGAAGACTGTCGCTTAAGTAGGGGTGCCTCGACTCGTGCGGGCAAAACCGGCCCGCACTCGCTCAGCATGACAGTGGAAATGGGGACAAGTATTGTGAACCTGCCCTAGCCCAATCTCGATCCTGGTCAGGTCGCGAGAATTTACCTCTCTTTACAATTTCTTTCACGCAGTCCAAGGTAGGATGTGAGCTTCACCCGAGGAGGGTCGTTGCGCCATGGCCTCTCCGCCGTACCCGCCAATCTTAAAGCAGCGCGACCGTGGTTGGCTTGCCGGTGTGTTGCGCTTTAAATGGGCCGCGTTTTCTGCCATTGTGATCTTTATCGGCGTGTATTGGATCGACGCCTGGTTTTTCCGCCATGGGCTGAGAAGGGACGCCACGCTTCTGGACAACTTCCTGCTCAGTGGGCTGGTGTTGGCGTTGGGAATCGCGCAACAGTTGAGACATGAGCGGGAACTCAAACGACATCGACAGCTTATGGGCGTTATTGCCGATATGAACCACCACACCCGCAATGCTTTACAGGTAATCGTCAGCCGATCGGTGCTGTCCATCGCGGACTCGGCTGCCATCGGGGACATTCAGCAGGCCGTGCGGCGGATCGACTGGTGTCTGCGCGAGGTCCTGCCCAACGCCGAGGAAACCACCGCCAGGCAAACGCTGAAGTCAGAGTCTCTGCCCAACCCCCGCGTGGTGCGGTCGCACCGATCGGATCCGTGACAGCCGAATGCTAGGAACGAACTAAAACAGACGATGGGCGGGAACCCACGCCAGCGCCAGCCGCGGCTTCAGACTGCGGCCGAGACGCGGGCGGCCTGTGTCGGGTCTTGCAGGCGGGTCAGCCGCACCAGGCCCTGGGTGAGATTCTCGTAAATGTCCGTGACCCGGCCGACCGAAATCCGAGCTCCCGGCATAACGATCCGTCCGTAGAGCACCACCATGGCCAGCATGGCGTTCATGCGCAGCCGCAGGGCGTCGTTTACCAGGGTGCGGGCGGCCGCCGCCACCTTGGGATTCTGGTCGCGGCGTGCGGCTTCACCCACGCGCAGCAGGACGGCGCTGTTGTAGGCGGTGCGCCGCACGTACTCGAGGGCGGCGCGCAGGCGCTCCCGCTGCAGGCTGTGAAACTCGCCGGCCGGCAGGTTTTCCCGCAGGTAGTCCTCTTCGGCAGGGTCGATCAGGTTGCGGAAGGCGGCCAGGTCCACCGGCTGCGTGTAGGTTTCCAAAGCTTGCAGATCGGGCACGGGATCACGGCGCCGGCGGGCGGCGCGAATCAGCACCCCCACCACCACCAGGGCAAAGGCAATCAATAAGGCAGTCGTTATCATCGTTCCAGTATTTCCAGTAACGCCTGGTTCCACTTCTTCAGGTCGTTGTGTTGTACCACGCCCTCGTATTGCAAAGCCGGCTTGGGAGCCAGCAGATAGCAAAGCCATATCATAACGCCGGAACTATAGGCGGCGCTGTTAATCTGCGAACATACGGCGGCGACGCTTTCGCCGATCTGCCAGTGGACCGCCACCGCCGCCAATTCTATGCTGGCGAAAACGCCGAAACCCAGGGCAATCCCAAAGCGATAGTTCTGCCAGGGCAGCCCGAAATAGAACGCAGCCAGAAACAGGAACAATACCAACCCGCACTGCATCAGCCGCACGCTGCGCTCCAGCAGCAACACCACCCCGACAATCCCTGTTTCCGCGCCCGGTGCCGACGCCGTCCACACCGCCAGAACCAGCACCGCAATCCCGGCGCACGCGAACAGGATTCCACCCAGCCGGCGGAGGGCGTCGTAATGCTGAAATACCCCGCAATAGATCTCATAGATGACCGCAAATCCCAGGACGACGCATACGGCATCGGTCATCCAGTAAGCGTAAAAATAGTCGGCAGAGCTCATCCGGTGTCGCAGTTGCAGCAGGTAGATGGTGAACAACACCAGCGTCCGCAACACAACGAAGGCCGCGTAGACGAAAAACACCGGGAACTGATACACCAACCTGCGCCGGAGAATGGCCGCACAGGCCATCACGAGCAGAATCTCCGCCGTTACCCAAAGCAGGTAGTCGGTGAGCGATAGAGGCATAGCTGGAGACGAGGAGGTTACTATTCTCCGCGTCCCCAGCGCAATCTCTTTTGTGGCCGCCAGCTAGCCCAGGCTTGGTATGGCTATCCACGCTAACGGACGCCCTGGCCCGGTGGCTTGGTCGGCATGGGATCCCCGCCGTCAGCGAACGCCGTCGAAACCGAACCCAACAGGGCCAGACTAATCAGCAGAATGTGCACCAGCTTTTTCATGGGAATTCTCCTCGCGGGCGAAGTAGACTTGCGAGGTCGAATCTGCTGTTTTGGCGGGGAGCCGTGGGGAAAACCTTGCCGGCGTCCCGATTTCCGGAACTGGAACAGACGTGACCCTGCTGGCGATCAAGGACGACTTCCTGGAGCGCACTCTGGCCAAAGTTCCAGGCGTGCTGGGCAAGCTGGGTTATGTGGCGGAGTTACGCGAGAACGGGCGGTACGTGCACTGGGGGTTGGAGCGGATTTATGGCGAGGAGGGGATGCAGCGCACGGTAGCGGAAGTGCATCGCGGCTTGTTCTTGCAGGTGCTGCGGACGCCGCTGCGCCAGCTCTTGGAGGATGCGACGCGCTCGGCGGCCGCCCAGCGCGCGGAAGTCAGGAGTTTCTTGGAGGCCATCTTGCAGGACCCGCGAGCGCTGATTCCTCCCCATCTGGGCGGAGGTTCGCAGGCGCACTTCAATTCAGTCGTCGCGGCCCTTTTGTCGCTTCTCCGCTAGCCGGAACTTCCCGGCTGGGCGCGGGGCGCCAGCCGTCCAACCGCATGGCTATGCCGACCACGCGTCCCAGGACCTCAACCTCCTGCGACTGCTTCAGTATGCGCACCGGCGTCGGCGACAGCGGGTGGGGTTGCAGGATGATGTAATCGCCTTTCAGCGAGCACCAGCAGGCGGTGTAACCATCCCGCAATTCAACGAAATAGATGGGCCGCTCATACTCGGAGCGCCAGTCGCCCTCCACCACCGTATGGGCCGATTCATCCACCTGGATAAAGGATCCCGGCAGCAGCGCCGGATACATGGTGAAGTCCTCGCTGCCGATGTAGCCATAGATGTACTTGGTGCTGCTGAACTGGGAGAGATAGGAAAGTGGCACCAGCCCCCAGCGCTCGATCATGCGCCCCAGGTTGGCGGTCCGCCGGAGGTCGAATCCGGGATCCAGCCGTACCGGCACGCTGACCTCCATCACGCTATCCAGAGTCTCTGTAATGTGAGACTTGGGAGGCTCCGCAAGCGCCAGGTCGGCCGCCGTCTCGGTCAAGTCGATACCGTACCAGCCCAGGAGTTCCCGCAGGTCCCGGCGGTAGATCACGGCCAGCGAATACAGCCGAAAGACGTTGGGAAGGATGCCCTTGGTTTCAATATCGGAGAGCCGGCTGGGCGAGATGGCGAAATCCTCGTTGCCATGGCGGGATGCGATGCGCCCGCTGGCAGCTTCTACATCCCGGATGGTGAGTCCAAGCTCTTCCCGAAGGGCGCGCAAACGCTGGCCAGATGACAACAAGATGGACCTCTCCCTGGGGTCGGCTGATTCGCCTTCTAACACACCACTGCCCTAATTTCAATGCATCCTCAGCGGAGCGGGAGACGAACGGTTGCTGAGATTGGCGCGCCCGAAGACGGTTCGCGAAGGCCTGGTCCCATCCGCACCTTCCCACGCTTCCGGCACAGTTGGCTGTGACGGGAGTCACGATTCACGGTGACCTTTGCTCCCCATGTTCCCGCCGCGTTCTGAAATCAGAACAAATGGCTAGCCACCGCGGAGAAAAAGCTGCCACTCCGTGAATGGCCTTGATTTCAGAGGCTTTGCGCGAGTTCCCCCCGGGTGCCCGGCGGCCGCGATTTTCGGCGTTTTGGCGGGGTTTTGCACAGCCTGGCCGGATCGCTCCTCCGGCGCTTCCATGCTGCGTTGAAGCCCGCTTGTTCTGAATTCAGAACAAGACCGCATTTCGCTCCACGGGGGCGCCAAGGGCGGTGTACATTTGGCCCCGGAAAAGAATCGATTGGCCTGATCGTAGTTTATGATGGTCCGCAACTGCCTTCCCGGGGTCAACATTATGTCCAAACCAAAGCAGGAAAAACGTGCGGCCCCGCGAGTGCAATGGCGGCTTCCCGCCAGCGTGACCTTCGGCGATTCCGGCCGCGCCCAGGTGGAACTCAAGGACATCAGCTCCCGCGGCTTGTTCTTTTTCACTCCAGATAAGGTCGAGAAGAGCTCCAAGCTGGAGATCGTCCTCATGATGCCTCCGGAGCTGGAGCGGTTCGGCGGCCAGTGGGTGTGCTGCCAGGCCACCGTCGTGCGGGTTGAGAAGGACAAGCCGGGGAACAAAGTCGGCGTGGCGGCGGTGATCGACCGCTGCGAAGCCCTGCCCCAGATCTGAACCCAACTTTCAGAACGCCCGGCTTATCATTAGGAGTTTTAGCGGTGCGGAGTGGAAATAAGATCCGCGTTCATCCGCGGCGAAAATTCCGTCTGAAGGAGCTCCCATGAGCACAGTGCAGGCGCGTACCGTTCAGCTTCCCAACCACATCGGCGGACGATGGAAGAATTCGACGGCCAGCGAGTTCCTGAAGGTTGTCAATCCGGCGACCAGCGAACTGCTGGCGGAAGTACCGGTCAGCCCGGAGCGCGAGGTGGTGGAGGCCATCGAAGCCGCGGCTGCCGCCTTCCCCGAGTGGCGACGCACGCCGCCGGAAGAGCGCATCCAGTATTTGTTCAAGCTGAAGCAGCTCCTCGAAGAGCACCTTGAAGAGCTGGCGCGCCTGATCACGCTCGAGAATGGCAAGACCCTGGCCGAGTCGCGCGCCGAAATGCGCCGCAGCGTGGAGAGCGTCGAAGTCGCCTGCGGCATCACCATGCTGATGCAGGGCAGCAATCTGGAAGACGTCGCCCGCGGCATCGACGAGATGACCATCCGCCAGCCCCTCGGCGTGGTCGCCGCCATCACGCCGTTCAATTTCCCGGTGATGGTGCCGTTCTGGTTTCTGCCTTTTGCAATCGCCTGCGGCAACACTTTTGTCCTGAAGCCTTCGGAAAAAGTTCCAGTCAGCATCCGCCGCGCTTTTGAGATCATCGAGCAGACCGGCTTGCCCGCGGGCGTGGTCAGCCTGGTGAACGGGACCAAGGTCGCCGTGGACACGCTGCTTGCGCATCCCAAGGTCCGCGCCATCAGCTTCGTAGGCTCGACGCCCATCGCCAAGTACATCTATTCGACCGCCGCTGCGCACGGCAAGCGCATGCAGTGCCAGGGCGGCGCCAAGAACCACGTGGTCGTGCTCCCCGACGCCGATATGGCCATGACCACGCAGATCGTCAGCGACAGCGCCTTCGGTTGCGCCGGCCAGCGCTGCCTCGCGGTTTCGGTCGCGGTCACCGTGGGCGAAGCGCAGCGCACCTTCCGCGACGCCATCGCCGAAACCGCTGGCTCGCTGCGCGTGGGCTTCGGACTCGACGACGGCGTGCAGATGGGCCCGGTCATCACCCGCGAAAGCAAGACGCGCATCGAAGGCCTGATCGCCAAGGGCGCGAGCGAAGGCGCCAAGGTGCTGCTCGACGGCCGCAATCCGCGCGTTGCCGGCCACGAAGCAGGGAACTTCGTGAAGCCCACGATTCTCGACGGCGTCGCGCCCGATCGCGAGCTCTCGCAGACCGAGATCTTCGGCCCGGTGCTCAGCCTGGTGCACGCCGACGGCGTCGAGCAGGCGCTCGACATCCTCTCGCGCAGCGCCTATGGCAACGCCGCGTCGATCTTCACCTCGAGCGGCGCCGCCGCCCGCAAATTCCGCTACGAAGCTCCCGCCGGCAACATCGGCATCAACATCGGCGTGGCCGCTCCCATGGCCTATTTTCCCTTCAGCGGATGGAAGGACAGCTTTCTCGGCGTCCTTCACGGCCAGGGCCGCGACGCGGTCGAGTTCTACACCGACCAGAAAGTCGTGATCGAACGCTGGCCCAAGGAGTGGTCAAGGAAGTTCTAAACGATGTTGAGGGTAACAAGGCCCAGCCGCACCCGCGCCTGCTATACTACGCTCGCACGTTTTGAGGAATTTGCATGACGCTGCACGATTACAAGACCGTCTTGTACCGGCAGGAAGACGGATCCTGGGTTGCCGAAGTCCCCGCCATCTCAGGTTGCTACGCGCTTATGTCCACCAGGGAATCCGCACTCGCCGAGCTAAGCCGCGTTTTTGACATGATCGCCGAAGAATACCGCGAAAAAGGAATCCCGCTTCCCGCCGACAATACCGAAATCGTTCATGCCTAGCGCCACCGCTCGCGAATTCCAAAGCGTGGCCCAAGAATTGGGATTCCAGAAGAAGCGGCAGACCGGAAGTCATGAGCGCTGGAACCATCCCGATGGCCGCTCGGTGACCATTCCCATTCACGGTGGGCGCGAGATAGGACCGCCCTTGTTCTTCAAGATTGTTCGGCAACTCGGCGTTACCCCCGAAGAGTTCCAGAAGCTGCGGTAGTATCGCAAGCGGTGCAAATTGGCAGGTGGCGCGGCCTAAACACTTTGCATCGGTCCAACTCTCGAGGGTGCCGCACCCGAGCCGGTTTTGCTCGGGTGGGGCATTTTGCAACTGCCCCGCCCTAGCAAAGGAAGCTAGGACGGGGGACCCTCAAGCGTGTAGACGGACCGGAACTTTTGGGCGGGCCACCCGCCGCGGGAGCCCTCCCTCGCTCGGGATGACAGGGCACATCAACCACGAACCGTCCCAGACTTACGCTGCGCCCTTCTGCCGGTCCTTCGATCCGATCTCGTGATTAGCGAGATCTTCGAGCGCGCGCACCATCGCCGAGTGGTCCCAGCCGGAGCCGCCGTGCGCGGCGCAGGCATTGAACAGCTCCTGGCAGGTGGCAGTGTTGGGCAGGCTGATTTTCAGCGCGCGCGCGCCGGTGAGCGCGTTGTTCAGGTCTTTCTGGTGCAGTTCGATGCGGCCGCCGGGCTCGAAGTTGCGGGTGATCATGCGTTCGCCGTGCCACTCGAGAATGCGCGACGAGGCGAAGCCGCCCATCAGCGCCTGGCGCACCTTGGCAGGATCGGCGCCGGCTTTGGAGGCGAACAGCAGCGCCTCGCCCACCGCCTCGATGGTGAGCGCCACAATGATCTGGTTGGCGACTTTGGCGGTCTGGCCGTCGCCGTTGCCGCCGACCAGGGTGACGTTCTTCCCCATCAGTTCGAACAGCGGCTTGGCGCGCGCGAAGGCTTTCTCGCTGCCCCCGACCATGATGGTCAGCGTGCCCTGGCGGGCGCCGACGTCGCCGCCAGAGACCGGCGCGTCCAGATACTCGCAGCCGAGCTGGTTGAGGCGCCGCGCGAAATCCTTGGTGGCGATGGGCGAGATGGAGCTCATGTCCACGAAGATCTTGCCCGGCGAAAGGCCAGTGGCTACGCCGTTCTCGCCGAAGAGCACCTCCTCGACGTTGGGCGTGTCCGGCACCATGGTGATGATGACCTCGCTCGCGGATGCGACCTCGCGCGGGGAGCGGCAATCGCGCGCGCCCTTGTCGGTCAGTTCTTTGGGCGCCGGCTTGTGACTGTGGACGTAGAGTTCGTGACCGCCGTCGATCAGGCGCGCCGACATGGCACGCCCCATGATGCCGAGTCCGATGAAGCCGACTTTCATGGCTACGCCGCGCCCTTCTGCCGTTCCTTCGATCCGATCTCGTGGTTGGCGAGATCCTCGAGCGCGCGCACCATCGCCGAGTGGTCCCAGGCGGAGCCGCCATGCGCGGCGCAGGCGTTGAACAGCTCCTGGCAGGTGGCGGTGTTGGGCAGGCTCATTTTCAGCGCGCGCGCGCCGGAGAGCGCCAGGTTCAGGTCTTTCTGGTGCAGCTCGATGCGGAAGCCGGGATCGAAGGTGCGGTTGATCATGCGCTCGCCGTGCACTTCGAGGATGCGCGACGACGCGAAGCCGCCCATCAGCGCCTTGCGGACCATGGCAGGATCGGCGCCGGCCTTGGAGGCGAACAGCAGCGCCTCGCCCACGGCTTCGATGGTGAGTGCGACGATGATCTGGTTGGCGACTTTGGCAGTTTGGCCGTCGCCGTTGCCGCCGACCAGGGTGATGTTCTTGCCCATCAGCTCGAACAGCGGCTTGACGCGCGCGAATGCCTTCTCGCTGCCGCCGACCATGATGGTCAGCGTGGCCTGCTTGGCGCCGACTTCGCCGCCGGAGACGGGCGCGTCGACATAGTCGCAGCCGAGCTCGTTGATGCGGCGCGCGAAATCTTTGGTGGCGATGGGCGAGATGGAGCTCATGTCAACGACGGTCTTGCCCGGCGCGAGGCCTTGCGCGACGCCATCGGGGCCAAAGATCGCGGCCTCGACGTCGGGTGTGTCCGGCACCATGGTGATGACGACGTCACCCTGCGCCGCCGCTTCTTTGTTGGAACGGCAAGCATGGGCGCGTTTGTCCAGCAAGTCCTGCGGGACCGGTCTGAGGTCGTGGAGGTAGAGGTCATGGCCGCCGTCGAGAAGATGTCCGGCCATGGGGCGGCCCATGATGCCCAGTCCGATGAATGCGATTTTCATAGCATAGCTCCTTCGCTTCGCTCAGGATTTCGCCTGCGGGCTCCCGCTTCGCTCACGCCCGCAAAGCGGCTCAACTGTTCAAGCGGCTGCGTGTTCGTAGGGCGTGAGCCACCCCAGGCCGTCTTCGGTTTTGGCGAGCGGTTTGTACTCGCATCCCACCCAGCCCTGGTAGCCGATCGCGTCCAGATGCTGGAAGAGAAACTGGTAGTTGATCTCGCCGGTGCCGGGCTCGTGGCGTCCGGGAACGTCGGCGACCTGGATGTGAGGGATGTGCGGCAGGTTCTTGCGGATGGTGTCGGCCAGGTTACCTTCCATCATCTGCATGTGGTAGACGTCGTACTGCAGATAAAGGTTGGGCTCGTTGGCCTCGCGCATGATGTCCAGGGCTTGCGCCGAGGTCGAGAGAAAGAAGCCGGGCATGTCGCGGGTGTTGATGGGCTCGATCAGCAGCTTGATGCCGTGCTCGGCCAGGCGTGGCGCGGCGTACTTCAGGTTGCCGACGAAGACCTCGCGCGAGCGGGCGAGCGGCAAGCTCTCGGGCGTGAGGCCGGCCAGACAGTTGATCTGCCGGCAGCCGAGAGCGCGCGCGTAGTCGATGGCCCGCCCCACGCCTTCCTGGAATTCGCCGACGCGGTCGAGATGGCAAGCGATGCCGCGTTCGCCGCGCTCCCAGTCTCCCGCCGGCAGGTTGTGCAGCACCTGCTTCAAGCCGTGCTGGTGCAGCGTCTCGGCGATCTGCTCCTTGGGATAAGCGTACGGAAACAGATATTCCACTCCGGCGAAGCCGCAGCGCGCGGCCGCCGCGAAGCGCGCGAGAAAGTCGAACTCGGTGAACAGCATCGAGAGATTGGCAGCGAACTTGGGCATCGGGTCACCTCCCCGCAGGCAAGCCTCGGCACGAAACAGCGAATGATACAGAGCGAGATGGCTTCCGAACAAGCGCAGCAGGAGGATTTTGGCCGCGCGATGCCTTGGCATCCGCGCCGTGGGGCTGTTATATTCAGAACGCGGCTGGCCGCAGCCGTTGCGGCTTGTTTGGCCGTGCTTCGATGGGTGCCAGTCCCACCCGCAAGTCCTCGCGGAAGGGCGCGTAGCTCAATTGGCAGAGCAACTGACTCTTAATCAGTAGGTTGAAGGTTCGATTCCTTCCGCGCTCACCACTTAACCCTCACACAGTCTGCGTATTACAGCGACCGGGTGAAAACTGGCGGAAACTCGCTGCTCTGCATCTGACCACCGTATCTGACCAGTAGCTGGCGGCGGGTCCTCCGGTATTCGCCGATTCCTGGGGGGCGCTGTAAACGCGAGGATTGTGTCCAGTGACAGTGACTGGTTCTGACTAGTTCTGACTTTCCCGAACCAGTCAAGTGACCGACTGGTTCTATAGTTCTCACCCCTTATAGGGTGAGAACTAGAACCAGTCACCGGGGGAGAACTAGAACCATTTCTGGAGGTGATCCTTAGGAGAGGCAGAATTGCGAGCACGCGGGTTCACTTTCCACTCCCAGCACCCTCAGCGAGAAGGCCCGCCGACGAGATGGCGAATGCGCGCTGGATGGCGTCGGCCTGGGGGTGGATATACCGCTGCGTAATGATGATGGAGCTGTGGCCGGCGATCTTCGCCAGGGTGAAGGTGTCGCACCCCGCTTCTCCAAGCCGGGTCAGTGCACTATGCCGGAGGCAGTAGGGCTCGAACGGCTTCAGTCCGCTTTTGATGACCGGAGCGTGCCGCGAGATGAATCCAACATCGAGGCCGGCGGTCGTCGCGACCCACTCGCTCCAATCTCCCGGAGATTCGTTTTTGGACCACGCTTTGTGAGCCGTCGTTGCCGCTGCGAGTTTCCTAAGTGCGCCAGCATGTTGGATTTTCGCCGTGCTCTCCTCCAGGTGCCCCGATGTCGAGCCTGTCGGGAAAACCCATCCCTCAGACGGTTTCCCCTGTTGCTCCCATCGTTCAGACAGTGCGCGGTAGACCTCGGGGACCATCGGCAACACTCGGCGAGCG
>Ga0181530_10004682_pt1 | contig 14348 bp, 8 predicted proteins | sample PEATcosm2014_Bin_42_FD_119769 | JGI IMG/M metagenome (GOLD analysis project Ga0181530, IMG submission 119769) | Peatland microbial communities from MTU Mesocosm Facility, Houghton, MI, USA - PEATcosm2014_Bin10_60_metaG | ecosystem: Environmental > Terrestrial > Soil > Wetlands > Peat | place... | reverse complement strand
GCGATGTGGCGGGGGCTGGAAACGGATTCACGGTTTGGCTACTGAGGCACTCCCAGAGGAAACGGGGAGCAACGGCTAGGCTAGACCTTCGGAACACCGCGCCAGTCCTCGACCCGACCGGCATGGCGACTTGGATGTCGCGCGTTCCGCTTGACCGTGGGTCACCGTCGCCATATGCGTTTTCCGTTACCTATCCTCAGCCCTTGTGGTCAGTTCTGGGTTGCCCGTGATCCAGGCACAGTCAATGTGGAGAATGGACTCGGATGGCATCCGCAGCTTCATGTGAGAGATACAAAACCTCTGCAGAGCTTCCAATACTCACAGCGTAGCCGTCATCGGCGTGCCGGTCTCTCACCCGCAGTTGGACGCCGGGCGCGATGCCGCTCGTCCTGAGCAACTTCACTGTGGCAACATCGCGGTCTGAGATGCTGTCCACCACAACGGCCCCTTCCCCCACCACCTGCGTCAGCGGCACGGAATTCTCCTTGGGCATTTTCCCATCCATTGCGGGAATGCAATGCCCGTGCGGATCCATCTTCGGGTACCCGAGTTTGGCCTCGATTCGCTCCTCAAATCGCTCTGAGATGAAGTGTTCCAGGCGCTCGGCCTCCTCATGAACCTCCTCAATGGGGTAGTTCAGCACTTCATAGAGGAAGGTCTCGATAAGCCGATGATGGCGCACCACTTCCAGCGCCCGCCGCTTTCCCCTGGCGGATAACAGCACGCCATGATGACGCTCATATTCGACAAGTGGCAGCGAGGCCGCGGCCAGCTTTTGCAGCATGTTCGTAACGGAGGCAGGCGCAACGCCCAGCCGCTGCGCCAGGGCATTGCTTGCCACTCTGTTTTCCTCAGGGCCTCCGAGAGCCAGAATCGCCTTGAGGTAGTTGTCCACAGACTCGCTATTCGGGTTCGGTTGGCGGCGCACCGTCATAAAGGAATCTCCAGCCCGCAGTTTGACACGGATCAATTTTAGGCGTACCTAATATTTAGGTGAGCCTAATTTTGCGGTGCGCCGTTGGCGCCTTTGATTCCCCGTTGCGCTCAACCATCTGCTGCGAACCCCGGAGGTTGCTTTTGTCCCCGCCCAAGACCGCAACGCATATCTTTGCAGCCTTCTGGCTGTTAACCATAGTTAACTCATTTCTTTTGTTGGCGCAAAGCGGCACCAGCAGCGCGCTGGCGGGGACCATTGCCGACAAGAGCGGCGCAATGATTGCCAATGCCCAGGTCAAGGCAACTGAGGTGAACACCGGCGCAGTCCGCGCCGTCCGGAGCAACGCGAATGGACGATTCCTCTTCAGCCAAGTGAACCCAGGAGCCTATCGGATTGAAGTTCATGCTGAAGAATTCGGTCCCGGACTGTCGCAACCCACGAGGGTTTCCGTGGGCCAGACCGTCACTGTGAACTTCACGCTGTCTCCCGCGGCAACCTCACAGTCCGTGGAAGTGACCGCGCAATTCGGGCTGATGAGCCTTGAGAACCCCAACACTTCCACCACGTTGGAAGAGAAGACCATCAAGAACCTTCCCAACCCTGGTCAGGACCTGACTTATATCGCGCAGTTTTCGCCGGGCGCGTTGATGAATACGGCAGGATCGTCGAATGACGCAAAGGCCGCGGGCGGCTACGGCAATGTCGAGTTCAACGGGCTGCCCGCAACCTCCAATGGCTATATTCTGGACGGCTTCGATGCCAACGATCCCTTTCTCGGGCTCAACATCGGTCTTTCAACGAACCTCGTCATCGGCCTGGATGCTTTGCAGGAGGCGACCGTGAATACCAACTCCTATGCGGTCGACCAGGGACGTTACGGAGCCTCGCAGGTCAACTACTTCACCAAGTCGGGATCGAACCGGTTTCACGGAGACCTGTACGAGATATGGAACGGCTCCCTGTTCAACGGCACCGACTACTTTCTCCATGCCAACGATACGCCGGGAAACGCCGCGAAGAAGCCGCGCTCGACAGTGAATGAGTTCGGCGTGAGTGTTGGCGGGCCGATTCGCAAGGACAGGCTTTTCTTCTTCACGCACTACGAAGGCATCCGCATCGCACTGCCTCTGGTGGCTCGCACAACTGTACCGTCGCCCGCGTATCGGCAGTATGTGTTGCAGCAAATGCCGCAGGGCGGGACCGATCCGATCAACGGAACCGCGCTCCCTGCGCAGACGCAGGAGGTCGCGTTCTACCAGAAGATGTTCGCGCTCTACAGCAATACGGCAGGCACACCGACGCCTGTGCTCTCTTGTCCTCTGGAGGAGAACGGCGCTCTGCTGCCCGGCACTCAAACCTCAGCAAATCTCTTCAACGGCTCCGGTTGCGCGAACATTCGCACTCAGTCGATGAACAACAGCGATAGCGAGAACCTGATCGTCGTCAAGATCGACCATACCATCGATGCGAACAACAGTATCTGGTATCGCTTCCAGCAGGACACGGGCTTGCAGGCCGCCTACACCGATCCGATCAACCCGATCTTCAACTCGTATTCCCCACAGCCGCAGCGGACGTTGGTGCTCGGCTACACTCGCATCTTCACGCCGAATCTGGTCAATCAGTTCAATCCCGGCGCAAGCTGGTATTCGAGCCTCTTTTTGCCCAACAACTACGCACAGTTGCTCCAGGCCTTCCCGATTGTGCTGGCAGGAAGCAGTTCCAGCGCACCTTTCACCACGCTGGGCGGCAACGATCAGACTTACACGCAGGGCCGCAAAGTTACGCAGTGGCAGATCAACGACAACCTCATCTGGACGCAGGGACGCCATAGCTTCAAGTTCGGCGAGAACTCCCGTAGGTTGGACGTGAGCGACTACGACCTAGGCGAAGGCGTTGTGGCCGCCGTAGTCTATAACGATCTCGCGGAATTCACCTATGGCGCTGCATCCACTGCGACCGCGGGCTATCCGGCTACGCAGAAAGAGCGCATCGCGCTCGGCAACCTCGACCTGTACGCGGTGGACACCTTCAGGGCCAGCCAAAGATTAACGCTCATGTTCGGATTGCGGGCAACCTGGAACACGGACCCAGTCAATCAGCACGGTTTGTTCGCACGACCCGCAGGATCGTTTCTGAATATGGAGCACGAGATCAGCCAGCCATTGAACGAGGCAATCCAGACGAATGTGCGTACTCTCTTCCCCGGCACTCCGCTGCTGAGCTGGCAACCGCGCGCTTCTGTGGCCTACAAGCTGTCGGATAAGATGGCGCTCCACGCGGGCGGCGGCGTCTTCAATGACATCATCCCCGCGCAGGTTGCCGACCTGGGCGCGACGAACCCTCCGTACGCACCTGTCTTCGTTGGCGGAATCAACGGACAGGTCGGCGGAATCGCAATTGCGCCTGGAGTTCAAAACAGCGCGGTGGATGCGACGGCCGCGGCCAACCGGTCATTTCAAACTATCTTCAGCTCGGGCGGTGCGCCGTGTACCGGATTGCAGCCGGGCGCGCATATCTGCCCGCTGGCGGTCAACCTGAACACCTTTCCCAGCGGCACGCTAACGACACCATACTTTTTGCAATGGAGCCTGGGGTTGGAACGCGAGCTTGGCGCGCGTGGCTCTCTACGAGCAGATTACGTCGGTACACGTGCCGTGCATGAGCCATACCAGGTGCAGTTAAACGGGTATCAGACCGTGTGCGACGGCTGCTTTGCTCCCTTTGCATATAATCAGCCGCTCGACCAGCGCTTCGGCAGCGTCAACGAATTCCGCACGGATGCGGGCAGCCACTACAGCGGCCTGCAAATCAGCGCGGCCAGAGAATTCGGGGGGCAATTCGGCGGCCTGACGCTGCGCGGGAACTACACCTACAGCCATTGTCTCGACGAAGTATCGAACGGAGGATTGCTTGCGTTCTCAAGCCTCGGCATTCTGTCCCCGCTGCCGGGCGATCTACGGAGAGAATACGGCAACTGCGACTACGACGTTCGCCACAACCTGTCGGCCTTCGGCATTTATGAGATTCCCTTTCATTCGAGCCACGTATTGGCGCGGCAGGTGCTCGGCGGCTGGCAGGTATCGGAGACGGCGTTTCTGCATAGTGGATTGCCGTTCAGCGTGCTAAGCGCCCCCTACACAGCAAATAACAACGGCATCTTTCAAGGCAGTGGCCCACAATATGCGAACCGTGTCCCTGGTATTCCGCTCTATCGCAAGACTTCGGTTGTTGGCGTGACGCAGACCGGCAGCCGGCAATGGCTCAACCCGGATGCCTTCGCCTCCGTTGTCGATCCCAGCACCGGCGCTTGTGCCGGTGGAGATTCACCCGCCAACTGCCAGTTCGGCAACTCCGGCCGCAACAACTATCGAGGACCTCATTTCACCTATTCCGAGGTCTACGTAACGAAAAAGGTCCCAATCACGGAGCATGTAACCTTCCGCTTCGACACGCAGTTCTTCAATGTTTTCAACCATCCCAACTTTGCCCTGCCCAGCAATCAGGCCGGTACACCGGGCAACCCGCCAACCCAGACAGGCTTTGGCGCGCTGACCAGCACCATTTCGCCTCCTACCGGACTGCTGGGCGTCGGCCTCGGCGGCGACAGTTCGCCGCGCATGATCGCGTTCCAGGGGAGAATCGAATTCTGAGCCCTCTGACAGATGCCGCCAATATGCGCGCAATACTCCGAGACAATCAGGAACTGGTCGCGCGCGGGCGGTCAGGAGTTGCGCGAAGATGGTCGCCCTTCCAGAGGCAACCCCCGCCACTTTAGTCCCGATATGTCGGCCAGCGTACTGGGATCTGATGACCGAGTCGGGGCAGGAAAATCGGACCCTAGGGCGTTTCTCATTACCAATCTGGACGCAAAACGAAATCCGAATCTTCGAGAACAATTGAAATCACTCATTGTTCGACTGGTCCAACGATTGCAACAAGTCGCGGGAGTTCCTCGATCGGGTCCAGCATGTGAATGAAAAAGTCGTAGGACTCCTTGATTCTCTCGTTGCCCTTGCACTCCACAACAAGCGCGTACTGTCTCCGTTGGAAGTCCGCAAGTAGAGCTCGTGCGCCGAAGTAGCTCTCGAAAGAGTCATGGAAAAACCGGCAGTAATCTGCATTGCGCCGCATCACACCGGCTCGGCAAACCAAGCGTATAATTTCGATCGGTGACAACTTGACATCATAGTTCTCCAGATCTTCGCGGACTGCTCCAAGTAACTGAACCCCTTGGTCGACGGAAAATCCCCGGTCGCCGCTCCGCAGGTAAGTCTCACGAACCAGATAGCGCAATACGAATCTCAGTCCAGAGGGATCTCTCATGCCTGTCATCTCAGGTCGCAGCAATTGATCTGCATACTGCGCCAATAGGGTTGGCCGGTCCTTTGGCACAGTACCGGTCTCGTCGTACACGGCGGCCACGAGTTTAAGCATGAGCGGAATTCTCGGCATATCACCAAGGCGTTCATTCATTTGGCGAATCACGGCGTCCGCCTCTGCCTCTCCCTGTTCGAGGTACTGACCTAGGAATTCTTTCTCTGTGGCGGAGTCCACATCTTTGAGCAGAATCGTTGTCACATCCTTGAGCGCGTGCATGATGCTTGCGGGCAGAAAACTGCGCGACGTAATTAAGACAGGTGTGTCAGGATGTTGGCGGATAAACGCAGGAATGTCGGTCATCTCCGCAGCATCGCGGTAGGATTCGCGGACCTCCGACAGACCATCGAATAGTATGGCGAGATATCCCATCGAAAGCTGCGACTCAATGATTGCCTTATTCACATAAGCGCGGGATTGCTTCAGCGTGCCGACGATCGCATCCACCAGATTTCCAGTATAGGTAAGTCCGTCGATCATCACAGGCTGTGTGCGCCGGAGGTCAGGCCGCGCGTCACGAATAACCTTTGTGGTTAAGTGCCGGCACAACGCAGTCTTGCCTCGGCCGCCCTCCCCGATGATTCCCACTCCCTTTCGCTTAGCGAGCAGGTCCAGTATCAGGACAGATAGCCGTCGGCCGTCGGTTTTATCGCTACATTCATATGGCAGATCTACGTAGCGTTCCGCGTCATCACGGATCTCCCGATTCGTGGTTATGGATGCCCTGTATGGTTTAAAGAGCTTCCTTTGTCCAAACACAGTTAGGTAGAACCAAGGCGCGAGGCTGTTGATCAACAAAATGTCCTGTGCGAGCAACAGCAGCACCAGCCGCGACGGCAGAATCAACAACACCAAAAGTGTCGCGACGATTGGGAAAGCCTCTGCGCGATGACCATTGATCCAATCGCCGCCATGTGCCCGGATCCAGGCCCATATAGCACCGGTCGGATTATTGTGGTGGACCGGCACGCCGAGGATTCCCTTCAGACTGTCGGCTAGGCCACGATTGTTGACGACAAAGAACACCCCCCCGTGGCCATTTTGCGCGGAGGAGCAGGTGCCAGAAAGAACCCCCTGTTCATTCAGATCACCGAAAATGGCATAGTCTTGGTCTTCGGCGGTAGAAACGGCGAACTTCGCGTTGTTTGAGTTTGAGCTGGACCCACCTTGCAGATTGAAGTCTTTCCCTCCCCAGTGTCCGGTCGTTGCAGCCTCGACGCGCCCGGGCCCCCGTAAATCACGCGGCCAGCAGTTGATCGATGTGTAAGCCATGGTCTCGGGCATGTAGGGCGGAGCAAACCACGTTGCCGCCTTCAGCGAAACACCGCCTAGGATCGCAGACACAAGCGGCCACGGAGGCACCTGCAATGCAGAAGGCTTGGAAATGAGGCGCACGCCACTGGATAACGTGACGTCTGAATAGGCCGTACTTGAGGAAAGACGCCCAAGCCGCCTAACTAGGATTTGGATATCGCCCGGGCCTCCATTGTTCACGATCTGGGGATTATTGGGATCTGTCACCACACTCGCATTTTCCAGCGCCATCAGCACCTTGACCACGTCGTTCTTTGTAAGCTTTAACGCAAAGAAGTGCTGGCTCGTAAGGGTGTTGTTGTGTCTGATGCACCCCAGCGTATTGCCGTCAGATAGGCGCGGATGCGCCACATTGCCCGCCGCCGGCCACGACGGCGTCGTAACCTGCATTACAAAGCCTTCGCCCGCGTCGTTCCATGCCACAATCCCTTTGGAGTGTCCCGAACCCCCATCCCCATCAAGTATGGGATCGCCGCCAAACTGATCGTTCCAAATCACGTAGTAGGACGACCCGTTATAGACTTGGTCAAAAGTTGCGCCGATAGGATCGTCCAGGCTGTTTCCGGCGCACACTGAACCGACTTTCAACGTGGTGTCCTCCTTGCTGGCGAAAGCAAACTGCAGACCGTAGCTACTATAATTTTGGGCTTCTCCGCCAAAACGACAGGTCACATTCGCCCCGCATCCAGGAAACAACGCCGCATTGGGCTTGAAGACGAACCACCATTGCACAGGATGCTCCGCACTCAGAAGAGGGACAGGGGTGTAGCCCGGTGCTGTGTGCTGGCCCCCCGCTGAACCCCCGACCAGAAGGATCGCACTGAGCAAAGAAACGGTGCGTCGGCCGAACAGTCCGGGCTGGTTGTTCATCATGTCCTCCGCGTTGCGGGCTCAATTCAACTCAATGAGGAGGTCCGCAACATTCTCACTCTCAAACAGCGCTCAGATCAGTGAGCCGGCCCGCAGTAGAGGTGGACATGGCCAAGATTGTTGCTCACGAAGGGCCCAATTTCATCTCCCCGTCTGAACTGAGCCGCAACAGTTGGAAGTGGCAAACAAATAGACACAGGGGGGTGATCGGAAGCCCATGTACGCCAAATCACGCCTACCGCAAGTGCCAACCTCGCAGGCGACCCGACAATTTCCACTGCAACCTCCGCGGTGGGGAACTGTTGAGAAAAGCAATCTCACAAGCTCCATAGTGCGAGGGCAGCCTCACAACCTCTTCACTCCCAAGCCACAGGACAAGCTGCTACCGAACCATTGCTTTTGTCATAAACGTATCAGAGTGTGACGCTTACGTCCAATCTCGCGATGAGTCCTGATGTGTCGGCATTCCGGCCCGAATCGCCGGATCGGGTCCGCGATCCATGGTCGCTGTTGGGAAGGGTAGAGTCGAGATGTGGCGCGGTGGTTTAGGCTGGGCCTGTCTGTTTCCGGCTCTTTCGTTTGCCGGTGCCTCACTATCCAAGCCATGCTCCGTTTCCACATCCCGCTCGTCGAACCGGACAGGCGCAATTAACGCATCCGGCTCCCGGAGAAAACATCACGGTTTCGCCCACGAAAAGTTGCGCGTCCGCTCTGCAAGCCGAACCAAACCAAACCTATCGTGCAGGTTGGCGTCCGTGTATTTCCGGGTCGCCAGTCTTGCCTCTTTGTGTTTGGCGCACAACCACTGACGCAGCCGCTTACAGGTGTGTCGATCCACTGCCCGATAGGCTTTGCTGACCGGACCGAGACAGAAGTAGTTGGCCCCACCGTTCATCATCTGATTGAGCTTCGTCACCACCGTCTTATGGTCCAGTTGGGTTCTATTTCGTCCCGTTTCGCCGCTGATCGCCTGACAGATGCGGATCACTCGCTTCTTGGCCGGAACCGTGCCCAGATAGGCGCGTCCAGTCTTCGGCGAGTAGCAACGGCCAAACGTATACCCCAAGAAGTCGAACTTCTCTTCCGGCAGCTTCGAGACCCGCGTCTTGGCCTCATTCACCGTCAGCTTCAGCTTCGTCATCATGACCCGCATTGCGGCCAGAGCTTCTTCCGCTCTGCCCCGACAACAGATCACAAGGTCATCGGCATAGTTGACGATGTACGCTCCAAGACGCTTTTCGTGCCCCAACTTCTTCCATCCGAGCACGAACCGGCGCATGTAGAGATTACTGAGCAGCGGGCTGATCGGAGACCCCTGTGGGCTCCCGCGACCTTCATCCCAATTGCGCGTACTCCCATGCTTCTTTCCACGTTCGTCCGTTTCCTCCACCGGTGCTTTCAGCCACATCTTGATCAGATGGAGCATGGCGCCGTCAACGACCCGGCGCGCTACCGACTTTAGAAGCTCAGAATGCGGAAGAGAATCAAAATACCCTGCAAGATCTGCATCTACGATCTCTCCATGTCCGGTGTTAATCAGCTTATGGACATGTCTTACGGCGTCCAATGCGCTGCGGCCTCGCCGATAGGCGTACTGTTCCGGTTGTAGATCAACCTCGAAAATGGGGTCGAGCACCAGAACCGCCGCCATCATGACCGTGCGGTCACAGATAGCGGGCACTCCTAACGGACGCTGTTGCCCTCCCGGCTTCGGTATGAATACCCTCCGCACGGGAAGTGGTCGATACATTCGGCTTTTCAGCTCTTGCGTCAGTTCGTCCAACCATCGCTCTGCTCCATACGCTTCAATGCCCTCGAACGTCTGATCATCGACTCCCGCCGCTTCACCATTGGCTTTGCAGCATTCGTAGGCGTACGTCAACACGTCCTTCCGGTACACCTTGTCGTACAGCGCATAGAAGCGAAAATCGGGCGATTTCTTCGCTTTGTCGTGTAACGCTGCCTGCAACTTCTGAACACTTTCTGGGATTGATAGGCTCATCACCAATCCCTCCGTCTTTGTCACTTCTTGCGTTGGTTTCCAACTAAGGCCCCTTCCCTCCCCCGACATTACCCGGCTTCATCGGTACTACGAACCTCACCGCAGCCCCAAACAGCCCAGTCTGGCTCTCACGAGTTACCGGTTGGTCTTGAACTTCCAATACCACTGTTGGGGTTTCCCGTGTTCCTCATGCTTTCCTATGCATGCATGTCGCCGTCACTACCCCGGCAAAAACGATAGACTTTGTTCGCTCGTACTTTTCTATCGTTAGCAGCTTTGCCCGAAAACGCAGCGGGTCAGCTTCTGCATTGTCCGTTTCGAGGCTTGCTCAACGTTTACTCGGATTACAACCTACATGCTCACCGAGCCGCTTAAACGGCCCTCTATATCGAAGGCTCCGACAGCTTTGTTACCTCCACTGCCGCTTCGATTGTTACCGGGTGGAACGAACCAGTTCCCGGGTGGGTCTATCTCCCACTGAAAAGCACCGGCTTTCACGGCGCACGCGTTTACGGGGACTAATCCTCTAGAATTCCCAAAAAAAGCGCTGGATGAGTGCTTTGGCCTCTTGGCAACAGTTGACATCCCGATTCATTGTAGATGATTAAACACCTACCGACTTACCGGTGCTCATCGGATTCTCAAGTTATGACTTGGCGATGCTGGTTCTAAAGAAAAAGGCGGCCTGATCATTCGTCGATCCGGAACGCCAGTCGATCTCGCAAAGCCAGATTGCTTTGGGATATGCACCCTGGTAGCAGGTGTCCACCACCGACCACCAGAGTGGCCTACGGGTGAACGCCCGAAGTTACAGGCCAAGACACCGACGTGGAGTAGTTCCAGGAGGACCAATCGCCATTTGACATGGTCGTCAGTGTTCCTGTTACAGAGCTTCCCACCGTTGCATCCAACGTCATCGTGCCATAGCCTCCCGTCAGGTGATTCCCAGCAAGCCTCAACGGCATCGAGTACTGATAATAGATTGTTGGCACAGCGCCGCACGTATTACCCGGCGCCCCACCACTAAGAACGACCGTCTGCTCCCATGACGAGAAGACAGCAGTTCCGGATTCGTCTTCAACGTTTCCTGTCACCGTATCTGTGATCGTGTGGCCCCAAACGCAATAGGGGAATCCCTTCATGGATTCAACGCCACTGAGGGTATCAGAACCGGCAAAGGTGAACTTTGCACCGACAGTTACAGTGGAATAGCCGAGCTGGTGATCGCAATTCGCGGAGACATTCGCAGTTTCTAAGCCCATGGCAGTCAGATCCGCGCTGACGCCGTCAAGAGGGGTCGCAGTAACAACATTCAGATTCGCGCTATACCAGTTCAGGCTCGAACACGAGCGTTGATCGCCGGCCGGCCCCAGTAAGGTCGCGGTTAGCCTATGCGGCCCAGTATCCCCGACGTGAAGGTGCATGGAATCAGGCGTGACATTGAAAGTACAACTCTTGTTACTTATCTGTGTGGCGAGATCGTTGTCTCCCAGCAAGGTCTTGAGCAGAGTGCTGAGTCTCTGCAGATCGCGGGAGAATATGCCACATGGGTCATCGGGGTCTGGCATGCCGGCTATTGATACAGACCGTTCCAGCAGCATCTGCTTAGCAGCCTCGGTAAACCGTTCGGCGTCAGCATCGTCATCCGCAGCCTCGAGTTTGCGCGCATCGGTGAACAAGGCATCGAGATCGTCCAGGAGATCGCCGGGAGATCCCGGAACAATATACGCAGTCCAATCTGCAAGAGTCGTGAGCTCATCCACCGATGGATCTGCAGCCCCAACGGGCGAGAAGTGGTACGTTTGAGCACTGAGTCCGCTCTCAGTTGTGCTCTGGTTTGCCAGAGGCAGGACATAGTCTGGGCTAATCCACCAGTACAACAAGTCTGTCGAAGCTGATCCAGGCGTAAAATTATGGGGCACTAGAGTAACTGTTACAGGGAGGCTGAACTGCTGGCCTTCGGGTTCGAAGACTGCACCCGGATAGATATTATTGGCGATAGGGCCAGGCAGCGCATTTGGAAGCACTGAGATCGAGATGGAAGTGTCTTTATCTAAGGCCAGGGGAGGGATCTCCAAAGTCAGCGCATCCCCGAGACGATTCTGCGCGCTGATCGTTCCTCCATCAATCCCAATTACCTGAGTTGTGGCGGCTTCGGGTGTTATCTCTGCCGCTGCCTGAACAGTGAGATAGCTCCCCGGTTTGCCAATCAGAATTACTAAAACCCTATTGTTCTTGCTCATCCGGATCGGGACCTTCAGCGTGTAGTCCGGCTGTTTCATCCTGCTCGAGTCAAAGATGGGCATCCCATTCACCAGAACGAGTGCCCCGCTCGCAAGGTTGTTGCCAGCCCCGTCTCCGTTCTGGATGATGACCCCTCCCCGTCCAGGCACCCCGCGAAAACTGTCGGTATAGATGTTGATTTTGTCCGCTGTCCGCAGGTATTGCTTCGGTCCGAACATAGTGACGTTTACGTCACTTGCAAAGCACGTTGGCAGAAAGAGCATGAAACCAAGGAATGTTGAAAGTAGTCCGAGCCAGAGCACAGTTCGGGACGGCGCGGACGAAGCATGAACGAAACATAGCAAGCGAACCCCGTATTTCATGGACATCCCCTTTCGTGGGTTGGGCAGGGCAGAGCGGCAGCGGGTGACATCTCCGAAAACCTTCTTGCTAAGGCCTTGCGGTTTCCCGCCTGCCGATCCCTGTCCGCAAGCCTCTCACGAGCCTGGCCGCCGGGCAATGAACGGCGTCTGATCTCTGCATGAACTCTCCCTGGACGGTTCCGCGAAGGAGCCTTCAATAAGGAAGATGCAACCGGCCTAGCCGGCGCTTGTTCAAGGGGTTATACTCTATGCCAGTGAAGGACCGTGCGATGCCCGCCGCTCTCACTACCCGAGTTCACTTCGGCACATTTGAGTTGAACTTGGCGTCGGGAGAACTCCGCCGGGCTGACCAGAAGATCGCTCTCCCTCCAAAGGCTTTTGAAGTGCTGAAGGCTTTGCTTGAGCGGCCCGGAGAGGTTGTCACGCGTGAGGAACTGCGAGCAAGGCTTTGGCCGGCAGATACCTTCGTTGAATTCGACGACAGCCTCAACCATGCGGTCAAGAAACTCCGGCTCGCACTGGGAGACTCCGCCGCAGATCCCGAGTTGATCGAGACCCTGCCCCGGTACGGTTACCGGCTCATCGATCACCGGGCTCCGGCAGCGGAATCTGGCGCACGGATCAGGTCTGTTGCTGTGTTACCTTTCGCCAGTCTTTCCGATGACCCCCGTCAGGAGTACTTCGCCGACGGAATCACTGACGCGCTGATCACCGACATATCGGCGCTCCGGGCCGTGAAGGTGATCTCTCGCACATCGGTGATGCGGTACAAGGGAGCGAAGAAGCCCCTGCCCCAAATCGCACGAGAGCTCAAGGTCGAGGGAGTGATCGAGGGTACCGTTCAGCGCTCCCGTGGACAAGTTCGGGTTACGGTCCAGCTCATCGATGCTGTCACCGATACTCACTTGTGGGCCAAAAGCTATGAGCGCGGCGTTCGCGACGTGCTGACCCTACAGGCCGAACTGGCCCAGGCCGTTGCACGGGAGATCAAGGCCGCGCTCACGCCCGCGGAATCGGGCTACCTGGCCTCCCCCCGCCCGGTCCGCGCCGAGGCCTACGAGGCTTACCTGAAGGGACAGTTCTACTGGTACAAGTTTTCTCCGGGGCACCTGGATAGAGCCCTGAGCTATTTCCACTCTGCCCTGGAACAAGACCCCACGTATGCGCCGGCACACGTAGGAATCGCCAACGTCTGGCTGGCGCGTGCAGAGATAGGAGTCATGCCGGCAAGCGAGGCATATCCGAAAGCAAGGGCGACCGTCTTGAAAGCTTTGGAATTCGATCAGATGCTTGCCGAAAGTCATGTCGTTCTCGCCAATATCATGGTTCTCTACGACAGGGACTGGCAGGCAGGCGAGCGCGAATTCCGGCGAGCCAACGAGATCAATCCCAACCGAGCCGATGGTCACTTCTTTTACGCGGACTTTCTGATCTCGCTGAAGCGCACGCGGGAGTGGGAGTTCGAGATACAGAGAGTTTTGGAACTCGATCCTCTCAACCCCTTCTATCAGTGTTTTTATGGATGGCACCTGGTTTACCTGGGCAACTGCTTCGACGCCATCGCATATTTGCGTGAGTCTCTTGCCGCCGATCCGGGGTTCTCGTCGGCGCACATGGGGCTTTGGGGAGCCTTCTACAGGAGCGGCAGGCTTGAGGACGCTCAGGTGGAGGCTCGGAAGTTCTTTGCAGCGATCAGTGACCAAGAAGTGGAAGATGCGATGAAGTGTGGCTATGAACTCGGCGGATACTCAGAGGCGATGCGCCTTGGGGCTGAGATCCTGGCAAAGCGTGCCGAGCGTTGCCACGTTCCGAGTGTCAGGGTTGCACGACTGTATGCCCACGCAGGCGAGATCAATCCAGCTATCGAATGGCTGCAAAGGGCTTTTGAACAGCGTGAGACGCCCTTGATGCATCTCGGCGTAGCCTGGGATTGGGATGCTTTGCGCGACGACCCGCGCTTCCGGGATCTGCTGCGTCGCGTCGGGATACCCGAATGACGGGCGAGACTGGCCCGATCGTCACGCTGAGATCGGAACCGGTAAACGCCTTTCTCGGCCGGAAACGCTTCTGGATTTGTGCAGATCGCCAATACACTCATCGACGTTCCGGATCGGTCCCGGTAAGTGTGCGTCCAGCGAAGGCTGGCATGATCAGTGGGAGCAAGTCCCACCGGGGTAAAAGTCCAAGCCCCGTAGCTTGAATAGCAGGAAGGACGGAAACCGAACATCCTGAAGCCTAT
>Ga0181530_10004681_pt1 | contig 14353 bp, 10 predicted proteins | sample PEATcosm2014_Bin_42_FD_119769 | JGI IMG/M metagenome (GOLD analysis project Ga0181530, IMG submission 119769) | Peatland microbial communities from MTU Mesocosm Facility, Houghton, MI, USA - PEATcosm2014_Bin10_60_metaG | ecosystem: Environmental > Terrestrial > Soil > Wetlands > Peat | place... | reverse complement strand
TAATGCCCCGACTGCCAGCGGTTCCAGGCCGGATCCTCATCGTTGACGATGAGGAGCGACAGCGTACCGCCTTGGCAGCCATGCTTGCCCCGTCTGACTTTGAAACGCAAATGGCGGCCGACGGCCAGGAAGCGCTGGAACGGCTCACTGCCTTCAACGCCGACGTCATCGTCGCGGATTTGATCATGCCGCGCATGGACGGTTTCGAACTGCTTCGGCATTTGAAGGAACGCGGCGACCTCACGCCGGCGATCGCGCTCACTGGCTTCGGCAGTATGGAAAAGGCGCTGTCGGCGGTCCATGATCTCAAGGCGTTCTGGTTCCTCGAAAAGCCCGTCGAACCGCGGGCCTTCAAGACCCTTCTGGAACGCGCGATCCGCTACAAAAGAAGCCTGCAGAGAACCGACGAACTGAAGCGCGAACTGAGCCTGCATGGGGTGCTCGGAGACCTGGTGGGAACCTCCCCGGCGATGCAGCGGATCTTCTCGTTGATCCGGCAGGTGGCGCCCACCTCGGCGCCCGTATTGATCTCCGGCGAGAGTGGCACCGGGAAGGAGCTGGTGGCACGAGAGATCCATAAGTGCAGCCCCCGCTGCGATGGGCCTTTCGTGGCGATCAATGCAGCCGCCTTACCCGAGACTCTGGTGGAGAGCGAGTTATTCGGCCACGAGAAGGGCGCGTTTACGGGGGCCATGGAGCGCTCGGCCGGGTGCTTTGAGCAGGCGCACGGGGGCACGTTGCTGCTGGATGAGATTGGCGAGATGCCGCCGTCCACGCAACCAAAGCTGCTGCGCGTACTCGAGGACTTGCGCGTGCGACGGCTGGGCGGTAAGCACGAAATCGCAGTGGACACACGGGTGCTTGCCGCCACCAGTCGCCAACTCGGCACGCATTTACGGGAAGAGCTTTACTATCGGTTGAGCGTATTCCAGATCGAAATTCCGCCGCTGCGCGAACACAAAGAAGACATCCCGCCGATCGCCGAAGTCATGCTGCGGAATCTGAACAAGAAACACTCGACGCGCGTGACCGGCGTGGATGCCGAAGTGATGGATCTTTTTGAGCGGTATGATTGGCCGGGCAATGTGCGGGAGTTGCGCAACGTCCTGGAGAGAGCGGCCATCATCGCAGGCGAGGGTTTGATCCGGCTGAACAACCTACCTTCCCCTGCGTTCGGTGTCAGCCCCGGCTCGCATTCCCGGCCCTCATCCGACTATGAGGGTCCGATCATGCTGCAGCCGGGCCAGCCACTCACGAAACTCGAGGAAGCTTACATTAAACTCACGCTCGATCACGTGCGCGGCAACCGCAAACTCGCCGCCGAGATGTTAGGGATCAGCCTGCGGACGCTGCAGAACCGGATCGCCGCACTGCGCGAAGAGGAGAAGGCGGCGACTCCCGACTCATAATGGCGGGGCGCCTCGCCGGCAAAACTGCGGTTATGTGCCTCGAGGCGCTTTTCCGCTCCCGTGTGTCACTCGGTTCAAGGCCGATCCGGCTAGAAAGCCGATTGCAGTCGCAGCTACCAGAGAGCTTGTCAGATGGCGGCGAGCAAACCTTCGCAAGCCGGTGACGGCATCCCCCAGGTCATGATCTTCGATGTAGGACGCCGTGGCATCCAGTCGATCGGCGGTACGGGTGGAGCAGTTGTCGACTGCTGCGGAACCCTGCCGTCCTGCTCTGCGGACGGAGGAGGCGGCCGAATGGAGGGCACCCCCGGTCTCATCTCGCGCCTCATCCAGTTTCTTGCCGGCGGACTGGCCCAACTCCTCGATTGATTCTCTGGCCTGCTTGCCAAGCTCCGCCGCCGTATCCGTTACTGTTCTCAAAGTCGTCACGATGTTCCTCCAAAGTCTGGGATGGTTGGTCCTGCGCTTACTCCAACAGGAAAGGCAGCGCACGTTAGCCTCCACTGTGATCGCCAGGCTGGACAAAGGTATGGGCCGCAGAGCGACGACGTGCTGGAGCGGCGAAAGCTGCACTATCGAAGGCATTTATTGCACTTGGGCTTTGTGCGTCTGCTGCCGCCGCGTCTCTATTCGTGGCGGCAGGGGTCTTTGCATTCATGCGCGCCAAGAAGAGTACTTTGCTGCGCAGGCATTAAGTATATCTGGTATCATTCTTGCAACCGCTCGATCGAACGGTGTTTTTTCAAAAGCGGTCGAACCCGCATGGGCGGGCGCGCTGGGGCGCTCGGAAGCTGGTTCGCCGGGGAGGGACCGAGCATTCCAAAGTTGGTGGTTCCACCGCTCGAATTAAGGACACAACCTGACGGCCTGCCTCGGCGGGGCAAGCGGAGCGGAGCAGCCAGCCGCCATGCCGCCGGCGCCGCCGGTTTGTGGCTGTGCTTGGCGCTTGTGTTCGCCGCGCGGTCCGCATCGGCCGCGGCCCCCGGTGCAAACCGGGTGGAAGCCCGTCTGCTCACGCCGATTTCCACTTACAGCTCAAGGCCGGGCGCTGCCGTGGAAGCCGTGGTCAGCACACCGCTGTGCCAGGAAGGCGCGTCGCTGCCCGAAGGCACAACCGTGCAGGGGGTGGTGACACGGGTTCGCAAGGTCGGGCTAGGTCTGATTCACGAGACCGCCTCCCTGGAGGTCGATTTCAAGACCCTGCACCTCCCGGATGGGACGGATTACGCCGCGCCCATCCGGCTGGTTGGAATCGACAGCGCGCGCGAGCGCATCGACCGGCGCGGCGCGATCCACGGCATGCGGGCAACCGCAACGATTGCGAACCGGTTCAGCCAACGGCTGGCTTTCCTGGCGTTCGCGCATCCGATAATGGTGACGCCGCTGTTCCTGGCCGAAACCGGGTTGTTCCGCTTCCCCGACCCGGAAATCGAATACCGCCGCGGCACGGAACTCTACCTGGAAATCGAGTTCCCGGAATCGTTTCGCGGGCTGTCGCCGTGCACCTTGCCCACCGCTGGCGGCTCCGACGAAGATCTGTACGATTTGCAGAGCCTGGTGGATGGTTTGCCTTACTGGACCTATTCCAAGCGCCAGTCGCAGCCGATCGACCTGGTGAACCTGATATTCATCGGAAATGAACTATCGCTCGACGCCGCGTTCCAGGCCGCCGGCTGGGCCGGATCGGCGCCTAACTCCGTGCGCTCCGGGTTCGGCGCCATCCGAGCGATTGTGGAAGACCGCTCGGACGGCGACGCTCCCATGAGGACGCTCCTGCTGGACGGCGAGGAGGCGGATAAGCGGTTGCAGAAATCGCTCAACACCTTCGAGAAGCGGCACCACCTGCGCGTTTGGAATCGTCCCGGAGAGTGGCGCGGCGAGCGCGTGTGGGCTTCGGCCGCCACCCAGGATGTTGGCACCACGTTTTCCCTCAAACCGTTCGGTTTCACCCACCAAATCGAAAACGACGTAGACCAGGAGCGCGACAAAGTGGTGAGCGACCTGGTTTACACCGGTTGCGTGGATTCGGTGACCTACCTGCGCCGTCCGGAAGGGTTGCGTGGACCGGGCCGCGAGTACCGCAAGGGACTGTACACGGACTCCCGCCTGGCTGTGGTGGTGTTGAATGCCTGCCGGCAGCCGCGCCTCGATGTGGCCGCGGGAGCGCGCGCCCCCGAGCCTTCGCTGCTGGTGCGTTGCTTGCGGCGCGCCACGCTGACAGCACGCAACCATTTGCTGCGCGACAACATCGTGTATCGCTCGGGAGACGCGCTTCGGCTGGGCATCTGCGCCCTGCGCGATTGGCGCGGGCAACGGAAAGATGAACGGCTGGCGCGAAAGCTGGACCGCGGTCCGGGCGATTCCTTCGCCGGCAAGACGGACGCCTCGGGTGCCGGCGGCCAGGGAGGCGTGTCTGCGCCGGAAGCCGGCGGGAGGAATCTGAAGCCGGTTGTGGCTACTGCACGCTGATGTCGCCAGCGTTGCTGGTTTGTCCGTCGATAGTGACCGTGAGCGGGTAGGTGCCGGTGGCGAGGCCCGCCGGAACCGCCACGTTGACCTGTACCAGGCCAGCCCAGCCAGGCGCTAGTCCGGCGAAACTCACAGTCGCCGCGGCCGAGCCTATCGCAGCGCTGTGAGACGCGGTGGCATACACCAGCGAGGTCAGCGGCGCGGCCAAACCGTCGTCCGCTGCCGGACTCACCGGTCCGGATCCGGTGAGATAGGCGATGATCGTGCTGCCTGCCGCGGCGGGACGGCCGGGACCGTTGAGCGAGTAATCGGCGGCGTTCTGCACAACCGCCGACCTTCCCGACAGGAACAAGCCCGGGCCCGCCGAGACCACCGGCACGGACACCGCATTGCTCACGCCGCCCGCCACCGAGACGGTCACGCTGGCCGTTCCGATTGCGGTTTCCCACGGAACCTGGAAATTGATCTGCGTCGGCGATACGAAAAATACCGGCGCCGCTTTGCCGTTGACGCTCACACTCACGCCGCTCCCGCCCAGGCTGGATGCGCCCAGGCTGGTCGGATAAGGCAGGCCGGACATGTAAGTTGCGTTGCTCAAGCCGGTTCCAAAAACAGACGCCAGCGCCCCGGGCGAGATCTGCGGCTGGAAGCTGGCGGCGTTGGCGACACCGCCGGAGGTAACCACGGGATCGGCCGGGGTCAATTGGCGGATCGAGTCATTCTCGGTGTCGGCGATATAGACGTTGCCGCTCGCATCCACGGCCACCCCGCGCGGTGAAAACATCTGCGCTTTGAGCGATGGTCCTCCGTCGCCCGAGTAGCCGAACTTGGTTTCCCCGGCGATTGTCGCGATGATCCCATCCGGCGTCACTCTCCGAATGCGATTGTTCACCGGATCCGCGATGTAGACGTTGCCGGCGGCGTCCGTCGCCACGCCAACCGGATCGGCCAGCTCGGCCTTCGCCGCCGGGCCGCCGTCGCCGCTAAACCCCTCATAGCCATTGCCCGCGAAGTTCAGGTTGAGCACTCCACCCGAGAACTTCGCCACCACGTGGAGTTCGCTGTCGGCAATGTACAAGTTGCCCGAGGCATCGATCGCAACCCCTTCCGGGCAGATCAACTGCGCGGCTGTGGTGCCGAGCCCAACCACGGTGCTGATAATGCCGCTGGTGGCGTTGACCTCGCGAATCAATCCGAGCGTATTGGGGGCGGCGCCGGCATGAGAATCCGCGATGTACAGGTTTCCCGCGCTGTCGACCGCCAGCCCAAGCGGGTTGAATAATTGCCCGGCGGTGGCAATCACGTTGTCGGAGCCGAAGCCTTCTCCCAAAGCTTGATTGCCGGCGTAGGTCGAGATGATGCCGGCGGGAGTGACCTTGCGAACCACCTGGTTTTCGGTGTCTGAAATGTACAGGTTCCCGGCCTTATCCACCACCAAGCCGGAAGGAAAGTTCAGCTCGGCCAACGCGGCCTGCCCACCGTCGCCCGAGTAGCCGGGCGTCCCGGTGCCCGCTATCGTGGAGATGGTCCCATTCGAGATCATGCGCACGCGGTGGTTCACCGAATCCGCGATGTAGACATTGCCATTCTTGTCGAGTGCCGTCGCCACCGGGATGTCGAATTGAGAGCCGACCGCCGGGCCGTCCACGTAGCCCGCGCTGCCATTGCCGCCGATGGTGCCGATGGTATACTGCTGCGCCGTGGCGCAGAAAGCCAGCATCACGGCCGGCGCGACTCGATTGAAATGAAGCCGAAGTGACATGTCCGAACGTTTCAAGTTGAAACCGGTAATTACGAGGTTAGCACGGAAAAAACCCGCGCCACGTGTTGTAGCAGGGGCACTCAGCGTGCCGTTTCGGCACTCCCGTAGACGATGGCGCGCCACGCGACGCGGAGAGCTTTTCCGCGCGCCTGGCGCGCCACGCCAACGCCGGGCCAGCGGCGGCAGTGCCGCGCCTATTAAGGACGAAACCGAGGCGCTCCTACACCGAGACCGCGAAGCGCCAGGGCCGGGCTCACTTCTTAGGGCTGGGCTCAGTCTTGGTGAGCGCCTTGATTTCGTCCGGCAGGTCGAACTTGTTCTTCGCTAGGTCCACGTTGAATTTGAACGTCTCAAGCGTGATCGTGATCTCCTGCGGTCCGGCGCTCTGCTGGATCTTATGCGCTACCAGCAGGTCTCCCTCCTTGCGATAGTCGCTGAAGACGGTCGAGGCCTCCATATCGCCATTGGGGGTGCTCACCGTCGTGGAGGCTTTCACCAGCAGGCCGGTCTTTTTGTCGTAGTACTCGGTTACGGGGTTGCCTGCGTTCGGCGTTTTGACCAGCTTGTAGCAGTCCTTACCGTCGACGGTTTCCGTACCCACCGTCTCCACCTTCTTGAAATCGTCGCGCCAGTTCTCGTCGTGATAGTGAGCTTCGCGCTTGGCTGCGGTCGCTTCGTCGCCTTCCCTGATGCGAGCGCCCTGCATGGGGTTGATCTCCCATGCCGTTTTGCCGTCGTAGCCCTGTTTGATTGAGCCGACTGCAGCGATTTCGATTTCGGCCAGGCTCTTGTCCGGTTCTGCCTTGGTGATCGTCATGGTGCCCTTGATCCCCATCGCGGGAAGCTCCATGGAGCCGGTGATGACCGTGTTGTGCGACTTCTCGTAGGCGGCCTTGCCGCCGGTTGCCTCGACGGACTTGTCGAGAATGGTTTCTGCCTTGGGCAGCGCATCGGCCGCACGCAGCCTGGCGCCGGCCGCGGCCAGCACCATCACCGCGCAGGCGGCCAGGGTTCGTCTGATTGGTAAACGTTTCATAAAGACTCCCGAAAACTTCCTTCCGAGCCAACAGATTAACACCGATAAAGGTCCGTTTTTCTATCGGTGCTCATCGGTGGCTTGCATTCTTACACAGATTCTTTTGGTTGTTGCATTTCCACGCTCAGTTCTTGCTGCCCTCGATCCACGCCAGGGCGCGGTCAAGTGCGGGGTCGCGCCCTTTCAGCAGCTCGCGTCGAGTCGGTCCGGCGGTTTCGTCCGGGATCACCCCGGCGCCTTCCAGTTGCTTGCCGCCTTCGGAAACATAATTGGCGATGGCGTACTGGAACCCATCGCCGTTGGGCAGCCGTTCGAAAAAGGACGGCAGCGCGGCGCCGGCGCTCCGCATTCCGAAGACGCGCGCCCGTTTCAGATCTTGCATGCCCCCGGCGAAGATTTCCGACGTCGAGGCGGAACAGCCGTCCACCAGGATCGCCAGCCGCCCGCGGAACGGCGCCGGCCGCGGGAATACCACAAATTTGAGTTTGCTCGAGCGCAGCAGCATATCGCCCAGCCGCAGCCCCGGCCGATCCAGAAACCACCCCGCCACGCCGGGCGCCAACCCGCCGATTCCGCCCAGGTTGCCTCGCAAATCGACCACAAAACCGCGGCAGGCCGCGCAATCCCGAATCGCGTTTTCAAAGGCTTTGTTCAAAGTCTCCGGCGCGAAAAAAAGGTTGAACCCTATGTAGCCGACATCCGGGCGCAGCTTGCGCGAGTCCACCCAGAAATACATCGGCGGCAGGTTGCCAAAGGTGAATTCAGCGCCGCGCGGGCGGGCGCACTCCATATCGAGGGTCGTGCTCCGGCCCCGCGCGTCGCGAAAACTCACTTTCACCCGGCTTCCCTCGCCACCGGCCAGGCGCGCACTCACGGCGCGTTCCAGCATCAGGTCGTGGAGCGTCGAATCGCGGAAGTTCCGGTCGATCTTGCGCAGGCCGGGCGCGAGCAGCTTGCCGTCCACGCCTTCAATTTCCCAACCGGGCGAGACGGCGCTCTTCGCCGCCGGCGAATCGGGGTCGATCGAGACCACCAGCGCGCGGCCTTCCACCACCCGCACCTCGATACCGGTTCTGCCCTCGCCCTTGCCTCCGCCTTCCATTTCCTCGTAGACCTCGTCTGGCACGATACCGAAATGCGTTTGTTTGAGCCGCGCCAACATGTCCTCCATCACCGCACGCGCCTGTTCCATGGTGGTGGCGCGTTCCAGTTGGGGGCGCAACTCATCGTGCACGGCCTGCCAGTCGAGGCCCCCCAGCTTGGGATCCCAGTGTTTGTCGCGTACTGTAGTCCATACGTGCTCGAAGGACTCGATGTTCAATCGTTGTTGCTCTGCGGTGAGGCGTGGCGGACCGCCGGCGGGGGCGGCCCACACCACCGCCAGCGCCAAAATTGCCAAGCGTGGGAGCATTCCTTTCGACTATAGCGGATTGGCGCCGCGATTCGTTTACCCCGGCTATATGATGGAGGGGTGTCCGGAACTCGCCGTCTGCCGATGACGCTGATGGTCTTCGGGGCCGCGATCTCGGCGCAATCCTACACCGCGCCCGCCGGCGACCGCCCCGCTTTGCGCCGCAGCGGGCCGTCGATTCTGCCCGGCGGCAGGATCGTCGCGCCGCTGGACGAAGAGTACGCGGCTGGGCCTGGCGCGTTCGGCATCGCCGTCAGCAGTTCGGGCAGAACCGTGGTTACCGCCAACGGCGGCCCGTTTCGGTACTCCTTCACCGTCCTCCAGCGCCCATCGCGGCAAGCCCCTTGGCAGGTGCGGCAAGTGGCGGCAGGGTCGCTCGAGGCTTTCGAACAATCGGCTCCGGCCGGCTGGCACAGCGTTTCTCTGGGAGTCGCGCTGGCCGGCGACCACGGCATTTACTTAGCCGAGGGCGAAAGCGGCCGGGTGATTCTGTTCGACTCCTTCGACGAGCGGCGGCGCGTGTTCGCTCTCAACCAGGCAGGCTTTTCCGGCAGCTTCACCGGGGACTTGGCGCTCGATGCGGCGCGCGGCATCCTCTACGTCGCCGATCAGGCCAACTTTCGCATCGCCGCCATCGACGTGCGGTCGCGCCAGTTGGTGGGTTCGGTGCGCGTGGGACGGCTGCCGTTCGCCATGGCGCTGGCGCCGGACGCGCGTAAACTGTACGTCGCCAACTGCGGACTGTTCGAATACCGCGCGCTGCCGGGAGCGCCCGAGGCCGGCCTTTCGTTTCCGGCATTCGGCTTCCCCAGCGCGGAAGCGGTGCGCGGAGCCACCGCAGGCGGTATCGCGGTGCCGGGTTTAGGCGACGCCAACGCGCGCGAGGCCGATTCGGTCGCCGTGGTGGATGTGACGAATCCATCGGCGCCCAAGCTGGAGACGTTCGTCCGCACCGGCCTCGATTTCGGCGGCGCGGTGCGCGGCGGCAGCGGTCCGGCGGGTATCCTCGCCGCGGCCGGCCACGTGTTCGTCGCCAACGCGAACGACGATTCGGTCAGCATTCTGGACCCCGCCACCAACCGGGTCGAGACGGAGATCCCCATCCGCATCCCGGGCCTCGATGGGCTGCGCGGCGTGATCCCGATCGGCCTGGCCTATCACGAAGCGTCCGGCTGGCTGCTGGTGGCGGAGGCCGGCATCAACGCGGTGGGTGTGATCGACGTGCGCGGGCGGCGCGTCATCGGGCACTTGCCGGCGGCCTGGTTCCCCACGCGGGTGGCGCTCGATGGCGATACCGTGTTCGTCGCCAATGCCCGCGGCCACGGCGTGGGACCGAACGCGCCGGGAATCGTCAGGGGCAGTTCTCTGCAAAGCTGGTTATACCAGGGGACGATTTCGGTATTCCATCTGCCGGCTCGCGAGGAATTGCAAGCGCACACCGATGCGGTGCTGGAGATGAACGGCTTTCAGCCGCGGCCGGAAGCTGCGCCGGCGCTGCCACCCATCCGCCACGTCGTGCTGATCGTGAAAGAGAGCCTGAGCTACGACGAAGTGCTGGGCGATATTGCGGCCGCCCGCAATGGGCCGGTGATGGGCGATCGCAGGCTAGCGCGTTTGGGTTCCCACGGTTTGGCCGACGGCCAGCGGCAGCGCCTGAGCATCAAAGACGTCAACCTCACGCCCAACCATCACGCCCTGGCGAGCCGCTGGGCTTCGAGCGACAACTTCTATGCCGATGGCGAAGCCAGCGTGGAAGGGCACCATTGGCTGGCGGGCGTCTATCCCAACCCGTGGGTGGCCAGCTCCGTGGCGGCGGCCTACGGCGGCCGAAAGAGTTTTCAATTGAGCTCGGCTCCGGGGCGGCTCGGCTTCGCCGACATGGCGGCTTCGGTCGCGCCTGAAGATATTGGCGAAGCCGGCACGCTGTGGGATCACCTGGCGGCACATGGCGTTTCGTTCCTGAATTTCGGCGAAGGATTCGAGCTGGCCGGATCGCGTGAAGGCCCTGGCCTGGGGCCCGCGGGCGTGCGCCTGCTGACCAATATGCCGATGCCCGAAGCCCTCTTCGCCAACACCGTGCGCCAGTATCCGGGCTTCAATCTGGCCATTTCCGACCAGCAGCGCGCCTCCCGTTTCATCGAAGAAATCGAAACCCGCTACCGCAAGCCCGGCGCCGCGCTGCCGGCGCTGCTGTTCGTCCACCTGCCCGGCGACTACTTGGCGGACGCCCATCCCGAGAACGGATACCCGTTCCCGGAATCGCACGTGGCCGACAACGATTATGCGCTCGGCCGAATCGTCGAATACCTTTCCGGAACGCCCTGGTGGAATGACATGGCCGTCTTCGTCACCGAGGCCGATACGCACGGCGGCGTCGACCACGTGGACGCGCACCGCACCGTCCTGCTGTGCGCCGGGCCGTGGGCCAAGCCAGGCTACATCTCGCACCGCAACGTGAGCTTTCCGGGCCTGCTCAAAACCGTCTTTCGCTTACTGCAGCTTCCACCTCTCAACCTGTTCGATGCTGCCGCCGCCGATCTCACCGACTGCTTCGCCAAATCCCCGGACACCGCCCCCTATCAAGCCGTGCCAGTGGACAAGCGCCTTTTCGACCCGAACTGAATTAACTAAGCCCGTGGCGCAGGCTGTCAAGCCCAATGCCGCATACTTTTACCCCTACCGCGCGGCCGCGTGGGTTGTGGGGCGGACGCCGGGGTCTGCCCCACAGCATTCCGAGACGGGTAAAAGTATGCGGCATTAGGCTGTCAGGCTTGCTGAGCCGAGAGGCGTCTCGGCTTTTCTGGGTGTCCCGGTTGCGTCCGGCCGCGCGGCCCGCTCAAATAAGGACAGGATGAGGAAGGCGTTGGCAATCCTCGGCTCTGCAATCTTCCTGGTCATCGCTCCCGGGTTGGTGGCCGGTTGGGTGCCCTGGTGGATTTCGCATTGGCGAGTCGAAGCTGCTTTCTTCGGGACGCCGCTTTTCCGTTTCGTTGGGGGCATCCTGATCGCGTTGGGGACGATCGGCCTGCTGGACTCCTTTGCCCGATTCGCGCTGCATGGGTTGGGAACCCCGGCGCCTGTCTTTCCAACCCGCCGCCTGGTGGTCACCGGGCTGTACCGTTATGTCCGGAATCCCATGTACGTCGCGGTGGCGGCGGCGATTCTCGGTCAAGCCCTGCTTCTCGGTAGCCTCACGCTGCTTGCTTACGGCGGCCTTGTCTGGCTCCTGTTTCACGGGTTTGTACTGCTCTACGAGGAACCGAAGCTCAGGCAAAGTTTTCCATCCGAATACCGATCCTTCTGCGCCGAAGTGCCCAGGTGGGTTCCACGCCGTACCCCATGGAGAGGCGGTGCGGAAGTGTGAGACCTCATAGAGAAAGAACGCGGAGACCGTCATTGCCGCCCCGCAACCCAATTCAAACTCCCACGCAATTAAAATGCGCGACCGGGAACGTCCATCGGTGCTATACTTTTGGCGCGGCGTAACACTCGCAAATCAACCGGTTGGGCGCCGGCTTTTCGGGTCCTGCCGGAAACGTCGGTCCACCCTAAAGGGGGTGTCATGGGGCTCGATCTTATTTTTGTTCGTGCATTCTTCGTTCTGGTTCTCTCCCTATCCGCCTTTCTCCTCCATCCCGCTCAGGTATCGCCTTGGATTTCCACTGTGGGCGGCCTTCTGCTGGGCGGCGGCATCATTTACTTCGAAATCCGTTTGGAAAAAGTCAGCCTCACTCGCCTGATTGGGGCTGCCGTCGGTTCGGTGCTGGGGATTGCGGGCGCGTTCCTGATGTCCCTGGTGGTCGAGAAAGCCTTGCCCCACCAGCCGCTCCTGCCGGTCTGCCTGCTGTTGTGGATGACCTACGTGGGGCTGGTGGTGGGCGCCAAGAAGGGCGACATGCTCAACCTGGCGGCGCTGGGCGGCGTCTTCGGCGGCGAGAAGAGTTCGCAGAAGTCGTTCAAGATTCTCGACACCAGCGTGATCATCGACGGCCGCATCGCCGACATCGCCGAAACCGGCTTCCTCGACGGCGCGCTGGTGATTCCGCAATTCGTGCTGCGGGAACTGCAACTGGTGGCGGATTCGGCCGATTCGATGAAGCGCAACCGGGGACGCCGCGGCCTGGACATCCTGCAGCGCATCCAGAAGATGCCCCACCTGACGGTGCAGATCGTGGAAGAAGACTTTCCCAACGTGCGCGAAGTGGATATGAAGTTGATCGAGCTGGCCAAAATCTACGATTGCAAGGTGGTCACCAACGATTTCAACCTCAACAAAGTGGCCCAACTGCACGGCGTGGAAGTGCTCAACATCAACGAGTTGGCCAATTCCCTGAAACCGATTGTGCTGCCCGGCGAGATCATGCGCGTCTTCATTCTCAAAGAGGGCAAGGAATACAACCAGGGCGTGGCTTACCTGGACGACGGCACCATGGTAGTGGTGGACAACGCCAAGCGGCTGATCTCGAAGACCATCGATATCACCGTGACCAGCGTGTTGCAGACTACCGCCGGGAAGATGATTTTCGGCAAGTTCGATGAGCGGCAGCATAGCACAGTCGCCGCCGGGCACGAGCGGCCCGTGCGGAAGGGCGAGCCGCAGCCGGTGGCCACCGTCGCCACCGAGAAAACCACGATAGAATCGTAGAACACATGAGAGTTGCCGTCATATTGCCCGCCGCAGGGCTTGGCACACGTATGGGTAAGGGTGCGGCAGAAAAGACCGGCACCAGCCGCAAGCAGTTCATGCTGCTCGAAGGCTCGCCCATCCTGCTGCACACCGTGCGCAAGTTCGCCGCCTCCGACCGCGTCAGCGAGTTGGTGGTGGCCGTGCGCGCCGAAGACATGGAGTGGGTCGGCGCCATGCTGGCCGGCGAGTTTCACGGCCGCAAAGTGCGCGTGGTGGAAGGCGGCAACAGCCGTCAGCAATCGGTCGAAAACGCGCTGCACTCGCTGGGGCCGGAGACGGACCTGGTAGCCGTGCACGACGCGGTGCGGCCGTTCATCGATCTCGAGATCATCCACCGCGCGTTTGACGAAGCGGCCGAAAGCGGCGCCGCCATCGTCGGCCTGCCGGCGGTGGACACGGTCAAACAGGTGAATCGGGGCACCGGTAAGACGCGCGTCCGCGCTACCTTGCAGCGCGACAATCTGGTGCTGGCGCAGACCCCCCAGGTTTTCCGCTATGAGTTGCTGGCGCGCGCCTACGAAGCGGCGCGCCGCGACGGATTCATCGGCACCGATGAATCCAGCCTGGTCGAGCGGCTGGACGTGGAAGTGACGGTGGTGCTGGGAAGCGACCGCAACATCAAAATCACCCGGCCCGCCGACATGGAGTTGGCCCGCCTGTTCCTCCACCAGGACACCGCTAAGGAAGCGATCGGTTGAGCGAGATCCGCACCGGGCTGGGCTGGGACGTGCACCGGCTTGCCGCCGGGTGCGCCCTGATCCTCGGCGGCGTCACGGTTCCCAGCGAGATGGGCCTGGAGGGCCACTCCGACGCCGACGTGCTGGCCCATGCCATCACCGACGCCATTTTGGGCGCCGCCGCGCTCGGCGATATCGGCATGCACTTCCCGGATTCCGATCCCCGTTGGAAAGGCGCCGACAGCCTGGTGTTTCTGCGCCACGCGCGGCAGATGGCGGAGGCCGCCGGCTTCCGCATCGTCCACGTGGATTCGACGGTGATTCTGGAGCGCCCCAAGCTGACGGACTATCGCGAAGCCATTCGGGAGCGGTTGGCCGCCACCCTCGGCCTCACGCTCGACCGCGTCTCGGTCAAGTTCAAGACCGCCGAGAAGATGGGCCCCGTCGGCGAAGGCCGTTCCGCCGAAGCACAGGCCGTCGTCACCTTAGAGCGCTGACCGCCGTGTGGCGCAGGCTGCGAAGGCGCCTGCCCACCCGCCTGCAACAAAGTGGGGCAGGCGCTTTCGCCTGCCAACCCTTTTGCACGGGTCGCAACTCCACTGCGCATTCGGAGCCGCGCCCCATAGGGAGCGGTTTGCCGGCGATTGAAGCTATTCCCGACAGGCTAGCTGGCCAGCAGGCACATCCGGCGGGCTGCGCGGCGGGCCTTCAGGCGCTCATTGGCCTTCTTCTGCTTTTCCGCTGAAACCACCGTCTGGCATGCATCACAGCGCTTCCGGATGCGCGACCGCGTCACGAATTCCGCGCCGCAGCGGCGGCACTGCTTCTTCATGGTCTCCTCGAGCGGGAGAATGCCCGGTTTCTTGGGCAGCAGATGAGAATAATGGAAATCGCAATGATTC
>Ga0181530_10004677_pt1 | contig 14364 bp, 14 predicted proteins | sample PEATcosm2014_Bin_42_FD_119769 | JGI IMG/M metagenome (GOLD analysis project Ga0181530, IMG submission 119769) | Peatland microbial communities from MTU Mesocosm Facility, Houghton, MI, USA - PEATcosm2014_Bin10_60_metaG | ecosystem: Environmental > Terrestrial > Soil > Wetlands > Peat | place... | reverse complement strand
GCTCGTTGGTAGCCCAGCACGCTGTCATCGTCGTCGATGCACAGAATCGTTTTGCTTGCTGCGTGGGGGGACATGACTGGGTGCCTCTACGTCACAATGATCGGTGATGTGCCGCGGCCAAGTCTGGTCAAATTTGCACACTTTTCGCGACAGTTGTTATTCAGTTAACCTCTCGCGAGTCGATCCGTGTTTAGGACCCGGCCGAGGTTGCGACCCGTATCCCGTGTTTTTGCAGCCCCACTACCGCCGAGGCGTGTCTGGTCAATTTTGACCAGTCCGTTAGTGCCTTTTGTTCAATACTAAAGAGAGGCAAATTGTACCGGTGGACCAGCCGCGCTGGTCTCAAACCAGCGCCGGTGATTGCTCGGGGCCCATCTGAACGCCTCTTTCAACACTGGTTCTCAACACATGAGGGACGAATGTCGTTGCCACGCACAGTGTTGCCCGAGGGGGGGCTGGAGGTCGTTGCCCCGCGCCCCCTGGTACGAGAGGCGGCGCCGGCGGATCGCACACGATCGCAGCCGAAGCCTGCGTCGAAGTCGAAGTCCTCTTTGCCGAGCCGGATCGCGGTAATCGGGAATTATCTGCCGCGACGATGTGGAATTGCCACGTTCACCACCGACCTGTGCGCGGCCATATCCGGGGAGTACGGCACCGCTCGATTGTTGGCGCTGCCGGTAAACGACACCGAAGAAGGATATGACTATCCCGCGCGGGTGCGATGGTCGCTCGTCCAGGACGACGCCGCCTCCTATGAGCAAGCAGCCCAGTTTCTCAACTTCAACAATATCGACATGGTGTGCCTGCAGCATGAGTATGGAATCTTCGGCGGCGAGGCGGGAAGCCATATTCTGCATCTGCTGCGCGGCTTGAAGATGCCGGTGGTGACCACGCTGCACACGGTTCTGCGCGAGCCGAATCCCGACCAACTGATGGTCATGGAAGAGATCGCGGAGCTTTCGGACCGCCTCATCGTCATGAGCCAGCTTTCATCCCAGTTCTTGCAGGAAATTTTTAGAGTGCCGGGCAGCAAGATCGGCATGGTTCCGCATGGGGTTCCAGACTTGCCATTTCTCGATCCCAATTTCTACAAGGAACGCTTTGGCGTGGAAGGAAAAGCGGTGCTGCTCACGTTCGGCCTGCTCTCGCCGAACAAGGGAATCGAGAACGTCATTCAAGCGCTGCCGCAGATTTTGTCGAAACACAAGAATGTTGCCTACATTGTCGCCGGCGCTACGCATCCTCACATCCTCCGTCGCGAGGGGGATAAGTATCGGGCCAGCTTGCAGGCATTGGCCAAGGAAGTGGGAGTGGAATCGCAAGTGATCTTCCACGACCGCTTCGCCAGTCCCGAGGAGATGGCCGAGTTCATTGGCGCCGCCGATATCTATATCACTCCTTATCGTTATGAGGAGCAGGTGGTTTCCGGAACGCTTGCCTATGCAATGGGGGCGGGCAAGGCGATCATCTCGACTCCGTATTGGCACGCGATTGAGTTGTTGGACGACCGGCGGGGCGCGCTGGTTCCGTTCCAAAATCCCGGCGCTATCGCACAAAAGACAATTGAACTTTTGGACACGCCCGCGAAACGCCATGCCATGCGCAAGCGCGCTTATCTGTTCGCCCGCGATATGGTGTGGAAGAGAGTCGCGCAGGGGTACATGGAGAGTTTTGCCCGGGTTCGCAGCGACCGCATGGAGACTCCACGTGTCCAGTTCTCGGCTCGCATCACCCCGAAATCGCTGAATCAGTTGCCCGAATTAAAACTCACTCACGTGAACGCGCTGACCGATGACACGGGAATGCTGCAGCACGCGATCTTCACAATCCCCAATCGAGCCGAGGGACATACCACCGACGACAATGCGCGCGCCCTCATTTTCACGGTTCTGCTGGCGCAAGTGGACCTGGATGAAGATCGGATGGTGCGGGGAGATTCCGTTACGCTGGATTTCTCCAGCCGGTATTTGTCGTTTCTGGAACATGCGTTCAATCCAGCGAAGGGTAGATTCAGAAATTTTCTCGGCTACGATCGCCAGTGGAACGAACCTGTAGGTTCTGAAGACTGCCATGGGCGCACCTTGTGGAGCCTGGGAACGGTCCTGGGCCGGTCCGACAATCAGGGACTGCGGTGTGCCGCCGGGCGCCTGTTCGAGTTTTCTCTCCCCGCGGCTTTGGAATTCAGCAGCCCTCGCGCCTGGGCCTATAGCCTGCTCGGGATTCAGGAATATCTCAATTCGTATCCGGGAGACCGCGACGCGCAGAAGATTAGATCCGTGCTCGGTCGGCGATTGCTCGAAATGTATGAGTCGATTCGCAGCCCGGATTGGAAGTGGTTCGAAAACGTTCTGGCCTACGCCAACGCGAGGCTACCCCAAGCCCTGCTGCTGGTGGGCTCCGCTTGCTCGGACGAACGCATGGTTTCCGCCGGTCTGGAAGCACTCGATTGGCTGTCGCAAACACAGCATTGCGAAATCAACGGTCACTTTGTGCCGATCGGGTCGCAGGGCTTTTATCGCCAGGGCGGCGAGAAAGCCCGCTTCGATCAACAGCCGATTGAAGCCGCCGGCGCGGTTTCCGCGTGTCTCGAAGCGCACCGCATAACGGGGGATAGCCGCTGGCGCAGAGAAGCCTGGTCGGCCTTCAACTGGTTCCTTGGCGGCAACGATCTGCAGCTTCCTCTTTACGATTCGGTCACAGGCGGCTGCCGGGACGGCTTGCATCCCGACCGCGCCAACGAAAATCAGGGAGCGGAATCCACCTTGTCTTTCCTGATGGCACTGCTCGAAATGCGCTCGCTGCGAAAATCTGAAAGGCCGGAAAATCCTTCATGACTGCTCCCGAAACAGCACCTCTAAACGTCGAAAGCTTGCACTACCCGCCGCTGCTTCTGCGTCACCCCGGCAACCCCATCCTGACGGGGAGGGATTGGCCTTACTCGATCAACAGCGTGTTCAACGCCGGCGCAACGCTATTGCCGGATGGAACCACTCTGCTCCTATGCCGCGTCGAGGACCGGCGCGGCTTGTCGCATCTGTGCGCCGCGCGTTCTCGAAACGGCGTCGATGGATGGCAGATCGATAGTGAACCGACACTGATGCCCAACCCGCAGCAATATCCGGAGGAGATCTGGGGAATCGAGGATCCGCGCATCACTTTCATGCCCGAACTGCAGCAATACGCAGTCACTTACACTTCCTACTCGCGGGGCGGGCCGGGCGTGTCTCTGGCTTTGACTAAAGACTTTCGCAGCTTTGAGCGCTACGGCGTCATCATGCCGCCGGACGACAAAGATACGGCGCTTCTGCCCCGGAGGATCAATGGATACTGGGCGCTTATCCATCGGCCCATGACCACACTCGGAGCGCACATCTGGGTTTCTTATTCTCCCGACCTGCGCTATTGGGGCAGGCACAGGCTCATGCTGGAAGCACGCAAGGGCGCCTGGTGGGACGCCAACAAAATTGGCTTGTCGCCGCCGCCCATCGAAACTTCCAGAGGATGGCTCGTGCTCTATCACGGAGTCCGCCAAACGCCTGGGGGTTGTCTCTATCGGCTGGGCCTGGCGCTCTTCGATATTGAGAATCCGGAAAAATGCCTGCTGCGTGGAGATTCGTGGATCTTTGGCCCGGAGGCCGACTATGAACGCCACGGCGACGTCAACGATGTCGTCTTCCCGTGCGGATACACGATGGACCCCGATGGCGACACACTCAATATTTATTACGGCGCCGCCGATTGCGCGATTGCCCTGGCGCGCACCAGCGTGCGCTCTCTACTCGATTGGCTGGATGCCCATGGCAGTTGCGAGCGCCGGCAGCGAGCAGAGGATTTATGAAACCATTGTCTCGGATTTTGCAGTTATCGTTCGGCTGCCGTCACCGCCGACGGAGCGGTGTGTTCACGATCAAGAAACGCACGTACCAGGTCTGCTTGAGCTGCGGACAGGAGTTTGAGTATTCCTGGGAGTTGATGCACTGCGTGCGGCCGAGTGTCGCCCGTAGTCCCAATGCGCCACTAACCCGCATTCGACCCGCTGAAAGACCGCTGCTTTGATCCGCTCGCGGCCGGCAGCGCCATCGGGGTTTCAATAAGTGAGCTATCTTGCTCAGACGCGAAAGCCCACACCTGTCATTCTTTATTCTCCTGAGTGTGTAGACGGAGCCGCGACCGCTGATTCGCAGCTCTCATTCTCAGGTCGCTGCGGGTAGGGTCCCGATCAAGGCCCGGCCAAGCGACCACATCCAGCCAATCGGCATTCTTCATCCGTGTGCACGCCGCGAAAACCCAACGGCGGGACACGAATCGACCCTAAAAAGTCTCGAACATCGAAGTAAGGGCAACGCCTCCATGCGGATGAGAGGAGTTAGCCCACAAAAGAAGGAAGGTCAAAAATCATGCCTCTCATTCAACTGCTGGAAGTTCTGATCGTGGTGGGTATCCTCCTGTGGCTGGTGAATCGCTTCATTCCCATGCAGGGAACCATCAAGTCCATTCTCAACGGCGTCGTGATCATTGCCGTGGTTCTGTGGCTCCTCAATGTCTTTGGACTGTTTCACTCCCTTTCCGGTCTTCACGTTGGAACGTAAAGGAAATTAGTCAAAAGGCTGAACGCACCCACACCAGATCGATAACGCAACATGGCAGACATCTGCCTTAAGAAGGAGATACTTTGAAGACTAAGTTGTGGTTAGCAGTCGGAATCACCCTCAGCATGAGCGCATTCGCACAAACGGATCGTCAAACAACCGTAGTCGTCGAGCCTATAAGTCCCACACCGATATTTCGAGTAACCGTAGTAAGCCGCAATGTTCAGGCCGTTGACTACGAGCATCGCAGCGGAGCCTCCAAGCTCGACTTCGCGGGCACGGACTTGATGCCTTCAGCGGACGGCGTAGCCAAGGTGAACAGCAAGCGGGGATCCATTGAGATCGACGCGGAATTTGGCAACCTGCAGGCACCAACGACATTCGGCAATGAGTATCTGACCTACGTTTTGTGGGCGATATCTCCCGAAGGCCGGGCGGTGAACCTGGGCGAAGTGCTGGTCGGCGACAACCATCGCAGCAAGCTGCGCGTGACCACCGACCTGCAAGCTTTCGCTCTGATCGTGACCGCGGAACCTTATTATGCGGTGCGCCAGCCGAGCAACGCGGTTGTGCTTGAGAATGTAGTTCGCGAGAGCACCAAGGGAACCACCGAGGCGGTAAATGCGAAGTACGAACTGACGGAGCGCGGCGGCTACATTCCGACCGGCTACAAGTTCGATCCCGTGGTTCTGAATGCCCGCTTGCCGTTGGAATTCTTCGAGGCGCGCAATGCACTGCGCATCGCGCAATCCGAGGGAGCCGAGCAGTACGCCAGCGCCAGCTATCAGCATGCTGTCCAGTTAATGAACAATGCCGATGAATATGCCACCAGCAGACACATCGACAACAAGCCGCTGATCGCGGTTTCTCGCGAGGCAGTGCAGACGGCCGAAGATGCCCGCGCCATCGCAGTCAAGAAACTGGACGAGATCCGCCTAGCCAACGAACGTCTGGCGTCCAGTGACGCCCAGGCGCAATCGCAGGCGCGCGCCGATAGCGCGATTCGGCAGAAAGATCAAGCCCAGTCTGATGCGGCGATCGCTCTAGCGGCTAAGGCTCAGGCAGACTCTGACGCGGCCAAGGCCCGCGCCGACGCTGCCGCAGCACAAACTGCAACCGCGCAGGCTCAGTCCGATATGGCGGCCAGCGAGGCTACGTCAGCTAATGCACTCTCTGCCGCCCAGGCTGATGCCGAGCAGTCTCGTCTAGCGGCACAGCAGGCCCTGGCAAGCGCACAACAAGCGGAAACCGACAAAGCGGCCATGCGCACGCGCTTGTCCATACAGCTGAATGCCATTCTTCAGACTCGCGATAGCGCGCGCGGACTCATCGTCAGCATGTCCGATGTTTTGTTTGACACCGGAAAATACTCGTTGAAGCCGGGTGCACGGGAGAAACTGGCGAAAGTCGCCGGCATTCTGCTCGCCTATCCTGGACTCGACATTGCAGTCGGCGGCTACACGGACAATGTGGGCGGCGATGCTATGAATCAAACATTGTCTGAGAATCGTGCTGGATCGGTTCGCGATTACCTGGTGCAAGAAGGCGTCGCGACGAATTCGGTTTCAGCCACAGGTTTCGGCAACACTTTGCCGGTAGCCTCAAACGACAACGCCTCCGGCCGGCAGCAGAATCGGAGAGTTGAACTTCTCGTGTCCGGCGAAGCCATCGGCACCCCGGTCAACGCGACCACAGGAAGCTTGCGGTAAAGCAAGCGTACGCAACGACTATTAACGGAGGCAACACTTATGAATCTAGTTGGATTTATCAGCACAGCAGTTTTGTCTTTGACCCTCGTAGCCGCGGCTCCGGCGTTCGCCCAACAGGAGGACCACGGCCAGCAGGAGGAACAGAAAGCCAAGCCTGCTCAGGACGAGAAAAAAGCGCAACCAGAGAAAACCACAAAGCAAGAGGAAAAACCAGCGGCGCAGCAGGAGAAGGGCGCCAAGCCAGAAGAGAAGAACGCAAAGCAAGAGGAAAAGAACGCGAAGCCGGCTGAGAAGAATGCGGAGCAGGAACAGCATGCCGCTGGTAACGGTGGTGGCCGTATTCCCGCAGACAAATTCAAGGCCAATTTTGGACAACAACATTCGTTCCGTGTCACCCAAGCCGACTACAGCAATCACCGCTTCCAATACGGCGGCTATTCGTTCGGATTCGTTGACCCGTGGCCCAGCAACTGGCTCTACACGCAAAACGTTTATGTCATCGAAATCGACGGCGTGTATTACCTGTGCAACGCATCGTACCCTGGCGTTAACCTTGTGCTCAGCTTCACGCTGTAACTGCCAGTTCTTAAGGTCGCAATCAGCTTAACGACTTGTCGGCGCGGGCCCATCACTTGGGCTCGCGCCACTTTTTTGTCAGACCAGCGAAGTGTCGTCTCGGGAGAAATCGTGCTGCACCTTGAAAAGATCAAAATGGGAAAAATCACGCAAAGTGATCAGTAGTGCACAGTCTTGGCCGTGCCATCGTGGAATCCTTGCATCGACGCGTCGCCGTTCGATCCACGCAGCCCGCAGCAGCAAGGTAGGACCGGGCAACCGAAGGATGATCTGGCAAGGTGATTCAAAATGCGCAAAATCCGTTTGTTATTTCTAGCCTTTCTGATACTGGCCATACCGGCCGCCTCGTTCGCACAGTTCGGCGTGTCGATCACGATCGCTCCGCCCGCGCTGCCTGTGTACACGCAACCCATGCTCCCCGCGGACGGTTATATGTGGACGCCCGGCTACTGGGCTTATGGCGATGAAGGCTATTTCTGGGTGCCGGGTACGTGGGTGATGGCTCCCGAAGTCGGCTATCTCTGGACTCCCGGTTATTGGGGATGGAGCGGCAACTCTTACGCTTGGAATGAAGGCTACTGGGGCCAGAACGTCGGCTTCTATGGCGGCGTCAACTATGGCTTCGGTTATGGTGGTGTCGGCTATCAGGGCGGATATTGGAACAACGGGGCCTTCAGTTACAACACCACAGTCAACAACGTGAACGTCACGAACATCCACAATGTCTATAACAAGACCGTAATTAACGAAACTACGGTGAACCATGTCAGCTATAACGGCGGCGAGGGTGGAATTACCGCTCGACCGACCGCTGCAGAAGAGACCGCCTCGCACGAGCAGCATAGAGCGCCAACGGCGCTGCAAACCCAGCATGTGCACGCTGCCAGCACCAACCACGCGCTCTTGGCGTCCGTAAATCAGGGACGGCCGGCCATCGCTGCAACCGCGAAACCTGCGGAGTTTAGCGGCTCCGGAGTAGTGGCGGCCAAAGAGGCGGGAGCCCCTTACAAGGCACCCGCGAATAAGGCCGTTGAGAATAAGGCAGCTGAGAATAAGGCCACTGAAAACAAGGCGGCTGAGAATAAGGCAGCCGAGAACAAGGCCACCGAAAACAAGGCGGCTGAGAATAAGGCAGCCGAGAACAAGGCAGCCGAGAACAAGGCCACCGAAAACAAGGCGGCTGAGAATAAGGCCACCGAGAACAAGGCGGCTGAGAATAAGGCAGCCGAGAACAAGGCCACCGAAAACAAGGCGGCTGAGAATAAGGCAGCCGAGAACAAGGCAGCTGAGAATAAGGCAGCCGAGAACAAGGCCACTGAGAACAAGGCGGCTGAGAATAGGGCAGCCGAGAACAAGGCCACCGAGAACAAGGCCACCGAGAACAAGGCGGCTGAGAATAAGGCGGCCGAGAACAAGGCCACTGAAAACAAGGCAGCGGCTACTCGCTCGAATGAGAACAAGGCAGCCGCGAATAAAGCGGCCGCTACTCGTACGAATGAAAACAAGGCAGCCGCGAATAAAGCAGCGGCTACTCGCTCGAATGAGAACAAGGCAGCCGCGAATAAAGCAGCCGCTACTCGCTCGAATGAGAACAAGGCAGCTCACGCGCAACCGGCGGCTCATGCTCAACCTGCGACTCACGCGCAACCTGCGGCTCGTCAACAGGCTGCACCTCGCCCGGAGAGCGCTCCTCGTCCGGCGACTGCGGCTCGTGCGCAGCCTGCCCCTCATCCACAGGCTGCGGCTCCTCGTCCGGAGAAAGCAGCGCCGGCTGAGAAGGCAACCCGCGCCCCTGCTGGCAAAGAAGAACCTCGTAATTAGAGGATTGACTGCGACGTATTGCGTGAGGCTGTTCGATCTGTAAAAGAGGTATAAACGTCGACTGACTCTTACATCGGTGCGGGTCCGTCCATCTGGGCCCGCGCCGTTTTTCTTGGCGATATGCGACCGACGTGATGTCGCGGCGTGGAGATGCAATCCACCGATCCACCGATCTGCCGCTATCGTCGCCCGCACTCTGAACGAGGGGCGGCAAGACCGCTCTTTTGGACCCCTTCTTCCTCCTCACTTTGAGCAGTTTTGACCAGTAAGAAAGCGGGGAAACTACTATAAGAAAAGATGTTCTCCCCTCAATGTTGGATTCCCGGTTGAGAAAACCGAGGAGTGGGGAGGCGCGCTGGAATAGGACGGAATCAAAGCCGCTCTTTCGGGAGCGACATTGGAACGTCGTCTCAGTGCGAGGAAAAGGAGTGAAGTATGATCGGAACTATATTGATCGTGATTTTGATCTTAGCGCTTTTTGGTGCATTGCCACGGTGGGGATATAGCCGGGACTGGGGTTATGCTCCGACCGGAGGGTTGGGGCTGATCCTCGTGATCGTTGTCATTCTCCTGGTTATCGGCCGGATTTAAAACATGTATCATCGGCCAGCACAGCCAGGCGCCGGGGCCAGGGGTTGGCGCCTGCTTTCTTTCCGTGCGTTGGCGCTTGCTCTCGTCGTGCTCATGTGCAGCGGCGGTTCGTTCGCTTACTCTGTTCTGACGCACGAGGAAATCGTCGACCTGCTCTGGACCGACGAGATCCGGCCTCTACTGCTAAAGCGATATCCCGGGCTCTCGGAAGATCAGATCAAGGAGGCGCATGCCTACGCCTACGGGGGCGCCGTTATCCAGGATCTGGGTTATTACCCATTCGGCAGCAAAGATTTCAGCAACTTGGTGCATTACGTTCGCAGCGGAGATTTCGTTCGCGAGCTGCTGCTCGAAAGCCAGACTGCCGACGATTACGCCTTCGCTCTGGGCGCACTGGCGCACTATGCGTCGGATATTACCGGGCACGGGATGGCAGTGAATGAGGCGGTGGCCATCGAATATCCGAAGTTGCGAGCGAAGTTCGGCAAGTCGGTCACGTATGCGGAGGGCAGGACGGCACATTTGAAAACCGAGTTCGGCTTCGACATGCTGCAGGTGGCGAAGAACCGCTACGCATCGCAGCAATACCACGATTTCATCGGGTTTCAAGTGTCGAAGCCCCTGCTGGAGCGGGCCTTCCCCGCGGTATACGGATTGGAGTTGAAAGATGTGCTTGCGCATGAGGATCTCGCCATTGGCTCCTATCGTTTCTCCGTCAGCCGGCTGATTCCGGAGATGACCCAGGTCGCGCTCCAGACCCATCAGAAAGACCTGATGCGCGAGCGGCCCGACTTCGCGAAAAAGGAGTTCCTGTACCGGCTTTCGCGCTCCGACTATGAAAAAGAATGGGGGAAGGACTACACCAAGCCTGGACTCGGAACCCGGATGCTCTCAACCCTCTTGCGCTACATGCCCAAAATCGGTCCTTTCAAGGGGCTGGGCTTCAAGAATCCGACTCCGCAGACCGAGGATCTGTATTTCAAAAGCATCAACTTGACCGTCGATCAATACCGGGCCTTCCTCCACGCCGTGGGCGCTGACTCGGTCCTTCTTCCCAATTGCGATCTTGATAGTGGCCAAGCGACCAAGGCAGCGGAATACTCGCTCGCGGACGACACTTATGCAAAGCTGCTGGGGCAGTTATCGAGCCGCAAATTCGATGGAATGACTCCGGAGCTGCGCGCCAACATCCTGCAGTTTTATTCCGACCTCTCGGCGCCGATCGAGACGAAGAAGGACCAGGTTCGCTGGCAAGGCGTGCGGACTGCGCTGGATGAGTTGAAGTCCACGACGCCGGCGCCGACGGTGGCGGGCAGCGCTGGACAGTGATCCGCCGCGCGAGCAGACTTACGGGCGGTTATCGTTTGCCGTTTTCTTTCTCGACAGCCTCGGCTGCGGAAAGCTTCCGATCCCGATGTGGCTCGGTGCGCGGGGCACCGGTATGCAGCTCGCAAACTTCTCCAATCGCTGCGCCACAAGTATTACAGGGCACGGATAATATCTGTTTCGGGGTGAGTTCTCTGGTCTTCACTACTTCATAATGCAACGTCCACAGCAGGGAAAATGGTCAATATTGATCATTCTCAAGACCTTGCCGAAGCGACGGGGTTCATTTTTGTGTCCGGTGGAGCTTTTTTCCAATTGTGAGCAAAAGTGAACATCTTCGGTGATTTCGATTCTGGCAAAATATCCGGGAGTGTAGCTCCACTTTGAGAGAAGTCATTGATGGCATCACCAATCACATTCGCCAGAAAAAAGCGCGACTTCGACCCAAAGAGCTTCCTTGCCACTATCGGCGCGGGTAGAAAGGTCGTGGCTTTTCCCAAGAAAGAAACAGTGTTCACGCAGGGAGATGCGGCTGACTCCGTCTTCTACATCCAGGAAGGCAAGATTCGGCTCACGGTCGTATCCAAGATTGGCAAGGAAGCAACCCTGGGCATATTGAATCGGGGAGAGTTTTTCGGAGAAGGCGGCCTAGCGGGACAGCCGTTGCGCATGGGGTCCGCAACCGCCCTGACGGACTGCGAACTTTTACGCATCGAGAAGAAAGCGATGATGGAAGCGCTGCATCGGGAACACGAATTTTCCGACATGTTCGTGGCCTATTTGCTGGCACGGAACATCCGCTATGAAGAGGATTTAGTCGACCAGCTCTTCAATTCCAGCGAAAAAAGACTCGCTCGGATTCTGCTCTTGCTGGCTCATTTCGGCAAGGAGAGCGTACCCGAGACGGTAATTCCGAAGATCAGTCAGGAGACGCTTGCCGAGATGATCGGCACCACCCGGTCGCGGGTCAGCTTCTTCATGAACAGGTTCAGAAAGCTGGGCTTCGTCGACTATGGCGAGGGTGGACTGCAAGTCCATAGTTCACTTCTAAATATCGTTCTCCACGACTAATTTCGGCCACAGATCCCACCAGCCAAGTTATCCCGCAGCCAGCAGCAGATCAGGCCTCTGCAGGATCCAATACGGAGAGCGGCGCTATTTTCATCGCAACCAGCACTTCCAGCAGCGTGGCAGTGTTACGAACGCTTCCGGAGATGGTGATGAGAGCTTCTGAGACGAGGGGGTGCTGCGCCGCCAGCGAGTCAAGACGGTCACTCACATTGTAGAGTTGCTGAACTTCGTGCAGGATCGCATTCGAATGCATGTGGGTACGCGGCTTTCCTGAAAGCCTAAGGAGAGAAGAACTTCAGATGGGCTGACTTAGTTCAGGGAACCTGAAAGAGGAGAAGGTGTCAACCACCTCAATTACATTGTATCATGCCGGGAAGTCTCAGTCTGAAATGCTGGCCGGGGCCATTCACACTTACTTTCGGGAGGTCAGACTCTGACGATATCTTATTCCGCGGGATCTTTCTGACGCGTGGCCTTTACCCCCGACAGGATCCCAACGCCTAAGAGCACGATCGCGCCCACGGCAATCCAGTGCGCGGGCATATGCACGAGGTGCGCGGCGTAAACCAGTCCGCCGATCAAGATCGCAAATCCAATCGCGTAAATTCCGAACGACATGGCCTCTCCTTGTCGAGTCCGCCGGGGCGGTTTGTGCCTGGGAACTCGACTTACTCCCTTTAACGGAGAGCAACCGGAATGCGGCTGCCCTCCGTCGTCTGGCACGTATCGACTCCGCAGCCCTATTGTGCTGAGCTGGCTTTCTGGTTCTTAACCTGCAAATCGTTCACCACTTGCAGAACGTTGGGCACTCCACTGGCGACGTTCTCGGCGAGGGCCCGCTTGTTTTCCGAGTTCACTTCTCCAGTCAGCGTGACTACGGCACTTTTCACTTCATATTTCACGCGATCGTGCAGCTTGTTCTGGATCAGCGCCGCGTCCAGATTCTGTTCAATGCCTTTGTCCAGATCGGAGTTCACGGCCTTGGCGTCTTTCTCTCCGCCCACGGGAATCACGGCAATCTGATTCGCCACAACCTGCGCGCCGGCGAGGGACTTTGCCACCGATTCGGCTTGCGCCTTCTCGTTGTCGCTGGCAACTTGTCCGCCGAGGGTCACGATGCCCTTGTCACGATCCTGGCTGACGGAAACGTTCTTCAGGCCTGCTTGATCGAGCGATTTACGAATGCTGTCGGAAACATCAGGCGACTTGGTGGGGGCGGCTGTGCAGCCCATCATGATCCCAATTGCGAGCAACATAAGAAACAATTTGAGCATTTTCATATTCTTCCTTTGATCGGATACAGGTTGATCGGATACAGGCTGAATCCGGGAAAATGAGCGACTCTTGCTGGTCGAGACAACCTCTAGATTCGATCATTTGTTTCAGGAAAGCTGAGCACAATCGCTCACTTTTGTGAGGAAGCCCGTCGTGACCGCGTCTGCCGAATACCCCGGCGCTAATTTAGAAAAAGATCAATTCTGACCAGTCATCCAAGGCCGAAACGTTCGATACTGGCCACTCACAAGGTTCTGACGACGGAGGAAACTCCGCGAACGAAGTTGGATCTGTGGTCATTCTTGATCGGTGGAGGTTTCGATGAATCTGCATCTGCTGGATACGAACCTGATTGTGCTCATCGCCGTGGCGATTCTGATCGTCGCAGTGTTGGCTTGGCTGTATGTGCGAAAACGCAGGAATACTACCGCAGACCTGCGCAAGAAGTTTGGGCCCGAGTACGATCGCGCGGTGCTCGTACATGGGGCAGGACGAAAAGCAGAATCGAAGTTAGAGGATCGCGAGAAGCGAATGGAGAAGCTCAGTATTCGCGATCTTGATCCGATGGAACACGACCGTTTTTTGAAACGGTGGGAGTCGGTACAGTCTCGGTTTGTCGATTCGCCAAAGGGGGCGGTCACGGAAGCCGACGACCTGGTGTCCTCTGTAATGAAAGCTCGTGGCTATCCCGTATCCGATTTCGATCAACGCGCCGCCGACATTTCCGTCGACCATCCCCGAGTGGTGGAGAACTACCGCTCCGCGCATGAGATTGCGCTGCGGGTTGGGAAAGACCAGGCAACCACGGAAGAGCTGAGAACAGCGATGATTCATTACCGCTCTCTATTTGAGGAACTGGTGCAGGTGCCGGCGAGTGCTGAAAGAAAAGAAGTGGCGTAATTAGCGCCGGCGGCGACCTCTGCTCTGGCAATCGAGCGCAGACACAATCGGAACTTATTACAAGAAGGCAGGAGAAAAGCATGAAACCAAGCACGCAAGACCAGACCGAGGGCAAGATCCACGAAGTGAAGGGGAAGGTTAAGGAAACGGTCGGAAAAGCGACAAACAACCCCGATTTGGAAGTCTCAGGGGAAGCGGAAAAGAATGCCGGCAAAGTTCAAAAGTGGATCGGCCGCGCCGAAAAGGCTGTCGGAGAATAAAGACGTATCAACCCTGATTCGTAGGATATTTGGGAGGGGTCCATGTCACAAACCGTAGTGGAACGAAGAGCGCAACACATCGCGGAAACAGTTCAGCAGGCTTCTCGTGCAGGCTCCGCGGTCGCCGATGCAATCGAGGATGGGGTAAGAGTCGTGAGGCGCACGGTGAAGCAAAGCGGCGATGCTGCCGATGAATTGCTGGACGATACAACTCAGCGCATCCAGCAACACCCAGCGCTAACCATT